>ERZ1673752.15-NODE-15-length-341646-cov-24.744941_pt1 | contig 341646 bp, 281 predicted proteins | sample MGYA00580195_ERZ1673752 | MGnify/ENA primary metagenome ERZ1673752 (study PRJEB41218, sample SAMN15661744) | gut metagenome | host: Homo sapiens | place: Canada: London | collected 2015-08-20/2019-03-30 | study: EMG produced TPA metagenomics assembly of...
TGGTTCAAGCACTATGCCATCACGTCAAGTTTCGTTCAGAGGAGGTGGCGGCTTCGATCAACTGTCAGCGAAGCCTGAAAGGCGAGTTCTCAATATGAGGCCCAAAACAGAAATCCGTTGCTCCGCGTGATGGCTTCGCGGAGCAACGGATATTCAGAATAACGCAAAAAATATAAGGAGAGTAAGTATTTGCTGATGTGGTTCAAGCACTATGCCATCACGTCAAGTTTCGTTCAGAGGAGGTGGCGGCTTCGCACAACTGTCAGCGAAGCCGCCAGCCTTTGGGGAACAATGGTGTTAGCTTTAACTAACTGTGTTCATGGTAGCACTGGCTAACTGCCATGTCAAGCACTTATTCTTATCTTTTTTAATTAATTTAATAAATCCTTTTAATATTTTAAAAATTACTATAATATATTGAAGGCAAACATTGGTGAATCGCTTTTGCTGTAATTGATCAAGGAATTCTCAGGAGGATATTGTAATGTGGAAGCAACGAAGGAATAAACTTACGAAAGACGGAAGGAAGCTCATGGCTCTCTTGCTGGGCCTGATGCTGCTCCTTCTCCCCTTTGCTTTTAGTATTCCCATGCTTGCTGAGGACGACAATCCTGAAGCCGTCGTGGTCGTTAACCACGACGCAGGCGAAACTCCTGACGCAGACGAAACCCCTGCAACCCCAGAAACCCCCATTAATCCTGCTGTTCCTAATACAGATCCCAACAATCCTGAAACAGCTGAAGACCCTGGAACAGGCTCCGAGGTTCCGGAATCTTCTGTTGATAACGAATTAATTCCACGGAACTTTAGCAATGCTCCCCTTCTGCTGCCTCCGAGCCCCGGTGGTGTCGCCATCAACGAGGACCACTTTCCGGATGAAAATTTCAGGGCTTATCTCAAACGTTTTGATGATGATGGTGATGGCGTTCTGTCCCAGAGTGAACTGGATGCTGTTACAAAAATTGATGTTTCAATAAAGAAGATTAGTGATCTGAAAGGTATTGAGCATTTTCAAAATCTCGAGGAATTGGATTGCGGTCAAAACCCGCTGAGCACATTAGATCTAAGTCAAAATATGAAGCTTGTCACATTGAGGTGTTCCTATTGCGAACTTCTTACAAATATAAACGTGGACAATATCAAGACGTTGAAAGAACTCTATTGTCGTGAGAATAAGTTAACGACCTTAGATGTCAGTAATAATCCATCCCTTACTACGTTGGATTGTGAGAAGAATCAATTATCCGATTTGGACGTGAGGTATAACACTTCTCTTCGCACACTTTATTGTAGTAATAATCAACTAACTACATTAGATGTCAGCAAGAATCCCTCACTTGGTGCATTGCATTGTGACAGCAATCAATTATCCGAGCTGGATGTAAGTTACAACAGAGACCTGACAAATCTTTGGTGTGCCCGTAATTATCTAACAGTTCTTGATGTGAGTAAAAACACAGATCTTGATGTTCTTTTTTTGCGACAGCAACCAATTAAGCTCATTAAATGTGGACGAAAACGAAAAGTTAACAATTTTAAGTTGTGACAATAACCCCTTGAAGAAATTAAAAGTCGATAAAAACATAAACCTTCTGATTTTGAGTTGTTGTAATAATGGACTGACCGAGCTGGACGTAAGCAACAATACAAAGGTGTGGAATTTATTATGTTATACCAACAATCTGACCACCTTAGACCTCAGCAAAAATGTAAATCTTGAACAACTTTGGTGTTGGGATAATCAGCTTTCTCACATAGATCTTAGCATGAATAGCCTCCTTAGTAACTTTAAATGTAAGAATAACCAGCTGACCTCCTTGGACTTACGCAACTGCCCCAAGCTACACACGTTTCTTTGTGAAAATAATCATTTGACTTCAATCGATCTGCGGAAAAACGGAGAACTGGTTACTGTTTATGGAGATAATCAAACCTACGCCATTGAAGTCAATGAAGATACACTTGCGTTTGACCTTAACAAGCTTCCTCCTGTCTTTGATCCAAGTAAAGCCAGTCACTGGGAAGGAGCCACGGTATCTGACACAACTCTCAATCTAGATCCGTCAAAACCTACGGAAGTAAAATACTGGTACGAAGGTAATCCAGAAATTAAAAATTGGTCAAGTCTGACAGTGACTTTGTTTGTCACTTACGTTAAAACTCCGCCACAACCCAAGGACATTCTCATTCCCTGCCCTTACGGTGCGGTCATTTGTCCGACTCAGCCTACGCAGACCATCCCTCTGACGCCCGTCCCCGTGCAGCAGAAGACGGCAGATGATGTTCAAGCCCAGGTGGCTCAGCTCCCGAAGACGGGCGAGCAAGAGCCAACGGCTGTGGCCTTCAGCAGCCTGCTGCTGCTCTCCCTGGGTGCTTTCTTAATAATTTCCAGGAAAAAGTAAAGGAATTAGTAAGCCGCAAGTCAAGCATAAAGGTTTTTTCTTCTCACCCTCCTTGCAAGCCTGCAGGGAGGGTGATTTGCTTAACTTCATCCAAGCCGGAGGCAAATTAAATTTCAGTCCTCCGCGCCGGCGAGAATGGCCAGCCCGGCGGAAGCGCCGATGCGGGTGGCTCCGGCTGCGATCATGGCCATGGCTTCGTCGTAACTGTGAATGCCGCCGGAGGCTTTGATCTGGGCGCGATCGCCGACGGCTTTTTTCATGATGCGGATATCTTCGACGCAGGCGCCTCCGCCGACAAAGCCGGTGGAGGTCTTGACAAAGTCCGCGCCTGCGGCGACTGCCGTCCTGGCGGCCTCTGCAAGCTCGTCGGGCTGGAGTTCGGTCGCTTCCAGAATGACTTTGACAAGCCGACCTTTGGCTGCGGCGACAACGGCTTCGATATCTTTTTGCACTTCGTCCCACCGGCCATCTGCGACGAGGCTGCGGTTCAGCACCATGTCCACTTCGTCAGCGCCATCAGCAACGGCCTTTGCGGCCTCTGCAGCTTTAATCTCTGTACAATTGACCCCCAGAGGGAAGCCAATCACGGTGCAGACCTTCGCCCTGCTGCCTTTGAGACATTCGGCCGCGAGCGGGACATAGCAGGGCTGTATGCAGACGGAAGCAAAGTCATTTTCCGCAGCCTCGCGGCAGAGGCGGCGGATATCTTCACTTGAGGCGTTGGGGGCGAGCAGGGTGTGATCGATCATGCGGGCGATGTCGTGTTTTTTCATTTTCTCCTCCGGTGCTTTGACTAAAATTTGATGACTAAGATTTGATGATAAATCAGTTTAACCTGGCGTGTTGATCTTTATTTGAGGTAGGGCTGAGATTCCGCGTGGCTTATCTGCTGCGCGTCGTCGGCATCGGCGGACGCTCCGTTTTATCGAGGGTGAACACCTCAGAGTACACATTATAGACCTCACCGGCTATGCGCATGGGCAGAATCAGGCGATAGGCTGCGGCATCTTTCTGCGGCAGCAGCCTGGAGAGATCAAAAGACCAGGATATCGAGTTTCCTTTGCGCAGAACGTTTTTCACTTTGTCAAATTCTTCTTTCGGAATGGCCTTTTCCGAGCGCATAAATCGGGCTTCGCCCAGATCGCTCCAGACGCCTCCGACTTTTTTCTGCAGACCGATAAATTCAGGATGTCCGATGGGCTGAGCATACTCCACTTCGGAATCCATATTATTGATCAATTCAACATTGACTTTGTCCACTTTGCTTTCGGGAAAGGGATTGTCGGTCACGCGGAAAATAAGGTTTCCCACGGGATTATCTGTGGGGTAACCGAGGGCGCAGCCAGCCTTTACGTAAGCCCGGTAAAGATCGTGCAGACTCACACTGTAGTAATCCTTGATGCCTTTCCGATCCAGCTTGCCATAACGCACAAAAGGATCCGAAATGCAGACCTCTTTCTGATCCTCCGAAATGGCATAGGCCACGAGATACTGGGCTCGGCCGCTGGAATAGGGCCAGCCCTCCGTTTTCTCCGCCACCACGGCGAGAATCACGGGCATCTTCCATTTGGCAAAGCTCTCGTAGAGATGATCAGAAAATGCCTCTTCATCTTCTTTGTCGAAGATCTTGTAGTGCACGCGATACTGGGAGCTGTTAATCATGTTGAGCAAGGGCAGAAGGCGCGTCCCCTCGGCATTGGTGCCTGCCTCCCTGGCGATATCCTTTTGCTCGCACTCAAGGTCTGAGATGTTCGCAAGAATGGCCTTAACCGAAGCAGGCCCCCCGAACGTATCTTCTTCCTGCGCATAAGTGCTGAGCCCCTCCGTCACACCGATCCAGCCCTCTCCTTCAGCCTTGACCGGAGCTGTCGGGAGCAGGCTCATGATGAGAAAGGATGAGAGAAGCAGGAGCAGCCAGGTCACAGACGATTGTCGAGAGGCCGCCGCTGTGGGCTGCTTTAAAGTCTCGGCTGTCCCTAATAACACAGTTCTATAAGAGTTAGGAGAAGCGGAAGTAAACTGATTCATGTTCGTGCCTCACTATTTTTAGCTGATTCGACGCAGCTTTCAGGACAGATCCTGCAAGCAGTTCGAGATCTGCAGCGGCTTGGACTGCCGCCGATATTCTCATCAATCAACACGCTTTTCTCGCGCTTTTTGTCACAGCCGTGCCGTCGCCTCCGGGCGACCTGCCTCCGGACGACCAGGGCGCTCCAGGACATGAAATCTCTTTCTCATCCTTTCACAGGGTGAAACCACCATCAACAGTCAGGCACTGGCCCGTGATAAAAGAGGCTTCTTCCAGGGCGAGAAAACGAATGGCAGCAGCCACTTCCTCCGGGCGGCCAAGGCGTTCCAGCGGTGTTCGCTCCGCCAGATCCCTGAGTTCCTCCGGACTGAAGTCCCGGAGCATCTCGGTTTCAATCACCCCTGGCGCCACGGCGTTGACCCGCACGCCAGAAGGTCCGCACTCGGCCGCCAGCGAACGGGTCAGCCCGACGATGGCCGCCTTGCTGACGCTGTAGGCGACTTCGCAGGAAGCTCCGTGCAGCCCCCAGATGGAAGCGACATTGACGATACTGCCGTGATGGCGGCTGAGCATGGCGGGCATGACCACCCGGCAAAGCCGCCAGGCCGCGCTCAGATTGACCTGCATGATCTCCTGCCGCCGTGCTTCGCTGAGGTTGCAGAAAAGACCCCAATCGGAAATTCCGGCATTATTGACAAGAATATCCAGGCCCTCGCTGCGGGCGATGTCCTCCACCTGTCCAAGAAAAGCGTCGAGTTCCTGCTCCTGGGAAAAATCAGCCTGCAGCAGACGGCAGGCCTTAAGTTCTTCACCAAGAGCACGGGCCTTTTCCCCGTGATGGGCATAGTGCAGGATCAGGTCGCAGCCTGCGCGGGCCAGAGCTTTGGCCGTGGCGCTTCCGATGCCGCCGCTGGCCCCTGTCACTAAGGCGAGAGGGCGTTTTTTCCCGTCATGATCCTGCTGGCAGAAATCTTTGGCGAATGAATTCTGTTTCATGATGACTAACACCTTTTACTATGCTGGATCTCGCGTGCGGGAAACGGGTCTGCGACCTCTGTCTTTTAGACCCTGTAAGTCCCGCAGCTCAGCTCATGGCTGGGCGCTGAAGGGACAAGTATCACTCCCGGCTGCTCAGCCGCAGCGCACGGATGCGCTTCAGCTTTTCTTCATTCCAGTTAAGACTACCTTTTTCCTGACCCGCTTCATAGTCCCGAAGAACCGCACGGGTCTGTTTGTAGAGCAGGACCAGGGCAATCACATTGGGCAAGGCCATGAGACCCATAAAGAGATCTGCAAGCGTCCAGACAAAATCACCGCTGGCACTGAGAGCGCCGATGGCCAAAAAAGCAAGAGAAACTACCCGAAAACCACTGACCAGAAACTTGTTCTGTCCTGCCAGAAATTTCACATTGGATTCCGCAAAAAAATACCAGCCGACAATGGTGGTCAGGGCAAAGCAGCTCAGGGCAATGGCGAGAAAAACCTCACCGAAGGCTCCGAAATTATTCTGGAAGGCCGTCTGAGTCATCAGCTCAGCACGGCCAGCCATTTCTTCTGCGGAAATGGTGGCATCGTAACTGCCGCCGATGAGGTTGACCAGAACGGTGCTGAGACAGATCAGAAAGGTGGAGATAAAAACGCCAACCATGGCCAGAAAGCCCTGTTCTGCCGGGTGTTCTGCTTCCGCAACTGCATGAGAATGGGGGGTTGAACCCATGCCCGCTTCATTCGAGAAAAGGCCTCTGGCCAGGCCAAAACGCGCAGCCTCGCGCATGCTGATGCCGAGCACGCCTCCGCCTATGGCCTCAGGGCGAAAGGCTCCGAGAAAGATCCATTTCAGAGCCAGGACAAGGGAGCCAAGATTCATGAGAAGGATGAGCAGCGAACCGAAAATATAAATGAAGGCCATGATGGGCACGACCGTCTCCGAAAATTTGCCGATGCGATCCATCCCACCGGCAAGAATCACCCCGACGATGACGACGAGACTAATGCTGATCCAGTCGGTGGGCAGACCAAAGGCCGAATGCAAAGAACCCACCACGGCGTTGGACTGCACCATAAGGCCGACAATGCCCAGTCCTGAAATGCAGAGAAGGGCGAAGAAAATGGCAAAGACTCTGGATTTGAGGCCATGAAGAATGTAATAGGCCGGACCGCCAACTTTTTGTCCATGATGTTCTTCACGGTAAAGCTGGGCCAGAACAGCCTCCGAAAAAATGGTGGACATCCCGAAAAAGGCTGAAAGCAGCATCCAGAACGCTGCTCCGGGACCTCCCAGGGCGACGGCTGAGGCCACGCCGATGATATTCCCGGTGCCGACCTGGGCGGCGATGGAGGTCGCGAGCGATTGAAAAGGCGTCATGCTGCCGGCCCGGGCTGGTTTTTTGGCCAGAATATCCGCCACCATCTTGCGTATGGTCTTAAAGAGGTATTTCAGCTGGGGAAAGCGCAGCGCCACACTTAAGAAGACTCCGGTACCGAGTAGAGCAAAGAGCAGAATGTTATCCCATAGAAAATCTTTTATCGCCTTGAGCAGGGTATAAACAGGCAGAGCTTCAACCGTTAGAAAAAGGCCAGTCGCCGTCTCAGGAAGAAAAACTAAAGGCTGAGCCACAACAGTCTGGCCAGTTGTGAGAAGGCAGAACAGGAAGGGCAGTAAGAGAAAGAAGAGGGGCAGACGAAATCGCTTTGAACCTTGATCTTTGCTTTGAGCCAGACGGGGAAAGAAGCGCCCCAGCAGGTAAACACAGAGGATGATCAGGCCGGAGCGGACAAAGGCAGCGATCAGAAGATTGATGAAAGGCGCTGAATTCCAGTCCTCATAGTGAAAGCCCAGACGCACAAAGTATTCGACCGCGTTGCCCCCGAAATCCGAGAGCGTCAGGCCAATCACTAAGGGAAGTTCATAGACCTGATCGTCTTTCAAAACCACCAGACGGTAGACCACGACATAGCCAAGATAGAAAAAAGTTTCCAGAAAATAAGAAAGAACATCCGGCTGAGCTGCAGTCGACAACGAGGCTGCGATGACGCGCGTTAGACAGACCATCAGGCCAGTGGCAAGACCCATGGGTATGGGTTTAAGCTCACGCTTTATGAGAAGGGCCGTGATCAAAACAATGATGCCAGCTGAAAAACGAAAATCGTGACCTGCCACGGGGATCTGCAGCAAGGAGGCTAGTGCAGAAGATAGGATAATCCAAAAAATAAGCATAAAGACCTCTCTTCCTCCTAACTTTATTTTAACATAGGCTTTCATTCTTGCCCGCCTTTCTGCCATGAAAAGCGACGTCCACTATGTCGGCTGAAAGATGAAAAGAAACGGGATGAGGCAGTGGGACAAGACAGAAGAACGTTTTTAAGCTTACAATATGAACGTGTTTCGCGTTCCATTTCATTGCAAGCTGAGAAAGAAGAGGTGATGTGCAAAAATGGGAATGATGCTTCTGCTCAGCCTTCTGCTTTTTCTTGCAGGTTTTGTCGATTCCATCGCCGGTGGCGGTGGTTTAATTTCGCTCCCCGCTTATCTGATTGTCGGTCTGCCTCCCCATCAGGCCATCGCCAGCAATAAGTTTTCCGCCGCTGTCGGAACGACGGCTTCCGCCTTCCGTTTCTTTCGCAAAGGCTACATGAGCCGGGAATGCCTGCTCTATATCGTTCTGGCCATGCTTGGAGCACAAGTCGGTTCCCGGCTCGCCGTGCATATTCCTGAACGTCTTTTTCAGGGCATCATGCTGATCGTGCTGCCTCTGGTCGCGCTCTTTTCTTTTTTGAGCCAGCGTCGCCGCGAAAAACTGGAGCAAAGGCCAAAAGAAGCCAGACAGAAAACTCTGGAAAGCAAAACTTTGACAACGCCGCAAGGCGGCGAGGCGGCAAGTGCGGCTCCGAAATTGCAGAAAAACACGACTCAGGCTGCGCCGCAAAGCTTCGACAAAACAACAATAAATAGCCCGATTCCGGCAAAAGTCAGCCGTCACCAGCTCCTTATCGCCTCCGCAGGTTCACTGCTCATTGGCTGCTATGACGGCCTTTATGGGCCAGGAACCGGCACTTTTCTGCTGCTTTTGCTCAGCGAACTTGCCGGCTACAATATGACCCATGCGGCAGGAACCACCAAGGCAGTCAACCTCGCAAGCAATATCGGCAGTCTGATCTTCTTTTTCAGCACTGATCTTATTCGCTATGCCTATGCACTTCCGGGAGCGGCCTTCTGTATGCTGGGCCATGTGGTGGGCAGCGCACTGGTCGTTAAAAAAGGCCGTAAGATGGTGCAGGCGATCATTTTCGTCGTCCTGCTGCTGCTCTTTATCAAGGTGATCTCAGATATGCTGCAATAACGAAAATTGCAAATGCGGACAGCAAACAAACTTTTTCAAGGAGGACAAAATGAGTCGCATCGCATTTATTGGAACCGGCGTCATGGGCGCGCCTATGGCAGGACACCTCGCCCGGGCCGGTCACGAGGTTCACGCATTCAACCGTACTTATGACAAAGCTCAGAAAGCCGCAGAAACCTACGGCTACAAGGCGGAGCGCTCACTTGCAGAGGCTCTGAAGGAGGCCGATGTCGTCTTCACCATGGCGGGTTTTCCGTCTGAAGTCGAAGAACTTTACTTCGCACCCAACGGCATTCTCTCCCTGGCCAGGCCCGGCGCTCTGCTCATTGATCTGACAACCTCGACCCCGGCCCTCGCTGAAAAAATTGCGAAAGAGGGTAGAAAACGGTCTTTACTCGTTGTGGATGCCCCGGTTTCCGGCGGCGACAGCGGGGCTAAAGCGGGTACGCTGGTAGTCATGTGCGGGGGCAGCGAAGAAGCCTTCGACGCCGCAAAGCCTTATCTCGAATGCTTTGGCAAAAGCGTGACCCGTCTGGGCGAAGCCGGTTTCGGTCAGCATTGCAAGGCCTGCAATCAAATCTGTGTGGCCGGTAATACCGCTGCTTATTCCGAGGCCATGGTCTACGCCCATAAGGTCGGCCTCGATCCCAGCCGGATGTTTCAGGTGATTTCAGGCGGCGCAGCAGGCAGCTGGCAAATTGAGCACATGGCGCCGCGCGCACTCGCGGGCGATATTGCCCCGGGCTTTTTTATCAAGCACTTCATCAAGGATATGCGCATTGCCCTGAGTGAAGCCGAAGCAAAAGGTCTTAAGCTGCCCATGACCGCGACCGTACTCCAGCTCTACGAAAACCTTGCCGCCGAAGGCAAAGGAGATCTTGGCACTCAGGCGCTGTTTGAAGAATATAAATCCTAGAACCGGCTTCTAAAGCCTTTTCCACTCAAGTTAAAAAATACGTTAAAATAGCTGCAGGAGCGATCTGCCAGCATGAACAAAGTTTACAGCACCCCTAAAGTAAAAAAACAGCGCAACCTCCTGAAATATGGCTTGAGCGTCATTTTTATGCTGCTCGTCCTTTTTGTGACGCTCTATTTTCTCCTTAAAGATGCTTCACTTGAGGAAATCCGGCGCTCCCTGCTTCTGGCCGACCTGCGCTGGGTGACTGCAGGTTTTGCCCTGATGTTGCTGCACCAGCTCTGTGTGGCCGAAATCCTGCGTCAGATGCTGATTCAGGTGGTGGGTGTTGATCCACCCTATTTAACCTGTCTGAATACGGCCTTCATTGGCTTTTATTTTAACAATATCACCCCCTCGGCAACGGGGGGACAGCCTATGGAGATGTACTATCTCTACCGCTGCAAAGTCGACATCGCAGGCAGCAGCATCATTTTCATGGTCATGACCATGCTTTATAATTTCGCCCTGCTGATCTACGGGATTTTCATGTATTTCTGGCAGCACACGCTGGTCTCTTCCAGCCTTTTCGGGCTGAAATATGTGCTGATTTTCAGTATCGTCTTTAACCTGGGCTTGCTGCTCATGTGTTTCGGCCTCACTTTTTTCCCTCACGGCTTTCGAAAGGCCTGCCTCAGCACGCTCCAATTTCTCCTTCGCCATCGCCTGATCCGCAGCAGCCATGTGCTCCAGCGAGTTGAACGCTTTTTTGAGCAGTACAGCAAAAGCGCCAGCCAGCTCTGGCACAACCCCGCTTTGCTCCTGCGCCTCTGTGCTCTGAGTTTTCTGCAGCTGGCCGCCTTGCACCTCGTGCCCTTCTGTGCCGGTCGCGCTCTCGGAGCCGAGGCCTCGATATTCGTTCCCAGCATTGCCTTGCAGGCTGTCCTCACGCTTGCCGCCTCCGGCTTTCCTACCCCTGGCGCAGTCGGCCTCACGGAGAGTGGCTTTGTGGCCATGTTCTCTTCGGTCATTCCCGCAGCCAAGGTGATGCCTGCCATGATTCTCACGCGCGTCATTAATTTATATGCATTTCTGCTGCTCTCCGGACTCCTCACGATTCTGGCCTTTATGACAGCCGGATCGCAGCACAGTCACATGCGAAGAGTTCGTTCTGCTGCTGATCCTGTGGTCCTTCCTGAAGCCAACATCTCTGAAATACAAAATAAAGAAGCCAAAAATACCCCTGAGGACAAACAAAAAATACAAAATCAAAAAGAATAAATGTGTTAATATATGGCTAATCAAACATGGAGGTGGAGCTATGTCAGAAGGAAAAAAGAACTTGGGGAAAGACATGGAAAAGGCAGTGAAAGAAGCGGCTGAAGAAAGTAAAAAAATGGCTGAAAAAGTCGCTGAAAAAGGACAGAAAGCTGCGGAGAAAGTCGCTGAAAAGGGGCAGAAAGCAGCTGAAAAGATCGCTGAAAAAGGACAGAAAGCTTCGGAAAAAGTCGCAAAAGAGGGCAAAAATGCTCTTGAGGCATTTGCTGAAGAAGGCCAAATAGCCGCCGCCAAGGCTATGGATAAGCTGGGCGACATGGCCGAAAATGTGAAGGATTCAGCTTCGGACATGGCCTCTGCAGCAGGTGAAAATTTGCAGTCTGCTGCCGAAAAAATTGTGGATAAAGTTCGCGATATCAGTGGAGATGCCGGAGAAAAGTTGAGCAGCCTCGCTAAAAAGGCCAGGGAAGAAGTCCAGGACGCCGCTGAAGAGGCCGGAAAAATGCTCAATGATGTCAAAAAAAAACATCTGACGAAGTAGAAGAAACTTCAGAAGAAATAGCGCAGCCCGTGACCGGGGACGAAGAGGAAAAAGATAACGTGATCAGTCACGTGGGGGGCTTTTTCTCCTCTCTTTTTGGTTTGAAAAAGGATTCGCCTAAACAAGAAGACGCCACTGAACCTCAGGAGGAAAATCAGATGACAGAAAATAACGAAAAGATCATGGACGAAGAAGTTCAGCAGAATTCAGACGAAAATTTTGAAAATCTCCAGGGCCGGGATATTGCCGTCAATCTCTCTGAAAACGCCGTTGCCCTCAGCGAGGATGGCCGAATTCTCAAGGCTGCCAACGCCAATGCGGAAAGTCAGCTCTCATTTAACGAGCAGGTCATCGAGAAGATCGCCACCATCGCGCTCCGCGATGTCGAAGGCGTTCTGGCAGCGACCGGCAGCGGCGGCTTTTTCAATCTGAAAAACAGCAAAGGCGTAGAAATTCAGATTCAGGAAGACGAGAGCGTGGTCGTCAATCTCGAAGTTATTTTGGAATACGGTCGCTCGGCTCCCGAAGTTTTTAAGGAGCTCAAGGACAAAATTGGCAGCAGCATCCGCGACATGACTGGCCTCTCCGTGCAGGCGATCAACGTCCGCGTGATCAACGTCCTGACTCCGGAAGAGTTTAACGGCAAGCAGTAAGTGCCACAGTGGCACTTACTGCGTTACTGAGCCAGGTTACTGTCCGTAACCTGGCTCTTTTTTGTTTGGCAGGGTGATGAGTTCATACTCCAGCTTGCCCAGGCCGATTTCTGCGGCATAGTCCAGCTGATGACGCCAGTTGGTCCCGGGGTGCAGGACATTAAAATAATCTTCGCCGGGAGCAAGGCCGTCCACGGCTGAGCCCGGCAGAGGTCTTTGTTTGAGGCACAGCTCCGCGCAGGCGAGATCAAGGGCGACAGGGTCTTTGGAACAAAACATGCCCAGGTTGGGAAGAATCGGGGTATCGTTTTCGCTGTGACAGTCGCAGAAGGGCGAGATGTCTGTGGCGATGAGGATGTGGAAGTGCGGACGGCCGGCGATGACCGCCGCGGCATATTCGTCAATCTTCTCGTTGAGAATATCGTTGCTCTCATCCCCGGGAGCGGCAATGGCATCCTTGGGGCAGACGCCGATACAGCGCCCGCAGCCCACGCATTTATCATGGTCGATGTGAGCCTTGGCCTGGACAAAGGAAATGGCGCTCTGCGCGCACTCACGCTTGCAGCGTCCGCAGGCAATGCAGCTTTCCGGATCGACCTGGGGTTTTCCCGCATTGTGCATGGCCATTTTTCCAGCCCGGGAACCGCAGCCCATGCCCAGGTTTTTCAGCGCACCGCCGATACCTGTGGATTCGTGAGACTTAAAATGTGAAAGTGAAATGATGGCGTCCGCGTCCATGACCGCGCGGCCAATGTGCGCCGTTTTGAAGATGCGTCCGTTGGGGACAGGGACGGCGATATCATCGGTGCCCTTGAGGCCATCGCCGATCAGCACCTGCGCGCCGGTCTGGAAAGGTGAGTAGCCGTTGCGGTAGGCCGTTTCGATATGTTCCAGGGCATCTTTGCGCGAGCCCACATAGAGCGTATTGCAGTCGGTCAGAAAGGGTTTTGCGCCCAGGGCGCGTAATCTTTCAACCAGCGCCGCGGCATATTGCGGCCTCAGATAAGCCATGTTTCCGGCTTCTCCAAAATGAATCTTTATAGCCGTATAGCTGTTTCGCCAGGGCATCTTGCGAAAGCCAGCAAACTCCAGCAGGCGCAGAAATTTCTCGGGGATGTTTTCTTCAATGTTCGCACGCATATCGGCGAAGTAAACTTTGCTTGCTCTCATCAGTTCTCTCCTTTTTCCACTGGCAGCAAGACTCCTCGCTGCATTCAATTGAATCACAGCAGTCTCTTTATTATAATGATGTGATGGAATTTCTCAAAACCAGAGTTTCACAATACACAGGACATGAGCATGATGCAAAATAATCAGCGATCTTCGTCTGCACCTGGAGCAGGTGTCTCCCATCCGGCACCTTCGGCTTCACGCGTTCAGAGCCCCCAGGCTGCGGCAGCCAGGAGCCCCCAGGCTCTGCCTGTGAAAAAAAAGCAGAAGCCGCGCCGCCGCGGCATCGGCCGGCGCGTCAAGGGCAAGCCCAGTTCTTCGCTCAATAGCCTCGGCTTTTTCCGCTTTTTCAGCATGTTTATCAGCCAGGGCCTGAAGGTTCTGCTGATCTTCTTCCTGCTCTTTTGCTTTGCGCTTCTGGGCCTGGGAACAGGTCTGCTTTCCGGTTACATCTCCACCGTCAAAGGGGTGGAAATTTCAGACGTCAACAGTCTTCTGAGCAGCGAGCGCACGAAAATTCTCGATATGAACGGCAATGTCATTGACACGCTGAAAGGCAGCGGCTCCACCTCGGAATTTGTGCCCTTCTCCGAGATTAAGGACAGCTATATTGACGACGCTTTTATTGCGATTGAAGACGAACGCTTCGAGTCCCACCCCGGGATCGACAGCAAGCGAATTCTCTCCGCTCTCGTGAGCTTTATTGTGACCAGCGGCAACCCTACGCACGGCGGCTCCACGATTACGCAGCAGGTCGTGCGTATGATTACCGGACAGGATGAACGCTCCGCTCAGCGCAAAATTCAGGAATGGTACAACGCCATCGAGCTGGAAAAAAACCGCTCGAAAGACTCGATTATGGAGCTTTACCTGAATCTTGTCCCCATGGCCAACAATCTCCGCGGTGTTCAGACCGCTGCCAAAGCCTATTTCAACAAGGATGCCCGGGAGCTGAATCTGGCTGAATGCGCCCTGCTTGCAGGCATTCCCAACCGTCCCCAGACCTATAACCCGATGACCGAATATGGTCGCCGTAACTGTCTCCGCCGCATGCGCATCGTCCTCACCAATATGCTGGAGAGAAAACGCATCACGCCCCAGCAATACGATGAGGCTCTGAACACAGAAATCCGCTTTGACTTCAGCAATCAGGAAAAGGATGAAGAAAACGTCCACAACTGGTTTGTCGAATATGTTATCGACGAGGTTCAGCGCGATCTGATCAGCAAGAAAGGTTACAACCCTGAACTTGCTGCCATGGCCGTGTATAACTACGGCCTTATCATTGAGACTGCCGAAGATCCCGAGGCCCAGAAAAAACTGGAAGAGGTTTTTAAAGATGAAAGTCTCTTCGTCCAGGATAAAACCCAGCTCCCCGATACGCCGGAACATCCACAGGCCGCCATTACCCTGATGGATAACCGTGAAGGCTCACGCGGACTGGTGCGGGCCATTGTCGGCGGCTACGGGGAGAAAAAGGCCAATCTCGTCTTTAACCTGGCCACAGACGCCCACCGCCAGCCTGGTTCTTCAATCAAGCCGGTGCTGGTTTATGCCCCCGCCATTGAGGTTGGCGCGATTTCTCAGGCCACCCCTCTGGACGATAAACCCATGCACCTTGATCCCAACGATCCCTCCCGGGAGTACCCGCAGAACTATTCCCGCACCTATCGTGGTCCCGTCACGCTGGAATATGCCATCCTCATGTCCCTCAATACCATCGCCGCGGAAATCTATGCAAAGCGTCTCGGCCCGGAAGTCGGTTTGTCCTACCTCAAGGAAAGCGGTGTGGACCGCACCGACGAACCTTACGTCGCCACCTCCCTCGGCGGCTTTTCCAAAGGCATGAGCAGCTATGAAATGACCGAAGCCTACAGTGTTCTCGCCAACGGCGGCGTCTATACCAAGCCTTCCGCCTATCTGCGCGTCTTAAATCAGGATGGCACTGTCCTGCTCGATAATACCGTCCGCGAAAGCCATCGTGTGTATCGTCCGGGGACGGCGTATATTATCACGCAGATGCTGCGCAAGGTGGCCGAAGTCGATTGGAACTTTGCCATGCCCTCAAATACTCTGGCTGCCGGCAAGACGGGAACGACGGAAAATTTCCGTGATGTCTGGTTCTGCGGCTACACCCCCTACTACACCGCAGCCGTCTGGTATGGCTACGCCAACGCCAGCGGACGCAATACCTCTGTCCCGGAGATTGATGGCAAAGACCCCTGCCGCATCTGGAAAGCCTGCATGGAATCTCTGCACCAGGATCTTCCCAGGGCCGACTGGGCGCGTCCGGATGATGTCATCAACCTCACCGTCTGCAAAGAGTCCGGCATGGTCGCCACCGAATACTGTGAAGAGAAGATGAATGTCCTCCTGCTCGATGGTTCTCCGGCCAATCCCTCCGAACCCTGTAGCCTGCATACCGCCGAAAAGCAGCGTGAAAAAGAAATGGAAGAGATGCGCAACCGCATGACCCTGCCCAATGGTCTGCCCGTACCCACCATCACGCTTCCCCTCAATCCGAACCATGGGAATAGCGGCTTCAGGATTCCCTGAGCTTTCATGAACCTGTGAACAGAACTCTCCCGGTCAACTTTCTTAAAATCAACTTTCTCAAAAGCCTTCAATCAAGTGACTCCTGAGGTCAGAAAGGAAAATTTCATGGAAACATACAGCCTTGATTTTTATCAGAAAAGCGCCGATGCCATTCTCGCCAAACTCAGGGAAAAGCCTGAGATTGCCATGATTCTGGGTTCTTCTCTGGGGCCTCTTGGCGATGAAATTGAGGATCGACTCGAAATACCTTATGCCGACGTCCCCAATATGCTGCGTTCGACCGCCCCCGGGCACGCCAGCAAATTTATTTTTGGTCGACTTCAGGGTAAAGCAGTCGTTGCGCTCTCTGGGCGCTTTCACTCCTATGAGGGCTACAGTTTTGAGGCCCTCGCCCAACCTGTGCGCGTCCTCAAGCTGCTCGGGGTCAGGACCCTTATTCTGACCAATGCGGCGGGCTGCGTGCGTACGGACTGGAATCAGGGCGATGTCATGCTCATCACCGACCACATCAAACTCATGGGTGACAGCCCGATGCGCGGGCCGAATCTCGACGCTTTCGGCGAACGCTTTTTCGACACCTCGGAAATGTACAGCAAGCGTCTGCGCCGCCTCGCCTGGCAAGCTGTCGACGAGCTCGATCAGAACGAGAGCACGCATGAGGGCGTGTACTTCTTCATGCCCGGACCGCAATACGAAACGCCCGCGGAAATCCGTGCGATCCGTCTTCTCGGCGGCGATGCCGTAGGCATGTCAACCGTCACCGAAGCCTTGACAGCCGCGCACTGCGGCATGGAGGTTCTGGCCTTTTCGCTGCTCACCAACATGGCTGCAGGTATTGGCAACGATAAGCTTTCGGATGCGGAAGTGGCCGCCGGAGCAGCAAAAACCGCTCATCGCCTGCAGGCTCTGCTGCGCCGGATTGTCCAAAAGGTCTGATTTTTTCGGGCTCATGCGAGCAGACCGAAAATAAGGGACTGCTCTCTGCCGCAGCACTCGCGCCGCTAAGCTTGCCCCAAACAACAGTGGAGATGGAAACCATGCTCATTAAAAACTGCAGCTATCTCAAAGCCAATGGAGAAATCGCTGAAAAGGTGCATTGGCTGATTCAGGATGGCCGCCTTCACGAACTCAGCGAGGCGGAAGCAAAGGCCGAAGAAAAGCGTCTTCGCGCTTTGCCCCAGGCTCAGCTCTCCAGGAAGTCAGATTCAGACGCGGAACTTTTCCATCCCTGCATTTTAGATGCCTCCGGCCTCTTTGCGCTCCCCGCTTTTGCCGATGCGCACTGCCACGTCCCCATGGTGCTTCTGCGCGGCTATGGAGAGGGCCTTCCTCTCCAGCGCTGGCTGGAAGAACGCGTCTTTCCCTACGAGGCGACCCTGAGCGACGAAGATGTCTACTGGGGTTCCCTGCTCGGCATTTCTGAACTTCTGGCCTCTGGTTGTGCCTCTTTCTCGGATATGTACATGAATCTTCCCGGGATTTGCCGAGCTGTCCTTGAGTCAGGAATCAAAGCAAACCTTTCCCACGGCTGCAGCTGCCCCGGCCAGGATCTCCCCTTTGAACAAACGAATGCTTTTAAGGGTACGGAGGCTATTTTCAGGGCGATCAGGAACAGCGAACAGGAGACAGCTGAGCCAGCCCCTGCCGGGCAGAGTGGCGTGACTTTCGATCCGATCTCTGCTGGCTCACAGGAGGGTCGCCTGAGGGCCGATCTGGCCTTGCACGCCGAATACACCTCCGGGGAGACCACGGCGCGCACCATCGTCGAAGCGGCAAAAGCCCACAAGCTGCGCTTGCAGATTCATCTCTCTGAAACAGAAAAAGAACATGAAGAAGCGAAAGTCCGCCGTGGCGGCCGCAGCCCTCTCGCCTATCTGGCTGCTTGCGGAGCGCTCGAAGTTCCGGTCATTTTTGCCCATGCCGTGTGGCTGGAGGAGAGTGACTTTGCCCTTCTCCGTCAGGCCGTGAAGCAGGGGGCGGATATTACGCTGGTCCATAATCCCAGCTCCAATCTTAAGCTGGGCTCCGGCATTGCTGATTTAAAACGCTGGCAGGAGGCTGGCGTTAACATCGCCATCGGGACAGATGGAGCTTCCTCGAACAATAACCTGGATATGCTGGAAGAGATCATGCTCGCCTCCCTCCTGCAAAAAGGACAGAGCCGAGACCCCATGTTCATGGATCCGGTCATGAGCTTCCAGCTGGCCTCTGAGGGCGGGTACCTCGCACAGGGTCGAAAAGACTGCGGACGCATCGAAGAAGGAGCACGGGCCGATCTCGTTTTCTTTAAGCTGGACTCGCCCTGGCTGCTGCCGCTCTATGACGTGCTCGCCAACATTCTCTACAGCGGCAACCGCAGCAATATTGAGCTGACCATGGTCGATGGCGACATTCTGTATCGCCGGGGCCACTTCGCCCACATCGACATGAGCCGCGTGCAAAGAGAAGTCCGCCGCATTCAAAAAGAAAAAGCCGCCCTGTTAAAAAGTTGAATTTTAAGGAGATCTTATGCGCTTCGATCACGACCTTGCCTTTATGCTTCGCTACGAAAATATCGCCTGGTACGATGAAGAAAAGGCGCTGGTGCGTATTCTCGATCGTCGGATTTACCCCATTCGCACAGAATTTGTGAACTGCCACAGTCATGGGGAAGTCGCCGAAGCCATTGCAAAGATGGTGACGCAGAGCTATGGCCCCTATACCGCAGCTGCCATGGGCATGGCTCTGGCTGCCCGTGAATGTGCCGGTCAGAGCCGGGACAGACAGATGGCCCATTTGCAAACTGCGGCCTCCTGCCTCGCCAGTGCCAGGCCGACTACCGCAAAACAGATGCAGCGCATCACTCAACGCGCTCTGGACGCCGCCTCACACGCCCTTGACGCAGGAGAAAGCCATCTCGATCGCCGTTTATTTGAGCTGGCTGTTGAGGCTCTGGAAGAAAAGTACCGCAACATTGAGCGTCAGGGCAAGGAGCTCGTCTCCTTTTTCCCGGCGATAGGTCGTGTGATGACGCAGTGCTTTGCCGATACCGTCATCGGCATGATGCTGCGGGCCTGTCGTGCTGAGGGTAAGGAGATTGAATTTTTCTGCCCGGAGACGCGACCCTTTTACCAGGGTTCACGCCTGACAGCCTCGGTGATTTGTGACATGGGCTTCCCTGTCACGGTGATCTGCGATAACATGCCGGCCTTTACTCTGGAACATAAGAGCATCGACCTCTTTACCTCAGCCTCCGATGTCATTACCCTGGACGGCCATATCATCAACAAAGTCGGCACCTTCCAGATTGCCCTGGCCGCAAGCCATTTCGGCATCCCCTACTACTGTACGGGCAATCCCGATTGCGATCACCCCGATCTTTCCACCATCGTCATTGAAGAGCGCAAGCCCGAAGAAGTCCTTGAATCTATGGGACAGCGCCTCGTGATGGATGGCGTCCAGGCCTACTATCCGGCTTTTGATATTACCCCTCCCGAACTCTGCCGGGCCATCGTCACCACAAGGGGCAGCTTCGCTCCAAAACAGGTCGCCGATTTTTTTCAATCAACGGCGGACTAATATCTCCGTTAAGCCTGAAATAAGGCCATTTCCAGCAGAAAGCCTCAGGCGCTGTGTTATAATGAAAGGGCGCACGGGAGGGATAAAAACATGAACTTTAAACAATTATGCACCGACCTGATTAAAGAAGCTGATCCTCAGAAGGCTGAAACCATGACGCGTGTCATGGGCTCCGAATTTGAGTTCCTGGGTGTTGACGCCAAAGCCCGTCGCCGTATTATGCAGCCTTATCTCAGGGAAGCAGCTGAAACTGAGACCGAGATTGACTGGGATTTTGTCGCCTGCTGCTGGGATCAGAACCTCCGTGAGTTTCGCTATCTGGCCCTGCAGTATCTGCTGCGTCAACGTAACCTGCTGGCGAACGATGCCTATAAAAAGCTGGAAAAGCTCATGAAAGATCAGCCGGGTTGGGATACTGGAAACTATTTTCAGAAAATCGTCAATTTCCTGACCGCACGCTACCCGCAGACTAAAAAGACCGTGCTGCGCTGGAGCACTTCGGAAGATCCCTGGTTTAAACGGGTCGCCCTGCTGCACCAGTTGGACCGGGGAACCTATGCTGACCTCGAGCTTCAGGAGAAAATCCTGCTCAATTGCCTGGGTGCACAGGAAAAGCCCGTCAAACAGGCTGTCGGACGCTGCCTGCGAGATCTGCAAAGAGCCTTTCCTGATTTTGTCAGGCAGTTTTGCCAGGATCATGCCGACGGACTTTCTACGCTGAGCCTGAAAGAGCTCAAAGCCTGAGCTTTTAGATTTAAAACGTAAACTTAAGACTGAACACAGGCTTTCAAACAAGCTGAAAGGGGTCGCGAAGACTTCTCAAAAAAGAACCGAAGGCTCACGAAGGCTTTTCATTTGGGAGGATTGATTATGAAATGGAGCCGTTCCAGTAAGCAAAGAGGGGCCATCGCCGCCCTTATCGTGCTCGCGCTTGCCATCCCTGCCATGCTCGCAAGCCGCACTTTTTTTCTTGATTTCTGGCGCTTTGTCCTGCCGCTCCTGCTGAGCGGTATGGTCTTTATTCTTGCGGGCAGTTTCTTTCAGCTCCTGCAAGAGCGCAAACGTCTGGCAACCCTGCCGGGCATCGATTATCCTTTTGCCAGCATAAGTGTTCAGGCCGCCCTTTACCTTTATTTTTTCCTCATTTTTAATGGCGCCTATTTTGGCCTTTGTCTCGCCCCCTCCGGTCTGATCTGCAAGCTGATCTTTTCTGCTCCCAACTTTTTCATCTTCATCGCTGCCTTAGCTGCCGTAGCGGGGAGTTGTGGTCAACTGATTCGCAGCGAAGAGGACGGACAGTTTATCTACCGGGACTCCCTCTCGCCTTCTCGCTTCTCACGTCAGGACATCTTTTACTCGCAGATGGGAAGCTTTGATGACGGCTTTATCCTGGGCACAAAAGACTTCCGTCTGAGCCAGGTGGAAAAAGTCAGCCTTCGGGAAAAGGCCATTGTTTTAGGGGGTCACGAAGCTGCCGGGGATTATCTCCTGCAGATTTACACCCCGCGCATCCGAAAATTTCTGCTCAGGAAATTGCAGGAAGCCGGTAAACTCGACCCAGGCGAAGAGGACGCAGATAGCTAAGGCCCAACCGGGAAGCCAGGAACCGGGGAATTTCCGGGAACAGCCGGATCAACGATTTGCAGAGGCGAGGCTGTACTGTAGGGTCGCCCCCAGGGCGAGTCGTTTCCCGAATTTGAGGGAAGCACAGCACCCGGTGAATTTTCACTTTCGCTGACATCCGAAACAGCGGCCTCTGTTTCAGAAGGAGCTGCTGGTACAGAGGGCGCGGGAATTTTCGCGATGAGCTCATCCGGATTAAGCCCGTTGGCATAGGCATAAAGTAAGGCTCCGAGCTGTGGCAGAACCGTGTAAGCATTGATCCCTTCGGTAAAAACAGAATAGGCAAAGGGGTGTCCACTCAGCACCAGGCCAACCTCGTGGTTAAAGGCGCCGATATTGCCATATTTGTGGGCGACCTGAACCGGCATGCCTCCGCTGAGAAAAGAGCTCCAGCTTGCCGCACTGAGATTGTCGAGGATGGTCTGATAACCGGCGATACCGGCCGGATTGAAGTAGATTCCTTCAATGGCCTGAATGCCTTCGCGTGCGCTCATGGTGATGTCACCAGCATAATGGGTGCCTATGCGCTCATCCATAAAGGCGTGCAGGTTGCGGCCATGACGGTGAAAATAGCCGAAAACCGCGCTGGTCGCTGAATTATCGGAATACAGTATGGCGGAGGCCAGAAGGTTCTTCAGCGGGACGGGCTGACCAATCTGCGCAGGATCGCCGCTGTCAAAACTAAAATACTCACTTGGGGCAAACACGATTTTCATATCTTCCGGAAAAACGCCTTCGCTGATCAGCTGCTCACAGACCATAGCCATCGGGAGTTTAATCACACTGGCGGCCGTATAGCGGAGATCCGGCTGATAACAATAGCGTTGACCGGCATTCAGATCGGTGTAAATAATGCTGACTTTAGCCTGAGCAAGGCCGCGGCTGGAGAGAAAAGATTGGATCAGCGGCGAAAGCCCTGAGACAGTAGAACCCTCTTCGGGAAGGCTCGAAACAGGGTAAGTTTTGCCAGCATAGGCTTTGAGATCACCGGGATCAAATTCGCCGCGAAGATCGTAAGTGCCCGATTCACTCCGGGCTTCTGTCTTTTTGCTTTTCTGACTGGCCTTGTGACTGCGCGAGGGTTTCGTTTTTTTTGTGCTCGCGCGGTCCGTTTGCGTCGTCTCCATGCGCGTCTCACTTTGGCTCGTCGGACTTAGCTCCACTCCGGAGCGGGGTTGTTTTACCAGCGCCGTCCAGAGATCCAGGCAGGCCACAAGCAGCCCGCAAACAATGAGGGCAAGCATCAGGGTGAGGCCCAATTTCAGCGCTCGTTTTTTAGAAGGATCCTCTGCAGACTGGGGTCTGGCTTTGCGGCCGGCAACAGCCTGCTCAGGTCGCTGAAGCTGTCTTGCTGCCGCCATCTGCGGCGAAAAAGGATCTGTCAGTCTGGCCTTGCTGCGTTTTTGTCGAACGGACTGAGGCGCGACTGATCTGCCACCAACCCGGCGCTGAACCGCCGGGTTTTGTCTCTTTTGTGGATACGCCGCTTTTCCTCCGGCAGTTCGCTGCGTTCCTGTATGCCTGTTCTCCTGACCTGCAGGAAACCCGTTCTTTTTCATTTCTTATTTTTAACCCGAATCTTCATTTACTTTTTCAGACCATTCAACCGTCGTTCAAGTTCACCAACATAGGCCTCGCGATCCACCGAACGCGATAGTAGACGAAGGGGGCCGCTCGTTCTTTCACGCAGAGGCGGGAAAGTGAAATGCTCAAAACGTCGCCCGCTGAAAGAGAAGATGGTCTGTCCCAGATGCACGTCATCCTCACATTCACAGCGGATTCCTACTTCTTCCCAGGTCATAAGACCGGAGTTCACCAGTGAAGCTGCCGCCAGTGCATCGTGCAGCACAGCCCGCTCTGGCATAAAGCCTGCAATGGCCTTGAGCAGAGGGCTGTAGGGAGTATCGATAGCGCAGAGAGCCTGCATCTCTTCCTGCTGGAGAGCTGATGCATTCGTCACATCAAGACTCACCATGGCGAGGTTCAGCTCTGACTCAAAGACAACTTGGGCCGCATGCGGATCGCAGGCGATGTTAAATTCGGCATAGGGACCATGATTCCCGGGTCCGGCACTGCCCCCCATCAGTACGAGGCCGCGCAATTTAGAGGCAAGATCCGGGTACTTTTCCAGAGCGAGAGCCAGATTGGTCAGTGGGCCGATGGCCAGAATCAAAAGGCCTCCTTCAGCCTCTGCTCTACAGGCTTCTTCATAGAGCAGATCCCAGGACCAGGCCTGTTCAAAAGGCCGCTTGGTCGGCGGCAGATCAAAACCTGCCATGCCGCCTTTCCCGTGGATATCTCCGGCGTCAATACGGCCAATCTCCAAAGCCTGTGAGGCCCCGCGTGCGAGCTTGCCGGGCAGCCCGTACCAGGCGGCGAGCCGCTTCAGATTCTCCGAAGTGTAGACGTAATCGACATTGCCGGCAACCGGAGAGAGAAGTCTTACATCAAACTCAGGCATGGCTGCTGCTAAAAGCAGCGCCCAGGCATCATCGATGCCCGGATCACAGTCAATGGCCAAAGGTATTTTCTGATTCTGCATTTTACTTTCAAGCCTCTCAGGCCCTTAAAGGGTGTTTTCACTGTAAACGGTGTTTTTCACTTTTTCACATTATAATAAAGAAAGCAAAGCTGTGCACAATTCAAGAGCTTTCCTGCTTTTCCCCTGTCTTTCAGGGTGCAGAAGCACAGTGCATAAGCGAAAAGAGTGCTGCTTGAGCCTCCTGCCTCTCCTTTCTTACAAAAGCGAAGCAGGAGTGGCAAAGGGACATAAGATCGTCCGCAAGGGCTCTCTTAGCTGCAAAAATGCAAAAATGCAAAAATGCGATAAGGTGATGAATGTGAGAATGCGAGAAGAGGGAGATGATACAGATATGAAAAAAGCAGAACGTCCAGAGAAAAAGCTTAAAAAAGTAAATTCCCCTATGAAAAAAGCAGAGCGCCCCGAGAAGAAGAGTGAAAAAGCAAATTCAAAAAGAAAACCCACACAGGCGGGCAAAGCCCGTAGAAATATCAAGCTCAGTCAAAAGCCTTCTGAAGCAGCGCAAGGCTCTGGAGAACGTATTTCCATGGATGTCGGAAATTACCTCGCCCCTGTGCCCTGTTGTATGCTCTCTTCCGGGCGACCTGGCGAGCGGCCTAATATCATGACCGTAGCCTGGTGTGGAACAGTCAATTCCAAACCTCCCATGATTTCCGTCAGCATCACCAAGTCCCGCTATTCGCACGATCTCGTCAGCGAGACCGGCGAGTTTGTCCTCAATATCCCCGACATCACTCTGGCCAAAGCCTGCGACTACTGCGGCGTCAAATCCTTTCGTGAAGTCGATAAATTTGCCGAACTTGGCCTTACACCCGAGGCCATGGAGGGGCTGGACGTCGCCAGAGCCATTAAGGAAGCCCCGCTCTCTTTAGGCTGCAAGCTGCGTCATACGCTTGAACTGGGATCTCACGATCTCTTTATCGCCGAGATCGTTTCACTGCGGGTTCGTGCAGACCTGCTCGACAAAAAAGGCGCCCTCCACCTGGAGAAGGCCGGTCTTCTCGCCTACGTACATGGGCAATATTTTGCTCTGGGCAAATGGCTGGGCTTTTTCGGCTGGTCCGTCGCTGCTCCGTCTGTCCTGACCCGGCGACAAAGGGAAAGCAGGCGGGTTTACAAAAAGTCATAGGAAAAACTGTGAGAAACTCTCATAGGGTTCCCAGATGCTGGTATGCCGGAAGCATAATCCGGGTGCAGATTCCGGGAGCAGATCCCGGGAGCAGATCCCGGAAGAGATAGTGTATACTGAAGATATTCTTTCTCAAGGTGGTTTATACGATGGATACAAGAAAAAATCAAAACGCACAGGCAAAAACATATTATGTCACGACCCCTATTTATTATCCCAGCAATCGTCTGACGATCGGCAACGCCTATACAACCGTCATTGCAGACTGCATGGCCCGCTATCACCGCATGCTGGGTGAAGATGTCTTCTTCCTCACCGGCACGGATGAACATGGTCAGAAATTGCAGCGCAAAGCGGCCGAAAAAGGTGTTTCCCCCCAAACCTACGTCGATCACATTGTCGAAGGCACGGTGCGTCCTCTCTGGGAGCGCTATAACATCAGCTACGATCACTTTATCCGCACCACCGATGCTGATCACATGAAGGCCGTGCAGACCATCTTTAACCGTCTTTACGAACAGGGCGATATCACGCTTGGCCATTACAAGGGCCTGTACTGCACCCCCTGCGAAGCCTACTGGACAGAATCACAGCTCGTAGACGGCAAGTGCCCGGACTGTGGCCGACCCGTCGAAGAAATGCAGGAGGAGTGCTATTTTCTCCATCTGTCGAAATACGCCGACCGCCTCGTGGATTATTACAAAAGTCATCCCGATTTTATTCAGCCGGCCTCCCGCATGAACGAAATGCTGAACAACTTTATTCTGCCTGGTCTGGAGGATCTGGCGGTCTCGCGCACCAGCTTTGACTGGGGCGTGCCCGTACCCTTTAACCCCAAACACGTGACTTATGTCTGGCTTGACGCGCTCTCAAACTACCTGACCGCTCTGGGTTATCCGGATGAAGGCGGCAATTTTGCCAAATACTGGCCCGCCGACCTTCAGCTCATCGGCAAGGATATTCTGCGCTTCCACACCATTATCTGGCCGATCATCCTGATGGCCCTAGATCTGCCCCTGCCCAAACAGGTTTTTGGCCATGGCTGGCTGCTTTCCAAAGGCGAAAAAATGTCCAAGTCCAAAGGCAATGTCGTAGATCCCCTGGTGCTCGGCGACATCTTTGGCGTAGACGCCATCCGTTACTTCCTGCTGCGTGAAATTCAATTTGGTTCCGACGGCAACTTTTCCGGAGAAGCGCTGATTACCCGAGTCAACTCCGATCTGGCGAATGATTTAGGCAACCTGCTCTCCCGCAGTGTCTCCATGATCGTCAAATATTTCCCCGAAGGTCTGCCCGAAGGCAGTCGCGAGTTGCCCGCCGTCCACTCGGAAGAAGAAGCCGCAATCGACAAGGATGTCGCCGCTGTAGCTGCTGAGGCCTTCCGCGGAGCGGGTGAAAAGCTGCAGAGTCTGGAAATTTCTATGGCCCTGGAGCAAATCTGGATTTTTGTCCGCCGCCTCAACAAATACATCGACGAAAGTGCACCCTGGGTGTTGGCTAAAGACGAGGGCAAACGCGGGCAGCTTGCCCACGTGCTTTATGTGTTGGCGGACGGCCTGCGCCGCATCTCCCTTTTGATCTGCCCTGCCATGCCGGAAACCTCGGCAGCCATGGACGAACAACTCGGTCTTGAGCGCCCTGAACGCCAGGCCAATTCAGTAGGGCTTCAGTGGTCCGAAGCCGGTAAAGCGGGCCTCTATCCGCTGGGCCTCGCCCTGAAGAAAGGCCCCGCACTCTTCCCCCGCATGGAGGTGGAGCCCACGCTCACGCTCATGGATGAAAAGGCAGCGGCCGCCGCTCAGGCCTATGAGGCTGCCGATGAGGCTTTTTACAAAGCGAAGACGAGTGAAGAAGGCGCTCAGGCATAAGCTGGACCTGATCGTCTGACACAAGGGAGTTTTCATGAGTCGTTTCCCCATTTTTGACACCCATGCTCACCTGCAGGATCCTGACTTTGATGAAGACCGGGAGCAGCTGCTGGAATTTCTGAAAGCCGAAGGCGTTGCGCGGGTAGTTCTTCCCGCTTCCGATCTGGCCGATTCCGAAAAGGCCCTGAATCTGGCCCTGGCCCACCCTGGTCTTTTCTGCGAAATCGGCGTCCATCCCCATGAAGCTTCGTCCTGGGTGGATGGCCCTGAGGGCAGCGCCGAAGTCCTGCGCCGGCTCTTCCGGCGCGGCTGTGAAGAAAGCGCCGCTCTGGGACGGCCCAATGTGATCGTCGGGCTGGGTGAAATCGGGCTGGATTATCACTACGACTTTTCGCCTCGCGAGGTCCAGAAGAAAGTTTACCGCCAGCAGTTGGAGCTCGCTGCGGAGCTGGGCTTGCCTGTGATTATTCACGAACGTGAAGCTTTTGCCGACAGTCTGGCCATCCTGCAGGATGCCTGGCGCGACGGCCTTTTCTCCATTCCTGGCTCCTGCCACTGCTTTTCAGGCAGCCTTGAAGGTTCAAGGCAGTTGCTGGAGCTTGGCTTTTACCTTGGCTTTGATGGGCCGATCACCTTTAAGAAAGCCCGCAAAGCCCTGGACGTTCTCGCCGAAATTCCTGCCGAACGTTATCTGCTGGAAACGGACAGTCCCTACCTTACCCCGGAGCCCTTCCGCGGTCGGCGCAATGATCCTTCAAAGATCTGGCAAATCGCCGAAAAGGCAGCGGAGATCCGCGGCCAGAGCGTCGAAGAAATTCTCAGACAAAATTGGGAAAATGCCTGCCGCTTTTATCGTCTGCCAATGGATGTCCATTTCGAGCGGCTGTAAAGCGAAGCTCGCCCTTCAGGCTTCAGCTTTCAGACTTTTGCGCCTTTCCGGCTTTTTTCTCGCAGTCCAGAAGAAGGGCATAAAAATCATTGCGGCTAAGGCCGCTTTCAGTTTGCAGGCGGCGGCGAATGGTCTTGCCGCTCTCCCCTTCTGCGAGCAGAGCCCCGATCTTTTCTGCCACTGCGGCTCGGATATTTTCCAGCTCCTGCCCGACAAGTTCAGGATGTTGAGCAAGCCAGGCTTCCCGACCTTCCAAAACCAGCACATATTCTCCTCGCGGACGCTCCTCGCGCACATGAGCGAGCGCCTCAGCGACCGTCAGACGAAGGGTTGTTTCGTAGGTCTTGGTAAGCTCCCGGGCCAGACAGATGCGTCGCTCCGCCAGGCCAGCGTCGCAGAGATCTTCCAGAGTGCGCTCGAGGCGGTGAGGCGCCTCATGCAGGAGTATGGTCGAAGGCATCCTGGCAACGGCCTGGAGTCGCGCCTTGCGCTCGGCTCCTGAAGCGGGCAAAAAGCCCTCAAAGATAAAGCGCCGGGTGTCAAGGCCGGAGACTGAAAGAGCAGTCAGGGCCGCATTTGGGCCAGGCAGGGCGGTCAGCGGAAAACCGGCCTCCAGAACTTCGCGGACAAGAATTTCACCCGGGTCAGAGATCGCCGGCATACCCGCGTCGGTGATATAGGCCACCTTCTCACCCTGCTCTAGCGCCTGCAGTACTGTCGCACTGCGCTCATGTTCGTTGTGAGCCTGCAGCGAAATCAACTTTTTGTGGGGCAAGCCAAGACGAGCCAGCAGCAGAGCGCTCACCCGGGTATCTTCGCAGGCGATAAGATCGGCCTCAGCAAGCAGGCGTCTGGCCCGCGGAGAAAGGTCTTCATCGTTGCCGATCGGTGTGGGAATGAGAATAAGCTTCCCCGTCGTTTTTTTCTCCGCTTTATTCGTCAGTGTTTTCTTCCTCCGGGTCAAAACTCTCAGAATAGATAATCTCGGCATCCGCCGGATTTTGTCTCTGCGGACAGGAGCAGTCCTGGCACTTGCAGCTGCTCTTTCTGTCGCCAGCAGCCCTTTGATCCGCTTCTTTTTTATTGCGCCCAGATGAGCGCCCAGATGAGCGTCCGGATGAGCGTCCGGATGGACGGGCGGTTGAATCGTCAGACTCTTTAGAGGAAGTTTTCCTGCCGCGCTCACGGATCACCGTGACCTCCGAAGCGGGGAGTGTCATGGGTTCACTTTCGTCGTCGCGGATCAGGCGGATGAGCACGGTTTCTTTGAGCAGATTGACCCCTTCGATCACTCCTTCACCCTCGGACGTCTGCACATGATCGCCGCGCGAAGGAAGCCGCCGGTTCGCATCCTCATAGGCAGCCTGTTCAAAGTTCAGGCAGCAGAGCAGGCGTCCGCAGGTCCCGGAAATTTTTCCGGGATTCATCGAGAGATTCTGCTCCTTCGCCATTTTGATGGATACAGGCTGAAAATTATTGAGAAAGGAACAGCAGCAGAGCTCACGACCGCAAATGCCCAGACCACCCATCATGCGGGCTTCATCCCGCACTCCGATCTGACGCAGCTCAATGCGGGTATGGAAAATGGAAGCCAGATCCTTCACCAGCTCGCGAAAATCCACGCGCCCGTCCGCTGTAAAGTAAAAAATGATGTTGCGATTATCAAAGAGATACTGCGCCTCAACCAGATGCATGGGTAGATTATGCACCAGAATACGCTCCTGACAGATTCGTGTCGCTTCCGCCTCAAGCCGCAGATTTTCTTCATAGTGTTCTTCATCCTCTTCATCTGCGAGACGAAGAGCGGTTCCGCGGATCAGCTCCGGGCGATCGTCAGGTATAAGGGTAGGTTCAGTGGCGCAGACCCCAAACTCACTGCCCTGCTCTGTCTTAACGACCACCGGATCTCCATTGCGGAGATTCAGCCCGTCAAGATCAAAATACCAGGCTTTCCCCCGCTCGTGGAGTCGCACTCCGATGACTTTTACCATATTTTTCTCCTTTCGCTTCAAAACATTCGGTAAGCAGAAGCTGCAGCTGCCAGGAGGCCAGTTCAAAATTGACATGAGCCGCCTCGGCTTTGCGCAGGCTGATGAGTCCCTGCATGGCCGCATCCAGACGCCTGGCCGGGCAATCCTGCGGCATTTTTTGTAAAAAAGCCCGGAGTTCACCGCGCTTGTCTTCGTTCAAAAGACGAAACGACACCTTCGTGTCGGATTCTGCGAGGAGCAGCGCAAGATCGCGCAGAGCGCTTTGCAGAAAATCCAGAAAAAGCAGCCAGTGATCTTTACTCTCGCTGAGGAGCGGCTGAATCTTTTCCATACTCTGCAGAGGGTTGAGTTCCGGACAAGAGGTCAGCACCATCACGGCCTGCTCACGCAGGGCGGCGACACGTTCGTCTCCGGCCAGTTCCAGCGCTCGTCCGGGAATCCCTGCACTAAAGCTTAGCGCGATTTCGTTTTCTTCCTCAAAGCCACGCGAATGCAGGAGCTCCCGGATTTCCTCCGGAGTAAGCAAACGTGGCGAAATCAGGACCGAACGCGAAAGAATCGTGGGCAGAAAGACATCGCTGCGTTCACCTGTAAGGAAAAAAATAGTCCCGGCAGGAGGTTCCTCCAGGGATTTCAGGAGAGCATTCTGACCTTGTTCGTTGAGCACGTCACCGTCGATAAGCGTCACTTTGACGCGGGAGATCTGCGGTTTCATGGGTAGATCCGCAAGGACCTCACGCCGCAGTCGCTCCACTTTAATCACTTTGTCTTCGCCCTGGTCGATCTCTTTAAAATCCGGATGCGCCTGCGCCTCAAAATAGCGGCAGGAAGGACAGTGGTCACAGGCTCTCAGGGCAGTGTGCGGCTCTTCGCAAAGCAGAGCTTTGGCCGCTGCTCTGGCCAAACTATGCCGCCCGCTGCCGCGCGGCCCCAGAAAAAGGATACTCTGCGCTCTTCCTTCACACAGAATCTGTTCAAGCCTGTTAAGGACTTCCGCCTGTCCGATCAGTGACTCAGAGCTGTTCAAAGCGTTCGACATTGACGACAAAAAGGGTCGCGCCACCGATCATGACCTCCACGGGATAAGGGATATACGAAGCCCCCATGCCCGAAGGAATCATGTTCGCGTTGATGGCTGTCTTGCGGCTGCTGGAGAATTTCTTAATCACGGCGATCACATCTTCAAGTTTTTCGTCGTCCGTAACCGTCATCAGGGTCGTGTTCCCCGAACGAAGGAAACCGCCGCTCGAGTTAAGTCTCGTCACACGGTAGCCTTTTTTATTCAGCTCACTGACCAGGCGCGGGCTGTCTTCATCACTGACAATAGCAAAGATAAGCTTCATTTGAGAAACCTCCTTAAGTCTTCACGAATCTGAGCCTGGATTTCCTCCGGGCTGCGGCGGGCATCGAGAAGGACAATACGCTGCCTTTCCCTGTCGGCAAGGCTGAGAAAGCCCTGTCGGGTTTTTTCCATAAAATCCAGACTCTCCAGATCAAGACGATTTTTCTCCATCTGACGGCTGTTCAGCCGTTCCTGGGCCAGTTTTACCGGAAGATCCAGGAGGTAGGTGCGATCAGGCCTTATCTCCGCGGCAGCAAAACGATTCAGTTGCTCAACGGCCTCAGCGCCCAGACCCCGACCATAACCCTGATAAGCCAGGGAAGAATCGAGGAAACGATCGCAGACCACGGGACGTCCGGCAGCCAAAGCTGGAGCAATCACTTCCCGGCAAATCTGCGCGCGTGCGGCAAGAAAAAGCAAAAGCTCTGTCTCTGCCGTCATGCCCAGCTTTTTCTTATCCAGAAGCAGGCGGCGAATTTCCTCGCCGATCTCCGTGCCCCCCGGTTCTCGCGGGAAAAGAGGATCCAGACCCTCTGCACTGAGCCAGGGTTTAAGGGCTTCAATCTGTGTCGATTTGCCACAGCCATCAATCCCTTCAAAGCTGATAAAAAATGCGCGTTTCAGCTTTCCTTCCTCCTCACTTCGGCGTCTTCCTGAGTCTGACTTTTCAGGCTTCTATTATAACATTTTCCTCACTCGCTCAGTTTTTCGAGCGTAAAGGGCGGAATGTGCAGCCCTTCAGCCTGTAAATCCAAAAGTCTCCGCAGCTCCCGCTGCGTGATCTGCTCTCCCGGAAGCCAGAGGGGGATGCCGGGGGGATAGGGAGCAATCGCGGAGGTCACGCAAAAGCTTGCATCTCCCTGCTCTTTTTGTAATAAAGCTTCGGAGCAGTCGGTTTCAGCAAAAAGCCCACGAAAGGCAGCCGCTCTGGGCTTCAGACTCGTGCGCGGACGACAGAGCCAGCGCTGAAGATCCCGCTCGGCTCGGTCTCCGCTTGCTTCTTCCTCCAGCCGCGTAGCCCTGGCTTCCTCACCTCTGCTGGACTCGGCTTGCTCCCTGCTCAGGGTATGCAGGGCGGCGCTCAGACGCACAAAATCTTCCCGCGGCTGATCCAGAGAGGGGATGAGCACAAGACGGGAAAAATCCGCCATTTCAATGTCAATACCCAGGCGGGAGAGGCCGGAGCTCAGTTCTCTGAGGCCAAAACCTGAGTTTCTGTAGGAGATCACGAGGCGTAGCGGATCGTCTTCAGGACCGGCGGGAAGGACTTGAAAATCAGGGGGAAGCTCCTGACTGAGCAAAGTCATGTGGTCCCGGAGGGCCTGAATTTTCTGCCGGCATTCACCGTTTTCCAAAAAGGCCCGGGCAAAATCCAGCGAGGCTCCAATGGGAAAAGAAGGACTTGAGGTCTGAAAGAGTTTGCGAGCCGCTACAGCACGGCGGACCGCCGCAGGACAGCGCCTGAGATAAGTCTGCGAGAGATGGAGGAGTGAGGCCGGGGCCAGCGCAGGCAAAGTCTTATGCGCACTCTGCACACAGAGGTCAACCCCGCGGGCAAGAGCCGTTTGAGGAAAAATATCTGCAGCAGCGGCAAAGGCTGCCCCATGCGCCTCGTCGCAAAGCACAGCAAGTCCCCGCGCGTGGGCAGTCTCCAGAAGTTCCTGAGGCAGATCCACGTGCCCGTAATAATCCGGCGCGGAAAAGATGAGGGCGTGCAGCCCTTCTGTTTTTTCCAGCAGCTGCAGGGCGCGCGGCGTGTCGATCACAGGTAAAGGGCTGCGAGAAACAGAGGGGCAATCTCCCCTGGCCTCTTCACCTCTCTCCGGAACTTTCATCGGAAGAAAGACGATTTCCAGATCCAGGAGCGCTGCAGCCTGGGCAAAGGCACGGTGCAGGGTTGCACTTGCCGCCACGCGGGAACCGGGTGGCAGAGCCGTGGCCAGCATGGCATAAATAGCCACTGTTGATCCCGAAGTAAAAAACAGGCTTTTCCCTGACCCGAAGAAGGCCGCTGCCTTTTCCTCAGCCAGAAGCGCCGGACCTGTCGGCTCATTCAGATCATCGCTGATCTCAAGCTCGGTTGTTTCCAGACTGGCAAAGCCGCATGAAAAAGGGGCGGGAAACACTTTCCCTCCCCTGTTTCCGGGCATATGGAAACTCGTGCGGCCGGAGTCGGCTGCCTTCTGCAGAGCCGAAAAAAGCGGAGCCGGGGCAGCTGAGAAATCCTCATGCTTCATCTGCGATTCTACCTCTCCCACAGGTCACGGCCTCAGAGTGAAAATTGACTCAGAGCCTCAATTTCCGCCTGAATCTCTTCATCCAAACGGTCATTCTCCACTTTCATCTCATCGGTATCGAGCTTATCCCAGGATTTACGCTTTTTCTCAGCACGCGGCGCGGGTAAGCGTTCTTCCTGTTTGTCGCGGCGAGCAGTCCCCATCTCTCTCGAAGCAGCCTTTTTTTCGGTGCGAGCCGCGCTGCGAAGATTCCTGGGAATGCTGGGGGACTCCCCCTGACGCTCAGCTTCACGCTGACCGCGCTTCGCTTCGCTCACCGCTGCCAAACTCTCTTTATTCTCGCCCTCTGGAGAAAGTTCAAGGGCTTCGGCATGCAGCGTGAGAGCACTCAACCCATTTTCTGTGAGCTGAATTTCCTCATGATGAACAGCCTTCAGCTCAAAGCCTCCGGTCTCAACTTCACTCAGACGACTCAGCTCTGTATCTTCCGATCTGCGGCCGGCGATATTCTGCTCTTCGCTGATCTCTCCGCGACGGGCACGACGCTGTTGCTCTTCCTCTGGCCGTTCATCCCGGAAACGCCGATTGCGGCGTCCATCTTCCCAGCGTTCACCGCGTTCTTTAACATTGCGTTTATTTTGTCGACGAGGCCCTTTAGGGCTTCCCCGACGCTCACGCTCCTTCGTCTCATTCTCAGCTGAAGAAGCGTCGGCACGGCGCTCGCCTCTGCTCGCCCGGTCATACGTTTTGCGGCGATTGCGCTCACCCCGGGGACGTCGTTCACGGCCAGGAGCACGCTCCTCACGTTCTCCTTCCGGGCGACCAAAATCACGGCTGTTGCGTCGTCCTGCGCGTTTTGTTTTCGGCTCGCTCTGCTGCTCTCCCTGAGAGCGTCCGGGGCGTTCCTGTCGCTGATTCTTTCCGTTGTAGGGCTTTTTTTCTTCTTCCATCGTGATTCTTTCTTTACTCGCTCAAACTGTCCACCAGGACAATCCCCTGGCTCTGCAAATCTTCGAGATTTTTCAGGTGCTCTTCATGATTGACCCAGGCGAGCCCGGGGACAAAGAGTTGGACATGAAAGCCCGCCTTTTTCAGGTCAAGGCAAGTTTCGCGCACACAAAACTCGCTGGCTATGCCGGAAACCTGAATGTCTTCCGGCAGCAGCTCATGCAGGCTTTCTCCGCTTTCCCGGCGTGCTGCGAAGGCCGAGTATTCTTCGATCTGATCATCGCGCCCCTTAAAGAAGAGGTTTTCTTTACCAGGCTTCTGAGCCTCTTCCCTGATCTCCTGGCTAAAGGGTTCTACAATCGCGGCTCCGCGGGTACCCCGCACACAGTGCACTGGCCAGCTGCCGCCATTCTCAAGAAAACTGCCATTTTCCGGGCTATGATCGTCCGCTGAATAACAAACCCGCAGACCCGGGCGCTTATCGATCTCTGAGACAAGAGCATCTACCGCCTCATCGGCATGTTCGCAGGCAAGGCTGCCATCCACAAAATCATGCTGACAGTCGATGATCAGGAGGGCTGTCGGCTTTTTCTGTGACTCACTCATGATTTCGCCTCCACTTTTCGTGCTCTGGCGCCGCTGGCTTTCTTTTTGCCACCGCGACTTGCGCTTACGGAGAGAACCTGAGCTTCATCCGCCATTTCACTGCGCTGAATGAGCTCCGGCCCACCTTTACCTTCTACAGCTGCCGCCGTAATTTTCACTTTGCCGATTTCCGGGTGCGAGGGCAGCATATACATCAGATCCAGCATCAGCTTCTCCAGAATGCTGCGCAGACCACGGGCGCCCGTCTTGAGCTTTATGGCCTCATCGGCAATTCTGGCAAAAGCCTCTTCTTCAAATTCAAGCTCTACCCCATCGTAGGCCAGCATTTTACGATACTGTTTGGCCAGAGCATTGCGCGGCTCGGTAAGGATCCGTATGAGAGCTGCTTTATCCAGGCCCTCAAGTGAGGTCACCACAGGCACACGGCCAATAAACTCGGGTATCAGACCGAACTTCAGCAGATCTTCAGGGAGTACCTGTGCGAGCAGCTTGCTCTCCGAAAGCTCTTCTTTGCTCTGGAATTTCGCTCCGAAGCCCATCGTCTTGGAGGCGACACGCTGACGGATGATCTTGTCGAGTCCATCAAAGGCCCCGCCGCAGATAAAGAGAATATTCGTCGTATCAATCTGGATAAAATCCTGATGGGGGTGTTTGCGCCCACCTTGCGGCGGTACGTTAGCCACTGTCGCTTCGAGTATCTTCAAAAGCGCCTGCTGAACACCCTCCCCACTCACGTCGCGGGTAATAGAGGGGTTGTCTGAGCGGCGGGAAATCTTATCGATTTCATCGATGTAGATGATACCTTTTTCGGCGCGTGCGATATTGAAATCTGCATTCTGAATCAGGCGCAAAAGAATATTCTCAACATCCTCACCGACATAGCCGGCCTCGGTCAGTGCCGTAGCGTCGGCGATAGCAAAGGGGACATCCAAAATCCTCGCCAGCGTCTGGGCAAGCAGAGTCTTACCGCTTCCGGTAGGCCCAAGTAAGAGGATATTGCTTTTTTGCAATTCCACGCCATCGTCAGCGTTACTGTCGCCAAAACTCACACGTTTGTAGTGATTGTAAACCGCCACAGAAAGAATCTTCTTGGCCTCTTCCTGCCCAATCACATACTCATCAAGCGCAGCTTTAATTTCGGATGGCGGCAGCAGCTTGATCTCAGCATTGTCGCTGGTGATATCGGCTTCATGGCTGTCCCCCAGCTGATTCTCCAGAATTTCCTGACAGAGATCGACGCACTCGTTGCAGATAAAAACACCGGGTCCGGCAATCAGGCGTTCAACCTGATCTTCACTCTTGCCGCAAAAAGAGCAGCAAAGCTGAGGAACATCGGGTCCGCCTTCGTGAAAGCGCTCGTCGGGCATAATTTAGCTCCGTTTCTCCATAATTTCGTCAATCAGACCATAGGCTTTGGCTTCTTCAGCCGTCATCCAGTGATTGCGGTCTGTGTCGCGTTCGATGACCTCAAGCGGCTGGCCGGTCCGTTCAGCCAGGATCCTGTTCAGTTTGCTTTTGATTTGCAGAATATGTTCCGCTTCGATACTGATATCTGAGGCCTGTCCCTGAATACCACCCAGAGGCTGATGGATCATAATCTCAGCGTTGGGCAGAGCAAAACGCTTGCCTTTGGTACCTGCCGCCAGCAGGAAAGCGCCCATGCTGGCCGCCATACCCATGCAAATGGTCTGGACGTCTGGCTTGATGTACTGAATCGTGTCATAAATCATAAACCCCGAGGTAATTTCACCGCCCGGGCTATTGATATAGAGCTGAATATCTTTTTCAGGATCCTCAGCTTCGAGGAAGAGCAGCTGGGCCATCACGAGACTCGCACTTACCTGATTCACTTCATCGCTCATGATAATGATGCGCTCTTTGAGCAGGCGGGAGAAAATATCGTAAGAACGTTCACCACGCCCCGTCTGTTCGATGACCATGGGAACAAGGCTGCTCCGCATGGGGAAGCCCTCTGGCCTGAAAAGATCGTTAGTTTTATTTGGATTCATCATGATTATTGTTTATCTTCCTTCCTGTTTTTCCGGCCTTTGGACGGGCCGTCATTCTCGGTTTCACTCATAACGGCTTTCCCGTCTTATAGAAGAGGGAAAGCTGCCGACACGCCGCCGTGTTGCCTTAAACCGGCACGGCTTGCTGACACCTTTCCCCTCTTAACTCAAAATCCCTTAAAACAGGGACTATTTCTCTTCTTCAGCTTTGCCTTCGCCCTGGTCTGCAAGTTCTGCCGATTCAGAAACTTCAGCGCCTGTTTCGGCCTCAGCTTCTTCGTTCTCATCTTTGGGCTTTTCATCCGTCGCCACGGATTGTTCACGGATAAATTTCGCTGCGGCTTCAAGCAGCATCTGTTCCTTCAGAGCCTTGATGCCTTCATCGCCAAAATTCTCTTTAATCTTTTCCACATCCTCTTTGTAGAGTTCGGCCATCTCCTTAAAGCGATCTTCAAGCTCCTCATCGCTTACGCTGATCTTTTCGGCTGCGGCAACCGCCTGGAGGAAAAGTTCATGGCGCAGACGCTCTTCCGCCGGCTTCAGCAGCTGAGCTTTGAAGATCTGCTCATTCATATTCATATAGCGCAGATAATCTTCGAGTTTCAGCCCCTGATAAGCGAGCTGGCGACGCTGTTCATCCAGCATGCGTCCGGCTTCATCTTCGATGGCTGCCGCCGGAACGTCGATCTCGGCATTCTTAACCGCCGCCATAACGGCCCGCTGCTCAAAGTCCTGATCAGCGTGTTCGTTGCGGTGCTCTTCCTCTTCTTTGCGCAAATGCTCACGATATTCTGCTACCGTGTCGCAATCTTCGGAGATATCTTTGATGAACTCATCATTGACCTCAGGCAGCTCGCGCTCCTTGATCTCATGCAGGGTCACCGAGAAAACGGCCTCTTTACCGGCCAGATCTTTGGCATGATATTCCTCGGGGAAAGTCACGTGAATATCAAAGCTCTCGTCGACCTTATGGCCGATAAGCTGATCCTCAAAGCCGGGGATGAAGGTCTGCGAGCCAATTTTCAGTTCGTAATTCTCAGCGCTGCCGCCCTCAAATTTTTTACCGTCGACTTTGCCGGAATAATCGAGGGTCACAAGATCGTCTTTTTGCACCGGACGGTCATTGACCGGCACCAGTCTCGAGGCACGCAGACGTGCGCTTTCGATCTTCTGATCGATCTGCTCGTCACTCACTTCAACTTTTTCACGATAGGCCTTAAGGCCCTTATACTCGCCCAGTTTAACCTCCGGCTTCAGCGCATATTCGCAGCTGAAGGTCAGACCCTTCTCACTGCCAACCTCTTCGATGCTGACACGGGGTGAAGAAAACGGATCCACATCATGCTCTTTAAGCGCCTCTTTGTAGGCCGGATCGAGAAGTTCATCAATCGCATCATCATAGAGAACGCCCTCTCCATAGTAATGGCTGACGATGGCATAGGGCGCCTTACCTTTGCGGAAACCAGGCACGCTGAAGCGGCTTTTATTTTTGTTAAAGGCACGCTGCATCGCCTCTTTGAAACGTTCGGGTGACACTTCAATCGTCAGTTTCTGCATGTTCTTTTCCAGGTTCTCTATTTTCGAAGCCATAAGTACCTCCTGCGGCAAATAAGAATATTAATCATAATCTAAAAAATTTTATCACAGTAAGTTTTTCTTTGCAATGCAAAAGCCCCGAAACCATTTGATTTCGGGGCTTTCAAGCTGGCGCGCCCAGTAGAGATCGAATCCACAACCTTCTGATCCGTAGTCAGACACTCTATCCAGTTGAGCTATGGGCGCAAACGCTTGCTCTCGCAAAGCAATAAACATGTTACCAAGCGCAAGGCCCGCTGTCAAGATTATTTTTTTGCAGAGCTTCTGTCTTGCCTTCTGCTCCATGGCGTGGCTGGGGCAGCTATCGCAGTGGCAGCCGCAGGGGCCCACACCGGATTTTCTCGCCTTCAGCCAGCTGCGCAGGGCAAGGGCCACGAGCAGGACAACAATCGCAACAATAATCCAATCAAGAGGCATCTTTATCTCCGGACCTTTCTAATGTGACAGTTTGTGCTGGGCGAGCTCATGCTGCCCGTGAGCGTACTGATCCGGACGGAAGAGCAGATAGAGCAGGAGTCCCAGAACGGCCAGAGCCGCAACGGTGTATCCACTGAAGGACAGTTCTCCAACAGCAAGACCGCCGAGCTGGTAGATCATCAGGGTGACGCCATAGGCCGTCACGTTCTGAAAGAGCAGGGCATACCAGAAATGTCGGCGTGAACCCATTTCTTTGGCCATAGTAGAGATGGCCGCCAGGCAGGGGCTGTCAAAGAGGTTGAAGATAAGGTAGGAGAGGGCGGCGATATTACTGGCGAAGAAGGCAGAGAAGGCAACGACTTCGTTTGACGCATATTCGTCAGCCTCAGCCAGGCCGGCCAGCACACCCATGGTGCTCACGAGGCCCTCCTTCGCCACAAAGCCGGAGAGTGTCGAGGCCACGGTCTGCCAGGTGAAGCCCAGGGGTGCGAAGATGAAGAGCAGAGCTTTACCAATCTGCGCCAGCAAAGAGGCTTCTGTTTCGTCGACGAGGCCGAAACTGCCGTTGATGAAGCCAAAGGAAGACAGAGGCCCGCAGGGAATCATGGTGGTCGTAATCATGGTCATCCGACGGTCTTTTTCGGATTCGATGGTGCGGGTGGAGAGGATCGCCGGTACGCCGCAGCCAGAGCTGATGAGGAAGGGAATGAAGGATTTTCCGGAAAGGCCGAAGCGGCGGAAAATACGGTCCATAATGAAGGCCACGCGAGCCATGTAGCCGCAGTCTTCGAGGAAGCCTAAAAGCAGGAAGAAAATCGCCATCTGAGGCACAAAGCCGAGAGGCGCGGCAAGGCCGCCGATAATGCCATCAACCACCAGAGAGACGGACCACTCTGAAGCTCCGGCATTTTCCAGAAGCGTTTGAACCCAGGGCTGTATCCACTCCCCGAAGAGGGTGTCATTTGTCCAGTCCGTGACCCAGCCGCCGATAGTGGAAACAGCAATCCAGTAGACCAGAAACATGATCCCGGCAAAAATCGGCAGAGCAAGAAGACGGTTGGTCAGGATACTGTCGATTTTCTCCGACGTGCTGAGGCCTTTTTTCGCGCGATTTTTGGCGATGGCCTGAGCGACAAGTTGCTGAATGTAAGTGTAGCGCTGGTTGGTGATAATGGATTCGGCGTCATCATCCATTTCCTTTTCACAGTCGCGGATGTGTTCTTCCAGGTGAGTCTTGATTTCTTCCGGAAGATTCAGCTCCTCCATCACTTTTTCATCACGTTCAAAAACTTTTACGGCAAACCAGCGCAGGTTTTTCCTGTCAACCTTATTTTCGATGGTTTCTTCAATGTGGGCGAGAGCATGTTCGACAGCACCGCCGAAAACATGCGGCTCTTCGCCCTTTTTAACGTCCCGAGCCGCAGCAATGGCTGCCTCGGCAACCGCAAAGGTCGAATCTCCTTTAAGCGCGCTCATGGGAATGACTTTGCAGCCGAGCTCTTTTTCCAGCATGGCAAAGTCAATTTTGTCGACGCGCAGCTTCAGGGCCACCCAGCTTCATCATGCGTACTTTTTCACCAGCCTTAACCATCGCCAGGGGGATCACAGATTTCACCTCGATTTCTCATGATTAGTTCTATCTAACACCGAAGGCACGTTACACCGGAAAGAAATAATTTGCAAGAAGTTTAGCCAAAAGCTTGAAGAGCTCGCCAGACTTCAGCAAGAGGCAGGCCCATGACATTGTAAAAATCACCCTGAATACCGCGGACCAGCAAGGCCCCTGCATCCTGAATGCCATAAGCTCCGGCTTTATCAAGCGAGCTTCCACCCTCAGCATAGTCGGAGATAAGCGCTTCCATTGTGGCGTCCAGGGGATAAAACTCAACCTGACTTTCCACATGGAAGACTTTTTCCTGCTCTCCCCTGAGAACCGCGACTCCGCTCACAACGGTATGCGTATGTCCGGCCAGTTCATGTAAAAAGCGGGCGGCCTCAGCCTTGTCTTTGGGCTTGCCGTAGATTCGGCCTGCCAGCACAACCACCGTATCCGCAGCCAGAATTTCATCAGCGGGATGACGGGAGGCCACGGCACGCGCTTTCGCAAGGGCAAGTGCTTCCACAACTTGCCCGGGGCTGACATTCGACGGCAGAGAGCGGCGCAGTGCAATTTCATCCACAGCGGAATCTTCGGCTTTAAAAGTCAGGCCGAGCATCCTGAGAAGTTCTTTTCTCCTGGGGGAATGGCTGGCAAGGATCAGCATTCAGGCCTCCGGTTCTACACGCTCTAAGATGATGTTGGAAATTTCGGAATGATCGAGCAGATAGTCGAACTTAAAACGGCTAAGAATTGTGCCGCCAAATTCGATGATGTATTGATCATCTGCGAGGAAGGGATATTGACCATAGAGTTCACCCTCCTGAAGACCGACGTGTGTCCCCTGGCCAAAGCTGAAAATGCGGCTGCTGAACTCAATCCTTTCCAGACTGCCGCGAAAACTTCCGCTTTCCGGATCTGCAGTACCACGTATATCCAAACTGAGGCCATAGTAATGAACTCGCCACAGAGATTGATGGGCTTTTTCCAATTCTTCTATGGAGAGCACTGAACCAGCGAGTGGGTGGATATCACTCTCGCTGATGGTCGCTCGGAAGATGCCACGGCCAAGTCCAGAAAAAAGGTCCTCTCCCATAACCAGAATTTTTGCTTCATCGGCGCTGAAACGGACAGGAATGGCCTCATGAACGTAAAGCTTTCCCTGCTTTTCTTTGAAAATCACTTCCCGCACGGCGGAGAAGCGTTCGCCATATTGATAGTCCTGGAGAAAAGAAGCCTGTCCAGGGAGAACATAGAGGCAGTGACTGAGTGTAGGTTCCGTATTCACCACCCGTCGGTAATAATCTATGGTTTGATCGGCTTTTTCCCGGGCAAAGTTTCGGGGGGTAACGCTGCGGAAAGGCATTTCGCCCTGACTGATCAGGTAAGCCAGGGACCCGGCGTGGTCACTCGATTTTTTACCGTCAGCGATCGCTGCAAAGTAAAGTTCCGCAAAATCGTGAAGGCTGACCACGGCTTCCACCCATTCTTTGTCAAGCAGGCTTTTGCCCTGCTCATTCTGCTGGATGGCCAGAATATTTTTAATGCCTTCCTTGCCGCTGTAGCGGCTGTCTTCCTGATCGACATAGTTCAGGCGAAAAAAAACTGAACGCAGAGCCTTCTCCGTGAGTTCGGGGCAACTGTTCACAATAAGATCACGACATTTGTTCTGCTCATCCTCGCTGAGGGCTTCAAAATTCTGCACTTTTTTCCCCTCTTCGGGAGCGAGCGCCTGAACATAACTGCGCAACAGGCTCTCATCGATACCCTGGAGGCAGGCAGAAGGCAGACTTTCAATCACCGCCGGAACGAGCTCATTATCGTTGACAGCAAAGACCAGGGCCTGAGCCAACGTGACCGGCGTCACTTCGCCATTTTCGCCAAGAGAAAGCGGCACCTGCTCACGCAGCAGGCCGTTAAGGAAAGCTTCGCGGTCTACATCAGCCTCCATGCTCCGCAGTTCCACACAGGAACTTAAGCCAAACGCCATGCTGAGCAGCAGGAGCAGACAAAGGATGATCGCTGACTTTTTTCTATGCCGTTGAGGCAGCATGCGAAAAACCTCCGAGATGTTGTGGCTTAATCCTTGAGCTTTTTACGGGCGCGACGCAGAGCGCCATCTACACTTTTGCGGCTGACCTGTAGCCGCTCAGCAATCTGCTGATAGCTTTCACCTGCAGCGAAGAGCAGCAGAGCCCGGCTTTCCAAAGGGCTCAGCTGGCCCTTAATTCGGGTGAGAAGTTCATCCAGGGCTTCCCCTCGGAGAACTTCCTCCTCAGGGCTGTCCTCCCCGCCTGAATGTATTGTATCACCCAGGGACGGCTCAGCATAAGACGCTGCAGTCCCAGGATCCTGAGCCGGAGCTTCCAGCGAGAGCGAGTCATTGAGCACACGCGCCTTGCCGCTGTTGGCGCGGCGGATGGTGTCTTTAAGGCGATTGTCCACAGCTGTGAAAGCATAGGCAGAAAAAGAATCCCAGCGCTCAGGAGGGCAGCTGATGATCGCATGAAAAAGGGCGATCATGCCCTCCTGAATGAGATCATCTGAATCTCCCCCTTTAAGGTAAAAGCGCGAGGCACGGGACAAAACCAGAGGCTTATAACGAATGAGCAGAGCCTCCACAGCCGCCTCATCTCCTTCGGCAGCACGTTTCAGATCAAAGCTGTCGTTCTCCGCACTCACGATTCAACAGGGGGCGCTTCGTGGCGCTGACGAGCTGCTTCAAAACAGACAATGCCGCAGGCAACCGAAGCATTGAGGGAATTAAGTTGTCCCCACATGGGGATGCGCAGGAGCAAATCGCAGTGAGTTCTCAGTTTTTCCGCAATGCCCTCCCCTTCACTGCCAATAATCAAAGCGGTTTTACCGCGATAATCACAGGCTTTGAAATCATTTTCTGCTTCTGCCGCAGTCCCAAAAATCCAGAAGCCTTTCTTCTTAAGCTCCATCACAAAGCGGCTGAGGTTCACTTCCCGGGCCACGGGAACGTATTCCAGAGCACCAGCTGCAGCACGGGCCACATAGGCATCCAACGAAACCGAGCGGCGTTCCGGCAAAACCACCAGATCAACGCCGCAGCATTCAGCTATACGCAGGGCGGCTCCCAGGTTGCGACCATCTTGCAGGCCGTCAAGAATCAGAATAAACGGATCTTTGCCAGCCGCCAGCCAGGCATCAATGAGCTCCCCCGAGTTGGCATATTCGCGCGCGGCAATCTGAGCAATAATGCCCTGATGCCGGGCCTCTCCGGCCATCTTGTCGAGCGTGCGACGGTCCACCGTAAGCACCGGAACCCCGGCTTCCCGCAGCTTTTTTTCAAGATCCAGGAGACGGCGGTCACGGCCGCTTTCAGCTGTGGCTTTGAGAATCCACGCTTTGTTGATGGCGGTACCGGCAGCAAGGGCTTCACTTACGGGGTTTCTGCCGCAGAGCAGCTCCGAGGCTGTGCTCTGCTCGCTCTCTTCCGGGCTCCGATTGAGCGATTCCGCAGCTTGATTCTGCGATTCCTGCTCCTCAGCTCTCTTCCGCCGTTCGGCAAAGGGGCGGCGCTGATCAGAGTGCTTGAAATCCCTGTGGGAGCTTTTTTCCCCAACAGTGCGGCGGCCATAATTGGTGCGTCTGCTGTGCCCGTCCTCTGAGCTTTTTTTATCGTCATTGTAAAAATTCATAGATCATGTCCCCCTCCAGAGACAGAGCGAAGCGCCTTTGGGGCTGATTCTACCAGTCCTAAAATCTGCTTCATCAGCTCATCCAGGCGCGCCGTCTGCCCTGAGCAGTAAAGTTCGCCCAGCAATGCTTCCAAAGCCGTGGCCAGACGGTACTCCATGGGATCGGCATGACGCGGACGGCTGAGCGGGACGTGGTTTCGTGCACGACGGCAAAGCTCAGCTTCGGCTGGCGTGAGAAAAGGTTCAAGGAGGCGCAGGATTTTGGCCTGAGCCTCTGCCGAAACGTAGGCGAGCGAGGCAAGATAAAGGTGATGGCTGGGAACATTGACATGCCCGGAAAGGAGTAAATGCCGCCGAACATAAAGTTCGTAAACGGCATCGCCGAGGTAAGCCAGAGTGGAAATCGGCAGTTCCAAAATTTCCGCGTGGCTTAACCCGGGTGGTTCGGGCAGCCAGGTTTCATCCCGGCCCTCAGATCTTGCAATCGAAGGTTCCTGACTCATGCTTTGCTGAGCTTGGGTCCCTGCGGCGTATCTTCCACACGCCAACCCTTTTCCGCAATCTCATCGCGAAGACGATCTGCCACATCAAACTTTTTCTCTTTTTTCGCCTGCATCCGTTCCTGGGAAAGACGAATAATTTCATCAGGAATCTTCGTCTGCACTTCTTCGAGCGGGTCAAGGCCCAGCACATCTAAAAGTTCACAGAGCGTATCCAGAGCCTGTTTCAAAGCTTTGACAGAAAGCTCAGCCTCCGCGCTGAGGCTATTTGCCGTACGCACGAGATCAAAGATGGAAGCAAAGGCATCAGCCGTGTTGAGGTCATCATCCATGGCTTCGTGAAATTTCTCACGGGCTTCCGTGCAGGCCGCAGAGAGCTTCTCATCGTCGGCTCCATGTTCGGCCGGAGCTTCACCCTTCTTAATGAGGAAACGCAGATTTTCCGCGCAGGTGATGACTCGATTCCAGCCATTTTGAGCCCCATCGAGCAGCTCGTGTGAGAAGTTAATGGGCATGCGGTAATGAGCCTGCAGCATAAAGAAGCGCAGGACAGAATAGGGATAGAGCGTCGAGAGGTCGCGGACGCGGAAGAAGTTGCCTTCCGACTTGGCCATCTTAACGTTATTGACATTGATAAAACCGTTATGCATCCAGTAGCGAACAAAAGGTTTGCCGCTGGCTGCCTCGGATTGGGCGATTTCATTTTCGTGATGCGGGAAAATCAGGTCCTGACCACCGCCGTGAATATCGATAGTGTCGCCCAGGAATTTGTGATTCATAGCCGAGCACTCAATATGCCAGCCCGGTCGACCCTCTCCCCAGGGGGAGGGCCAGGAAGGCTCGCCTTCTTTTTTAAATTTCCAGATAACAAAGTCGAGAGGGCTGTGTTTCTGCTCATTGTGCAGGGCGCGGGTTCCTTCTTCCAGGTCGTCCAGCGGGTGGCGGGAGAGTTTGCCATAGTCCTTGAACTTCAGCACATCGAAATAGACGCCATCATCCAGCACATAGGCATAGCCCTTATCGTAAAGCGTCTGGATCATCTCAATAATTTCAGGAATGGTTTCTGTCGCCCGCGGGTGAACTGTGGCACGCCGGACATTAAGTCCATCCGCGTCGATAAAGAACTCCTTAATCATGCGATCCGCCAGTTCTTTAAAATCCACCCCTTCAGCATGGGCCCGCTTAATGACCTTATCGTCAATATCCGTAAAATTCATAACATAATTGACGCGGTTACCACAGTATTCAAGGTAGCGGCGCAGGGTATCAAAAACAATCAGGGGACGGGCGTTGCCGAGATGGAAAAGTTCGTAAACGGTGGGTCCGCATACGTAGATTTTGTATTCTCCCGGAGTCTGTGGAATCAGTTCTTCTTTGCTGCGAGTAAGGTCGTTGTAAACTTTCATGAGTTCCTCCGTCAAAAAACCTGAAACGCGGCCACTCCTTTCTGACACCTAGCACATTCGCCAGGTGGGTGTCCTGCGGCGGCCTTAGACCTTCCCGCTGGGGGCTTGATCAACTTCCGCTTCAACTCCGGACTCCCTTTTAAGTCATGAAGGTTCAAAAATGAAGCAGCTCAAACATTTCAGGTACCCTTATGATACCCCAGGGATGCCTGCCTTCGCAACGTCCCGCCATGTCCTGCAAGTCCTCCCGGCCCATCAGTATCTCCTTTTCAGCTCTTCCGGCAAAGAGAACTGTCTCGCCTGCCCAAGCCCAGCTCGCTGTCCCCAGGGCTTAGTTTTCGGCTCTTCCAGGGCGATGGCCAGGGCACGCGGCGAAAAGCCGGCCTGACGCAGGGGGGCGGCGGCGGCATCGAAGCTCGCTCCGGTGGTCACAACATCGTCGATAAGCAGCAGAGGCAGGCCCGGCGGCAGACTTGCCGCGCGTTGAGGCTGCAGTGCAAAAGCCCCGCGAACATTTTCCGCACGCGCTTTCCTCCCCGGCATTTCAGTTTGCGGGCAGGTGTCGCGCGCGCGCAACAGTAAATTGGTGATGAGGGGAAGCCTGAGTTCACGGGCAATCTCAGAGGCAATCAGCTCAGCCTGATTATACATGCGCGTGCGCAGGCGTTTGCGGCCCAGAGGCAGAGGCACAAGAGCAGCGGCCTTCCAGGGCAGGCGCTGCAGATGTCGCGCTGCAAGCAAGCCGAGAATTCTGGCTTTACTGCGTTCACCATTAAATTTTAAATCCAGAATAACGCTGCGCAGCGGTTCTTCATAAAGAAAGACCGGGCTGATCAGGGTCTGTCTCTCCCTGAGGACAAAAAAGCCCGCGTCTGCGAACATTTCGGCGCTCTGTCCTGGCCTTTCCAGGCATGATGGCAAGCTTTTTCTGAAATATTTTGCCGGAGCAAGCGGCGCGGAAAAGCGTGGCCCCAGATTTTCATCCAGGGCGAAGGGCAGACTGTGCAGGCAGTCTGGACAAAGCTGCCTGCGCAGGCGCAGGCTAAAACTTTCTTCCCTGCCTTCGCAGATTGGGTTAAAGGGCGCAGGCAGGGGAATATCTGAACTCCCAGACTGCAAGGCATCAAGAGTGAGGGCTTCAAGACGATCCGGAGCCAGTCTGCGCAAGAGCGGCGGCAAAAGAGAAGCCCCGCAAAAGCGGCAGGTTTTTGGCTCCAGAAAGTCGAGAACTGCGTTCATCAAGCCAGGCCGGCTTTTTTTCTGAGGTCGTCAACCACGTCGAGTTTTTCCCAGGGCAAATCCAGTTCGGGACGGCCAAAGTGGCCGTAGCTCGCTAAAGGCCTGTAGATCGGGCGGCACAGATTAAATTTGCGGATGATGCCTTCCGGGCGCAAGTCAAAGCAGCTGCGAATGAGTTCGACCATTTTTTCCTCGGGAAGCACGCTGCTGCCATAGCCATTGAATGTAATCGATACCGGTTCGGCCACACCGATAGCATAGGCAATTTCGACTTCACAGCGCTCTGCCAGACCGGCAGCAACGATATTTTTCGCCACATGACGAGCCGCATAGGTCGCCGAACGGTCCACTTTTGTGGGGTCCTTGCCAGAGAAGGAGCCACCGCCGTGGTGCGCATAGCCGCCATAGGTATCCACGATAATTTTACGTCCGGTCAGACCAGAATCTCCGTTAGGCCCACCGATCACAAAACGGCCGGTCGGGTTAATGTGGAAATGCGTATCCGCGTCGACCATATCCTGAGGCAGGACTTTATTGAGCACGAGTTCATGCACTTCGCGCTTTACCTCTTCAAGGCTTGCGGATTCATGGTGCTGGGTCGAAACAACAACCGTGTCAATGTGAACCGGTTTGCCATCTTCGTAACGGACGGTGACCTGAGCTTTGCCATCCGGGCTGAAGGTTTTGGCAAGGTGCAGCTTACGGGCCTCGGCCAGACCGCGGCAGATGCGGTGAGCCAGAGTTATCGGGAGAGGCATATATTCCGGCGTATCTTTGCAGGCAAAACCGAACATCATGCCCTGATCACCGGCTCCCAGCGTATCCGGCTCCAGGCCTTCCTTGGATTCAAAGGCCCGGTCGACACCGAGGGCGATATCCGGAGACTGTTCTTTGATGGAGGTCAGCACTGCGCAGGTTTCAGCATTGAAGCCCAGAGAGTTCCGATCGTAGCCGATCTCGCTGATGGTACGACGGGCAACGTCAGGAATATCGCAGTATGCCTGCGTGCTGATCTCTCCCATAACAAGGATCATCCCTGTGGTTGCACAGACTTCACAGGCCACACGTGACTGGGGATCCTCCTTCAGAAGTTCATCCAGAACTGCATCGGCGATGGCATCGCAGACTTTATCAGGATGTCCCTCTGTCACAGACTCCGAGGTAAAAAGATAAGTATTTTTATGGCTCATGAACGCACCACCTTTCTTTCCGGGGCTAACTCCCCGTTTCGCTGCCCAGGGGCAGAATTTTTAATGAATGTGAAAATCCAACTTAAAGAATCCGTGCACGAACTCCATGTACGAAATCCGCATAAGAATTTCGAGCGTTAAAGTTCAATCTATCACCATGATGCGTAAGGGGCAAGTTTTGACTGATTTTGGCAGCTTTTGACGCCTTTTGTCGAGCACTGCCTGTTTCACCGCAGTTCACTTCAGTTACGCTGATAAAGCCCGCTGCACAAAGTCAGAAAGCCAGAAGGCCGTAAGGAAGGCTCCTTCACCTCGCCCAGCTTCTCTTTACAGCGTCTGTTCGATAAAAATTCAGAAAGGAGCCGCAAAATGATATCTTCTCCGTTTATTGCCTACGGACGCCAGCCTCAATTTCCTGAGCCAGCGGGCTTTTTACCACCGACCTATACACGGGAGCAGCGCCTTCATCGTGTTCTGATCCTTGATTCGGACCGCAGTTATGCACATCTCCTCGGAGCCGCCCTGGAAAGCCGAAAACAGCCTCTTTGTGAGGTCAGCTTTGCGGCGAACGAAAGTGAAGCCCTGCTCCTGCTGAAAAAACAAAGAAGTCCGGAAGTGCTGATTCTTTCAGAAACTTTTCCGCTGGGGGCAAAGCTCAACGATCAGTTGAAGGGGTATCCCCGACTCATCAACGGAAAAGGTCCCGGTATGAGCAAAAAAGTGGATTTGCAGCCGGGAATGCGCATTGAAGAAATTTGTACCCGGCTTTCCAGCTGTCTTGATAAAGCTGCACCGGGTGGGATTTCCTCCCGTCCGCTCATTTCCCTTTATGCCTTTGATGCCCGTCTGCGTAAAGCCTGGCTGCTGGACTTTATGCGTCAGCAGCTGCGGCAGGGAAGGCCCGTCTACTACGTTCCTTTTCTGCCTGCCTACGAAGTGAGCCTGCCGCTCCAGTTCAGCCGTGGACCGGAGCTCTCCTCCCTGCTCCTGATGCTGCAGACAGGGGTTCAGCCGCCTTGTGAGGCTCTGGGCCCCTGCTTTGAGTTTCAGCAGGGAGCTTACTACGCCCTGCGTCCCGGAGGACGGGCGGAGGATCTGCGTCTCTCGCCTCTGAGCGTGCAAAAACAGCTTCTTCAGCTCTTACGGCGTTATATCCGCAGCCGCTCCGAAGCTTCTATTGCCATTCTCGAAATGGCTCAGGAACCTCTCTCACGTCTGCGCGAGCTTGTTTCACTCAGCGATATTTTCGTCTGCAACCTGCCGGGCGGTAAAGGCTATGCGGCAACCAACGCCCGCAGGGAAATATCTACACTCATTTCCGAGCTTCCGGAAAACGTGCACTTTCTCGAATTAAGTCCACCGGCAAGGGAGACAAATCGTGAGCAGCTATAACGAACGCTTACAGCAGATAGAAGAACTGCTTGCTCTCAAGCCGAGTCTGAATGAAGCCCCGGAACCGCTCCTGCGTGCCGAAATCACCCGCTACGTAGCCGCTCGCTACGAGGGCAGTCGCCTGGGATTGCGCGAGAAATCACAGCTCGCTTTCGAGCTCTATGCGACCATGCGTGGCTTCGATATCCTTCAGGAACTCGTAGAAAACCCGGAGATCAGCGAAATCATGGTCAATGGGCCAGAAAGAATTTTCATCGAGAAAAATGGGCGGCTCGAACGTCTTCCACTCGCTTTCGACAGCAAAGACCATCTTTTGCGGGTCATTCGCCGTTGCTTTGGTCAGGGCAATCGTGTCATAAACGAAGAACGTCCCATCGCCAGCCTGCGCTTTCCGGATGGGTCACGCCTGCAGGCTGTTCTTCCACCCGCAAGTCCGGATGGACCGGCACTTAGCCTGAGGCGTTTTGCGGGCTTTACTCCCACTCTTGATGAACTGGTCCGCCGACAAAGTCTCAATCCGGAAGCGCGGTTTTTCCTTGAAAAATCAGTACACCATAAAGAAAATATCTTTATCAGCGGAGGAACAGGCAGCGGCAAAACGACCTTTCTCAATGCCCTTTCCGGAGCCATTCCTCCCAGCGAACGTATTCTTACGATAGAAGATACCGCTGAGTTAAATCTGCAAAATTCTCCCAACCTGCTGCGTCTCGAAGCACGGGCGCCAGGACCGGATGGCAATGGTGAAGTCTCCCTGATCGATTTGATTCGAGCTGCCCTGCGCCTGCGTCCCGACCGCATTATCGTCGGGGAAGTCCGCGGAGAAGAAGCCTACAGCATGATTGAAGCCATGCACAGTGGGCATCCCGGCTCCATGTCCACCGGCCATGCCGATTCTCCGGAAGATATGCTGGAGCGTCTCGCCCTGCTTTTACTTATGTCCGTCCACCTGCCCTGGGAGGCCATCACTCGTCTGCTTTCCTCAGCTTTGAACCTCATCGTACAACTGGAGCGCACTGAATGCGGACTGCGCCGGGTGGCCACCATTGTCCGCCCGCAGAAAAGCGATGACGGCCGCTTTCACCTCCTCACGCTCTTCAGGCGTGATTCCGCGGGAGAACTTATCTGCTGCCAAAAGCCAGGTGAAAGCGTCTTCTCTGAGGGAAAGGAAGCAAAGTATGCCTTTTGAGAACCTTTTGCTAAAACCAACACGACCTGTCCGAAAAAGAGCCAATGCCCGTCGTTGGTCGGGATTTTCCAGCAGAACAGAAGGCCCTGCAATCCTCACCCATTTCGGTAAGCTGAAGTGGGGTTCAAGAGCCAAGCCCCGTTGCACCCAGCTGAAGCAGAGCACAAAAAGAAGAAAAAATCCACCTGACCACAGCTTACGTTCAAAACCATCCTGCAGGCTGAGCTCCGATGAAAAAAAGCTGGCCCTTTTTATGGCTACGGTATTGGCTGCTGTGAGCCTACCCTGTTTTCCAGGAGCGACCACACGCTTTTATCTGCTCATGCCTCCGGGCCTGCTCCTGCTCACTCCCTCGCTCTTGCGCTTTTTGCGCTCGCGACGGGAAAGCCGTGAGGCCAGAGATTTTTCTGAGCTTCTGGACTATCTCTCGGCACGCATGAGCGCAGGTGTCCCTCTGATCCGCTGTCTGCTGGAAGCGCCACACGCGGTCTCCGATAAAATCAGGGAAAAGAGCCGCATGCGTGAGGCGCTGCTTGCCCTGTCCACTGCACTTGCCGGGGGACTGGGTCTTTCCGAGGCTTTTGCCCGTTTTGACCACTTCTTCTGCCACCCTCTGGCTCAGAGTTTCAGCCGCGTCCTGCCCCGCCTGGAAGCCCTGGGAGGCAAACCGGTACAGTATCTGCGCCTGCAGAGAGACAGCCTGCACCGCCTGCTGCGCATGGAAGAAGAAGTAAAGGCCGAAGCCAGCAGCAGTTCAGCAGAAGCTTTTGCCATGAGCGCCATGCCTTTTGTTCTCTCCTTTATGAGCGCCAGCGGTCTCTATAGCTTTGGCAAGGCCCAAACAGTCCTGGCCAGTGGCATCTTTTATCTGGCCGCCCTGCTCAATTTGAGCTTGGTGCTGCATCTCAGCTCTCCCTTAAAACATAGAGATAAACTGCCCAGACTACCCTTGCTGAGAGATAAACCCTGGCTCCTCAAAAAAAGCAGTTCTCTGCCGACAAGGCTGGGAAGGCTTTACCCAGGAGACTTCGAACGCACGCTCAGGCATTGTCTCGAACATCTGCTGGGACGGGATCAAAATCTGTGGCTGCGCTACTGCGAAGCCAAAATATGCCTTGCCGTACTCTCGCTCGCCCTCGCTTTGCTCTTTCTACCTGCCGGGCTCTGGGGACTGTCGCTGATAAGCCTGTTCCTGCCCAACCTCTTTCTGGATCTCAAAGTCCTGGATGCAGATGCTGAACTGCGGCGGCAGGCGGCCAGCGAGTACCCCCTCTTCTTAAATTTTCTTTCCGTGCTTCTGCTCTCCGGTCTCAGCCTGCAACGAGCTTTGGACTTGGCTTTTCTGGCTTTCGCCGAAGCGAATACGCAGAGAATTCAGACACGCAAAGCAGGCAAAGATCCTCCCGGCAGTTTGCTCCAGCGTGACCTCAAAAGTCTGGAGCGCCAGCTTTCCGGCGGTGGCGGTACCGCAGAAAGTCTCGACCGGCTTGCAGCTCTGCAGGCCGATGACGAAATTGCGCGTCTGCTCCACCTCTTTTCCCGTTACGAAAGAGAAGGCGGGCGGGAACAATTGGAGATGATTCAGTTGCAGGCCGGCGAAAGCCTTGAGCTTTATCGCAGGGCCGAACGCGCACGCGAAGGTCGAAAAACTCTGCTTTACCTCCTGCCCATGGGTCTGGACCTTCTGCTCGTCATGGCGATATCTCTGCTTCCCGCCCTCTCCTCTTTCGCCCTCTTTTGAATATGAATATCTGACTCATCCATCTTACGTTAAACATAGAAGGCTCTTGCAGAAAAACTCAGCTCAGGAGAATTTAAAAAATTGAACAAACACATCTAGCTCAATGACAAATAAAGAAAAGTGAGGAAAAAGAAATGGAAAAAAATTCAGAAAAAGCCCTCAGAACACAGTGGCTCTACTCAAACCTTTCTCGTCTTGATCGCATGGCAGGGCAAAAGCTCGACTTTTGTCAAAGAGGCTTGCGTAAAGCTAAGGTAAAAAGCTATGACAAAAGCTCGAACAAAAGTGATGCCAAAAGTTCGGACGAAACTACGACCACTCCAAAGAGGCATTTCTTCTCAGACCTGCTCTGCAAACTGCGGCGCTGCGAGGGGCTTGGCACTCTGGAAATTGTCGTGATTACCGCGGTTCTCCTGGCCATCGCCATGCTCTTCCGTGAACAGATCACGCGTTTTGCCAAGGAGCTGATGGAAAAAGTTTTCAGCGGCAACGTGCTTGATGGTCTGGGCAGCTAAAGGAAGCTCCCGGCGGATATGAGCTTGACCTTTGAATTTAAAAATCCTCAGGATCTTATCCCCTGGCAGGCTGACTTGCTGCGCTCAGCTCCACCCTTTCCCCTGCTTTACCTGCGGCAGCCCATTGGGCAAACCCGGCGACTGCTCTTTCTGCCTCCTCCGGGAGCAATAGCCCTGCCCTCAGCGGATCAAAAACAACGCAGCCCAGTTCTGGGTTGTCAAAGAGCTCTGGAACTGCTGCACTCCGTCGAAATAGCCGAAAGCAGGCTTTTCTCCGTAAACCTGCGGGTCCTCGGGCTTTCCCATATTTTTCTCTATAAAAGAGCCCTGCTGCTGCCGGTTTTTCCACTCTGTGCCTGTGCAGAACTGCGGCAGATTCCCGGCTCTTCGGAGGATTTCTGGGAATCCTGGGCAAAGTTTTACCATTTGCCAGCAGATCTCGCAGCAACAGCCCGTCTCCTGTTTGGCAAGAAGCGAGAGAAGTTAAAAAACTTGCTTCAGGATGATCTGAAGCGGGAGCAGCTCAACCGGCAGCAAATATTTTCACCGCCAGGTGGTATCAGGTCTGAACCAGCCCGGAAGGCCGGCATAAGACCAGCTCACCCGGATAGCCCCTGGCCGTCGTTGATGCCACGCAGCCCTTTGTCGGCACCCCTGACTTTTCTGGAAGAAATTTCAAAAAGGCCTCAGACTCAGGAGGGCAGGAAAAAAAGAAGCAAGCGCTCGCTTTTTCTGGAAGAGGAGTGGATCTTAGGCAGCGATCCTGTCTTCAGTGATTTTTATCCTGAAGAAGGGTCGTGTGCCGCACGTCATGCCCGTCTCTTTCGACGCGGCGGAAAGCTTTTCCTGGAGGATTTGGAAAGTGGTGAGGCCAGCTATGTCGATGGCCTGCGCCTTAAAGAAGGTGAAAGTTGTCTGCTGCCCATTCCCTGCGATATTCGCCTGGGACAGTGTCTGCTCCGATTAACCCAGGAAAAAGGGCCGCTCCTCTGAGCGGCCCTTGTGTTCAACATTGGGATATTTCCTGCGGGGTTAAAAGACCGCAGCTATATGGAAGCCTGCCCCTTATACTTGGCACTTCTGAAGCTCTTTTGTCGTTCTTCCTCAGCTCTTCGGAACGTACAGTACAGGTGGGCCAGGCCAGCGAGGGCACTGGGAAGCGTTACTTTGTGCCGAATAAACGGTCGCCAGCGTCACCCAGACCCGGGACGATGTAGGCGTGTTCATTGAGCTTCTCATCTCTTGCGCCGCAGAAAATGGGGACATCGGGATGGGACTCGTGCAGGACTTTGATGCCTTCCGGTGCGGAGATGATGCAGTTGAATTTAAGGTTGTGAATCCCTCTGGCTTTCAGAGCATCGATCGCAGCAACCGCAGACCCGCCCGTGGCCAGCATGGGGTCCAGAACAATGACGTCACGATTTTGAATGTCCTCAGGAAGCTTGCAATAATATTCGACCGGTTTCATGGTCTCGGGATCCCGATAAAGCCCGATATGGCCAACTTTGGCCAGCGGCACAAGTTTAAGCCAACCATCCACCATGCCGAGGCCAGCACGCAGAATCGGCACAATCGCCAGTTTTTTGCCGCTGAGCTGCCGGCAATGAGCTGTGCCTATGGGCGTCTCCACATCGACTTCACAGGTTTGAAGATCCCGGGTGACTTCATAGGCCATGAGCATGGCCACTTCGGACACCAGTTCACGAAATTCTTTGGAATTTGTGTTTTTGTCGCGCATAATACTGAGTTTGTGTTGAATGAGAGGGTGATTGAAGATGAATACGTTGTCCATAATAGTGCTCCTCGTGACTTTGTTTTCAGTTTCCGCCATGCGGTCTTGAAGTCATTTTAGCTCCATGCTCCGCGTGGAGCAAACCTTAGCTGATCGTCCTGCGCAAGATTGGAGTGATCGTTTTTGCTTTATCTTATCTGCAGAGCAAAGCTTAAGACCGGCTGCGCACTGCGGAAAGAAGCTTTTCAACATCTTCGCCACTCGTGGCAAAAGAAGCACAAAAGCGTACCACTTCCTCATTTTCAGCGAGTTTATCGCTAAAGCAGCCGCGCATCGTTGCCTGAACCTCAAAGACAAAATTCTTTTCCAGAGCAGCGATCTGTGCCTTTGTCAGGATGACAAAAAGCTGATTGCTCTCGGCCGGAAGGGCAAAACGACAGCCCGCTTCCGCGAGTCCTTCCGCAATTTTTTGCGCAAGCTCGTTTTCCCAGCGGCCAATCTCCTGATAGAGATCCCCGCTGAAAAGTTCCCGGTACTGAACTCCCAGGAGCCAGCCCTTTGCCAGCATAGCGCCGCGCTGTTTCTGAATGTAGCGAAAATCCCTCTGGGCAGCCTTATTCACGAGCACCAGAGCTTCGCCGAAGAGCAGGCCATTTTTCGTACCGCCGATGCTGAAGGCATCCAGTAGACGCGGTAAATCCGCGAATTCAAGATCCTGTCCCGGGGCAGCCAGGGCCGAGGCAAGACGGGCGCCATCCATATAGATGGGCAGCCCCCAGCTTCGCGCAACCTGCGAAATGGCTTCCAGCTCCGCTTTACGGTAAACCGTTCCCAGCTCTGTCGTGTTAGAGAGATAAATCATGCCGGGTTTAACCGTGTGCTCGCGCGTTGGATCATCACGATGGGCCCGCATGACCTCATCAATCTGTTCTGCCGTGATTTTTCCATCTTCTGAGGGCAGCGGCAGAACCTTGTGCCCGGTCGCTTCGATGGCCCCACTTTCATGCACATTGATATGACCAGTGGCTGCGCAAAGAGCCCCTTCGTGCGGGCGAAGAAAAGCCACAACCGCAAGCAGATTAGTCTGGGTGCCCCCGGTAAGGAAATGCACAGCTGCCTCCGGAGCTTTGATTTCGGCACGGATCATGGCTGCCGCCTCACGGCAGATAGGATCCTCGCCGTAACCAGGTCTGGCTTCCGGAAGGCTCTTTTCCATGGCCTGCCAGATGCGCGGGTGACAGCCTTTAATGTAATCACTACTGAAATAAATCATAAATCAAATCTCCCTCCGGCTTTGTGTCTCTCTGCATGTTTCCATATATGTTTCGCACTGGCAAATCATTTTTCCAGCATTTGAACCAGTTTAGCACGCCGAACCCAGGCCAAATTCTTCCATAGCGCGTCAGGCCGAAAAAATCAAGTGAAAAATAAAAATAATGTGTTTTCTATCCTTTTTTCACTTTCACACTGCAAGCCGTTTCATTTGTGTGAGAAGCTGGCTTCGCCTCAGAAAATGTTAATAATGTTAATAAGTTCGTGTATAACTCACGTGACAGGGCTTACAGCAATCCTATCCGGACAAAGCTTGATTTTACAAGCTGAAAATAACCTCATAACAAATTCGCAAAAACACTTTACAAATCTTTTATCTTGTGTACGCCCTGATTTCAGGCATTTACTCACTTAGCTCACTCCATCCTTTACACTGTCTGTCCGCAATACACGGACAGGTTAAAAACATGTCTTTACATCTAAACGTGAAAAGTCACGATTTTGGGGACAAAGTCGATCGCCCCTTTATTTTCTTTTTCCAGCTTCACTTTTATGGCGGAAGTAGTGATACAAGTTGCACTTAATCATGCCATTGTAGAGTTTTCTGCGTTTATCTGAACGCGCGCCGAGCGCCTCTTCACAATGGGGATCCGGGCTAAGCAAAGAAAAGCGAAAACCCTCGGCCAGCCTGCCCTGTGGCAGAATTAATTGCCCCAGGGATTGCAGCAGTTTCCCGGCGGCTTCTGGAGTAAGCAGACGCTCGCCGTAAGGGGGGTTGGCCACAACGAGCAGACGCCGCTTTGTAGAGGACGCAAGCAGCTCCTCCCTTCTGAGCTGACGCAGATCAGCTTTGCGCCATTGGATACAATCTTCGACACCTGCCCGGCCTGCGTTTTGCCAGGCTACGTGCAGCGCTTCCTCTGAAATATCCTGTCCGATCAGACAAAGCGGCTGGGCTTCCTCATGAAGCAGCCTTCTGGCATACTCGCGCTCGCGGTCAAACACGGCCTGACCCATGATTTGCAGCTTCTCTCCCGCAAAATGACGTTTCAGGCCGGGGGCAATACCGCGCAGGATTGAGGCCGCCTCGATAAGAAAAGTCCCAGAACCACAGCAGGGATCGATCAGCCCCTCACCATAGGCAGCCTCTCTTTCCAGAAAAGACAGCTGTAAAATGGCTGCCGCTAAGGTCTCACGCAAAGGAGCCAGCACCCGGAGCGGCCGATAGCCCCGCTTATGCAAACCATCGCCACTCGTATCAACAGCCATACTCACTTGATCCTCAACAATCGCAAAATGCAATTGAAACTGCCCGCTCCGTGGATCCTCCGGCACACGGCCATCCGGAAGGCCTCGCTTCACGCTGAGACGGCGAACGAGCGCCTTTTTTAGGACTCGCTGAGCCGAAGGAATGCCATAGACCTGCGATTTACGCGAATAGCCCTTTAGTGCGATGACAAAAGAAGGATCGACATAATTCTCCCAGGGGATGGCCAGGCAACCGTCGAAGAGTTCGTCAAAATCAGTCGCCGGAAAACGGGCCAATTCAAGCAGAACACGCTCAGCACAGCGCGAGCGAAAATTCATGCGTGCCGCCATTTCTGCAGCTTCAGGAAGACTTTCGCAACCCAGGGCGACCTCCCCATCAGCAGTCACAACCCGATCTTCCGAAATGCCGGCCTCCAGAGCCTCATCTCGCACGAGAGACTCCAGACCAAAAAGACAGGGTAAAAGCACCCGATAAGGATAGTCCCTTTTCTCAGTATTCCGCTCTGTATTCAGCTCTGTGTTTCTTTGATTTTTTTCTTCCATAGGCTTCTCCTGCATTCAGACCCGTTTTTTATTCCTTTATCCAAAGTATAGCAAGTCGCTTAAAGCCTGGGTAAGAGAAAATAGAGGTCCGAAAAAACATTCTGAACAGTGAATCCAAAGTTTTGCTCCTTTGCAGCACAGGACGTTCGGCCGTTGACTGCAAGCACCCAGCCATTGACCAGACCATACAAGCCGGTAAATGTTCAGCAATCGTCAGTCCCTTGCAAGCCGTTAAACAATTGACAGTACTGTACAAGCCGCTAAACAATTGACAGTACTGTACAAGCCGCTAAAATAGAAAAGCAAGTTTGGTCCCGTAGCTCAGCTGGATAGAGCGTCGGTTTCCTAAACCGCAGGTCGAAGGTTCAAATCCTTTCGGGATCACCAGAAAAAAGCCCTGATAAGCCGAGCTTTCAGGGTTTTTTATCGCCTAAATCAAAACTTTCCCACTTTCCCAATGGCTTAGGAAATGCCTCGGGAAATGGCCCCAAAAAGGATCGAGATTGGCTCTCATAAAAATTTTAGTGAGTCTCACATTGAAATCTTATATTGAAATAGCTTAATAAACCGATATAATTCAAAAAGAGTATCATCGCTTTTTAGCGTTATCATTGATATTTTTCCACATGTCATGCAAGAGGAGTTTTTCATGAATTTTTTACGTTCGCTAAAGCCTCGTTCACTTGGTGAATGGTTTGTCATCATTCTGGTCATCGTCATGCTGATGGCCACCATCTTTCTGGTGATTTCCCGTCAGCTCATCCCCGCCGCAGCAGAGCAGGAAGCTGTGCGAATGCAGGCAAGAGAGATGCAGTTACAGGCGACCGCCATGACCACCGTGACAAAGAGTACCGAACCCTCGAATGCCCCAACGACTGTTAAAGCTACGGAAGATCCACAAAAACAGGAAGCCGTAAAAGCAGTCGAAGCTCTGGACAGCGTGGGGAAAATGAGCCGTCTCCTCAGCTCAAAAAAACTATCCGCTGTGCTCTCTGATATCAAAAAATACAGCGAAGAACATCCCCAGGAAGAAGCAGTCGATGCCCCATTGGTCATGCCGGAAGGACTGATCGATGCTGGCCCAGATGTGGCTCCTCAGCCGCAGGCCCCGGCAGAAACCGCCGCTCCCGAAACTCCCGCTCCCCAGGACCTCACCCAATACGATAAGCCTCTGCAATACCTCGACACTTATTCTCAGCTGTCAGCCATGGGAGATTCAGCCATCCTGCGCGCCGTTCGCGAAGCTCAGCAAAGTCCGGCTCCACAGCTTCCTTACGACAATGGACAGTTTCCAAATCAAGCTGCACCCGGCGCCGGTCAAGGCCAGTCGGATGGCAATCAAGGTAACGCAGGAGCAGGCAATGCAGGCGGCTTTCCCAACGATAATGGCGGTTCAGCCGGAGCAGGAGGAGATAATTTGCCTCCCACACCTCCCGCCGATATTTCACCGGCCACCATCGAAGCCGTCAAGAACAATATTTTCAGCATGATTAACGCCGGCCGCGCCAATGCCGGTCTTTCCGCAATAAGCTGGGATCCCACCATGCAGGCCATATCCAACCAGCGCGCCGTCGATCTCTCACAATACTATGGACACAACCGCCCGGACGGCACCAGCTGGTACAACTGGATCAATGCCATGTACGGCGGCGGTGAAACTTATGCCGCCGGTGAAAACATCGCCAACTTCGGAAGCGTCAGCAGGTTGGACGCCGCTTACATTTACAATTCCTTCTTTAATTCAGGCAAAGGTCACCGCGAAATCATGAACAACGCACGCAATGTCCGCGGAGCTGTGGGCGTTTATGTCGCCGGAAATCATATCTACGTCGTCATGAACTTCGGCTTCTAAGCCGACTAGCAATACTGATCATTTTAAGCATCACGTAAAAGGACCGCCTGTGGCGGTCCTTTAATTTAGGGAAAATCACGTTGCGCTACAGCGCTCACCCTCAGAGCGCCTTTGCTGCTTTAAGAGCCGCATCATAATCCGGCTCATGGGTCACATCGTCGCAATACTGGGCGTAGACCACACGATTCTCAGCATCCACGACAAAAACAGCGCGGGCGAGAAGGCCGATGCCTTCGACATAGACCCCGTAATGGTGGCCAAAACTGTGGTCACGGAAGTCTGATAGGGCAACGAGATTTTTCACGGTTTTAGCCTGGCACCAGCGCGCCTGGGCAAAAGGCAAGTCCATGGAAACCGCAAGAGTTGTGAAACCCTCCAGCTTTTCGACTTCCCGATTAAAGCGTGCCAGCTCCATGGCGCAGACCTCGGTATCCACAGAGGGGAAGGTCAGGATAAGCTTTTTCCCGGGAAAATCCTTAAGGCTTTTGTTCTCCAGTTTGCCATCGGCCAGCTGGAAATCAGGAAGCTGATCCCCCACCTTTAGTTCACGATCTTTGAGTTCAACAGGTGTACCCGCAAATTTAATTTTCATTGATTGCACCTCGAAATTCTGGTCCCGGCCTTAACTCTTTCATAAACGACTAAGCAGTCGTTATATGCTATATGGCAGGGTTCTTTTTATGCTTGCTTTCATTATAGTCGAAGTCTCGGCTTTATGAGGTCACAAGGGAAACGAAAATGGAGCTTTTTTGTCAGCTTTATACGTCTTCGCTCATCTCGCTGGTCAGATTTCTGACCCAGATCTCGCGCGTGAGAATATGGGTTGAGACAAACCACTTCAATACATCCGTGAGCTGCCCGGCGAGGAAGAGCATAAAGATGGACCAGTCGGTGAAGTTGGCGGCCAGGCCGACCGCGGGAATATTGACAAGCCAGAAATAGGCAGAATCCATCATCAGGGTATGCCGCATATCACCGCCAGCCCGCAGAATAAAATAGGCTTGAGCGTTGGAGCTGTATACGATGTAGAAAAGCGCGTAGATACGGATGAAAAAGGCGGCCATATCGCGAACTTCCTGCCGCACATTGTAAAAGCCGGGGAAAATGAAAGAGGAGGCAAAGAGCAGCAGGGCGAAGAGGAGGGAACAGAAGAAGTTCAGCTTGTACATGCGATAAGCATTGGCGCGTCCTTTTTCCAGCTCATCAGCGCCCAGCAAATGTGAGACCATGACGGTTGTGGCTACGGCCATCCCCGAGGTCAGCACAAAAAAGAGATCCGAGGTCGTACCCATGATATTCATGGCTGCAAGCACGGAACTTCCTCTGGTGCCATAAAATTTAAAAACCATGGCCATGCCTGAGCCATAGCCGATTTCATTGATACAAAGAGGCAGGGCCCTCCGGGTGATGGTCAACGCCAGTTCCCGGGGCAGATGGAAAAGGTCACGCAGACGGGTCTGAAAACAGAAGCGCCGGCTGCGGGACGCCCAGTAAGTACAAAGGCTCTCAATAGCACGGGCAAAGAGGGTGCCCAGGGCTGCGCCGCGCACCCCCATGGCCGGGATGCCGAGATGACCGAAAATAAAGATATAGTTAAAAAAGCCGTTGGAAAAAACGCTGACGATGCTGATATAGAGTGAGGATTTGGTGTCTCCCAGACAGCGCATCGCAGTCTGGGTGCTGAGGGAATAAGCCTGAAAGAGGCCCGCAACAGCCACAAGCGGCATATAGGCTGCTATGGGATCGGAAATCGCGGTGTCCGGCGTGAAAAAGGCGCCGATTTTTCGAGGCATAAAGAAGGCCGGCAGCATAAAAAGCAGCATGACGAGCAGACAGGACAGGAGAGAAAAGCGATAACTCTGCTTAACCCTTTCGCTGCGGCCAGCGCCGTTAAACTGAGCGATATAGATGCCTGAAGCATTAGCCAGTCCGAAAACCGCAAAAAAGGCAATGAGAAAATATTTGCTCGCCGAGGCTACTGCCGTAATGGTAGCTTCTCCAAGCTGACCCACCATAAGGTTATCCAGGAGGTTCACCATATTGGTAATCACCTGCTGGAGGATGGTCGGTATCGCTACCGAAAGGGCGCGCCGAATGAAATCGTCGTTCTGGCGCAAAGGATACTTTTTTAACCGCTCGATAAGTTTCATGATGAGATTTTAGCACGGCAGCCGGCTTTCCGTCGCCCTCACCGTCGCCCTCAAAATTTCCTTAAAATACTTAAAATACAGTGAAATATGATTAGAATCGGAAATTATAATCGGAAATATTTATGAATTTAATAGCTTCCTTTAATGGCTACAAATGGTATAATATGCGCGTTGTGTTGTTCTGCAAGAGTCATCATTACTCGGGCATCGCTTTTTAAGTGAGCTAAATTTGCAGAACCCTGCGGAAAATCTTGAGGCGAACGAGGTCTTAAGCCTTAAAGCAGAGGGCCGTTAAGCTCAATGTTTTATAGAAAAGGATGTAATAAAATGAGTTCTTATGACACCATTGGCAATTTCAAAAAAGGATTGACCCAGCTGATTATTCTCCACCTTCTCCAGGAGGGCTCCGGTTTTGGCTACGATATGGCTGATCGTATTACCGAACTCAGCAACGGAAAATTTGTCCTCAACGAGGGCTCGCTCTATCCCGCGCTTTACCGCATGGAGAAAAAGGGACTGCTGACTTCCAGAACCGAAGTCGTCGTCGGTAAACGCACACGCCGCTACTATGAGATCACGGATGCAGGCCGCAACCAGCTGAAAAAAGATATGAAGGAATATAAGCAGGTCGCCGACGGCGTCAGCGCCATTCTCAAAGCTTAGAGCTGCAGCAAATTTATCGTCGCAACTTTCAGCTTATTCTCTTGAGATAAGCTGAAAGCTGGCGCAAGCCTTGAGCAGCAAGCTTAGAGATGCAGTCCCGGGATAATAGCCGAGGCAATTTCAAAATACAGCACCAGCCCCAGCGCATCGACAATGGTCGTGATCAGCGGCGAAGCCATGATCGCCGGATCAAGTTTCAGGGACTTTGCAATCAAAGGCAACATTCCACCGATAAGATTGGCCGCCACCACGACGGCCAGAAGCGCCGCGGAAACTGTGGCCGCAAGAAGCAGATCACGTCCATTCATCAGGTAGATGCGAAATCCATTGGCCAGCGCCAGAATGCTGCCGACAGACAGACCAATACCCAGCTCTTTCAGCAAAACCTGCCCCAGATTACGCAGGCGAATTTCGCCCAGAGCAATCCCTCGAATGAGCAGGGTGGAGCTTTGTGATCCCGCATTACCTCCGGTATCGGTCACCATGGGCATAAAGGTCACCAGAATGGGCAAAGCGACAAAAGCGTGCTCAAAGCGTTCAAGAATGCTGCCGTTAATCATGCCTGAGAACATGAGCAAAAGCAGCCAGACAACGCGACGCTTGCAGTTATCCCAGACCGTGGTCTCCAGGTACGGCTTTTCCGTAGGCCGAACGGCCGCCATGATCGTCACATCTTCCGTACTCTCTTCGATTAAGACATCAACAGCGTCGTCGACGGTCACAATGCCGACGAGGCGATTCTCGCTGTCCACAACCGGGATAGCTAAGAGATCGTAACGGTCAAACATGCGGGCCACTTGTTCTTTGTCAGCCTGAGTCGTGACAGAGAGGACATTGGTCTCCATAATTTCCGCCACTGTGCTCTCGTCTTTGGCCTGCAACAGCTCCCGCACAGTAATCACACCCTCAAGGATACGGCTCTCACTGGTCACAAAGCAGGTATAGATCATCTCGGTGCGGGTGCTGACCTTGCGCAGCCTGGTCAGGGCTTCAATGACGGTCATTTTCTGACGCAGATGAACAAACTCCGTCGTCATCATCGCACCAGCTGAATCTTCCGGATAGGCAAGCAGCTTATTGACCAGCTTGCGGCGTTCGGGATCGGTCGAAGCGAGCACACGCCGCGCCACCGAAGCCGGAAGTTCCTCCATGAGGTCGGCCAGATCGTCGTTGTAAAGGCCGTTAACGAGTTCAGCCACTTCTTTATCACTGTAATCGTGAATCAGGGTTTCAACATCTTCCGCGTCTAAGTTTGCAAAGACCTCAGCGGCCATGTCCTTGGGCAGCATGCGAAAGATCAGCGCCCGCTCTTTCTCATCGCATTCACCGAGAAATTCGGCGATATCGACTTCGTTGGCATCACGAATGAGAAGCGCAATTTCACGATAATTTTTATCGTGGAGCAGAGCAAATAGCTTTCGTCTTAATTCTTCATAGGACAAAAAAGTCATAAAGAAGCCGCCTTTTCTATCTGAGTAACAGAGTTAGTGAACGATGAAGAGGACGTGAGTTACCTGGGGATTCACGTCTTTCTTTGAACTCATAAATTCAAAGGTTTGCAAAAAGACCTCATAAATCCCTCGGTCGAGCTTGCCGTAGCAGCCTTCCCACTTCAGCTCATAAGGAATGTTGCCCCTGCGGTCAATGGGGAAGCTCAAATCTTCCAGACAGTCTTTCTGAGCGAGATCAAGATTCTTAAACTCTTTACCATTAAAAAGAGAAAGCAGAACCGGGCCGTGCAGAATAAAGGTTTTGGAGCTCGCCGAATTATCAAAAACGAGCCTGGCCCAAGTCTCTTCACTATAATCAGCATAGACGGTCAGAGAGCTGTTCTCTTTATCTCCAGGAAGAGCGGCACGATAATCGATCAGCTCATAGTCCCCAGACTTTGCTAAAAATTCGCGGAACCAGGCGACAAAAGGGGCATCTTTTTTCAGACTGTATACTTCCTCTGAGGACATTTCCTGCTTCTCACCGAAGTAGCTCACACGCTTAAGAGAAATTTCCGAACGCTGACTATCCTCGGCAAAATCCCCGACACAAAAGAACCAGCGATCTCCGCCGGGGAAATCAATCGTACTGTTAAAATAGAGCGTCTCTGAATAATTTTTAGCGGGCACAACTTTGGTGAGTGAAGCCTCCAGGGCTTCTGACAGCTTGGTTGACAACTCGCAGCTTTGCTCTTCCGGCAGGCCCCATACATGGCTCTCATTCTTTTGCGGATCGAAAGTCAAAATGAAGCTCAGCTTTTCAGGAGCATAGTTTTTCTCAAGCTTGATAATTTCAGGCCCTTTGAAACGCAGAGACTGCGGTGTTTTCCCGTTGCTGCCCTGAGGCTGCTCGACCGGTTCGCCTTTGTCTCCCTCATTCTTTGCAGGATAAGCTGTAGAGTCATCGTCAGCATGGATTTTTCCGGTATTTTTGAGAATGTTGATCAGATAAGTCTCCTGATCGGCCAGATTATCAATCCCAAGCGGCGGGGCCATGCGAACTTCATTGCCCTTACTGTCACGGGCAAAATCAATGAGCGGCGGATTGGCCGCCTTATCCTCAGGCTTAATGGCCGCAAGCATCGCCAGCAGTTCGGCCTGCGAGCTGAACTGGCGCTTGTAGACACGTTTTAAAATATCCTTGCTGTCCATCTTGCTGTAGTCGGCAAAGGTCGGACTTTCCTCAGACGAGGAGCCCTCTTCACCCGTCTTAGCAGGACTTTTGGCAAGGCTTTCAGACGCTGAGGCAAGGGTTTCACTCTTTTGGCGGTCTCCGGACGCCGTCTCTTCTTCTCCGGCGATCCCAGCCGCTCTCTTGAGGGATTCATTTTCTTTTTTCAAATGATTGAGTTCCGACTGCAGGGCTTTATCCCCTGCGGAACCCGTCGTGCTGAGCTGACAGGCGCTGAGACTGAAAACAACTGCCAGGATGAGCACAGTTAGCAGGGTCAATGGATAACGAACAACATGTTTCATGGGGAACCTCCCTGTTTTTGCTCTTCTGCTCCTTGGCTTCAAACATCTCGTATATTTTTTAATTATAACATGCGCTCCGTGGCCTCACGAATGCGGCGCAGAGCCTCCAGCAGACGCGCGCGCGGACAGCCGAAGTTGAGGCGCACAAAACCCTCGCCATGGGCGCCGAAGAAGGTTCCCGGGTTCAGGCAAACTTTCGCCTGATGAACAAAAAAGTCGGAGAGTTCGTCCTGGCTGCTAAAGCCTTTTTGCTGCATGAGTTCGCGGCAGTCAATCCAGAGGAGATAAGTGGCTTCCGGAAGAGCGGCCTTAAGGCCGGGGCAGGCGTTAATCTGCTCAAAGGCCACATCGCGGTTAGCCTGGAGATAAACAAGAAGTTCCTGCAAATATTCGTCTCCCTGACTCCACGCCGCTTTAAGGGCGGTCAGGCTGAGCAGGTCGCCGTTAAGATGGCGGCGATTTTTTTCCTTATCAAAGCGCGCTTTAAGCTCAGGGTTCGGAATCACGATGATGGAAGCGCCAAGCCCAGCGATATTGTAGGTCTTGCTCGGCGCGAAACAAGTCATGCTGCGTTCGGCATAGCGAGGATCCAGCGACGCGATGCTGAGCGACGAACGCCCGTCATAGAGGAAATCCGCATGAATCTCATCGGAGATCAGGATAAGATCGTGCTGAATGCAAAAGTCCCCGATACGTGTCAGTTCCTCGCGGGACCAGACCCGTCCGCTGGGGTTGTGCGGTGAGCAGAGCAGGAAAAGTCTGCAGCTTTCATCGACAGCCTTTTCCATCGCGGCAAAATCAATCGAAGCCTGGCCTTTTTCATCTACTTTCAAGGGCAGATCGACAAAGTCGCAGCCATTTTCTTCACTCACGTCAAAAAAGGGTCCATAGGCCGGAGTAAAACTCATGACCTTATCGCCCGGCTTACAGAAGGCCGCAACGGCAGCACTCAGGGCCGGGACTATACCCGGGGTGGTGTTCAGCCAGTCAGGCTCCACCTCCCAGTGATAGTGACGCTGAATATACGCGACAGCGATCTGCCAAAACTCGTCATCGGCAAAGCTGTAGCCGAAAACCCCGTGATCCACACGTTTTTTAAGCTCGGTGATGACGGCCTCCGGCGCCAGGAAGTCCATATCGGCCACCCAAAGGGGGAGGCAATCCTCGTCCGCGCGCGCGCCGAAAATCTTGCCCAGCAGATCCCATTTAATGGAAGCGGTTCCTCTGCGTTCAATGTTTTGATCAAAATTCATGCTGTCCTCCAATGTTCAGTTAAAGCAACGAATCGCTTCCGGAACCTCAGGCTGATGGGGTTCCTTTTCCATGGCTTTATAACCGATGGCAATGGCAATGCGGAAGCTTTCTTCTTCACTCATAGAGAAAAGGGCCGGAAGATTGGCCTCCCGGCTGCGCTGGAAGGCCGTGTCGACCATGCCGATAATACAAGAGCCGAGGCCCAGGGATTCCGCCGTCAGAGCCAGCGTCTGCACAGCGATGCCCGCATCCAGTTCCGACCATTTTTCATCACGGGCGGAAATCAGCACGACCAGTGGCGCACCATAGAAAACATTGGCCGCCCGGCGTTCCTGCATCAGCTTTTTCCCGGCGCTGTTCTTTTCTTCATCCATCAGTCGAAAGACCTCGTCACTGATCTTGGAGATAAGCTTCTGATCTTCCACAAAGGCAAAACGCAGCTCCTGCAGATTGCGCGCTGTAGGAGCCGCCAGGGCCGCTTTTTTCAGGACTTCTATGTCTTCTGCGCTGACTTTCTGAGTCGTGAATTTGCGAGTGCTGCTGCGCGAGAAAATGGATTGGAGTGTTTCGTTCATTTTTACTTTCTTCTTTCTATAAGACGTTTTTTAAGACATTTTTAAGGCGTTTCTTCGATCTTCATCGCATTTCTTCGACGTCGTTCTTGAAACTCATGAGCTCTTTTACAGTGGTTTGTGCATTTGTTTCTTTACTGCGTGAGTGAGTCTGTTCGTTTACTGCGCTTCTTTAATGAGCTCCAGGCAGCGAGCAAGGGCGTCTTCGCCAGGGGCTACGGGGACATCGGGAGCTGTCGCATGCTCTTCGCTGCAGCTCCCATCCGGATTTAAGCCATATAAGACATTATAGCGTAGAAGCAGACCGGAATTGGGCAGGAGGCTGTAAATGGTCACCACGCAGGAGCCATCGCCACCGCTCTCTTCGCCGACAATACGGGCAAAGCCCGTACGCTTGGCAAAGCTGAGAAAATATTCCGAAGCCGAATAACTATCATGATCACAGAGCAACCAGAACTTCCCTGTGAAGAGCGGCTGCTCTTCTGTTTTATCGACGCGAATCGTCTCCTGGAAGGCTTTATCCAGGCCGCTCACATCACTCTCCACCAGAGCAGGCAGGGGCGGCAGCTTTCGGTCCCTGCGATTCCAGTTAAAAATCAGGGAAGGCAGTGGCCCCGCCTCCAGCATTGCGGCCATATCTTCTTCAAAACTGGTGGAGGCGTAATAAGCCATGAAAGGCCTGGTGCGGTAATTTTCCTGGTAAAGGCCAATGTTTTCGACCTGCAGCGGCTGGCGGATATTCGGCGCAACAATGTTATTGAGCCAGTAGTCGTTGTAACCGCCCAGGTTGCCACGCAAATCTACAATCATATTCTTGATGCCAAGTTTTTCAGACGAAACGAAAAATTCCCTGAGCGGACCTTCGTCATCGTTGCGGTCATTAAGAAAGGAATGGATCGCCACATAGGCCCAGTTTTCCTCGGCTTTGCTCATAAAGCTCAGGTTATTGGCAATCTTCATCGAGGGCGGCTTGCTTTCATCCTCACGAGCTTCTTTTTTCAGCTGGTAAAACTGAAGCACCGCCGGATTCTCAAAGAAACTGCTCATCATCTGCTGCCAGGGATCACTCTGCTGCTGTTCTTTCATATAGCAGTAAGTCTGGTAGTCCGAATTGAGTAAATCGTTGCTGAGGCCGACGACGGAAAGGTGACCGACCATTCCTTCGGTTCCCTCCAGCCTCTGTATTTGTTCAGCATAAAAATTTATTGAGCTCTGAGGATCATCGCTCAAGGCCAGTTCATTCAGCCGCTCTGCATATTCTGCCTCGACTTTGTCCGCCTGAGCGCCCTTGCGTTCGAGATAGGGCAACATGGGATAGGCATTTCTGAGGATATCCCAGAAATTGTTAAAGTCTTCAGCCCGCTCAGCGGCGGTCAGAGAAGACAACGGACGCGGGCTTATACTGCTTCGTTCTGCATCCTGCAACGCCGAGTCTGAATCCTGACTCAGCAAATCCGGAGGCGTGCCGAAGCGCTCATTGGAAGCACCGTCTTCATTGAGACCATAGACCATATTGAGGCGCAAAATCAGCCCGGAGGCCGGCAGAGAAAAATAGACGGGAATACAGCAGACGCCGTCGCCTCCCGTGGGCCTTCCAACCACTCTGGCAAAACCGCTGCGCTTGCAGAAGGCGGCAAAAGTGTCCGCAGCTGAATAACTGTTCTCATCCGCCAGGAGCACAATCTTGCCCTTGAAGCGTTTTTCACCGCCGAGGGCTTCAATGACATAGTGATCGCAGATGGTCCCACTAAGTTCAGAGGTCTCAGCCTGGTCCAGCTTGATGCGCTGAGGCAGCTCACTGCGCTCGGTTAATTCTGTAAAAACAGTGATGCCGGGAAATTCGAGAGCTTCGTCTCTTTCACCCCCACTTTGCGAGGCTTCTGTTTGCCCTGTACCTTCTGTTTGAGCTGTTGCCTCTGGGACTGATCTTTGATCGCCAGATGTGACTTCCTCTACCTGCTCAGTTTGTTCTCTTTCTTCTGTCCCACTGGAAAGCTCTTCTCCCTCTTCTCCAGCTTCATACGGCCGAGGATCACCCCAGTAAGAATCGATATCCTGAGTGAAGGGCTTTGTCAGCTCCGACTGGCGGTAAAGGCCCCAGAGGCGAAGATCTATATCATGATCGAGATTGGGCTGAACAAAATACTTGAGCCAGTATTGCGCAAGGCCACCGGGATTTCCCCGCACGTCGATGATAAGGGTGTCCATTTCCGCAATGGCGTCATACATCGCTTCAATGGCCGCAGCGTCAGACTCAAGGTTTTCCATGGAGAAGCTCTCCACCCGACAGCTGGCAATGCCTTTTTCCGCATCCATGCTCCAGCTGAAATTTGGCCCTGCAGTCGGTACTTCTTCGGAAGGATCCGAGGTCTCCCAGTCCTTGCTGTCCGGACGTCCTTTCCAGCCGTAAAAGGAGCGGGATGCGCGGGTTTCAAAAGGAGAAAACCAGGGGTCGCTCTCCAGATCAGCCCCCGCCTCGCGGGCAAAATCATATTCTTCGCGGTAATGCGTGTCATAGCTCAGACCCGGTTCTACAACCTCGAGGTGACCAATAATATCGCCTCCACAGAGTTCACTGACCAGGCTGGCATAGTGAGCGGCGTAAGTTTCTGCGCTGTTCATCAACTCGGGCTGCGGCCGGTATATATAGCGAAGAGCCTTCAGACTCGCGCCCTGTACAGGCAGAGCAGCCGTTTGCGGATAGGCCTCATTCAGGATGCGCCAGAAATAAGCATAATCCTCCTGCATCGCTTCTTCCGGGAGAAAAGTTCGGGCCGAAATCGAAGCAGAAGGAAAGATGGCGCCGATCAAAAAGAAGAGCGCCAGGAGAAAGGTTAAAGTTTTACGTTTCATTTTTTTGTTCTCGCACGGAGACATCAATCACAGTGCCCTCACCCAGATTTTTGTGTGGCTACGGTCACTCCCACAGGCAGCGAATAGGGGCGTCCGAAGGGCGTCGTTTCATCCGGGGCATGTCCCTGAGGAATTGTTGGTGCAGGAGCGCCCGGAACAGGAGCGGCCGGTCCCGGAACATTATAGACTGGCTGCTGCTGCTTTAGCAGCGTAACAGGAGGAAGAACGACCGAAGGATCACGCACAATCGCGAAATAGAGCAGGCCTTCGGGACCATCCAGAAGCAGCATAAAAGGCCGGTCAAAGCGGAAATGCAGGGCATCTTCAGGGAAGTCTTCACGCTGACTCTGTTCCTCTGTGGCCAGGGTTTCCTCGACTTCTGCCGACTTGTTTTCATTCTGTTCGGGCAGCGACTTCGTTGCAGTTTCATCTGCAGCTGTCGCTTTTTCAGAGCTGCCCTCTTTCACCGAACTTTCGGCCCCAGCGCCTGCCGATTCAAGCGCTTTATCCCCTGTTTTCTCCTGCGCGGGACGGAAAGCGCCGCTTTCTTCCACAACATTCAAACCAAAAGGAGTGAGCTTCAAGCTCAGTTCCTGGCTAAAGTCGAAAAAGCTCAACGACGGCTGTACAAAATTCTTCTCATCCGTTTTGAAAAGCCCGTCAAAACCTAATTTTTTATAGGTTTCATTGAGCACAGGCTGATCATTGAGTTCAAATAAAGGAATCTCAAGATGCACGGCACGGGTTTCCGTCTGTTCGCTAAAAAGGGCTTCACCCAGATCTTTTGGCCTGGACAGCAGCCTGGTGAGTGGGTCTTCTCCCTGAGGTCCCGCCGAGACAGACTCAGGATTCGTTTGATCCGCTGTCTCAGCTTTCTCCTCTTCGACAGCTTTTTCTGCTCTTGCTTCTGAACTTTTTTCCGAAGCAGCTTCAGAACCCGAGCTCGCCCCCTCCTTCGCCTGAACCAGAATGAGCCGATCTTCGCCCAGGGGCAGACTCACGCGCAAAAAGTTATCAGCCTCACAGACTTCGGCGTTGCTTTCATCAAGGAAGAGAAAATCGACCTCTGCGGTCTGACCATTCGCCCGTGTAAACGTCCCTCTTTCCACGTGATGGGGGGCGCATTGCAGACACTGAGCGTTGCGATAAAGAGGAACGGAAAAGAGTGAAGCCTGCCCCGCCGCTGTCGGCTGAGAGGCGAAGTAGAAGCCTCCATCCGGACGCAGGGAACGCAGCCAGGCACTCACGGAGAACTGAGCCGTTCCGGCCGCGAAGGGCAGAGCATAGCAGTTCGTATAGCTGTCTTCAGCCAGGTTTTGTAACGTCTCTTTCAGAGCTTCGGCCTCTTCGGGGGTATTGGCGTTGAGCCAGAGCGAGCGCTCACTTATAAAATGGCGGCCTGTATTTTTGCGTATGGCCGCCCGGCGTTCATCGATGAGACCTTTCCTGACGGCTGAACGAAGCTCATCCGCATATGAGGCTCCAAGAAACGCCAGCAGATCTTTTTGCAGATCCCCGCGGGAAAGCTCTGCAGCCACTGAAAGCTGACGATAAGCAGCCAGAGGCGAGAAAATCTGATTCCCTTCGCCTGCGCTGAAATCAGAGGCCAGGGCCGGCAAGGTTTTTTTCATCTGCTCCCGGAAGACCTCTTTTTCGCCTTCCTCCCACTTCGGCGCTTTACCTGGGAGCTTAAACGAATGATTCATAGGGGTCGCGCGATAGGGCGCCAGCTCATCTGCAACTTCCTCAGCAAAAACCAGTGGCGCTTCTCCTGCGAAGGAATGAAGGAAGGGAAGCGCTGAAACGAGCAGAACGACGGCCAGGAAAAGGCAGAGCATCCGGCCTTTTAATGATGATCTATGGGGCATAAACAGTCCTCCTCCGCAGTGTGAAGCTGACTTTGATCCGGGCAGCTTGCGAGCTGTTGAGGATCTCTTCAACTTTATTGGTTTATCATACATCATATTAAGATGAATATCTCCAGGAATATCCTCGTTTTCATGGTTCCGTCTATTCCATCCTCAAAGTCCGCATCCCTTTCATTTTCCGTCTGGTTCCAGGCATCTTTCGTCCATCTTCTGTCTAGTGTATATTGAACTATAACCTTAGCTAACGAATCCACAAAGTTTAAAGGAGCAAGCTCATGGCCAGGTATTTTCCCCCCATCGAACCCAATAAGAAAGGTTTTCTGAAAGTTTCAGAACTGCACGAAATCTACTACGAAGAATCGGGCAATCCTGAGGGCAAGGCTATACTCTTTCTCCACGGGGGCCCTGGGAGCGGCACGCAGCCCTACCATCGCCAGTACTTTGATCCCGACTTTTATCGCATTGTACTTTTTGATCAGCGCGGCTGCGGCTTGAGCCGCCCGCATGGAGAACTGCGTGAAAATACCAGTCGGGATCTCGTTGAGGACATCGAAAAACTGCGACAGCACCTCGGCATCGACTCCTGGATTGTGTTTGGCGGCAGCTGGGGATCCACCCTGGCTCTGCTCTACGCGCTCCACGCTCCTGAGCGCGTGAACGCCCTGATCCTTCGCGGGATCTTCCTCTGCACTCAAGCTGAAATCGACTGGTTTATTGGCGGCGGCGCCGCACGCTTTTTCCCCGAAAACTGGGAAAAATTCCTCTCTGTCCTGCCCAAAGACACGATGCCGCAGGACATTGTCCGCACCTATTATGCCCTTTTTAATTCAGAGGATGAGGCGATACGCAATACGGCCTGTCTCGCCTGGGCCGGTTGGGAAGGTTCCCTGCTCTGTCTCGACCCTGCACCGTCAAGCCCCCGTGCTGAAGATGACGAAGGTGAGGCTGATGCTCTCTACAAGGCCATTGCCATCTCCAAAATTGAGTGCCACTACTTCCTCAACAACGAGCTCGACAAAGCCGGCAGCATCATTCTGAAACAACAGGCTAAAATTGCCGATATCCCCTGCTTTATCGTCAATGGTCGTTACGACATGATCTGCCCGCCGGAAACGGCCTGGAAACTCGCCCGGGGCTTCAGGAACTGCGAGCTGCAAATTGCTCCGCTCGCCGGTCATTCTTCGGGCGAAGAGGAGATCGCCGAGGCCTTGCTCTCGGCCGTCGAACGCTTCAAACGCTATGCCCGCTGAACTATCAGAAACATGAAAAAAGTCGCGGTCATCAATGATTTATCCGGGCTCGGGCGCTGCTCGCTCAGCGTCGCTCTGCCTTTGATTTCTGCCCTGGGCGTTCAGGCTTGTCCTCTGCCCACGGCCATTCTCTCCAACCAGACCGGCTATAAAAGTACGTATTACGTTGATTTCACAGAACATCTCAGCTCTTACGCCGCGGAATGGAAAAAGCTCGGAGTCCGCTTCGACAGCATCCTGAGCGGCTTTCTGGGAACAGTCGAAGAAGTGGAAATCGTTAGCCACATCCTTGGAGACTTGAGGCGGGAGAACACCCGTCTTGTGGTGGATCCTGTGCTCGGGGGAGGTGGCGTTCGTTACCCCGCTTTTCCTCCTGAGATGGTCAAAGCCTATGAGCAGCTGCTCAGCCAGGCCGACATCATCACGCCCAATGTGACCGAAGCCTGTCTTCTTTCTGATTTTCCCTATCATGATGCGGATCGTGGCAGGGGCTGGAGCGCAGAAGAGCTCACAGAGATTAGTCACAGGCTGCAGGCGAAGGGCGCGAAGGCCGTTGTCATCACCGGCATTCCCGACAGCGAAGGCATTGCCAACTTCTGCTTTGAGCCGGGAGAACGCGCTACTCTTGTGAAAAGCCCGCGCTATGGGGTGAAGCGCTCCGGAACCGGTGATATGCTCGCCGCCATTGTGACGGCCGGAGCCGCTAAAGGCACAGAGCTTGTCGCTTCCGTGCGCCGCGCCGCTGATTTTATCAGCCGGGTCATTCAGCCGACCGAAGCCGCCGGCATTGATCCGCGGGAGGGTCTGCTTTTTGAGCCTTTCCTCTCGGAACTCAGCGCTCCCTGACTCCTGGACAGCGCGTGAGGTTTTGCTTCGCATTTAACTCCTTTAACACGCAGCACCCCCTGGCAGTGCTGCAGATCCGTGACCGCGCGTGAGTATAAGGACAGCAGAAAATCTTACTATACATCATCAAAGGCACCCCTTTTCACAGCGGAAATGAAGGATCGCCTTTGAAAACCATCTATTTTTTGATATTTTCGCCATTTATTCATATTTTGTATTGACAAAGATAGGGCATTTGTCTAAATTATTTTCGAGTGAGCACTCACTCGAAATCAGTAGCTCTTCATGACGTGCTGTACATCAATCATCACCTGCTGTACATCTGTCCACAGCTTCTGCAACTTCAACAGAAGATATCGTAGTGTAGAAGCCCTGAACTTTGATCCCCCTGGCTTCATCAGCTGATGCTGGAGAATAAACCCTGAACCTTGTTTTTTCTTTACAAATCTGACTTGTCTTGTTTAACGACAACTCGTCTGGCGATACCCGTCAAACGACATTTCGTCAAACGACAACCCGTCAGCGACAACTCGTCAAGCGACAAGAAGGAGGAAGAACTCATGCAAAAAGATCCGAAAGTTCTAGCTGCGATCAACTTGCACGCCATTCTCCGCACAATGGAGGATCTCTGCGAACTTGATAGCACAGCAGCAGGGCTGATCCAGGGGGCCAAAACCGCTATCCGTTTTGTCATCCCGGGGATTAATCCTATGGTTCTGGATTTCCGCAATGGCCAGTGCAAAGCCCTTGAGGATGCCAACGCAAGCGCCAACATGAGCCTGCGTTTTACCGGTCCGGAACACTTTAACCGCATGGTCGATGGCCAGGCAAATCCTATTCCCACCCGCGGTTTTTCGCACATCGGCTTTCTCAAAAACACCTTTACGCAGCTTGCTGAGCGGCTCACCGCTTACCTGAAACCCGACCCCTCAAAACTCGCAGCCGACCCGGATTTCAAGCGCAGCAGCACGCTCCTCACCGCGTATGCGGCCTTTTTCGCTCTTGCTCAGGTGGCAGAACTGGATCCCCTGGGCCAGGTCAATGCCAGTCGCATCGCCGATGGCAATATTCTCATCCAGCTGGAGGACGTCGGCCTGACCCTCAAGGTCAGAGATCACCACATTAGCGTGGAAAAAGGGAGCTGCGAACGGCCAGACGCCACCATGCACTTCAGTTCCATCGATGTCGCCAACGGCATTCTCAGCGGAACACTGGACAGCTACGCCTGCATCGGCAATGGCAGTCTGGCCATTTCAGGTACCGTCCCCATGATCGACGACCTGAACAAACTCCTCGCCCAGGTTTCGGGCTATCTCAGCTAAAAGGAGGACAGCATGGAAACATATCAATACAGTAAGAGCCAAAAGCTTTTCAGCCGGGCTTCCGAGATCATTCCCTGCGGAATTTACGGCCACCTGGGGCCTGCCGAGGCCTGCATGATTCCCGTTTCCGCCTTTCCCTTCTATGTTGACCATGCCAAAGGCAGTCACTTCTGGGATATCGACGGCAACGATTTTATTGATTACATGTGTGCCTACGGGCCGAATGTGCTGGGTTACGCGGATCCGGATGTCGAGGCTGCTGCCCATAAACAGGCGGAGATCGGCAACTGCACCACCCTGGCTTCCCCCAAAATGGTCGAGCTCGCAGAGCTGCTCGTCGACACCATTGAGTCTGCGGAATGGGCCTTCTTCGCCAAAAACGGCGGCGATGTCACCAACCTCGCCATGCTGACCGCCCGCGCGGCCACCGGACGAAAAAAGATTATCAAGTTCAACGGCGGCTACCACGGCGTCGCCCCCTGGATGACGGCTCTGGGCTATCCCGGCGTCATCGAAGAGGATATGTGCAACGTTATCAGCGTCCCCTTCAACGATCTTGAAGCCGTGCGCCGGGCCATCGAGGAAAACCCCGGAAATGTGGCCTGTGTCATCGGTACCCCCTACCATCACCCTGCTTTCGCTGACAACGAAATGCCCGTAGAAGGTTTCTGGAAAGGCGTGCGCGAGCTCTGCGACAAAAATGGTATCGTGCTGATTTTCGATGATGTGCGCTGTGGTTTCCGTCTGGATATAAAAGGTTCCGACCACCATTTCGGCATCAAAGCAGATCTGAGCTGTTACTGCAAAGCTTTGGCGAACGGCTACAACATCTCCGCCCTGGTCGGCCGACAGGAGCTGAAATCCGCCGTCGGCTCAGTTTTCTACACCGGAAGCTACTGGCTCTCCGCCGTGCCCATGGCCGCCGCCGTCGCCTGCATTCACAAGATGCGCGAACTGAATGCCGCAGAGCGCATGCTCGATCTGGGTGAAAAGTTTGAAAAAGTCATGTGTGCAGCCGCCGAAGCCGAAGGATTCAAGCTCCACTTCACCGGCGCCAGCTCCATGCCTTTCATGCGGCTGGAAGATGACCCCAACCACAGCATTCACCAGGCGTTTATCGCGGAATGCGTGCGCCGCGGGGCATTCTTCGCCAACCACCACAATAACTTCATCAACTGTGCCCTCAGCGAAGAGGACATCAGACATACCGGCGAAATTGCCGCCGAAGCCTTCCGCGCGGTCAAAAAAGATCATGCGGATCTGCTGAAATAAGAGGAGGAAATATGGCACTCACAAGAGATGAACTTCTGGCCCTCGAAGCCAAAGCGAACGAGCTGCGCCACACCATCGTGCAGACGGTGTTCTATGCAGGCAGCGGCCATCTGGGCGGCGCACTCAGCATGATCGACATGGCCACGCTGCTCTACTACCACCGCATGAAAATTGATCCCAAAAATCCCGACTGGGAAGATCGCGATCGTTTTATTTTATCCAAGGGACATGCGGGCATCGGCTTTGTGGCGATTCTCGCCGATCTCGGCTACATCGCCAAAGAAGATCTGAAAACCTTTAACCTGACCGGCTCCAAGTTGGGCATTCATCTCGACTCCACCAAGGTCCCCGGCGTCGACGCCAGCACCGGCTCTCTCGGCCATGGTCTCTCCATCGCCCTGGGCACGGCGCTCGCGGCGACTTATCTGAAAAAAGATTATCTCACCTACTGCATGCTGGGTGACGGCGAATGTGACGAAGGCTCCATCTGGGAGGCTGCCATGGCCACCGCCAACTTTAATGCGACCAACCTCATCACCATGGTTGACCGCAATAAAGACATGATTGACGGCCCGACCGAAGATGTCATGAAGCTCGAACCTTTCGACAAAAAATGGGAAGCCTTCGGCTTCAACACCATCACCGTGAACGGCCACGATTTCCAGGCCATGGACAAAGCTCTGGACGATGCCCTGGCCTGCAAGGATAAACCGACCTGTCTGATTCTGGACACCATCAAAGGGCAGGGTGTCGACTTTGCCGCCGGTGACTACAAATGGCACTATGGCGCCATCAACGAAGAACTGCGCGACAAAGCTTTTGCCAGCCTTGACCGCTATTACGAAGAGCGCCTCGCCGCCTTGAAAGGAGCGTAAACTCATGGCACTTACCTATACCAGTCTCGATACAACCAAACTTTCCACCGCCGAAGTCTACGCCAAGCGTCTCTGCGAACTCGCCGAGGATAACCCCCGGATCGTGGCGCTCACCGCCGACCTCGCCAAATCCACCAAGATCGGCTTCTTCGGGCAGAAATTCCCGGAACGCCTCTACAACGTCGGCATCGCTGAGCAAAATATGATGGGCGTCGCCGCAGGCATGGCCAAAGCGGGGCTCATCCCCTTTACTTGCACTTTCGCCATCTTTAACTCCTGCCGTGCCCTCGACCAGGTGCACACGGACATCTGCTACCAGAACCTCAACGTGAAAATGCTGGGAACCCATGCCGGAACCTCCTTCGGACAGGCCGGCTCCACCCATCACTCCACCGAAGACCTGGCGATCATGCGCAGCATGGCCAATCTCACGGTGGTCTGCCCCGCCGATGGTATGGAAACCGCCAATGTCGTGGCCGCCGCAGTAGAACACGAAGGCCCGATGTATATCCGCATCAACCGCGGCTTTGACCAGGTCGTGTACGACAAAGCGGATTATGGCTTTGAACTCGGCAAGGCCGTGCAGCTGCATGAAGGCAGCGACGCCTGCATCATCGCCTGCGGCTCCGCCGTTTTCCAGGCCCTGCAGGCCGCCCGCGAACTTGAAGCGAGCGATCAGGTGCACGTCCGCGTGCTTGATATGCACACCCTGAAACCTCTGGATAAAGAAGCCGTTCTCAAAGCTGTCCACGACACCCGACGTATCATCACGGCCGAAGATGCCACCGTCATCGGCGGTCTTGGCGGAGCTGTCGCCGAATGTATCGCTGAGAGCGGCATGGGCTGCGCCTTCCGTCGCCTCGGTGTTCAGGATCGTTTCTCGCCCATCGGCTACCACGAAGACCTGATGTCCTTCCATGGCATTGATGAAAACGGTATCGCCACGGCTATCCGCGACTTGCTAAAACTCGACTTTGAGGCCGATGACGACTGGTCTGACGAGGTGTAATTTATGGCTTATTCAGAGACACGCTATGCCGCGTCTGTCTTTTTGAACGCGGCCATCCCACTTTTCCGCGTCCTCGCGGAAGAGCTTCCCGCCGGCAAATCCCTGCTCAAAAAAGAGGGAATCATTCAATTCCGCACCCAGGACGGAGATGAAGCCCTGGGCACGCATTTCGAACTCAAAGAGGGCGAGATGAAAACCGTGCTCGGCCTGGCCGAAAATCCGGATGTCGAACTGTTTTTCCCCTCACTCGAGCACTTTGTCGCGTTCTTTCAGGGAAAATCCAAAAAGCTTCCGAAAATCAAGGGATTGGGCAAGCCCGGCCTGCTCATCCCGACTTTCCGCCTCCTGCTCTCCATGGCCTCGATTCTGGGACAAAAAGGCTGCCCCGCCAAAGAAGAAGATCAGCTGCAGCTCATCAAACTCATGTACTATCTGCTTCCTGCGGGGATCAGCACCCTCAACAAAATGGGCCATCCCACGGTGAAACACTGGTCTGAGACCAGCCCGGATCGCGTATACGCCTGGGCGCTCGACGGCCATCCGGAAATCGCCTCCTACCTGCGCGTCAAAGCCGGCAAAACCAAGGCCAGCCGTGGCGCTTACACCCGCTCTCAGCCCTTCTTCACGATGCGTTTTGCCGACCCTGTCAGCGCGCTCGCCGTGCTGCAGCAGACAGGTGATATGCTCAAACTTACGGCTGAGCGCAAGCTCATCATGGAAGGAGCCCCGGAGTTCGGAGGGAAAATTGGCGACCTGATGATGCTGGTCGGCCAGTACGCCCAGGGCTAAAAGTCCTTTCACTTCGTTCTGCGTGAATAAGCTTAGCGCGGACAAGTTTGTTTGAATAAGTTCAGTATGGAGAGGAGAGCAGGCCTCTCTGGAGCTCCTGCTCTCCCTCCGTACTTTTTGACCACCGAGTCGCTTCAAACTCTGAGATCCTGCCTTTAAGGATCTTGGGAATGCTCAGCATCTGTAAAAGCTTTCCGCGACCATAGTGTTGGCGGTGCACAGCTTAAGCATGCTTTTCTCGGCCCTTGAAGCTTGTGCCGCGCACTCCTTTCACACCTGAACCCCTGAACTATGAATATTATTTTCAATGAATTTACCCTCCCCGCCTTTGCCAGAATCAGCGGGGAAAAGCGCGATAAAATCCTGAAAAGCGCGATTGACGCCTTTGCCCGCGAGGGCTTTCAGGGCGCGAGCATCAATGCCATTGCCGCCACCGCAGGTATCAGCATCGGCTCGCTTTACAGCTATTTCCGCAGCAAAGAAGATCTTTTTCTCTACCTGGCCACCCTGGGTCGAAGCCTCATCGCTGAAGCCGCCGCCGAAGTGACGTGCGCAGACGGCAGCCTTGAGCTGCTGCTTCGTAAACTCTACGAAGTGACTATAACGTATAGTTTGCGCTACCCCGAAATGACCAAGATTTACCTCAATATGAGCAGCCTGGCCAATCGGGAGCAGATCGAACGGCTGAGCAAAGTTCTGGAAAGTCATTTTATCGCCTTTTATAAGCAGCTCTTTGAGCAGGCCGCCGCACGGCATGAACTTGCCCCGGAAGTTGATCCCGCGTTCTGTGCATTCTGTCTGGATAACAGCCTGATTATGCTGCAGTACGCCCTTTGCTCGGAGTACTATCGCGAGCGCATGGAAAGCTACCTGGGTCACCCCTGGAGTGAAGATCACGAAAAGCTCAGTGCAGAGCTGGCGCAGTTGATGCTGCGCAGCTTTGGGGCCCGTCCCAAAGCCTGAAAATGCAAAATCTGAAAGCACAATGCCGGGAATTCCGGTAAGGAGGAAACCATGAGCCTGATTCAGGAAAAAGTTCAGCGCGCCCGCGCTTTTTTTGCCAGCGGCAAAACATTGGATATCGCCTTTCGACAGGAACAGCTGCAAAAACTCTATGACGCCCTGCAAAAGCGCCTGCCTGAAGTTGAAGCTGCCTTAAAGGCAGACCTCAACAAGTCGCCTTTCGAAGGCTATCTCACCGAGACATCCATCGTCCTCGGCGAAATCCGTTATATGAAGGCGCATCTGGCTTCCTGGGCAAAACCGCGCCGGGTTCCCGCCGCTATGAATCAGCTGCCCGCACGCGTACGCCTGCACCCCGAACCTTACGGCGTCTGCCTGGTCATGTCGCCCTGGAACTATCCCATCCAGCTCACCCTGGTTCCTGTCGTCTGCGCTCTTGCAGCCGGCAACACGGTGGTCGTCAAACCTTCCATCTACAGTCCCGAAAGTTCACATTTCATTCGCTCCCTGCTTGAAGAAAGCCTGGAGCCCGGCCTCGTATCGGTGATTGAGGGCGGTCGCGAAGAAAATCAGGGGCTGCTCCACGAGCGCTTCGATTATATTTTCTTTACCGGCAGCCCCAGAGTGGCCCACGTCGTCATGGAAAGCGCCGCAAAAAATCTAACCCCCATGACCCTCGAACTGGGCGGCAAATCCCCCGTGATTGTGGAAGAGAGCGCAGATCTCAAGCTCGCTGCCAAACGCCTCGCCTTCGGCAAGCTTTGCAATGCCGGTCAGACCTGTGTGGCTCCCGATCACGTCTACGTCCAGCGCAGCGTCAAAGAGGCCTTTCTGCAGGAATTTAAAGCTTCCTTTGGCAGCGTGACCCAGGATCCGGCCTATTTCCGGGATATGTTCCCCCGTATCATCAATCAAAAGCATTTTGAGCGACTGCTCGGCTATCTCGAAGGGCAGACCATTCTCATGGGCGGCGAGTCCTGGCCAGACCGTCTGCAGATTGCCCCCACCATTCTGGACGAAGCTCCCGAAGATTCTCCCGTCATGCAGGAAGAGATTTTCGGACCGATCATGCCGGTCATTGCCTACGATGATTTCGATGAGCTGATCGCCCGTCAGAAGCAAAAGGAAAAACCCCTGGCTCTCTACCACTTTACGCGCAATGCGGAACACGAAGCGAAGGTCGTGCGCGAACTCTCCTACGGCGGAGGCTGCGTCAATGACACTCTCCTGCACATCATCTCGCCGCATTCACCTTTCGGCGGCGTCGGCAGGAGCGGCATGGGACAATACCACGGGCGTTTTGGTTTCGAGACCTTCAGTCATCTGAAAACCGTGCTGAAAAAAGGAACCTTCGGCGATCTCGACCTGCGTTATCCCCCATTCAAGGAGAAAAACCTCAGCTTTCTGAAAAAACTGCTGCACTGAAAGAGCCCTCCGGCACTCGATCTTCGTTGATCTTCCTGGCAAGTGGATCGGTTCTCCGGAAAACTGGTTTGAGTGCAAAAATCACTCAACGTCTGGCATAAGTGCCAGGCTTTGCTCAGCAGCAAGCTGGGGCAGACTTTCAAGCTTAGGCAGCCTGCCCCATTTTAAGCGTCCGATTTTTTCCCAAAAGCCCAAATTTCCTGCACCGGCGCAATCTCCTCGAAGGACCACTTGCGCAGGGAATTTTCATAGGAATTGGGATCGTTGATGGTGAAGCCTTCCTCATCGACATCCAGGATCACCAGCATATGGCCAACAAAGGTAAAGTAGCCTTCGCCCACTAAAATCACCACGATTTTACCCTGGGCAAGACGCTCTCTGACAGCATACTCAGAGTAAGGCAGGCGCTCGGAGCTTACCCCATAAACCTCGCCCACCCGATCGAGAAAGGACCATTCCGTGCCATTGGCTGAAACCTCCTCGGGACGCACCTGTGCGACGATATCCGAAGGGGTGACCATCTTGCCGGTAAAGGCGGACATGACCATGGAAAGCGCCGTCGGGGCACAGGCAGAGTTGGCAATACAGCCATCCGCGTAGGGTTGGGCGGCCCAGCGCCGATCCCACTGCAGATAGAGCGGGGCTTTGCGGCCAAGCTCAAAAGTCGGGCCATTTTCCTGGACATAGGGCCAGGCTTTGCCCTCCGCCATCTCCACGCAGACCCCGAGCGCCATGGGGTTATTCCCCGCAAGAAAGCGCAGGGTAGGCGGAAAAGCTTCCCACTGATCGAGGATAAGCTGGGCGCGGACATCCTTTTGAGCCATAATGCGTAGGTTTTCCTTGATCCGCGCTTCGTCTCTGCTCCGCTCCAGCCCTTCAAAATCCTCTTTCATCGAAAAAGGCGCCGCCGCGATCCGGCTGTTGCTGCGAAAAGCATCCGCTTTGATGCCCTTCAGGGGCTGCTCGAGATTCTGACCCTCTGTACTGAATCTAAATGGCCGTGCAGCCTGAGTCATGGCCGGATGGCTGCCCACCTTATCGCCATGCAGCGTCGTCTCTGCCGAAACTTGCCCAGCTTTCACACCCTCTCCGGGCGCTTGAGCGGCAGAGGCCAGCGAGCCTTCTCCCCCAGAACCCTGAGACAGACCCCCCTCGGGCGACACGTCTGCAGGAACTTGCCCTGACGGAGTTTGCTCTGCAGGGTACTGCCCCGCCAAAGCAGAGCCTTTTTCAGTTCCCGGGGACCAAAGACGGCGCAGCCCCCGGGAGATATCCCGGCCAAAAAAAACGCTCAGCAGAAGAGCGACCAGAATCAGCCCGAGAAAAATCAGGCTGAGCTGGCGCAGGCGCTTTTCATGCTGCGCGTAAGCCTCCGGAGTAAGAAATTTTTTATATTTTTCTTTCAGGTGATCACCAGTGAGCTGAGCACTTTCAGACCTCTCGCGCGCGGGCTGATCGACAAAAACAGCTTGCTGAGCTGCTCGATTTCCGTTGTCCGGAAGCTCAACACGCGCACGCGACCTGGACGCGGGCTGCTCTTTCACAGGCATATCCCTTGAAGCCTGTGCACCCTCAGCCGGAAAGGAAGGGGAATGCGGGCTCTCCATACGAAAACGCTGCCCGGGCGCACCCCCAGGAGAAGAGAAACGCGCTTTCTTCGGCCCCACTTGCTCCGGCGTGGGGCTTTGCAGCGAGCTGCTGCGGACTGCCATCGGATTTTTATACTCTTTTTGCTTCCTGACCTGAGCCGCCGTAGTCCTGGGCTGAGCTGCCATTGACTGCTCTTCGCTCAAGCTGGAAAAACGTTGCTCATAAATCCTGGCCAGCTCTTCCGCTCGCCTCAGCGTCTTGTTCTGTTCTTTTATGCGGATACGGCTTTCGTCTGTTTCCCGCCGATCTGTCCTCATCTTGCAGCACAATCTCCTGTTTCAAAGTGGACAAAGCCAGGAGCACCATGTCTTTGACGTCTCCCTGCACAGCTTTTACCTGAAAAGTATAGCATGAGAGGCGTTGCCAATGATGTCGCGGGGATTAAAGCCCGGCATCATCTCTGTGAATCAATCGCTTCATAGGAAAAAACGATGCAGAAATTTGCTAGAATATAAATTGTGCGACGAAAAAGTACGCCATCATCAAGAAGTCAAAGATGAAAACTGAACCCGTAAAGGAGACTACCATGAAACCTGATACGATTGTGAAGCAAATCCAGGGAGCGACCTTAGAAGCTACCTTCCCGCTCGCCGGCAAATTCTCTTACATCATCGACGAACCTGTCGAAGACGGTGGAAACGGCAAAGGCCCCTGCCCTGTCGAACTGCTCTATGCGGCTTTGGCCTCCTGCAAAGCCGAAGTCGCCCAGGCCTACCTCAAAAAAATCCAGGTTCCCGCTGAAAAAATAGAAGTCGCCGTTGAAGCCGACACGGCCGACCTGGCACAAGGTCCGCTCAAGATCAAAGTCGAAGCGAAGATCCATGCTGAGCTGAGTGACGAGCAGAAAAAACGCCTGGAAGCCGCCGTGGCCCGTGGCTGTACGGTTGCAAAGATCCTCGAGCGCATCAACGAAATCGATACCGATTTTATCTACGGTTAAACCTGAAATGAGAACCCGCTATGTATTGAGACGTTTAGTCATGGCTATCCCCACTTTCCTGGGGATAACGCTTTTGACGTATCTGATTCTCTCGCTTGCCGGAAGTCCTTTGGATGCTTTTTTAGCCGATCCCAGAATTTCCCCTGCCGAACTCGAACGCAAGCGCGTTTCCCTGGGTTTGGATCAGCCTATCTTCGTTCAGTATTTCGTCTGGTTGAAAAATTTTCTGAGCGGCGATCTGGGTTATTCCATTGCTTCCCGAAAAGAGGTCATGGCCCTGATCATGGATCGCATCGGCATTACCGCCCTGCTTGCCGCCAGTTCCATCCTGCTCTCGCTTATCGTCTCAATTCCCCTGGGCATTTTTTCCGCAGCGAAGCCCAACTCTTTGCAGGATCATCTTTCGAGCGGGATTTCATTTTTTCTTGTGGCAATGCCAAACTTTTTTCTGGGCATGCTCATGATTTACATTTTTGCCGTGCGGCTGAAGTGGCTGCCCACCGGTGGCCTCTACGATTCCGTTGGCGAAAAAACACCGCTCATGCTCCTTCGGCACATGATTTTACCCTGCCTCATCCTCTCCTTTCAGAACATTGGCAGCTGGATGCGCTATATGCGAGGCAGCATGCTGGAGGTTTTGCAGAACGACTACATCCTGACCGCCCGGGCCAAAGGCCTGAACAAAGCTCAGGTCTACCGGCGGCACGCCTTGAAAAACTCGCTCATTCCGATCATTACGGTCGTGGGCATGTCCATTCCCTCACTGGTGGGAGGGGCCGTGATCACCGAACAGGTTTTCAGCTGGCCCGGTATTGGTTCTCTGATGGTCAGTTCCATTCAGGCCAAGGACTACCCTGTCATCATGGGCATTACCGTCATGATTGCCATGGCGGTTTTGCTCTCCAACCTCTTAACGGATCTGGCTTACGGCCTTATCGACCCAAGGATTTCTTATGACAAATAAGCAAAAAGATGAAAAAAGGGTAAAGAACTCGTATTCGCGGGATGTCCTTGAACGGTTACTGGCCAATAAGCCCGCGATGATCGGCCTGATTTTTCTCATCGTCGAGGCCATCCTGGTCACTGTGCTGCCTTGGCTGCTGCCTTTGGATCCCATCCATAGCGATCCGCTGGCCTTTCAGGCTGCTCCCAGCGCCGCTCACTGGCTGGGCACCGATCCTATTGGACGGGATCTCTTTTCCCGGCTTATCTACGGCGGGCGAGTCTCTTTGCTGGTCGGTGTTTTTTCAACCTTAATCAGCCTGGTCATCGGCGTTCCACTGGGGCTGCTGGCGGGCTATTACCGCGGCGTCTTTGAAAGTATCGTCATGCGTACAGCGGACATTTTTATGTCCTTCCCGTCCATCGTCCTGATCCTGGTTCTGGTTTCTGTCGTCGGACCTTCGATCTGGTCGGTAACCCTGGTGATCGGCATTCTGAACTGGACCAGTTTCGCCCGTCTCATCTACGCCAATACCCTCTCCGTCATGGAGATGGAATATGTCGAATCCGCAAGAGCCATCGGCTCAAAGGATTTCACCACAATCAGCAAATATATCCTTCCCAACGCTTTCCCACCCATCCTCATTACCGTTTCCTTCAGTGTGGCGGCCGCCATTCTTTCGGAATCCTCACTCAGTTTTCTGGGGATGGGGGTTCAGCCTCCCGCCGCAAGCTGGGGCAATATGCTGCACGATGCACAGAGTATCACCGTTCTCTCCAAGCAGCTCTGGTCCTGGCTCCCTCCGGGCTTAGCCATTCTCTTTACCGTACTCAGCATCAATTATCTGGGTGACGGGATTCGCGACGCCCTGGATCCGAAGATACGTCTGAATAAAAAGTCAATAAAATAATATTTTTATAGGAGGACAAAAAAATGAAAAGAAAAATCACCTCTCTCCTGCTCGCAGCATTTCTCCTGATGGCATTGCTGCTGATGCCGGGAACACCGCTTGCCGCAGAAGGCGAAAAGACCGTCTCCGTGGCTCTGCCCAAGGCCTGGGACAATATGATGCCCCTCAACACGAACAGCAACTACAGCCGTTTTGTCTATGATCAGATCTATGACCGTCTGACCATGAGCAGTGCAAGCGGCAAAATTCAGCCCCGCCTGGCCGAAAGCTGGGAAGCTAACGAAGATTCCACTGCGGTGACCTTCAAGCTCGCCAAAAACGTGAAGTGGAGCGATGGCGAACCCTTTACCGCTGCGGACGTAGTTTTCTCCTTCCAGCTGTATTCCAATCCCAAAATCGAGGCTCTGAGCCGTTACCACCTGCAATACATCAAAGGCGTAGACGAATCCGGCGCTGAACTTTCCGAAAAGTCCATCGAAGTCAAAGCCGATGACGACTACACCGTGACCATCACGATGAAAAAAGCCATGTTCCCGGATACGCTCTTAAACGATCTGGATACGGTTTTCATCATCCCCAAACACATTTTTGAAGGCAAGACGCCCGAAGAAATCAACGCCCCTGATCTCTGGGCCAAACCGGTCGGCACAGGGCCTTTCCGTTACGTTTCTGAAATCAGCGGCGAGCGTATGGAACTTGAGGCGAATCCCGATTATTTCCTCGGAAAACCGGACTTCGATAAACTTGTCATCCGTGTTGTGGATCCCGCCAGCCTGCTTGCGTCCCTGATGAGCGGCGATGTGGATATCAACGTCATGGGTCGCATCCCCCTCGAAGATTGGGATATGGCCAAAGAACAGGAAAACCTGCAGGTTTTCTCCGAGCCTGGGACCTCTTACTCGACCCTGCTCATGAATACAAAAAAACCTTATCAGACAGAAGCCTTCCGTCAGGCGGTCAGCATGGCCATCAACCGTGACGTCCTGGTTCAGGCGCTCTTAAAAGGTGAGGGTCAGCAAGTTGTCACCCCGATTGCTCCGGTCAGCCCCTACTTTAACGACAAGATTAAAGTCTGGTACGACGTGGATAAAGCCAAAGAGATGCTGGAAAAAGAGCAGTTCCCCTTCGATCAGGAGCTTAAGTTCTACACCTCTGCTGGTACGACTACTGAACGTGCCGCTGCTCTGATCGCGCAGGATCTCGAGAAGATTGGACTGAAAGTTAAAATTCAGGCGGTCGACTTCACCAAGCTCATGGAACTCATGAGAAAGGGCGAACACGATTTCGGCATCATTGGCTCCGGCGGCACGCTCGATCCCAGTGAAAGCCGTGAAATGCTCGCCAAAGGCAGCTCCGTCAACTTTGCTCAGCTCGAAGACAGCACCCTGACCGACCTCATTGACAAGGGTAACGAGGCTTTGACCTTCGAAGACCGCAAGCCCATTTTTGATGAGTTCCAGGAAAAGATCATGGAGGTCTCCCCCATGGCTTACCTCTACACCAGCAACAATCTGGTCGCCGCATCCAAACGCCTGAGCAACCTGCCCGTGAAGGACTTTGACTGCCTCAACTGGTCGCTCTGGACCTGGAAAGTCGCTGACTAAACATCAAAATCTCAAAGCGAGAGGACTGAACACCGTCACCGGAGGCAGCGCCGCTGTCTCCGGTGACCCTTTGATCTGTAAAAGAAGAAAGGGAAAGGCATGAGTGAAACACCGAAACTTTTACTTGATGTGCAGGACCTGCAAACCCGTTTTCAAACCAAAACGGGACCTGTGACCGTTCTGGATCATGTGAGTTTCTCTCTTCACCGTTCGGAAATTCTCTGCGTGGTTGGAGAATCCGGTTGTGGAAAAAGCACCATCGCCATGTCGATCATGCAGCTTCTGGCCGGCAACGGTGAGGTTTTTGGCGGAAAAATCCTGAAAGATGGCCGCGACCTTTTGCAATTAAGTGAAAGAGAAATGTGTCGCGTCCGCGGCGACGAGATTTCCATGATTTTTCAGGATCCCATGTCTTCTCTTAATCCCACCCAAACCATTGGCAAGCAAATTGCTGAGAGTTTTCAAATCCATCGCCAGATGAAAAAAGAGGAAGCTCTCAAGGCCTCCCTCGAACTCTTAAAAGCCGTGGGCATCCCTTCCCCGGAGGAAAGGATCCATGAATATCCGCATCAGCTCTCCGGAGGCATGCGTCAGCGGGTCATGATCTGCATGGCTCTCGCCTGTCAGCCGGATTTGCTCATTGCCGATGAACCGACAACCGCCCTGGACGTCACCATTCAGGCTCAGATTCTGGATTTGATGCGGCACTTACGTGAAGAAACCGGCGCGGCCATTCTCCTGATTACCCACGACCTCGGGGTTGTTGCCGAGATGAGCGACCAGGTGCTGGTGCTTTACGCCGGAAGAGCGGTGGAAAGCGGCAAAACAGCAGAAATTTTTAAGCAGCCCCGCCATCCCTACACTCAGGGCCTGCTGAAATCTCTGCCCCGGCTGGATGATTCCTGCGATTATCTGCCCATCATCGAAGGCGTAGTGCCCTCACTTTCAGAAATGCCCCCGGGCTGCCGCTTTGCTCCCCGCTGTCCCTACGCCATGCCGATCTGCCGGGAGCAGCGTCCGACCATGCAAAAACTCGACAACGGCGTGGAAGTCGCCTGTTTTTTATATCGAAAGGAGACGCCGGACCATGCCTGAACTTCATGAACAGCCTGTCCTTTTGGAAACCAGAAACTTATCCCGGGTTTTTCGCGGAAAAAGAAGCCTGTTTCGCTTCCATGTCCCTTCTGTCCACGCCGTCAACCATGTTTCTCTACATCTCCGGGAGCATGAGGTGCTCGGTCTTGTCGGGGAATCGGGCTGCGGCAAAAGCACCCTCGGCAGGACGATTCTTCGCCTGATTGAACCGAGCAGCGGCGAGATCTTTTTTAAAGGTCAGAATATCCTCAACTGCAATCCCGAAGAAATGCGACAGCTCAGGCAGAAGATGCAGATCATCTTTCAGGATGTTTACAGCTCCTTAAATCCAAGAATGACTGTCGAAGAAATCGTGCGCGCTCCCCTCGATGTCTTTCACCTGGGCGCGCCCGCCGAAAAAAAGGCCAAAGTCCTGCAAATCTTAGAAGAAGTCGGCCTTGGCGAACAGCATTTACATCGTTTCCCTCATGAATTTTCCGGAGGACAGCGCCAGCGCATCGGTTTTGCCCGTGCCCTGATCGTTCAGCCCGAGCTGGTGATCTGCGATGAACCCGTTTCTGCCCTGGATGTTTCCGTGCGCGCTCAGGTGCTCAATTTGATGAAACGCCTGCAGATCGAGAAGGGACTTTCCTATCTTTTTATTTCGCACGATCTGAGCGTCGTCAAGCACATCAGCAACCGCATTGCCGTGATGTACCTGGGGAACATTGTCGAACTTGCCGAAAGCGAAGAGCTTTATCAAAATCCACTGCACCCCTATACCCAGGCGCTTCTTTCGGCCATTCCCGTTCCCGATCCTGAAAACAGACGCCAGCGCATCCTTTTAGAGGGTGATCTGCCCAGTCCCTACGCCATTCCCCAGGGCTGCCCCTTTCATACGCGCTGTCCCTATGCTCAGGAACGCTGTTTAAAAGAAAAACCGGAGCTGAAAGCACTTTCCAGCAATGCTGAGCATTCTCTCGCCTGCTTTCTCCATGCCTGACAAGGCAAACTCACCCAACACGCAAGCCTGAAACTGACAGGCCCGCCTGGACCTGACACAAAAGCGTGAAGATATTTAACCCATCGGTGCAGCTCTCCCCGGAGCTGGTATTCTGAGCGCCTCAACTCAGGAGCAAACGGCAGGAGGCCGGGACATGAACAAAGATCGCCTGTATCAGGATTTCATCCAGTTGCTGCACGTTCCCGGCATTTCAGGCACGCGCAGTGAAGTGCTGACGGCAGAAAAAGTTCTGTCGCTGCTGGAAAAAATGCCTTACTTTCAGTCTCACCCGGCACAGCTCTGGCGGATCCCCGTACCGGACGATCCTCTGGGCCGCTTTGATGTCGCAGCTTATCTCGAACTTAATCCGCGGGCGAAGAAGTGCGTGATTTTGAGCGGCCACATGGATGTCGTCGGCGTCGAGGAGTATGGCCACCTGGCCGAACTGGCTTTTGATCCTGAGGCTTTGCGCGAAAGGATCGCTGAACTGCCGCTGAGCGATGAGGCGCGCCGCGACCTGGAGAGCGACGCCTGGATTTTTGGCCGTGGAACCGCCGATATGAAGCTCGGTCTTGCCCTCGGCCTGGAGCTTTTGCGCCATTTTTCCGAGCCCGGTTCAGGCAAAATACAGAGCGATCTCCAGGAATCAACACAAAGTGTTCTCCGGGGACCCCTCCACAGCGAAGACCATGGCGATGGAAAGACGGCTGCCCAGCCCACAGTTCAGCCTGATATCCAGGCCCGAACACAAGTCGATCCGGGGACTGATTTTTCCCAGGAAGAAAAAATAAATCCTCCAGCGGTTTTGCCATCTGGCCTTTCATGCGATCCAGGTGGCGACTACCAGGCCAATATTCTCTTTCTTGCCGTCGCTTCGGAGGAGACCAATTCCGAGGGTATGCGCGCCGCCCTGCCTTTTCTCAGGCAGTTTTTCGAGGAAAAGCAGCTGCGGCCCTCGGCCTTTCTGCTCAGCGAGTGCTTTGAATATCGCGAGGAAGATCCCGACCGCGAAACCGCCCGCTATATTCACGTCGGCGCTTCGGGCAAGGTCATGCCGGCTTTTTTCTTTGTCGGCGCGCCCGCCCATGTCAAAGAACCCTTTCTCTCGCTGGATCCCAACTTGCTTGCCGTCGAAGTCTATCGGCGACTGCAGCTCAATCCCGCCTTCAGCCAGAGCCGAGACGGAGAACTCACCCCACCCCCCGTCTGTCTGAAAATGCAGGATCTCAAAGAGCTCTACTCGGTTTCCACGCCGCTCTTTGCCGCTTCCTACTTTAATCTCGTGACAGTTGATCTCGACCCGGAAGCCCTGCTTCAGGAGCTGCTTCAACTTGCCCGGGAGAGCTTCGTCTCCGCCCTTAAGCAGCTGCAGGAACGGGCAGAGGCCTATACCGGACGCTTTGGTGTCAAGGTGGCGAGCAGCCGCATGCTGCCCCTGGTCAAAAGCTGGGACGAAGCCTATGCCGAGGCCAAAAAAACCTATCAGCTGCGCCATCCGCAGGCGGCTGATACGCTTGACCTTTATCTCCGGCAAAAAGTTCGCGGCTGGAAAGAAGAGGGACTGGAAATTCAGGCCATGGGCCTTCGCCTCATGCGCGAAATCGCCGAACTGCAGGCAGAATCACGGCCCATGATCCTCGTGGGCTTTCTTCCCCCCTACTATCCCGACATCCGCCCCGAACCGAGTGATCCCGCCTTAGCTGAACTTCTGGCTGCTGTCCGTAAAACCATGGACTTTGCCCGGCAGAAGTTTTCTGCCGACCTGCGCCTTAAAAAATACTACATGGGCATTTCGGACATGTGCTATACCGGCCTGTCCCAGAGCAGAGACGTGCAGCCTCTTTTACATAATCTCGTGGGCGAAGGCCTGATTTACGACTTTCCCGCCGCAGATCTAAAAAAGTTTCACGTGCCCGCCATCGACCTCGGCGGCTTCGGCAAAGACTTTCACAAAGCCAGCGAGCGCCTGGAAAAGCACTACAGTCTCGACATTCTTCCCGAACTCTACGTCCATCTCCTGGAGCAGCTCCTGAGCTGAGTTTGCACTGGCAGACCAGGAGCGGCTTTCCTGCCTGTCCAGACATCGAAATCATTGGCCCATTCACATCCGGATGGGCTGCCGCGCCTTATTGGCTGAAAACAGGCACCAGAGCAGTAAAAACACCTTGACTTTGTTTCGTCCGCCTGCTATCGTGCTGACAGATCTTTAAGCACGGTCCGGAGAGGCCGACAAGATTGACAAATTTCATGCGCTTTGTCGCTGCGAAGACGAATTCTTCGTGTCTTTCTGCCAATCTTGCTTCCGAGCAGGATTTTTTTATGCCTGCCGGCAGCAACTCTCTCCTGAAAAAGCAAAAAACAGGAGGTTCGAATGAAAGATTTAATTGACATTCGGCAATTGTCCAAGGAAGAAATTCAAGAGATGATCACCACCGCTCTTGACATCATTGACCACCCCGCGGACTACGCCCATCTCTGCGAAGGCAAAAAACTGGCAACGCTCTTTTATGAGCCTTCCACCCGCACCCGCCTGAGCTTTGAATCGGCTATGCTGGAGCTTGGCGGCTCCATCATCGGCTTTTCCGAGGCCAACAGCAGCTCGGCCGCCAAGGGCGAAAGCGTCGCCGACACGGCTCGCACCGTGGAATGTTTCGCGGACATCATCGCCATGCGTCATCCCAAAGAAGGCGCGCCTTATGTGGCTTCCACAGCCGTGCAGATTCCGGTCATCAATGCCGGTGACGGCGGACACTTTCACCCCACGCAGACGCTCACCGACATGATTACCATCGCGCGCGAAAAAGGCCGCATGGACCATATGGTCATCGGCTGCTGCGGCGACCTCAAGTTCGGCCGCACGGTTCATTCTCTGATCGCTGCCATGAGCCGCTACGAAGGCTGCAGTTTTGTGCTGATCTCTCCCGAGGAGCTGTGTATCCCAGAATCGGTTCGCGAAGATATTCTCGAAAGCCAGCACGTCCCCTTTAAGGAAGTGCGCAGCCTCGAGGAGGCCATGCCTCAGCTTGATATCCTGTATATGACGCGCGTGCAGCGCGAGCGCTTCTTTAACGAAGCCGATTATGTTCGCCTCAAAGACAGCTATATTCTGACGCCCGAAAAACTCAGGACGGCCAAAAAGGATCTCACGATCCTGCACCCCCTGCCCCGCGTCAACGAGATTTCCACCGCGGTCGACAGCGACCCCCGCGCCGCTTACTTCCGCCAGGTGAAAAATGGCAAATACATCCGCATGGCGCTTATCCTGAAGCTCCTGCATATCACCAAGGCCTAAGCGAAGGAGGCTCACATGATTATCGGCACCATTTCCGAAGGCATTGTTATCGACCACATTCCCGCAGGCAAAGCCATGCAGATTTACGAATATCTGCAGCTCGACCAGCTGGATTGCGAGGTCGCCATCATCAAAAACGCCAGCTCCAGCAAGCTGGGCAAGAAAGATATTCTCAAAATCGGCAAGGTTATCGACCTCAATCTCGACTTGCTCGGCTACATCGATCCGCATATCACCGTCAATATCATCCATAACGCCGAGCGCGCAGAAAAATTTCATCCCCAGCTGCCACAGACGCTGGAGGGCGTCCTCCGCTGCAAAAACCCTCGCTGCATCTCCTCCATCGAGCAGGAGCTGCCGCAGATTTTCCGCCTGGCCGACAAGGAAAAAGGCACTTATCGCTGCATCTACTGCGACACCCGGGCTGAAGAAAAATAGGCCCGGCAGATAGCCAGATAAAAGCGGCTCCAAACGGGGCCGCTTTTTTATTTCTGCTTGTCAATTTTCGGCACTTTGTCGCCGAGCAGCTGAGCGATTCTTTTCTGTTATGGCGCGGCGCCCCTCTGAGCTGTTCTTCTTCGAGGCGGCGCAGCCGCTGGATCGGCACAGTTCGGCCACTCGCTCGCTTTTCCTGCCGCCCCTGAGGCAGTTTACACAAAAAATGGTAAAATGATCTTTAAATAATATCTATCTAAAGCATCAAGAGCATCAAGTAAGAAAGTCGGAAGGGTGAAGCATGAAAGAAAATTTTAAAAGCCTCAAGCATCTTCTGGATGTGGCCGCCGGACGCGTGAAAGCCGACCTCTTAATTAAAAACTGCCGCATTGTCGACGTTTGCAGCGGGGAAATCCGCGAGGGCGAGATTGCCATCGCCGGCCAGCAGATTGCTGCCGCCGATGCCCCTGGCCTTTACGAAGGCGAAGTCGAAATCGATGCCCAGGGTCTCTATGCCCTGCCCGCCCTGATCGACGCGCATATTCATGTTGAATCCTCCATGTGCACGCCCGAAGAACTGAGCCGCCTGCTCGTGCCTCTGGGCACGGGTACCCTCATCGCCGACCCCCACGAAATTGTTAACGTCGCCGGGCGCGAAGGCCTCGACTACATGCGCCGGGCCGCCGCCAAAGCAGCCCTGCACATCGAATACCTGCTGCCCTCCTGCGTACCCGCCACGCCTTTTGAACACGCTGGAGCCACGATCACCGCTGAGGATATGGAAGAAATTCTTGAAGATCCTGAGCTTCGTGGCCTTGCAGAATTCATGAATTTTCCCGGCATTGTCAATGCCAGCGAAGATAGCCTGAAAAAGCTGCTCGCCGCCAAAGATCGCGGCAAACTGATCGACGGCCACAGCCCCGGCCTCAGCGGCAAAGCGCTGAACGCTTACGCCTCCGCCGGGATTCTCGCCGACCACGAGTGCAGCACCGTGGCCGAGATGCAGGAGCGCATCGCCCGCGGCATGTTTGTCCTCCTGCGCCGCGGCAGCGCCTGCCACGACCTCGACCGTCTGCTGCCCGGAGTCACTGCCGAAAACAGCCGCCGCTGCCTGCTCTGCTCAGATGACCGTCAGGCTCACACCATTCTCAGTGAAGGCCACCTGGACGACCATCTGCGCCGCTGCGTGCGCGCCGGGCTGGATCCTCTTACAGCCATCCGCATGGCCACCCTGAACACCGCTGAGGCCTTTGGACTCAAGGACCGCGGAGCCCTCGTTCCCGGACGCCGGGCTGACATCACCCTGATGCAGGACCTCCAGAATTTCAAAGCCGTTCAGGTCTTCCTCGATGGCCGCGAAGCCGCCCGCGATGGCCGCTATCTCCTGCCTGTCGAACGCGCCGATGACCGTGCCGTCAAGGCCTCCGTTCACCTCAAAGACTTCTCCGAAGCCCGCTTCCGCCTGCCCCTGAAAAGCGATCGCGTCCACGTCATCGAAATTCAGCCGGGCGGTGTGCTCAGCAAAAACACCATCGCGAAGGTTCAACGCAACGCCGCAGGCGACTTTATCCCCGATCCCTCTGCCGACATCATCAAAGTGGCCGTGGTCGAACGTCATAAGCTCACCGGCAATGTCGCCGTCGGCCTGCTCAAAGGTTACGGCCTCAAAGAAGGCGCCGTCGCCCTCTCTATCGCCCACGATTCTCACAACGTCATCGTGGCCGGGCGCAACGACCACGACATGGCCTGTGCCGTCGAAGCCCTCGTGCGTATGGGCGGAGGCGTGGCTCTCGTCAACAAAGGTCAGATTCTTGGCGAAATGCCCCTGCCCATTGCCGGACTCATGAGCGATCAGAGCGGCGAATGGGTTGCCGAACAGCTCGCCGAAGTCAACCGCATCGCCGTCGAAAAACTCGGCGTCAACCCCCATATCGAACCCGTCATGACCCTCTGCTTCATGTCTCTGCCCGTCATTCCCGAGCTGAAACTCACCGATATGGGCCTCTTTGACGTCACCCGCTTCAGCTTTATCCCGCTCGAAGCGGAAGAATAGCAAGAGTAAAACGAAAGAGCGTGAAACAAATGGGTCGTTCAACACTGCCGGCTTCACTTTTTGATGGCTTTCGCCTGGCCTGCCTGGAAAAGCATTTACATCTGCGTCAGATTCATGTTTACCTTGAGGGGTATGAGCCGCTGATGCATGCCTTTCTGGAGCCGACCCGGGAAAACATTTACTCCGGCTCCAAAACTTTTACTTCGGTGGCCGTCGGCATGGCCGTAGACGAAGGGCGCTTTTCACTGGAGGATCACGTTCTCGACTTCTTCCCCGAAATGCGGGCCATCGCCGCGCCGGGCATGGCAAAAATTCGCCTTGTCGATCTCCTGCACATGCGCTCGGGCAAGGGCCGGAGCCTTTTTCACTACCCGGAAGACCCGGGACAGCATCCCGATTATCTCGAAGACTTTTTCCGCCGACCCCTCAAACACGAGGTCAACACGGTTTTCCGCTACTGCAACTACAACAGCTATCTGCTCGGACGCACGATAGAGAAGGTTTCCGGCCAGAACCTGAGAGACTACCTCGACGAACGGCTCTTTCAGCCCCTGCGCATCGCAAACGTGCACTGGAACCTCTGTCCCTGCGGACACCCTCTGGCGGCAACCGGACTTTACCTGAAGACGGAAGAATTCGCGCGTTTTGCCCGCTTCCTTCTGCAGGAAGGGGTATGGCAGGATAAGCGCCTGCTTTCCGCCGACTACATCCGTGAGATGCACGAAGACCTCGTCCCCACCGCGGAGGACTTTGAGGAAGAAGAGTGCCAGCAGGGTTATGGCTATCAGGTCTGGAAATGCACGCACAAAAATTCCTGGCGCGCCGACGGACTTTACGGCCAGTTTGCCTTGATTTATCCCGATGAGCGGGTTGCCATCACCCTGACGGCGCGTGAGGAACTGGCGCCTTACGAGATCATCGCCTGCGTCAATCGCGAAATTCTGCCTCGACTGAGCTGAGCGGCACAGTCCAGGACCCCTGGTGCTGCAGCCTATCAGTACATACATCGCTGACAGCCTGTGCTACGCCGCGTCGGCACGGCAAAGCAGCCGGAGCATATGCCAAGATCGCCAGACAGGCAGCAGTAGCCGCTTATAAATTAGCTGCTTCCGCACGGAGAGGGAAAAAAATAGTACAGAAAAGAGGCTCAAAAGCATGATGTTTTGCAAAAACTGCGGCGGTCTGGTCGGAGCTAAAGCGGCCGTCTGCCCTTACTGCGGCGCGAAGCTGAAGGATGTTCCCAGCAGCTTTGCCGATGCCAAAGACGAGGCTGCAGCCCTCAGCGAAAGCCAGAGTTCAGGAGCTGCAGATGCCGTTAAAGCAGATGTCCTCAAAGCAGCTGTCGACAACGATGCTGCCAGTGAAGCAAACCATGGTGAGACAGATCTTGCTGAACGTGAAAGCCAGGCTCTATCAGCCTCGGACCTCGCTGTAGCCGACCTCGGCGTCACTGATCGGTTCGGCGCTGACGGGCATGCCACGCGCTCTCACGCTGATGACGATATCGCGCCAGCCAACAATAGCGAAAATCTCGCTGAAACAAACTTTTTAACTGCTGATAAACTCAACACTCTTTCTCTCAGCGATGACGCTTTCGGAGCAAGTTACGCTGGCGAAAACGACACTGACAAAATGGAAAGTATGCCGGAAGCAGAAGCTTCGACTGAGGACACTGTAAATGCTGAAGAAAGCGACAGTGCTGAACACACTGAAGAAACTGAAGACAGTGAGGACACCCAGTCGGAAGATAAGAAAACAGGTTCACGCGCCAGCAATGAAGCCTTCGATGAATTTTATGAGAACGGCAAGCCCGGCCGCAAATATCTCCCTTTCATTGTCATGGGTCTTGTGCTGCTTCTGACCGTCGGCGCCTTTTTCCTTTACAAAACCCTCAGCATCGACAAACAGATCGATCTGCGTAAAAAAGAAAACAACTTTGAAGGCCTCGCCCCAGATAGCGCAAAGACAAGTCCAACGCTTGACACGAAAGCCTCAGACAAAAACGCAGATGGCCAGAACCAGGCCAGTGACGCCGAAGCTTCCGGCGATAAAGCCGCTGAGGCCGACAACAAAAAAGGCGACACAGGCCTGAAAGAAGGCGCGGAAGCTCAGTCCCCCGAGGACAAAGCAAAGTCAGAAAAGGGGCAGAAGGCGACAGAAAATTCAAAAGACGCTGCAGACAGGAAGCCGGATTCCAGTGAAAAAACAGCCTTGACGAATAAGGACGATCAAGTCGCTCAGGCCGATAAAGCCAACAAGGCCGACAAGCTCGGGAAAAGCGGCGAAGAAGAAAAGAGCGAAAAAACAGATCAGGACAAAAATCGCCAGGAGGCGAAACCCTCGGATCACCCGGACGATAAAGCAGGTGAAAACGAAAAATCCCTGCAAAAAGACACGAACACAGACACGGAAAAAGGCCAGGACGAGGCTGCCAAAAAAGCCAACTCCAAAGAAGCCGATTCCAAAAAGAGCAGCGCACAACAAAGTGAGCCCACAGAAGTCGACGAAAGCGAACTCAGTCTCGACGAACTCAAAGTTAAATATGACATACCCAAGGACACCGAAGCCTGGCTGCCCGGCACTTACGAAGCTGGAAAAGACATTGAAGCCGGCACCTACTGTATTCTGGGCAAAGAATTTCTCTTCACCGTCGCCAAAAACAAAGAGGGCAACAAAGACCATCTCGTCGCCTCAGGCACCAACTTTAACCGCGAATACATCCGTGTCGATAAGGGGCTTTTCCTCAGCTTTAACAGCGGCATTCTGCTGCGCGAAAAAGACGCCCCAGAAGTGCCGGACGGCACCGAGATCCTGCCTCCAGGCACCTATTCCCTCGGCGTCGACCTCCTCCAGGGCAACTACACCCTGCATCCCCTGAACGAATTCGGCGGCTACTACGCCCTCCTGGCCGATGTCACCCATCAGAACATCAAGGAAATCTTCAAAAACGAAAACTTCAATGAAGACATCGACATTCGCGTCCCCAACATCGGCTACCTGACCCTCTCCGACTGCGAACTCATCGTCTATTCACCGTAACTGGACTATACCTCTTTATTCGACATAGCTGAGCCGCTCCGAAAAGGTCAGCGAATTAGTAAACGAAAGATCACAGCAGTAATCATCATTTGTCGCAAAACTTTCTTGAAATTATTTCGGTATAACGACATAATCAAGTCATGGAGGATATGCACATGATCATTGATGATTTGCTGCGCAAAAAAGGTAAAACAAAATATCGACTTGCCGTAGAGGCAGGAATTCCTCATGCTACATTGAATGATATTTGCAAGGGAAAATCACAACTGGAGAAATGCTCTGCTGAAACCATCTATAAGCTTGCAAAATCGCTCGGTGTTTCTATGGAACTTCTGACCGAAAGTGGGATCCATCAATCGGAGCGAGAAGGTGCCTATGAGTTTGGCCTTCCCGATTATCTTCAACATGATCTTGATGCCTATAAAGAGGGCTTAAAAACACAGAACCCACTTATGGATTGCCTTTGGGGTGAACTCTATGGAAGCATTAACATGGCTGAAATCAGCGACGGAATAATCAGTCATGAACACGCAAATTACCTGCGAAATAAATATCTATTTGGAGCAAAGCCATGATCGACTTTACATATTGCAAAATCATTCCCGGCAGAGCTTACAACGGTGCAAATGGCAGTAAAATTGCTGTGGAATATAAGGGTGAAGCTTATATGCTAAAGTTTCCTCCTTCTTCCGAAGGGAAACTCACCAATCTATCCTATACTAATAGCTGTATCAGCGAACACATTGCCAGTAGTATCTTTAATCTATTGGGCATCAGGGCACAGCAAACTCTGCTCGGTATTTTTACAGTAAAGGCCAGGCAAAAAATAATCTGTGCCTGCAAAGACTTTACAGCTGACGGTAAACGCTTATTCGACTTTTGCTCAATAAAAAATACTGTTTTAGACTCTAATAGTAACGGAAGTGGGACAGAACTTACGGATTTAATGGATGCTATAGACAAGCAGCAGTATGTTTCTCCTGTCGCTTTAAGGAAATTCTTCTGGGATATGTTCATTGCAGATGCCCTCTTAGGCAATTTTGATCGGCACAACGGAAATTGGGGTTTTCTTTATGATGACGACAAAAAGGAAGCTGAAATTGCTCCTGTCTTTGACTGCGGAAGCTGCCTGTTACCGCAAGCTGATGAAAAAGTCATGCGAAAAGTACTCACAAGCGAAACTGAATTACATGCAAGGGTTTTTCAATTTCCAAATTCTGCCATCAAGCTTAACGGTAGCAAAATCAATTATTACGATTTTCTAAACCACAGCGAAAATGAGGACTGCAATGACGCATTAAAGCGGATTTCACCCAGGATCAACATCCAGCAGATAAAAAGCTTTATCAATCAGGTTCCAGGGATATCCGATATACAAAAAGAATTCTATTCCACATATATCATGGCTCGCTACGAGAGGATTATCTTGCCCGCTTTAGAAAAGATAAAAGCAGGGGAAGCCTAGAGATAATGACATCATAACTTTTCGGACTATATTGCGGCGATTTCGTCCGGATCTAAAAGGTGCAGACCTTCCTCGTCCAGACGATAGACTTTGTCAAACAGCTCGCGGATAAATTTGCGGTCATGCGATACCGCTATGATGCCGCCCGTGTACTTGCTCAGGGCGGCACGCAGCTTAGGGGCAGAGAGCGGAGAAAGATTGCGGGTGGGTTCGTCCAGCAGCAAATATCCGGCTTCTGAGAAGACCATTTTGGCCAGATAGAGTTTGGCGCGCTGTCCCCCGGAAAGCTGGCCCAGAGGCAAAAACATTTCCTCAGGGCGAAATTCCAGTGAACCTAAAAATGTGCGGACGGCGGTATGTTCGCTTTTATAGGCGGAACGGCTGAGAAAATCGATTGCGGTCTGCCCCGGATCCATGGCATCAAAGTAATTCTGAGGCATATAGGCCAGGGAAATATGATTTTCCAGCATCTTTTGGCGAATGATTTTCAGCAGGGTACTTTTACCACAGCCGTTTCGACCCACGATACAGATCCTTTCCACCCCACGGATTTGCAAATACATATGACGGCTGAGCAGGCGGCCTTTCTTTGCAGCATCTGCCGCGTCATCAGCACCCCCGGCTTCGCCGTGAGGTAAATGATCCCCTACACGCAGTTCATCAAGACGCAGGTTGAGAATTTCTTTGCTGCTGTGGGGCAGCTCAAGATCTTCCTCAAAGTCCAGGCGAATGGGTCGTTCCTTCAGGGGTTTTGCCCGCAAATTTTCGGCTTCTTTATTATAGCGGTGTTCCTGAGCCTTGACCGAACGCATTTTATCTTTAAGGTTTTTCGCGCTTTCGGGATCCTGTCGGGACACTTCTCGCAATTCATGCTGCACGCGTTCGAAAATTTGCTGATGACGCCGCATTTTGGCGTCAAACTGACTTCGCTCCTTTTTCGCCAGGCTCATTTCCCTCTGGTAGCGCTGCAGATGCCTGCTGCGGTAGTCGCTGTAGCTTGTTCGGACAAAAGTCTGCCGGGGGATGAGTTCAGGGCCTAAATGCTCGATATGTAAAATCGCGTTGGCACAATTTTCCAGAAGAAGCTCATCGTGTGAAACAAAAATCAGAGCTTTGTCACTTTTGGAGATAAACTGCTCTAAAGCCTCCAGCCCCTCGAAGTCAAGATTGTTGCTCGGCTCGTCTAAAAGATATATATCTGGCTTTTTGAGCTGCACAAGGAGAAGGAGAATTTTTATCCTCTCCCCACCGGAAAGCTGGCCCAGACTTACTGAGCGATGCAGCAGTCCTTCGTCAAGTTTCAGCTCATCCAGCAGGCGATAGAAAAGGTCATAATCCAGATCGAAATCAGGGAACTGTTCCCAGAGAAACGTGCCGGGATCCTTTTTCAACTCCTCAGCACTTAAACTCTGAGGCAAACGCGCAATGAAAGCACCCTCTCTGTCCAAGTCCCCCGTCACCTGAACATAAGAGCTGAGATCCTGACCCTGCATCAAAGCAAGAAGCGTGGATTTGCCATTGCCTTCCTCGCCAATCAGGGCACATTTATCCTGAGGTTGCAGCGAAAAACTTAAATCCCTGACCAGATAGCGATCCGCCGCGGGCAGATAGATGGAAAAATTTTTTAAAAACATAAAACTCCGAGAAAAACAGTCGGAGAGAAAAGTTTCAGACAGATGGAAAATAAAAAGAAGCTGAGGCTGCGTCTTATGACATCGCTAAAACTTCTCGAACTCCCTGAGCAGGGTAAAGCAAAGCTTTGCACTGCAACGAACAGATCGAAAAATTTTAGCCGTTAATCATGGGCGCACCTCCAAAAAATCTGCCTCAACACTAGCATGATTGCCACTGCCCGTCAAATTGAGTATTGAGAATTTAACTGCTGCGGCGAAATTTTCATTCGCCGCAGCTTCATGCTTAAACTTATTTCGTGACCAGCTTCAGGTCGACGGGGATAAAAGCGTCCAGTTTTTCGCCTGCAAAGTAAGCTTTCGCCGCTTCAAGGCCCTTTGCGCCGATTTCCTTCGGGAGCTGCTGTACCGTTGCAGCCATACGGCCTTCAGAAACAGCGGCCAGAGCATCGTCTGTTGCATCGAAGCCGACGACAAGAATCTCGCGTTTAGCAGCCTTAATAGCTTCCAGAGCGCCCAAGGCCATTTCATCGTTATGCGCAAAAACAGCATCAATTTCAGGATTGGCCTGGAGAATGTTTTCCATGACGGAGAGCCCTTCGGCACGGTCGAAATTGGCTGTCTGTTTTGCGACGACTTCCAGCTTGCTGCCTTTGATGGCTTCGTTGAAGCCTTCACCACGTTCCACTGCAGCTGAAGCCCCTGGAATTCCTTCGAGTTCAACGACTTTGCCTTTGCCGCCGAGTTTGTCCAGAATAAACTCGCCCGCAAGCTTACCGCCCGCTTTGTTATCAGAGGCGATGTGCGTCACGACTTTTCCTTCTTTCGCCGAACGATCCAGGGTAATTACCGGAATGTTCGCCTCATTGGCCTTGGCAATCGCGCTGCCGACAGCATCCGAGTCCGTAGGATTGATCAGAATGATGTCAACTTTCTTCGTAATCATGTCTTCCATGTTGGAGAGTTCTTTCGCCGAGTCATCCTGGGAGTCCAGAACAATGAGCTCATAGCCGATTTCTTTAGCCTTGTCTTCGACGCCGCTCTTCAAATCGACAAAGAAAGGATTGTTCAGCGTAGACAGGATAAGACCGACGGTCTTCTTTTCGCCGGTCAGTTCGTCTTTGACACTCTCAGCGGCATCAGCAGCTTTTTCCTTGACGGATTCAGCCGCTTCTTTGGCTTCCGTCACAGCTTCTTCGACCTTTTCCTTAACTTCGCTGGCAGCGTTTTCTGCGTCTTTCTTCACCTCGTTGGCGGCGCTTTCCACGTCCTTCTTGACCTCATCAGTCTTCGCCGGTACACAGGCTGCCAGAGCGAAAAGCATGAGGACAGAGAGCATAAATGCAAGTGTTTTTTTCATAATTCCTCCTTGAATCATCTTATCGCATGATACGATGCTTGCCTTTTCAGGCGGTCAACCCGCTGCTTCATGATTTCGATGATTTCTGATTTTTTCCAGCGGGTTTCCATAAACCATTCTGGGACTTACTAAACGGTTTTTCCGCAGTAAGTCGAGCTTCTATCTGTTCCGCTTTAGCGGTGAACAGCTGTGCTTGCCTCGTCCCGATTACTTCTGGCTTTCGCCTCGATCCAGCAGGACGGCGATTAAAATAACGATGCCTTTGACAACTCCCTGATAATACGAACCAATATTCAGTAAATTAAGGGCATTGGACAGAATTCCGATGATCAGGGCACCCACCGCTATGCCGCGGATATTTCCCTTGCCTCCTGCCATACTGACGCCGCCGAGAACAGCTGCGGCGATAGCATCCATTTCGTAGGCTGTACCCGCAGTCGGCGTTGCTGAACTGAGACGTGCCGTGACGATGATACCAGCAAGGGCCGCGAGAAAACCGGAAACAGTGAAAGCAAAAAGTTTGACTTTCTGAGTTTGAATGCCTGAATAGAGCGCCGCTTCCTCATTGCAGCCTATTGCATAAAGGTAGCGTCCGATTCGCCGATGACGGAGAATGACATAGGCCAGCAAAAAGACCAGCACCATGATCCAGACCGGAACCGGAACACCCAAGACGCTCCCGGAACCGATAAAACAAAAAGCGTCGGATGCCGGGGCTTTGCGAACAGAAATGGGCCTGGCCTGCGTGATGACAAGGGTCAGCCCTCGCCACAGCGACATCGTGCCAAGCGTGGCAATGAAAGCCTGCAACCTTCCGTAGCTGACCAGAAGACCATTCAGAAAGCCCAACAGGGTTCCCAGAGCAAGAATAAGCAAAAGAACAGCCAGGAGCGGCCAGCCCTGCGTCAGGAGCAGCGCGCCGATGGCACTGCTGAAAGCAAGAACCGAGCCAATCGAAAGGTCAATGCCGCCAATGAGAATGGTAAAAGAAATGCCAACCGCCAGAATAGCATTATAGGAAGTCTGAAGCAGCACCGTCAGAAGGTTGCCCGGCGTCAAAAAGACCGGGCTTGCAACGGTCATGATGGCGATGATCAGAAAGAGCACAATCAAAGGCTTATTTTTGTTGAGACTTACGCTCATTTTCTTTTTCTCCATGCGTTGTTCCATCTTCAGCCCTCTTTTCCTACAGCTAAACTCATAATTTTTTCCTGACTCGCTTCCGAGCGCTCCAGGATCCCCTCTATGCTTCCTTCATGCATGACCATAATGCGATCAGACATGCCCAGAATCTCTTCCATTTCGGAAGAGATCATCAGTACAGCCATGCCCCTGGCGGTACACGCATTGATGAGTTCATAGATTTCCCGCTTTGCGCCGACATCAACGCCGCGGGTTGGTTCATCCAGAATGAGCACTTCCGGCCTGGTTTCGAGCGCTTTGGCCAGCGCAACTTTTTGCTGATTCCCTCCGGAAAGCGTCCGTATCTCCTGATCCAGGCTTTTACAGCGGATACTCATGCTGCGGACATAATCTGCCGCTGCGGCAGTTTCTTTTTTTCGCTCGAGCATGCCGAAACGGTTGAGAAAAGACGCAAGATTACCAATGGTCGTATTCTCACGGACACTGAGCGGCAGAATCAGGCCATTACGTTTGCGATCTTCTGACACATAGGCAATACCCACCTTCTGTGCATCTTTTGTAGAGCTGATCCTGACTTTTCTGTCGTGGAGCAGAATTTCACCCGTTCGCAGCGGGAATACACCGAAAAGTGTGCGCCCCAGTTCTGTCCGACCCGCTCCCATCAAACCGGCAAGGCCAAGAATTTCACCTTTTTTCAAGGAAAAGGAGCAGTCTCGGACGAGATCGTTACTCAGATTTCGGACTTCCAACACCATTTCCTCGCAGCTGTTGTTCACATAAGGATACTGTTCGGTCAGATCACGGCCCACCATGAGGGCGATAAGGCTCTGGATGTTCTGCTCCTCAAGCGGCGATTCTTTCACCAGACGGCCATCACGAAGAATCGTCACATCGTCGCAGATCTCAAAAATCTCTTCCAGGCGATGGGAAATATAGACAAAACTTTTTCCTTTATCCCGCAGCGCCTTCATGACGTTGAAAAGATGACGACATTCCTCCCCTGTCAGAGCGCCGGTCGGTTCATCCATAATAATCAGTTCAGCCGAAAGCGAAAGAGCTTTTGCGATTTCCACCAATTGCTGCTGGCCGACAGAAAGGGACTTAACAGGGCGCCTGACATCCACATCTAAGCCGAGATGATTCAATTGACGCTTCGCCTCTTCCTCCATCGTCCTGAAGTCAATAAAACTCGCCCGTCCCAGCTTTTCGTGAGCGAGAAAAATGTTTTCCGCCACGGAGAGCTCGTAGGCGAGATTTAGTTCCTGATGAATCATGGCAATCCCTTTAGCCTGTGAGTCACGAATCGAAGAAAAATGCACCGCCTGATCCTTCCAGAAAATTTCACCCGCGTCCCGTTGGTACACACCGGTCAGGATCTTCATAAGGGTCGATTTTCCCGCTCCGTTTTCACCCAGGAGTGCCATGATTTTCCCGGGGTAGACAGAAAAATCGACATTCTGCAGGACCTGGTTACCGGAAAAGGCCTTTCCTATGCCCTTCATTCTTAAAAGGGGTTCCTGTGCCAAATAGCTCGCCTCCTCTCTCACTCTGCTAAAACGTTCGTCCCTTTAAATTTCCCTGAAACGCTCGTTTCTTTAAATCTGCTGAAAGACTTCTTTCCTTTACTCTGCTGAAAAAGTCGTCTCTATAAGTTCGCTGAAACGCTGGCTTCTATAAATCCTATGAAACATTCAAATTCAGAGCCGCTTAAAAAACTACTCCAGACTGCAGAAGAACATTCGCAAAAGGTGTACATTCCCCGCTGCGAATCACGCCCTTACAGTGAGGGAGTTCTTGTTTCAGATCTTCGTGCGAAATAAAAACGATGGGTGTCTGCGGAAAACGCTGGCAAATGGCCGCAAGCAGCGTCGCATTTTTAGCCTGAATTTCCTCAGCGAGAAAAATTTTCTCCACCTGAAACTCAGAAAGCACGGCATCCAGCGTTTCCAAAAAAGAGGGAATTCCCGCCGTCAAAGCGAGATCAATGCGCTCTGTGTTCTCAGGAATGGGCAGTCCCGCATCGGCAATGGCAAGACAATCTGTGTGCCCCATACGGGCAATCAGGGAAGAAATTTCAGCATTCAGCAAACCAGTCTTTTTCATCTCAACCCTCCTCAGTTTCCTTATTATTTATTTCCTCTGTTTCTTCATTTCATTTTCTTCATTATAGTGTCTAAAAAATAAAAGAGCTAAAAATAAGAGAGCCTAAAATGACTTTATTCAGGCTTTATACAACTGCTATCCCCGCTGATTCATCAGGATTATGCTCTCTGCTGAATCATCAGGTTCTTTCTCTCTGCCGCCGACCCATCAGGCTCGTTATCTCTGCCGACTCATCGACTTATGCACTCTTAGATTTCCTGTTTTCCATACCAGGCATCGAAGGCCTGGACTTCCTCCCGATAAGGAAGTGAAGGCTGAGCGCCTTCACGAGTGACCGAAATGGCTGCCGCCCGCATGGAGAAGTCGATAGCTGCAAAAAGGTCAGAGCCTTGTTCCAAAGCAGCCACCAGCGCTCCGTTAAAGCAATCTCCGGCCGCCGTGGAATCCTTCATGGAAACACGGTAGGCGGGGAAAACTTTGGTCTCTTTACCGTCCATATACAGGCAACCATCTGCGCCCCGTGTCACCAGCAAGGTGGAAAGCCCCTGATCGAGCAGGCGCTGTCCGGCTTTCATGCAGTCCTCCGGCGTCTCGGTCGGAAGGCCGCCGCTCAACAAAGAAAGTTCGCTTTCGTTTGGCGTTAGGATGTCAATACTAGTCATTATGTCTGCCGCCAGAGGCACTGCCGGAGCAGGATTCAGGACCGTGCGCAGCCCCAGACTATGCGCGAGTTTCAGCGCTTCGCTCACGTAGGGCAGAGGATTTTCCAGCTGAGCAAGAAAGAGCGAAGATTTCCCCAAAATCGGACGAGCTTGCTCCAGCTGCTCCTCCTTGAGGTCAAAATTTGCCCCTGAAGCGACCGTAATGGAATTGTGGCCTTCCTCATCGACCAGAATCATCGCCAAACCGGTCGGAAGATCGGATTCCCAAATCAGCGACGTGTCGATGCCGTCCTTTTCCATTTGACGCAGGAGAAAAGCACCCATATCGTCTCGTCCGACCGCTCCGATCATCGCCACAGAAGCGCCCAGACGGGCCGCCGCCACCGCCTGATTCGCTCCCTTGCCTCCCGGCACCTGACGAAAATCGTGGCCCAGCACGGTCTCCCCCACTTTCGGGATGCGAGCCGTATGCAAAATCAGATCCATATTCAGACTACCCAAAACGGTGATCATGACTCTTGCCTCCTTTGCTATCCTTTGAAATTCATTAAAAAATCCCCAAAATGGCTTGGATGGTTTCCCTGGTTTTCCACTCGTTGACTGTCGCCCAATCGATGCAGCTCTGGCCCTACTCTGTGCGGATTTCCTGAAGAACTATGTCGTCTGTCAGGTGGTAAAACTCCTGAAATTCCTGAGAGGCTGCCAGGAGCTCCTCTTCTTGTGGCGTTAAATTTATTTCCATTGTTTTTTCCTTATTTTATCAGTATTGGAGCTTAAATACTCGGGAGAATGCGAGCATAAATGTTCGATGCTATTTTTCAGTTCGCCTAACAACCCGCACTACTTGCTAGACCGCAGACCTGCCCTTAAAGCCTTTAAGTCTGCACCTTGCAGACCGGCCTACGCACTGAGCCTTCACGGTCCGGGACTAAAGGTCTTCCTTTCGCTGACCGGGCAATCAGGTTTTCTAGCACTGGGTAGGCCATCTTTTTAGTGCAACAGAGCAAGTAGTGGATGGTTTTGCTTTAGTTTTTCTGATTTTCATGCAAGTAAGCAACTAATGGATGGGTTCAAATGCAAGTCTGCAAGTAGTGGATGGTTTGACGTGCAAGTTATCCAGTAGTGGGTGGGTAATGAATGATCTGGGTCATAATTTGCCGAGGCTAACCATCCATTACTCAAAATTTTGTCTAAAATTCGGGAAATCCGAAATGAGAGCAGGCATCCAGCCGAACATAACGGCACACTGATGTCCGTCGCCAGCCGTGCAAAACCATCTATAACTTGAAATTTTGTTCGAAATTCTAAAAATCCGAAAATAAAGCAGGCATCCAGCCGAGCTTAACGGCACTGAGCAGCCGAGCGAAGCAAGCCAAACCTTGAAATTTTGTGCGAAATTCTCAAAAACCAAAATACCCTCGGTTCGAGGCATAGAAAAACAACGATTGCTTGCGCTGTTGACCAGCATTCTCAATAAGCAAAATAAGAGTAGCTTTATCGCTACATGAAAAATCCAAGATTCTTGGTCTTCACCAGAGTTTCCAAAACCGTTTGACAGCGAAGAAGCGTTGGAGCAGCTCCAACGCTTCTTCTGTTCTTTCTTATAGATCAAAACTTTTGGGGTATAGAGGAATTCCCAGCTCTTTTCCTATTGCCATTGCCCATTGACGAAAGCCGAATGCAACAGAGGTAATGATATTTTCTGATTTCAGATATTTTTCTGGAACTTTCCCTTCACATGCATCTTTCCAACCCACCATGTGTTCTAAATCTTCCTCAGAAAAGCCTTCTTCATAAAGGTGCCTTTTTTCAACTCCTATCATGAAAGGTTCCCTCTTTAAGACCCCAAGTTTCAATAAAAACATAGGAGCTATTGATATCGCTCCGATAAGTCGTTTAGCGTCCACAAATTTAGCAATAAACTCCAACACTTCAGGATCCTCAACCGCTTCTTTTGCATCAGAGGCGCCGGTAAGCAGAAGCGAATCAAAATCATCAATGTTAAGGTCCTGAATGAAATGCTCAGGCTTTATTAACATTCCCTCTTCACTTCTTATGGGCTCTAAGCTTTTGCCAAAGTACACGACATCCTTGTTGGCCATGCTTAACATTTCTAAGGCAACAGTAAGTTCGAATAAACAACAAGAATCGTACAAAAAGACAGCCGTTTTCTTCATAAAATGCCCTCAAATTTTTAAAGACCAGTCCCACAGTCAGGTGACACTATATTTATTTTACTTACCCCGCAATATTTGATCCAGATGAACAAAAACAGAGGATATACTGTCACGTTCCCCGATCTTCCCGGATGCATTACAGAAGGAGATACTCTACAAGAAGCCTTAACAAATGTTGAGGAAGCAATGGCTCTGTATCTGGAACCTGATTATGATGATGACAGTCCATCTTTTCCAAAGGCTTCAGATATTGCTAATATTGTTACTACTAAGCCTGAGTTTGCAACACTGGTTAAAGCGAATGTAAATGTTGACACTCGTAAATCTGTGCGTAAAAATATCACCCTCCCCGCTTGGCTGAATACACGTGCGGAAGCTGCGGGGGTTAACTTCTCCCAAACACTTCAAGAGGCATTAAAAGAAAAGCTAGCGCTATAAGGAATTAAAGAAACTGTAAAATAGCCACCCCCACACCTACCAAGTCCAGGGGCAGCCAACACCTAGCTAAAATTTTCTTCGAGGGGGTGCTGAAAGCTCAAATTAGAATTGAACAGATCCGTATATCAAGGTATTTTATCGAGACATTTCATCAAATCATTTAATCGAGCCATATCCCATACGACCTGTAGATGGTCTTTGGGCCGGAGTATCGGTTCCTGATGGCTGATCAAGAGGCTGAAGAGAATAGCCATTTTGGCGCGAGAAGACAGTGAAACGGCTCAAATCTCTCATTCGATGTCGGCAAAGCTGTGATATTCTAGCCCGATAACATGAATTAACAAATTTTGAAGATACTCGCGATCTGGAAGATGAATTTTGCAAGTTTGATATTTTCTTCAGAATAAATATCATAAGAATACAGAGATCTGATCTTTTTCTTACGCTGTAACATGGTATTGCGATGCACAAACATGCGTCTTGAAGCTTCTGCAGCGTTCAGATCACACTCAAGAAGAGTAAAAAAAGATTGAAGTAAACAGGAATTTGATTCCTTGTCAGAATTTATGATAGGTTCGAAAAATGCGTTAAAACTGGCTTGAACACTATCACTGTCCAAATTCCTGAAAACATGATCCAGTAGACTGATCTGATTATATCGACAAAATCCGTTTTTACCAAAGATTCTTCTATAATATTGAATTGCGTAACAAGATTGAGTATAGGCTTTCTGTATTTCTCCGACATTAGAAACTTCGTTGCTCGCCCCTACTGAGAGATAAACATTAAATTCAGTATGAACATTCTCAATCATATTTTCACTAAGTATTTCTAAAAATCCCATATTTTTTTTCAGTTCTCTCTGAGGGCAATACATAAGCACTAAATGATTTTCGATTTTTTCGATATAACTTGTGGGAAAGAATGACTCTAGTTTTCTGCAGATGTGATCATAGATAAGATTTAATGAGTCTGTCATCTGTAATGAATTCCAGTTTTTTTCATCATTTGTTTCATGGCTCTGTTTAGTCACCAGAAAACTGATGATTTGTTTGATTTTTCCGGCGTCAATATTTAAAGATTTACCCTCATTGATCAATTGCTCTTCCGTCTTATCATCCCCCAGCAAAAGATCCTTGATATACTCTTCACGGACCTTTTCGCGGTACTCTTTTACCCTCATGTTATTGATTTCTGTAATACAGATGAGATTTCTGACTTGACGAAGAATGACCTCTTCGCTGCTGTTTAGTTCTTCACATTCAAGAATGACAAGGCAACCGAAAATCGTGTCATTCTGAACAACCGGAGAGAAGAGGACAGGAAGTTTCTGGACTCTTCTTTTCACAGTGTGAATTGTTTTTTTCTTATAAACCTCCTCTTTAAGGGTCTTGATCTCATTCAGAACATCCTTGATCAACTGATCATCAATATTGTCGGGAGACTTGTAAATCTGATTACTATTGACACTACAAAATAAAACTGGCTTTTTGATAATTTTATGAAAGGCTCGCATGAGTCCATCATGGCTGCGGGCATTAATGACTTCTTGAATCAAGTTGTCGTAATTATTGACATATTCTTTAAGACGCTTATTTTGTTGTTTCAGCAGGCAATCGATAATTGCAAACAAGGTCTCAAAATAAGAAATTTCAATCGGCATGACAATTAAAGGAAAACCGATGAGGTCACATGTCTCAATAACCTCATCGGCCACCTTATCAATGACTCGTCCCACATTAAAGAGCAACAAGCCACTGACACGATGATCTTTCAATTTTTGAATCATGACCGTTTGCTTTCTTGGTTCGCGGGCAATGGCATAAAGTGAGGAGATGGCCAAAGCATGTTCTTCCAGAAAGTTGTCGGCATCGAGCACCTCAAGCACAGTCACGCTTTCTACAGGGTTGTCGATTCCGTCTCGACCGGCAACTAGTGAACCTTTCGTAACAGGGTTAATTTTGAGAATAGATGCAACCGTTATCGTTTGTTTTCTCTCCAGACATAATGATTCATAAGGAAAACATACTAACCTTATTCAAAAATATTAATGATATCTTCGATGTATCTGTATAAGTAGTTATAACCAAATGCCTGAGGACTTAAAATTTTCAGTCCTCTTTCTGTACGGAAAGCATCTCTTGCTCTCATCCCAATGACAGTAACTTTCTGTCCAATTTTAACACAATTATTTGTATAAGGTTTCCCTGTTTCTGAATCGATCACCTGGATCATGTCAGGACTGCTTATATAGTAGTTTCCATCAAGCCAGGAAAGATGGTTCTCATTTTTGAACCAAATTTTCAGCTCATGACCTTCATATTTACCGCAACCTGTGATGGTATGAGTCCCCCAGTAATAACCATTGCGGTCTTCCCAATCTTTTCCGCTTATTTCTCCTCGGAATATAATCCATCCACCCAATTCTTTAACAAGCAACTTCGCGGGATCTACCTTCTCTTCACGGGCTCTACGAATCACTCTTCCTGCCTTCAGGCACTCTGACAACGTTCCATGTAAAGCGGTCTGTTTCATTTCCGAAACCGGAATGAGGAAACCCGCCTGCGCACATTGACTATAGCCACCTGCTGCAATCAATTTACCGATTCTTTCAGCCATTCTCCAGTTTTCTGCAGCAGTGATACTGGCGACACTGCCCCAACAGTCGAAAGAGGCAATGGGCATAAGTTCTTTTTCAAAAATGAAAGGGGTGGTTTGTTGGATTTCAGGTATTGCCCGTCCGGTATAGTCGCCATCAATCACAATTTTACCCATTTCAGCCGCAGCCGCTAAGCAAGAAGCTGTGTTGGCTCCGCCTAGCTCGATCGGAACTAAAACATCAATCGGCTGACCGGTCATTTTTTCAAGATTTTCAACAGCACCAATCATTGCCTGTGTATAATTATATTTCTTAGGTCCAAGTTCATAAATCGTTTCACGCTCACGAACTGTGACTTCATCTTCTGGTGCTATTGAACCCATAAGGAAAGGGCAGCAGGAAAAGCCTTTATCCTTTAATGTGTTAATATTTACACAACTGATCTCATTGTTTTTTTCAAGTTGAGCACAAAGAGCTTCATACCCTTCCTGATAGTCACCTCCGCCTCCGGTACCAAAAAAGGTACAGCCCTGAGCAAAGTCTTCTGCATCTTCATAATTCTTGATTAAAATTGTTTTGTTTAACATACATTCCTTCTCTTTCTTTATTTTATTCCTTGATTTAACAGGTGGCATGCTGCGAAGTGGTTTTCCGCAACCTCAACCATCTCAGGCGTCATAGTCTTGCACTTCTCCGTAGCGTAGGGGCAACGCGTATGAAAGTTGCAACCGGTCGGCATATTAACGGGACTGGGGATCTCTCCCCTGGACTCAACCTTGTTTTGCTTGAGCACTTCCTCGTCCTCCCCTATGACAGGGATTGAGGAGAGCAACATCTTGGTGTAGGGATGACAAGGGTTTGTAAAGAACATCTTCACGGGGGCGATCTCGGCAATTCTTCCTAGATACATAATGGCAACCCTGTCAGCGAAGTTTCTCATGAGGCTGAGATCGTGAGTGATGAAGAGGTATGAGAGATTCCTCTCTTTTTGTATCTTCTGCAGCATATTAATAATCTTGGCCTGCACAGAGACATCTAGTGCCGAGGTGGGCTCGTCGAGAACAATGAGGTCCGGGTTGGTTGTGAGCGCTCTGGCAATGGCGAGCATCTGCCGTTCTCCTCCTCCAAGGTTCATGGGATATTTGTAAAGGTACTCCCTGGGGAGCTCCACCGCGTCCAGAAGTTCTAAGAGCTGAAGCTGTGGGTTGCTCTTATTGAGCATCTTATGCACGGAGAGAGGCAAGCTTAGGATCTGTCGTATATTTCTCTGAGGATTAAGCGTGGTGCCAGGATCCTGAAAGACTATCTGGATTTCCTTCTTGAGTTTCAGGGATCGCTTGGCAGAAACCATACTGATGTCTTTTTCTTTGAATCGTACTTCCCCATCGGTGATGCCGTACATACCTACCACGCAGTAGGCAGTTGTACTTTTCCCAGAACCTGATTCTCCAACGAGTCCCAGTGTTTCACCCCTGTCAATAGTGAAGGAGATACCATCGATGGCTTTGACGGATTTGCCCTTCTGTTCGCCTTTACTGATGGGAAAATATTTTTTCAGATTTTTAACAGTAAGCAGGTGATCATTCATGAGCTCCCCCTCCGTATAAGTGGCAAGCCACATAGTGTTCCTCTTCTATGAGCACTGTTTCCGGTTTACTCTCTTTGCAGATTGGCATGGCATTGGGACAGCGCGGACAGAAACGACATCCTTCAGGCGGTTTGAGATAATTTGGTATCTGTCCTGAAATACCCGCCGCCACCCCTCCGCCGGTGAGCTTAGGAATACACTCCAAAAGAGCATGTGTGTAAGGATGATACTGTTTCTTGAAAAGTTCCGCTGAGGGAGCGGACTCCACGATGTTGCCAGCATACATGACATTGATTCGCGTGCAGGTCTCACGCGCTACCCCAAGCGAGTGGGTGATGAGGATAAGAGAACTGCCCTTTCTCTCGACACGTTCTTTAAGGATCTTCAGAACCTGATCTTGAATCGTTACATCTAAGTTGGTGGTGGGCTCGTCTGCCAGCACGATGTCTCGTGGTGTAGCCAAGGACATGGCTATGCAGACACGCTGTCTCATTCCTCCCGAGAGCTGGAATGGATAGCTGTCCATAATACGCTTTGCGTCAGGCATGGAGGTTTCTTCCAGAGCCTTGATGGCAAGCTCTTCCTGGACCTTCTCATCCTGAGCATTCGGATGCTCAGAGTAGCGAACCACTTCCTTCATTTGTTGCCCTATAGTAAACACAGGGTTCAGAGACATGGTAGGATCCTGAAAAATCATGGAAGCCCAGCCACCACGCAGAACCTTCACTTCATTAGAGTTCATCTTTAGCACATCTTTACCGTTGAAGAGCACTGCTCCTCCGGTAATCCTCGCGTTGTTGGCAAAGATCTTGAGTATGGCCTTAATGGTCGTGGTCTTACCGCAGCCTGTTTCACCCACTATGGCAATCTTCTCGCGACGATCCACTTTTAAATTCACGCCATTTAAAACTTTGAGAGCTCCCGCGTAGGTCTTGAACTCAATTTGGAGATCGCGGATATCAATAACTGTCTGATTTTCCTTTTTTTTCATGGATTATTCCTCACTGCTTAACATATCTTTGACGCCATCACCCATGAGGTTAAAGCCTAGAACCAGCAGCATGATAGCCAAAGATGGGAAGACAGAAATCCACCACTGTGCCGGCAGAAACTTGGCTCCGTCTGAGACCATGGTACCCAACGCCGGCGTGGGTGGCTGCTCCCCCATTCCCACAAAGCTTAAAGTGGCACCGTTGAGGATAACCCAGCCCATGTCTAGGGTCATTTTTGTAAATATGGAGCCGTAACAGTTTGGCAGTATCTCACGAAAGATTATGTGCGCATTTGATGCTCCGATCAATTCAGCGGAGCGCACGTACATCTCATTTTTCAATGAGGCAGCCATCCCGTAGGTTAGGCGGGTATACCATGGCCACCAGCTGATACACATGGCGATGATCGAGTTGGTCATAGTAGGTCGCATTACGGAGCAGATGGCTAGGGCTAAGATAATCGGAGGTAAGGATAGAAAGATGTCCGTAATTCTCATTATCAAAGTAGAGAACCAGCGGTTCTGCCAGTACCCCGCGGTAATTCCCAAGATACTCCCAAAAGGAACTGTAAGCAGCAACACGATCAAGCCCATGGTGAAGGCCCCTCGATAGGCATACATGACACGGCTGAGAATATCTCTTCCCACGGTATCAGTGCCCATCCAATATATCAAGTTGGGTGCCTTGCTAGCATTCTTGAATTCTACCACTGCTCCCACATGTTTTGGGAAAGGAGCAATCCAAGGTTGGAAAATCGCCAGGAAGGCTACCAGAAGCACGATGCATAGACCGACCACGGAGGCTTTGTTCTTAGAAAATTTATACCATTTTTTCTTGAGCTCATCGATGTGGTCACGTTTGGGCTGTGTCTGATTCATGGCAAGTTTAGTTTCAATGTGATTACTCATTTATTCACTCTTCCCCATTAGTCGAATTCTCGGATCGAGTCTGGCAATAATGATATCTATGATGATATTGACCATGATAAACACCACACCGTAGACCATTACCACCGCGGATATGGCGTTGATATCTTTATTAAGCATGGCGTTGAGCCCGTACCTAGACAGGCCAGGGAAGTTAAAGAGATTCTCCACAAGGAACGCGTTGCCGAAAAGGGCTGCAATATCCATGCCCATGACCGAGACTGTAGGTATCAGTGAGGGTTTAAGCAGATATTTATGGAGAATTTTCTTCTCAGGTACGCCGTAGGCTTGCATGGCCAGAATGTAATCTTTGTCTGCGTTAAGCACCATGTTAGAACGGGTCATGCGCGCTGCCTGTGCCATTCCGCCGAGCATAAGCGAGACTGCAGGTAGGATGAGATGCTGGAATGCATCCCATGCACCTTTAAGATCTCCTGAGAAGAGGTAGTCAAAGACAAACATGCCAGTGACCGGGGCAGGGGGCTTGAGGTTTAAATTAATCCGGCCAGTCATGGGTAAGATGGGCCAGAGGTAGCCAAATAAAAGCATAAACAAAATAGCCCAGACGAAGGCTGGGGAAACAATCCCCAAGTACGAAAGCACGCGGATCAGACCATCTGCCCATTTTCCGTTGTATTTTGCCGCCACAATTCCCAAGAGGATTCCAAAGATTACCATTAAGCTAGCAGACAAAATAACGATCTCAAAGGTGGCTGGAAGGTACGTCTGAACGTCCTCCAAAACCGAGCGACGGGTCAGCAGAGATTTGCCGAGGTCTCCCTGCAAAGCTCCTTTCAGCCAGAGAACATATTGCAAAGGTAAAGCCTTGTCCAAGTTCATTTCCTGGCGAAGCTTTTGGACTGTTTCTGCCGAAGCATGAGGCCCCAGTGCCTGGCGGGCAGGATCTCCGGGTAGAACACGGCCGATAATGAAAATCAGTATTGAAAGTCCCAGTAAAACAAGGAGATATACACCTATTTTTTGCAAATATTTTTTGATCATTTCACATTTCTACTTCCCCTGTTTGTGTAAATTTACCCCGGTATCCATTTGTAAGGGATACCGGGGGCCATCAAAGATTTGTTGTAAATCTATTTAAGTTTCATATCACGGCAGTAAATGGAGAAGCCCATTGGCATAAAATAATTCTTTCCTTCGGTCATCGCGGTAAAAGGAGGCCAGTCCATATAATCTGTACGAGCAGCTCTCTTCTCAACCCAGTTGAATACCCAGACAGTCGGCTGAAGATCATAGATATATTTCTGGATTTTCGCATATTTGGTGAAACGTTCTTCTTCATCCACAGTAGCCAAAGCTTCGTCGATCATCTTGTCAAGTTCTTCATCCTGCAGCCACTCCATCTGTTCCCATGTTCCGGTCGCAGAGGAATGGTATCTGGTTCTCAACATGCCACCCGCCTCAAAGTAGGGGGAGGAGAAGTTAACAAAAGATATCTGAGGTGTGGTTTCAACATGCTGAGCATCGGCAATCATTGAACCGAAAGGTTTCTTGGTGATCTGGAGTTTTATGCCTAACTCAGCCAGATTAGACTGGAGCAGAAGGGAGATTTTTTCCTGCTCTGGTACTTCCGCGCACCAGGACAGGTTCAGGGTAATATCTTGACCAGCATACTTAGACTTGGACAATTCTTCTTTAGCCTTCTCAATATCCTGTTTTGATTCGGGGATATCCTCGGAGAAACCGGGAAGCACTACTGCTACCGGGCCACGAGAGACGGTGGCTCCAGGATAAATCTGAGTGACCACAGTATCATAGTCGAAGCAGAGTGCGATGGCTTTGCGCAGATGCACGTCGTCTGTGAACTCTGCTTTGGTGTTCAGCATCATCTGGAAGGTGTTTCCTGATAGCCAGACAGCAAGGCCAACACCGTCCATCTTGCTCATGGTCTCGTAGTTCTCCAGAGGTTGAAGCTCGTCAGTAATTTCAAGTTCGTTGTTGGCGATGGCGGTTCTCACTGCAACGGGCTCGGTCATATTAGAAATTTTAAAATACTTGGGTTCATCGCCCTTCCATCCAAGAAAGTAGGCATCAAATTTCTCGCCTAAGAAGTACTCATCCAGTTTAAATTCTTTAGTCTTGTAGGGACCAGAACCAGCGTCGTGGGTCAGAAGCCAAGTTTTGCCGTAGTCCCCTTTATCGCCATAAGTGTCGACTGAAGTATCGTAGTGCTCCTCAACCGTTTTCTGATCCACGATCATCAAACGTACCAAGGAGTAGATGAAAGGGCCGAATGGTTTATTTAGCTTAAATTCAACCGTATAGTCATCAAGAGCTTTCACAGACTCGACCACACTTTGGAAAATGTAGGCATAACCTTCGCCAATATCCAGCATACGTTGCAGACTGTAAGCTACATCGTGCGCGGTGAGCTTATTACCACTGTGGAATGTGATATCTTTACGGATTTTAAAAATATAAGTTTTGGAATCATCGGAGACTTTCCACTCAGTAGCAACGTGAGGAATGACGGTACCATCAGACAAGGGAAAGAGCAGCGGGTCATAGACGTTAGCCTGGGTCGTGCTACTGGAATAATCGGAGCCTACACCAGGATCGTAGTAAGTAGGCCAGTCTTCCGTTGTGCGGATGATGGAGTCGGTTATTTTCTCTTCTTCTGCGAACACATTGATCGAGGCCCCTGTCAGAAAGAGAACAGCAATCATGAGCAGCGAGAGAGATAAAGCAATCTTATTCTTCATGTGTTTCATACTGCAACCTCCTATTGTTTTCTAAACAATTAAATGGTCAATATTATCAATGACCAATCGTGACGTAATCAAAATCAAAGCCAAAATATCGGGGTCCTAGCTGATCAATGCACTTTTTGCTCTTTAATTCATCTCTGCATTCAATCGCGACAACGGCCACTTCCATGCCCACCTTAGAAAGGGGATTCGGCAGAGGTTCTCCTGTAGCAAGATCAATGACAGTAATGGTATCGGGGCTTGTAACCAACGGCTCCGAGTTTTTCCAGAGAACATGAATTTCATTCTTGTACCAGTACTTGTACTCATCTTTCCCGTCAAAGATCGTGTTCGTTCCCCAGTAGTAGCCCCCTTCATCATAGTCTTCTTTCGCAGTAATCCTACCACGGCAGATAACCTTCCCTTTTGTGTGTTCAGCCACTTTAGCAACATAGTCTTGACCTGCTTCGCGGCTTTCGCGCATAATTTTCCCGACTTCATAGCAGCCGGTAAGGGTTCCAGCGATGACAATCTCTTTCAGCTCTTTTCCGCTAATTAGCATCCCCGCCTGACCTGCCAAACCATAACCTGCCTGACTAATTAGTTTGCCCAGTTTTTCAGTATTGCGGGGATTAACGGATTTCTTAATGATGCAACGATTATCGAATTCATCGACAGATGCCACTGGCAAAATTTCTTTACCATGGTAGTTGAACGTAATCTGGATAATCTCAGGGATAGCTCTTGAGGTATAATCTCCATCTACCGCAATGATACCCAAGTAGGAAGCCGCAGCAACTGCAGCAGGTGTGTTGGCTCCGCCTAATTCTATCGGAACAATGACCGTAGCTTTTTTCCCAGTGTAATCTTCCAATTCTTGGATCGCCTTGCCCAGACGTTCTTTTTCAGAATTGACGCTGGTTTTAAGACCGTATGATTCCATTTCTTTAATGGTCTTTTCATCATGAGGAGCGATACTGCCCATAAGGAAGGGGCACACGCAGACTGCATCATCCGGGATCTCGTTTACATCAACAAATCCCACTTGATGTCCGGCTTCGATCTCACTCATCAGGGAACAGATACCGTTGGCAGGCAGGCCCCCGCCGCCCGTTCCATAAAAAGTACACCCTCTGACGAAATCTTCAACCTCTTGGCGATTTTTCAAATACAACGTTGACATTTTTCCTCCTAAATTCTGTTGTCTTGATAAAACAGCAGCCCTGTGACCAGCCACTGTTTGTTCCCTCGTCACAGGAGGGTCTTAAACTCTGTCCCCAGGGAATTTTTCGAGCAGAAAACTGTTCTTCAAGTCTTCTATATACTTTATTTTTTTCTTCACTGTCTGAATTTGAGCCAGATCTATTTCTGCGAGAGCGGCCATTTCACGGTCATAATCTAATTGAATAATTTTCAGGCCGTCCGGCGAGCAAATCATGCTTCGGCCGAATAGATGAAGGTCAGAAATTCTTGCCGACTGGTTGACAGCCGCAACAAACACCTGATTTTCTAGCGCGCGTGATTGTACGTTCAATTCCCAAGAAAACTCGTCTTCTTTTTGCCAAGCGGCTGCAATGAAGATAATTTCAGCGCCTTGCAAAGTCAATTTTCTAGCAGTCTCGGGAAATCCGATATCGTAGCAGATCAACACACCGATTTTCGCAAGCGTTGTTTTGAATATGGGGAGCTGATGACCCATAGCAAAATATTCACGCTCATTTGCAAAGGAAAAATTTTTTCTGTAGACGCCTGCCAAATGTCCGGTTTCATCATAGATACAGACAGCATTGCTAACTTTGCCGCACTCTTCCGGATATCCCATACCAGCAAGAATAACGAGATGATTCTTCCTGGCGCACTTAGATAATGCCTTGGAAATAGCCTGAAAATACGATAGGCTTTGCCGAACCATTTGTTTTCCGATTTTTGCAGGATGATAGCCGGTAAATGCAAATTCAGGAAACAATATAAAATTTGCTCCTTGTTTCGCCAGGTTTTCTATCATGATAAGCGACCTGTTTACGTTAATTAACGGATTAGCAAGCTCAGGAGACAGTTGAATTAGGCCTATCTTCACTTTTCTTTTCATAAGACTGAATCCTCTTTTCGCGAAAAATGCTATGGTACAAACTCTGAATAATCGAGAACTCCTCTTCATCAAAGAATGAAAGGGTTCCTGATGTGAAGCGTTTGGCAGCTTCGACTGTATATCGTGCACTTGCCTCAATATCTGCAAAACGGCTAGCTCCTGTAGCGCATCCCGGTACAGGTACTTCTGATGTAATAGCTATTCCGACAACTGGTGCCGACGTGTAAACAGATGGTTGCATAATACTGTTGATGTGATAAACAGAATTTCCGTACGGAGTAATATCCTGGCTGGTGATTGGAAGAACTACCGGCAGTCTTCCACTGACTTCGGAATATAGATCAAGCAGATCATCACTGACTTTCAGTAAGTAACCTTCTTTCACTGTCGGGGTAATCGCAAATCCGTTGTGGTTGCATATGCGATTGCCTTTACTGGTATCTATAGATAGATAAGCATCTGCATGATCTTCTGTTTCCAGGTTGCCAATCAGCTGATCATCAATCGGTGACGCCATCAGGGGAACCGGTTTTCGCTCAACAACGAGAGCATTTTCACAGATCTGAGTAGCAATACAAACATCACCTTCTAATGAATCTGAAGTAACGCTCATCTGAGCAATTTTCAATGCTGCTGCGAGAACCGCAAGGGCACCGTCACCATCTGAAACATATCCTTTGACGATGGGTCTTGCGCCTACCCCTCCGAGCCTTCCGATCAAACCAATTGTTGGTGCTTTACCCTGTTTAGATCTACCATGTTTACCCGGTATAGTCATGCGAATAAACGTGCTTGATGAAGAACTGCCTTCAATTTGACGACACTGAATATAAGGATAAATTTCTTTTGGGAACAGCCGGATTAATTCGTCAGATTGGAATTCAGGCAGATCTAGCAATTCATAAATATTCAAACATTGAGCGAGTAACACAAGATATCCCTTTCATTATTTATTTGCAAATGAAATAAACAATTTCTAAATTATTTTCTTTATTTAAATGGTAACCTACTTCACCATGTGCAAGTGCACAGTTATAACCGAGATTTTTATGCTTTGTTGTCTTGTTGGCATAATTGAATTAAAAAAATAAATCGTTCCACCCAAAAGTTTTAGAGATAGCCACCATACCAGATAAGTTTTCAAAAGCAAAAAATAGGTACTTATTCTTCTTTGTTCATGTCTAAAACGAATAATATTGAGAATACTGATAAACATTGAAAAACAAACATGGCTCAAATTAGATGAGTCCTGCTGCAATATATACTCAATAAAAAGGAGAAAAACATGTATTTTACTTACCTTGCCATATTTGATCCTGACGAACAAGGAACCGGATATTCCGTGACCTTCCCTGTTCTTTCTGGCGCATTACCAAGGGCGACTCGCTAAAGCTGTCGCTTACATATGCTGAAGAAGCGATATCCCTGTATAAGGATCCAGATTATGACGAAGATAAGCGAACTTTACCGTAAGCTACGGACATCACTATTAATTAAGTTTGATAAACCTGCATTTGCAACATTAGTTAAAGCATAAGTAGTGAAACAATGTCAGAGAATCTCTAAACTCCAGAAAAAGCTTTAAATAAAAAAAGAAGGCGATGATCAAAGCGATCATCATTGATTCAAGCTTCCATAAGGTGATCAAAGGTTCCGAACAAATGTGGCTAATATTATCACATATTTTTTCACACAATCACACATTTTTGCCTGCTTTTCAACCTTTGAATTAAAACGAAAACCCCTGAAAACAGTAGATTTCAGGGGTTTTGCATTTATAAAAAAATGCTATGGCGGAGAGAGCGGGATTCGAACCCGCGGAGGGCGTGAACCCTCGTCGGTTTTCAAGACCGGTGCCTTAAACCAGCTCGACCACCTCTCCGTGCGCGCTTTATTTTACACGATTCAAGCTTAAAGCTCCAGCCTCAAGTCTGCGCCTGCCTCTGCAATCGTCAAAGGCTGAATAAAGTAGGCCTATTGATGCCTTGTAAGACCTGCGAAAGAAGCTCTATTCCCTCTTTGTTTCAACTTACATTATCTTATTCTATTATATTAATTTGTTCTATTACATTAACTTGATATTGTACTCAATATTATATAATATTTAAAACATTAGTCGTATTATGTCAAAACACAGACACAGGTGCGGCTTTATCACCTTAATCATGGGAATCCCGTTAAACGCGGACATTTAACAGTTCCAGGATTCGATCCAGCTCATCCAGATTCTTATAAGGTATTTTAATGAGTCCTTTGCCGTTCTTATCGCTCAGGCGCACTTTTGTTCCCAGGCTTCGACTGAGTTTTAGTTCCAGGTCACGGACACTTATTTCAGCCTGCACATCCTTCGGCTTGGCTGTATTTTTTGTTGGAGGATTAAGTAATAGTCGTATATATTCTTCTGTTTGCCGGACATTTAAACCTTTATCCAGGATATGATCTGCCGCTTCGATTTGTTGAATCGCCTCGGGCAGAGCAAGCAGGGCGCGGGCATGACCTTCGCTCAGACTGCCACTATTTATAAAGTCCTGAATTTCCACGGGCAGACGTTTAAGTCTCAGCGTATTCGCAACCGCTGAACGGCTTTTGCCGAGGACCTTTGCCACTTCTTCCTGTGTCAGGCCATACTCATCAAGGAGTTGCTGATAGGCTGTGGCTTCTTCGAGGGGATTTAAATTTTCACGCTGAATATTTTCAATCAAAGCCTGTTTCAGCTGTTTTTCCTTATCCAGCGTGCGAACAATGGCAGGAACCTCACGTAAACCAGCCATCCTTGCGGCACGCCAACGCCGTTCACCCGCCACAAGAACATAATCATTCAGGCCACGTTTATGCACGATAATGGGTTGGATAATCCCGTTTTCCCTTATTGATTCAGCCAATTCCTGCAGTTTGTCGTCGTCAAATATTTTGCGCGGCTGATTTTCCATTGGGCTGATATCGTCGATATCAATTTGATAGACCGACTCTTTTTCAGACTCCAGATTTAACTCGTGCCCTTCAAGAAGAGCGCTCAGACCTCGGCCCAACCCTTTCGCTCGACCCGCTGAAGTTTTACTCTTTTCGACACCTGTAGTGTTCCCTTTATTGCTGTTACTTGTCTTCTTGCTTCTTGTTTCCTTGGCAGTAGGCATTTTGAGTCTCCTATAATATGAGATATAATTCTGAAATTCATTAATAAATTCAAAATTTGAATTAAGCGTTGCACTTAGGCCAACTTTTACTCATCAATCTGGCGTTACACCTTGTCTTGCTTAAAATTTTTCTTCCATTTAAGGAATTCTTTGGCCACATTGGCGTAGGCCCGCGCTCCCTTTGACCAGCGCTCATATTCAAAAATGGTTTTTGCATGGCTTGGAGCCTCTGAAAGGCGGATATTCCGGGGAATTTCCTGGCGGAACGTTTTATCTTTAAAAAATTTACGGACTTCTTCGCTGACTTGCTTAGCTAACTGCGTTCGTGAATCCACCATCGTCAGGAGCGCACCAAATATTTCAAGTCGCGGGTTTGTGTTCTTTTTAACAAATGAAATGGTTTCGAGCAGTTGTGATAGGCCTTCCAGAGCATAATATTCAGCCTGTACAGGGATAAGAACTGCATCTGAAGCGGTGAGAGCGTTGACGGTTAATAGCCCCAGAGAGGGAGGGCAGTCAATGAATATTTCATCATAGCGATCAGCTACAGGGCTGAGGCTCTGCTTAAGAATCTGTTCACGGGCTTCTTTTTCTACTAATTCAACTTCCGCGCCAGCTAGGTCAATGTTGCAGGGGCATATCCACAGGTTTTTACGACCGGTATCACAAATGCACTCTTCTGCGGGAAGCCCGTTAATCAGTAAATCATAGCTGGTATTCTTAATCTCATCTCTGAAAAATCCCAAGCCTGAACTTGTATTGCCCTGCGGGTCGAGATCAACAATTAACACTTTTTCGTTTTTGGCTGCAAGAGCCGCCGCGAGATTGATGCAGCTTGTCGTTTTACCCACGCCACCTTTTTGATTGGCCAGTGAAATGATCATACGGGCCCTCCTGTACACATGCTGATTGTTATTTTAGCATAGCTTGATTTCAGCACGATTAAATTCATCGACAATGTCACCGCTTATCAGGCGATGGTCGTCCATTTATGTCTTTGACTTATCATTAAATGTCATGTTTTGATTGTTTATTTTTCTTTTAAGCTCACTCTATAAACTTATGATAGCCCCATAGTAAAAAGTCTTAGGTAATTTCTAAGGCTGATTAGTTTTCAAAAACTTTCTATTTTTTGGTAAAAAATTAACGTCTTCTCTATTTATAGAGGTTTATGCTTTGTATATTGTAGATTTACACTTTTAATTACATCAGTTCTTTTTGCGGAACGGTTTCTTATTTATATGCAAGCAGTTTTATCTGTAAGCCTGTATTGCCTTGTCGTTCTTTTTTGTCTATATGCTTTTTCTGTTTTCAATGTTTCTTGTTGAAATGTTTCACATGAAACATTTTTTCGAGCTTTTCCCGCATGAAATAAAGATCAATTAACTAAAATCCATGTTTCACGTGAAACATGGATTTTAAACCGTTGGTTTTGTTATAGGACTAATAAAGATTTATACGCGACTCCTGCTACATTCAGCTTAGAGACGGAATTCAAGGTTAGAAAGTGACTACAATCAAACGTGACAAATGAATGCCGGCCTTATCAATGTCAGTCCTTCCTTATTAATGCCAGTCCTAATGGAGCAGAAAGTTACTTTAATTGTTATGAAAACAGCTTAGCTGTCAACGTTGGCAAGTTTGGCGTTTTCCTGGATGAAATAGCGGCGGGGTTCAACTTGATCGCCCATGAGGAGGGTAAAGGTGGAGTCGAGTTCCTGCAGATCATCAACAGTGACACGGATAATCTTGCGTGCTTCAGGATTCATCGTAGTCTCCCAGAGCTGCTCCGGGTTCATTTCGCCGAGGCCTTTATAACGCTGGATTTTGGGGTTTTCCCATTGATTTTCGTCTTTGATTTTCTGGACGTCTTCATCGGTATAGGCATAAAAGGATAATTTATCGTTATATACGCGATACAGTGGTGCACACGCTATATAAATGTGTCCCTGTTCGACGAGCGGGCGCATGAAGCGGAAGAAGAAGGTGAGCAGAAGGGTTCGTATGTGTGAACCATCGACATCGGCATCGGCCATGATAATGATTTTATTGTAGCGAAGCTTTGAAAGATCAAAGTCTTCGCCGATGCCTGTGCCCAGGGCCATGACAATAGGCATGAGCTTCTCATTGTTGTAAACACGGTCGATGCGGGCCTTTTCCACGTTCAGCATCTTGCCCCAGAGGGGTAAAATCGCCTGGTATTTACGTTCACGCCCACTTTTGGCTGAGCCGCCTGCAGAGTCTCCTTCGACAATAAAGAGTTCGCAGTAGGTGGGGTCTTTCTCCTGGCAGTCCGCCAGTTTTCCGGGCAGAGCATTGCTTTCCAGAGCGCCTTTACGACGGGTGAGATCGCGGGCTTTGCGGGCCGCTTCTCTGGCGCGTGAGGCCGACAGGCATTTTTCGATCATCGTACCGGCGACACTGGGATTTTCTTCCAGATAGGCGGCAAGACGGGCGTTAACGGTGGTTTCGACAATGGTGCGAATTTCTGCGTTGCCGAGTTTGGTCTTAGTCTGACCCTCAAACTGAGGTTCCGGAAGCTTGACCGAGATAATTGCGGAAAGGCCTTCGCGGACGTCTTCTCCCGAGAGGTTTTTGTCTTTGTCCTTGAGGAAACCGTATTTTCGGGCATAGTCGTTGACGCATTTGGTCAGGGCTGAACGAAAGCCCGTGAGATGCGTGCCGCCTTCGACTGTCGCAATATCGTTCGCATAGGAGTAAACGTTTTCGTTATAGCTGTCGTTGTACTGCATGCAGATTTCGACAAAAACTTTGCCTTCTTCGCCGGCGAAATAAATAGGATCGTCAAAAAGGACTTTTTTATTGCGGTTCAGGTATTCGACAAAAGAGACAATGCCGCCGTCATAGTGCAGCGTTTTTTCAACAGCCGGCTCCTGACGTTCGTCGATGAGGTGAAAGGTCACCTCCCGGTTGAGGAAAGCCATCTCGCGATAACGTGTAATCATCAGATCGAAGTCGATCTTGTTATCAGGAAAAATCTCCGGATCTGGTTTAAAGCGGGTGATCGTTCCGTGTTTATCCGTTTTACCTATGGTGGTCAGAGGCATAACGGTTTTGCCGCGCTCAAAGCGTATCTGATGGACAGCGCCATCACGGTTGACCGTTACCTCCATCCACTCGGAGAGGGCGTTAACCACGGAGGCCCCAACGCCGTGAAGTCCGCCGGAAACACTGTAAGCGCCTCCGCCGAATTTACCGCCCGCATGCAGCTGTGTGTGAACCACCTCGACAGTGGGAATGCCCAGCTGCGGGTGGATACCTACCGGTATGCCGATGCCGTTATCTTCTACACGCACCGATTGATCCGGGTAGACGTTGACATTAATGGTATCGCAGCGGCCAGCAAGAGCTTCGTCGACAGAATTGGCGACGATCTCGTAAATCAGGTGATGCAGGCCGCGGGGCGTGGTATCGCCGATGTACATGCCCGGGCGTTTACGCACGGCTTCAAGGCCTTGCAGAACCTGAATATCGGCATCGGTGTAGGAAGAGGAGTTTGTGGTGTCAAAATCCTCGACAAGATGGTCAAAATCTTCACTCTCTTCGACAAAATCGTCGAGCAGGGCCTTGGGGTTCTCTGCGAGGTTGGAAAAGTCCTTCTCATCCTCGCTCTCGGCCTCCATGTCATGATCTGTGGCTTTCTTGTCACGCAGTGCGGCATCTTCGTCTGCTCTGCGCAAGAATTCATTCATTTCTTCTGAACGTTTTTCCTGCATCTTTTTTATCCTTTTTTCCGGCAAAAGCCCAGGCGCTCCGCCTCAGTGAGGGAAGAACCTTCGGCACATCGTTGTCTTAGCGTTTCCGCACGCACAGCCGTCAGATAGACACGATCGACGGTCACCACGACCGTGCGGGGAATTTCAGGTCCCAGCCACTCAAGCTTGCCTTCACGCTCAGCCCGGCTGAGAAATTCGCGAAATAGGGGAGAATGGGCACTGCTTCTGTCAATATCTAAGATCGCGACAAGCCAATGCTCGTGAATACTGATATCGTTGCCTATGTGTAGAATCATGTGCCATCCCCGTGGAACTGAGCTGCATTTTTTCTCTTTGGCAGCCTTCTTATTATAGCATAAAAGTGGCCCTGACAGGGGATTTCAGGCTTTTTCGATGGTCGCATGACCGTCGCTCACACGAAAGAGCGCTGTATTCTCTTTATGCAAAAAAAGCTGATGACGATCGGTACAGGTGATAAAGACCTGATGACCGCTGACGACTTCGAAAAGGCTCTTACGGCGATGCTCATCGAGTTCGCTCATGACATCATCCAGAAGCAGCACGGGTTTTTCCCCACACACTTCATGAATTAAAGCCAGTTCAGCCATTTTCATCGCGAGGACAAAAGATCGCTGCTGGCCCTGAGAACCGTACATTTTTACCGGAAGCTGATTAAGACTCAGCTCCAGGTCATCGCGATGAGGACCATGCGCACTGCTGCCGCGAAAGAGGTCGTCTTCTTCGCAGCGTTCCAGCTTTTTCAGATATTGCTCACAGAGCTGTCCGACATCATCCTGGGGATTGAGACCGGAACTGCAGCGATAGCCGATATTCAGGGCCTCCCTCTGGCCGCTGAGCGTGGACAGCGCTTCTGCTGCCATGGCTTCGAGACGCCCGCTGATTTCGGCACGTTTGTGCATAATACGCGCCCCAACCTCGGCCAGCTGCTCATTCCAGATGCCGAGACTATTTCGTTGAAGCTGACGATCAAAATCGTCCAGCTCGTTTTTACGCTGGTCACGGATCTTCTTCAGGAGAAAATTACGCTGTGTCAGAATTTTCTGGTAAAGCTGCAAATCGCGGAAGTAGGAGGGAAAGAGCTGTGAGATCAGGATATCCAAAAAGCGACGACGCGCTGAAGGGCCGCCCTTTATCAGCATGAGGTCCTCCGGGGCGAAAATGACGGCGTGAAATAAGCCATAAAAATCAGCGATTCGAGGGAGTTTCATGCCATTGTGGAAGAACAGCCGTTCTTTTTTTACAGGCGACTGGAAAACGCCAGACTGTTCCATTAAAGGCTCTTCACGGTAAGTGATGCTGATGTCATGATCTGCGCCGTTATCTTCGACATAGGTCAGGCTGAGACGATAAGAACGACAGCCACTGCGAATCAGCTCGAAGTCCTTGCCCGTGCGATGGGAGCGGGCACAGGAGCAGAGATAAATCGCCTCGAGAATATTGGTCTTACCCTGGGCATTTTCACCTACGAAAAGATTTTGTTCATCCGCAAAAGAGATGTCCAGTTCTTCGTAATTGCGAAAATTTTTCAGTTGCAGGCTTTTCGCACGCAAATTGCTTTCCGCCCTCAGCGTCTTAATGGCAGAAGAAGGTAGAGGAAGGAATCTCCTTCAACAGGTTTAATCAGACAGGGAGAAGAGGGTCCGCTCATTTCGAGCACAATTTTTTCACAGTCGAGAGCGCGCAGCGTATCGAGGAAATATTTCGGGTTAAAGTCAATATCGATGTTATCGCCACTGAGTTCGATAGGAATCATTTCCTCTACATGACCCAAATCCGTCTTTGCCGTAATCATCATTTCTTTTTCTGAAGAGTTGGAGAGCGTCACGGGGAAACGCCTCAGCTCGACGTTGATGACGAGAGAAGCGCGCTCGATGGCTTCCAGCATCTCTTTCGTATTGATGAGAATACGTGAACGGCAGCTTGGCGGAACCAGTTTACGATAATCCATGAAATCGCCCTGAATCAGCCGCGAAACCAGACGAATGCGGTCATTTTCAAAAAGAATATGATTGTGCGAGGGATAAATGGCCATTTCGGCATCGTTATCGCTCATAATACGAGCCACTTCGGCCATAGCCTTTGCCGGGACGATAAAAGACAGGCTCTCGTTTTTATTTTCCAGTTCTTCTCTGCGCACAGCCAGCCGGAAGCCGTCAACCGCAACAATTTCCAGGTTTTTCTCCTCCGTGCTGACATTTAAGCCGTTCATGACCGGCCTTGATTCATCGTTTGAAGAGGCAAAGATCGTCTGCATAATCATGGAGCGCAGAACACTCTGCGGCACAATGACCTTCTGACTTTCTTCCACCACTGGGATTTTAGGATAATCCCCGGCTTCCAGACTGCGAATTTTGAAGGTCGAATTGCCACTCTTGATGGTAAAACTGAGATCGCTGCCTGAACTGATATCGACCACTTCATCCGGCAGCTTCCGTACGATGTCGCCAAACATCTTCGACTGAACGACGACCGACCCCTCTTCGCGGACTTCGCCATCCAGCTTATATTCAATGCCTGTTTCCAGGTCATAACCGGTTAGTGTGATCGTGTTTTGGCTGACATCGATCAAAATGCCCTCAAGAATAGGATTAGGACTACGGGTTGCAATGGCTTTCTGGACGATCGCAATGGCCTCATTCAGAAGGCTTCTTGAGCAGATAACATGCATGGCGAACCTCTCTTTCGCATGATTCCCGCTTTGCGGAGAGTCGGATTATTTTTTACGACGTTAGAATAGCTTAGCTAGTACGTCATCTTCTTATTATGGTCTGTGAAAGCCGTGGATAAGTCCTGGAACGGCTCTTTTTCCTCACTTGTGGCGAAGAATAAATTTGTGAAATGCTGTCAGTAAAAGTCGATTCATTCACAGTATTCACAAGGCCTTTTTTTCTTCACTGCTGAAAGTGTGAATCCACATCTTTTTCACATGCTTTTTCACAATGTTACAATTTGCTTACAGTATATCATTCACACTCCATTATGGCTTTAGTTTCATGCTGATTTCATCAATGGCGTTTTTGAGATGACTGTTGTTTTGCATATCTTCTTTGACCTTATCGCAGGCATAAATCACGGTGGCATGATTTTTTCCGCCGAAATCAGAACCAATGTCGGCATAAGTCATATTGATAAGGTTGTAGCAAAGGTACATGGCGACATGACGCGGTTCAACCAGTTCTTTATTACGTTTGCGTGATTTAAGATCGTCGACGGAAACATGAAAGAAGTTGGCGCAGACGTTCATAATGAGCTGAGAATCAAGTTTCTGACGGGCCTGAGGCTGAATCACATCTTTGAGCGCCAGGACAGCCGTTTCCAGGTTGATGGGGTTGCCGAGCATGCCATAGGCCAGGAGCGTTTTAAAGGCGCCTTCGAGTTCACGAATATTGGAAATGACATTGCTGGCGACAAAGTCCATCACATCACCGGGCCAGATAACGCCATGGGTCTGGGACAGACGTTCGAGAATGGCCATGCGCGTCTCATAATTGGGCGGGATGATATCGATCGTCAGACCGCTGGAAATACGTGTTTTCAGTCGTTCCTCCAGAGTTTGCAGAGATTGCGGCGGCTTATCACAGGTCAGGACGATATTCTTCCCGGATTCGTAAATGGCGTTAAAAGTATGGAAGAATTCCTCCTGCATCTGCTCTTTCTTTTCGATAAATTGAATATCGTCGATCAGAAGCAAATCTACAGAGCGGTATTTATTGCGAAACTCATCGTACTTTTTGTTGGCGATTACCTGAATAAATTCGTTGACGAACTGTTCGGTCTGAACGTACAGGACCTTTTTTTTCGGAAATTCCCGGATGACGTGGTTGCCGATCGCCTGCATGAGATGTGTCTTACCCAGGCCGGAACCCCCGTAGAGAAAGAGCGGATTATAATTTTTACCCTGCATAGAGGCCACAGCCACGCAGGCTGCATGAGCAAAGTTGTTGGAGCTGCCTACGACAAAGTTGCTGAAGGTATAGTTGGGATTTAAAGGCGTCCCGCCATTTTTTAGGGCCTGGCGTCGGCTCTCTGCCGAACTTTCAGCCTGAGCGGGGGCGGCTTGGGACGCATCCATAAGCGGCGTGTCCGCGCTGCTCTTCCTGTTCTTTGCAAGTGCTTCCTGCCCAACCTGAACACTGAGCTTATAACGACGCTGAGTCGCGAGCTGCAGGGCATTTTCAATAAGATCGGCATATTTGCCGACATATTCAGCGCTCAATTCGTTGGGAACCATAAGAACAAAGGTCTTTTCCCCATCAAAACAGGGAATGGCCGGTTTGAACCAGGTTTGAAAGGTCAATTCACTGATCTCGGCTTTTAAGTAATCGCGGCAAGTTGCTTGCCACAGCTTTTGGGCATCTCCTGCAGGTAGCATCTTCACATGCCTTTCTCTAAAGTCTGAGCACCATCCTAACAGAAAGATGAGTTTGATTAAAGTCCAGGAAGCAAGATAAATCAAGCATTTTGAGACTTATTAACAAAGTTTATTAACATTTTTTTGCGCTGTGGAGGAGGCGGAAAATGTTAATAAGTCAGTGAGGAAATTCAGAAAGCCCGCGCTGTCTTTATTTTGTTAAGACTTTGTTTTTTCTTGGGTGTTAAGACTTTGTGAAAAAGCTGCCTGAGAACGGTTAATTTCTTTTTTATGAAAAAGTGACGAATTTTTCTCCATGGAATTCACAGGCTTTACATCTGGATCATGCTTGATTCTGTATTTGCCGTCTCTGCATTTGGAATAAAAGTTTCTTCATTATTCGCAGTTTTCAATGGGACAAAAACAGTTCCTGCATTTCGGTCTCGTAGTCGGGAAATGCTTATTCAGAATGATTCTTCTTTTGATTCGAGAAAGAATTTATTCTGCTTCTGACAGTCTATGCACGAGCGCCTGAACTTTTTCTTCGGAAGAGAGAATTTCCGCGTCGGCAAGGGCAGCTTCGGCTTCATGAAGCAGGGCCGCCAGTGCGGACGCCTGCCCGCCTTTTTCTTTTAAAACATGAGCTGCCTGCTCGATGGCTGTCTGCAGCTTTAAGGCCTGCTGCATCATGCGGTGTTCGCTTTCGATATGCTGAGCCAGATAGGCGAGCGGCCACTTGCGGTTGTTTTCTGTGAGCACCGCTTTGTGTGGAAAGGCCCTGAGCTCCTGACGATTTTGGGCTTCGCGCAGGGCCAGAAGAAAAGCGTTGAGCTGCTCATCGCTCTCTAAATTGAAAAGAAGAATCGGCTCTTCCGGGCAGCTCAGAGCTTCGGCGTGCTGGCGCCAGTCCTCCGGCAGATCGCTGTAGCGGCAGGAACCTTCGGCTTCAAGGAGCAGCTCTAAAGGATACGAAAGCTCCTCTTTCGTACAGGCTTTCCCCCGCAGCCGCAGGTTTTCTCCAAGTTCAAGGAGCCGCCGGCTCTGTCGCTCTTTTTCGCGGACATTGTCAAAAGCTGCATCAGAAAGAAAAAAGAGGTAATCCAACATTGCTGCGTTCTCCTTTTGAACTCGTGGGCTCCTGGCAGGTTTATGATAGCATTTTCCCAGCTTAAATCTTGAGCCTTCTTCCTTCACTCATGCGCTCCAGGTAGATTTTTGATTTCATTCTCCTGCTTTATTCCCTGCGTTCTCCTTCAGACGGCCCTGCGCTCAAAGCAGGGGTGAGAAAATTTTCAGCAGAGGTTCCAGGAGACGCAGCCAGATGGGGCGCTTCCGCCAATCTTCCAGACTGATTTCACGCGACTCCTTTAGGGTCTCGAAAAAGTCGTCACGGATCTCCTGGACGACCGGGTTGTCGTAGATGTAGATGGCATTTTCATAGTGCAGGAAAAGACTGCGGTAATCGAGGTTAATACTGCCTGTGATGGCGGCTTCACCGTCCAGAATGGCCGTTTTGCAGTGGATAAAGCCCGGACTATACTCAAAGACACGCGCTCCTGCCTTGAGCAGAGGGCCGTAGTTGGAGCGCGTGATGCAGTTGACGGCTTTTTTGTCGGGGATTCCCGGACAGAGCAACATCACCTGAACCCCGGAGCGGGCTGCGCGGCAGAGGTCGGACATCATGTGTTCATCGATGACAAAATAAGGTGTGATGATAAGGAGTTCGTGCCTGGCCGTATTGAACATGGAGAGGTAAAGATCTTCAGCAGGATTGCCCTGTTCCATGAGGGGGCCGTCCCAGTAGGGTACAAAAATGTGCTGTCTCCCGTCTTCCGGGGCAAAACGAGTTGTGGAAAGATCCGGGAAAAAAGGACTGTAGGTTTCCTCGCCATGATCGCTCTCCAGCTCCCACATGAGGAAAAAACCGATGGTGGCGCCGCGACAGGCCTCTCCGGTCACGCGCACAGCACAGTCTTTCCAGTAGCCGTAACGCTCATAGATATTGGCATATTCATCGGCCAGGTTGGTGCCGCCAAACCAGGCGATTTGCCCGTCAATCACGCAGACTTTCTGGTGATTGCGATAGTTAACATAGAGCTTGGAAATATAGCGGTTGACCGGGTTAAAATTCTGGACTTTAACGCCATTTTCACGCAGGGTTCGGATCAGGTGAGTCGGAGCCTTGGCGACACTGCCAAAGTCATCCATGAGGAAGCGAATCTCCACACCATCCTTAGCTTTGCGGATCAGGATATCCTGAATTTGTTGCAGAATCTGGCCTTCTGCGACAATAAAGTATTCGATGAGGATAGAGTGTCTGGCTTCTTCGAGATCTTTGAACATCTGCTCAAACTGCTCTTCACCGCTGGCATAGTAATGAGCGCTGCTGTTTTGATAAAGGGCAAAGCCGTTGCGGGAGAGGTAATGCAGCTGAAGGTAGGAAGCTGTTGAGAGCTGCAGGCGTTTAATTTTCTCCGCTTGCTTTTGCATATCAGGCTGCCAGGACTGAAGCCGCTTTTGGGCTGCCTTGAGCTTGGCTTCTTTGCGCGGGAAACGGCCCTCCCGGCCCCAGAAGAGGTAGAGAATAAGTCCCAGTGGCGGAAAGCTCAGGAGCAGTACTGTCCAGGACAGCGTAAAGGCACTGTTACGATGCTTCTGCGTGATGTGGAGAACCAAAATGAAAGCGATAATCTGCAGCAGGAGGTAGAAGCCGACGCTGAGGTCGCGGAGGGTCAGAGATAAAATGATGAAAAGCACCAGCTCGGTGACGAAGATCGCAACAGCAAAGAGGAGGCGAATCATACCCGGAACTTTGAGTTTATAGCTGAATTTGCTTGCCGGTTTACGGTTATGATCGCCTGACAAATAGGGCTGAGCGGCCTCTTTACTCACCCGCGCCCGCAGCGTATCCAGGCGTTCGCGCATGAGTTTTTGGCGCTCGGGGATGCCATGATCGTGAGGGCTGTTTTTTGCTGCTCTTTTTCTCTTTTCTGGCCTCTTACCTTTTTTCATAGAAGCACACTTTCCCACCTGTACTTAAAAGCGGCGTCAGTTCATCGCGCCGTGCCGACAACTGCTCCATGCTGCTCATGCACTCCATTCTGCCCTTGTGCTCAGTTTTGCTGCTGTTCTCTGTGAGGGCTCTGCACTCAGTGCTGGCAATGGGCACAGTAACGAGTGCCGCGGCCGGCGACAAAGCATTTTTTCAGCGTTTGACCGCAGTTTGGGCAAGCCTGGCCTTCTTTCTGGTAAACCGCCAGCTTGAGCTGAAAATGGCCCTTTCGACCCAGGGCATTGACGTAATCGCGGAAACTTGTGCCGCCAAGGCCGATGGCTTCGACAAGAAGGGCCTTGAGCAGCTGCTGTAAATTTGTAAGGCGTGCCTCAGAGATGCGGCCTGCCCGGCGGTCCGGCCGGATGCCAGCGCGGAAGAGACTTTCGTCGGCGTAGATATTGCCCACCCCGGCGACCACCGTCTGATTAAGTAAAACGGCTTTAATAGGAGCCGTGGGGTGACGGCGCACCGCCTCAATAAAGGCTCTGGGGGTGAACGCCTCTGAGATGGCATCCGGCCCAAGTGCGGCAAAACCTTTGTCGCGCCAGGCTTCCCCTTTGGGACAAAGCTTGAGTCGCCCAAACCGCCTGACGTCATCAAAGCGCAAACCGCAGCCTCCCTCAAAAAGCAGCAAGGCGCGAGTATAAGGATTGATCGATTTTTCAGGGCTTTTTCCATCAAAAATAAGACGTCCTGTCATCCTCAGATGGCAGATCAAATCACTTGTCTCAAAATGAAAGAGCAGGTACTTCCCTTTGCGCCCAATGGAGAGCAGTTTCTGCCCGCTGAGTTCAGGACCGCCAAGCTGTTCCAGAACTTCCGGGGTAAAGCTCAGAAGCTTAAGGCAGCGGCGATTGACACAAAGTGGCTCAAGGCTGCGACGTATGGTTTCAACTTCCGGCAGCTCAGGCATAGATTTCCCTGTCTTCTTCCAGTTTATGCAGCAAAGCCGCTGAATCAAAATCAGAGGGCATAAAGAGTCCCTGCCTGGGAGAGAGCGAGAGCAGGCCGAGGCCCGCTCCTTCAGGGGAGGCAGAACGCTTGAACTGACTGCTGCAGAAGCGACGCAGGAAGAGCCGCAGACTTTTCTCGATGAGCTCGGCGCTGTAAAGATCGGTGAAAGCCACAAGTGCCAGGCGGCGGATTTTTCCCACGGAGGCGTGATTTTTCAGAAAATGCCAGAGGAAGAAATCGTGCAGCTCATAGGGGCCGAGGATGTCTTCTGTTTTTTGCCCGATACCACCATTTTCACCGGGCACAAGCTCAGGAGAAACGGGGGTGGCCAGGATATCGAGAATAACGGAGGCCAGCTCGCCATTCTGGCGGGCGAGACGTTCCGCCTCATACTGACAGAGGCAGCGCACTAAGGTTTTGGGGATCTCGGCGTTGACGTTGTACATGGACATCTGATCGCCATTATAGGTACACCAGCCCAGGGCGGCTTCGGAAAGGTCACCGGTGCCGACAAACAGGCCGTTTTCCATATTCGATAGATCCATGAGCAGTTGTGTGCGTTCTCGCGCCTGGGCATTTTCGTAGGTTGTATCCGTGCTGTCTCCTTTATGGCCAAGATCGCGCAGATGCAGGGCTACAGCTTCGCTGATGGAAATCTCACGATAATCGGCTCCAGCGCTCTGACCCAGACGGGCCGCCTGATCGCGACCCTGATGGCCGCTGCCCGGTCCCGGCATGGAAACCGCGATGAGATCTTCGGTGGGACGGCTTTGCAGTAACAGGCTGCGCCTGGAGGTTAGCAGAGCAAGACAGGAGTCAAGGCCGCCGGAGATGCCCAGCAGCAGTTTGCGCGAACGCGTGTGCTGCATCCGCCGGGCAAGCCCCTGAGCGCAAAGGTTAAAGATCTCTTCACAGCGCTCGGCACGGATATTCTCCGGAGGGAGGAAGGGCTTGGCTGACAGTGGCCTTCTCAGTTTTTTCCGGGCTTTAAGAGCCTGATCCGAAAAAGCCAGAAGATGAGCGTCCAGCAAAGTTGGCTGGCTCGTGTGGGTAAGTCCGCGATCCGCGGCTCGGGCTGTGAGCAGCTGAACATCGATATCCGCAGTTAAGAAAGTAGAGTTTCTCTCTTCAAAGGGAGGTCGTTCTGCCAGAATTTCGCCCTCCTCGGCGATCAGGGCATAAGCACTGTAGATGGCCTCGGTTCCTGATTCGCCGCGACCTGGGCTGATCAGGGCAAAAGCCGAAGATGCCTCGACACTGCGACTGCGAGCCAACTCACGGCTGCGCTGTGGACGGCCAACGGATTCACTTAAAAAAGAGAAAGAGATTTCCAGCCCGGGGCCAGTAGGAGCTCTGCCGCTCTCAGGACTCTCGGAGCTGCAATGTATCTCCAGTGAGGCAAATTCAGGCAGGCTGAAACTGCCCTCGTCGAGCAGGGGAACGCTCCGCTCTTCATTTAAGTTCAGGCAGGGGGGCAGTTCGGCCCAGCGTTCGGCAGGCAGAAAAGCCCGCCAGGCTGGATCTCGGCGCGGGGGGGCCAGGGGAATGATGGCCTGAATTTCAGCTCCGCGAAGCACGGCGACGGCAGCGATGAGGCCACTGCCCGCACGCAGGGGGAGAGAACTGATCAGGGTGAGGCCGGTGAGCCGATTCGCTTCAGCAAGTTGCAGCAAGGCAGCCTGGGCATCTTTGAGCAAGTCTTCCTGCAGAAAGAGGTCGCCATTGCGAACCCCGCTCAGGGAAAGGGCTGGAAAGACCAGCAGATCGACACCCTCAGCGGCCGCCTTGCGCAGGACTTCAATCTGGCTATCGGCATTTCTCAAGGCAGCGCCGGGAGTGCTCAGGGGGGCAGCCAGGGCCAGGCGGAGCAGGCCATCGCATCTCAGGGTGTCCGCCTGCTGTTTCCGTTGCTTCACGGCTGGATTTTCTCCAGCTTGATCGTATTTCGTCTGAAAGCCTTTATTTATCATCCCACAGCTCCCTTTCCTCTTTCTGATCGTAAAAACCTTTACTTTTTTACACTCGCGGCAGTCGTTTCCTTTTGACACAGCAAGTGAAAAATGTCCTTGATTTGAGGCGCTTTGCCGTAAAGCAGCGTCCCGCGACGATAGATCGCCACGGCCAGGCGGCTGATGGCACCAACGGCCAGGCAGTGAATCAACATGGGCACAAAAAATTCCCAGGCTGGCAGACTCAGCATGGAAAAGCGCACAAAGAGCAGGAGCGGGCCGATCAGGGGGACAAAAGATAAGATTTTGACCCAGGCCGGATCCGGTGTAAAGGTGGCGAGAATCGTTGCGGCGACCATGGCAATAAAGATCAGGGAGAGCGGTGAAACCACCTGGTTGACATCTTCGGAACGGCTGACCAGTGAGCCCAGAGCGCTATAAATATAAGCAAAGCTGAGATAGCAGATCACAAAAATGATGATGGCCATACCGAAAGTCGTGGGCGGCATCTGGACGGAATCGAGCAGGCCAAGCTGTTCGAAAGCGCCACGGTTTATAAAGTAAAAGACAAAATAAACCAGGCCGAAAATACAGAGCTGCAGCAAACCTGCGAGGCCAGTACCAAAAACCTTGCCGTTGATCAGAGAGCGCGCATCGGTGGAAGTGATCAGCAGCTCCATGGCCCGGTTACCCTTTTCGCTGGCCACAGAAACGGCGGTCATCTGGCCATAAGAGAGCAGGCAGACATAGAGCAGCATGACCAGGCCGTAAGTTGTGGCCTGAGTTTGCTGCATGCTTTTACCGCTGAGGCTGGCTTCCTCAATAATTTCAACGTCCGGTTCGGCGACGACAGACTTTGCAAAGTCTTCGGTGCTGCCACTGAGCAAAAGACGGGTATACAAAAGTTTCTTGCTATAGACTTTGGAAAGGCTTTCTTCCGGGTATTCGGCGTATTTTCGCCGCTCCGTATACCAGCGGAAGCTGTGCTCGGAATCAATGACGAAAATCCCCTCGGTGATGGGCTTTGCCAGGATCTCCTCACTTTTGTCCAGAAGATCGGGTTCACCGTCAATAAGCTTGTATTTGCTCATTTTATCGAGGGCATCATCCGCCGAGGCCGGAAGGTCGCTCAGGTTGACGATGTAGATGTTCTTCTTTGGGCCGGCTTTGCCCTGAAAGAGATCCATCAGGCGGGGGAAACTCAGAGCCAGGGCAATGACGATACAGGTGATGAGGGTACTCACAAGAAAGCTGCGGCTGCGAAGGTAATTTCCCAGCTCAAAACGCATGACCACAGCGCTGTTATTTTTTCGTGACTTCATTGGCTGCACCTCCCTGTGCTTCTTTCTCATCGCCGCTGTAGTGGACAAAGATCTCTTCGAGGCTGGGTTCGAGCACGGCAAAATGATCGATTCCCAGAGACTGACTCACGAGCTCCTGAAGCAGCTGACGGTCATCTGAGGCCTGACTGAGTTGCAGGATAGCCCCCGTCTGGCCCTCTTCAATTGCGGTGACCTCATTTCCAATCTTGCCCCCGGCAGCCAGGCGGCGCAGAACTTCCGTACATTCTTTGGGTGAGAGAAGCCGGTTTTCCTGGTGCAGGCGAATTTCATAGCGATCGCGCGGCCAACGGGCGCGGATATCGCGGATTTTACCCTGAACGACCACTTCACCGTCTTTCAGGAGGGCGATATCTTCACAGAAACTCTCCACGTAGGACATCTGATGGGAAGAGAAAAAGACCAGTTTCCCCGCCTGGACCTCCTCAGTAACAATGTCTTTCAGCATCTTGGCGTTGACCGGATCGAGGCCGCTGAAGGGCTCATCCAGAACAATCAGGGAAGGACTGGTGATGAGGGCGACAGCCAGTTGGATTTTCTGCTGATTGCCTTTGGAAAGGGTGTCCAGTTTGTGATCCTTCAGCTCAATCATACCCAGGCGCTCAAGCCAGGAAAGCGCGGCATTTCTCGCTTCGTGCGAGCTGAGGCCGCGCAGCTCTCCAAGATAACACATTTGTCTCAGCAGGGAGCTTTTAGGGTAGAGGCCTTTTTCCTCGGGCAGATAGCCGATCGAAACAGGGGACTCGCGCAGGGGCTTGCCATCCAGCAGAATTTCACCCTCATCGGCACGGAAAACATCCATGAGAATGCGGATGGTCGTGGTTTTTCCTGCGCCGTTGCGGCCGAGATAACCAAAAGCGTGGCCAGACTCAGCTTCCAGGGAAATTCCCTTTAAAACGTGGTGCTTGCCAAAGCTTTTGTGAATATTTTTTAGCTCAAGATGCATAGCTTATTTCCTCTTCAAAGCGCCTCTCTGAGAAAGCACAAATTCCTGTCTACAGAATAGAGTTTTGAGGGGCGAACGTCAATTTTACCAGGCAGGGGACAAACAGCTCTTCGGCACACAAAAAAAGCGGCCTCCCGGAGGGGAAGCCGCTCTGATGCAGCATAAGCTCAGGCCTTCACTGCGCCTGTGACGTGGAAAGCTTTGCGGCCGGGATAGCGGGCAAATTCGCCAAGTGACTCTTCGATGCGGAGCAGCTGGTTGTATTTGGCCACACGGTCGGTGCGGGAGGGTGCGCCGGTCTTAATCTGTCCGGCGTTCGTAGCCACGACGATGTCGGCGATGGCGACGTCTTCGGTTTCGCCGGAACGGTGAGAGACGACGGCGGTCCAGCCATTCTGCTGAGCCATTTCGATCGCCTTCAGGGTTTCGGTCAGAGTACCGATCTGATTGATTTTAATGAGCACGGAGTTGGCGCAATTCATTTCAATGCCTTTGGCGATGCGCTTCGTGTTGGTGACGAAAAGATCGTCGCCGACGAGCTGAATGCGGTGCCCAAGGCGTTCGCAGAGTTTTTTCCAGCCATCCCAATCCTCTTCGGCAAGACCGTCTTCGAGGGAGATGATCGGATATTTATTAACGAGATCCTCGTAGAAATCAATCATCTCATCAGTGGTCTTAAATTCGCCGGTCTTCCAGAACTTGTAGCCCTCTTTGCCCTCTTTTTTGGCTTCGTCATAAAGCTCGGTGGAGGCGGGATCCATGGCGATCATGAAGTCGTCGTAGGGTTTGTAACCGGCGGCTTCGATGGCTTTGACGAGATAAGCCAGAGCTTGTTCGTCGTGATCGAAGTTCGGCGCAAAACCGCCTTCATCGCCCACGGTGGTGCTGTAGCCGTCTTTTTTAAGCAGGCTCTTGAGCGTGTGGAACACTTCTGCACACCAGCGCACGGCCTGTTTAAAGCTGTCGGCGCCCACAGGCATAATCATGAATTCCTGCAGGTTGACGCTGTTGTCGGCATGCTTGCCGCCATTGATGACGTTCATCATGGGGACGGGAAGGGTGTGGCCGAAAACGCCGCCGAGATAGCTGTAAAGACCAATTTCAAGGGCATTGGCCGCGGCCTGAGCCACCGCGATGGAAACGGCAAGCAGAGCATTCGCGCCAAGTTTGCCTTTATTTTCTGTGCCGTCGAGATCGATCATCGTCTGGTCGATTTCGGCCTGGTCAAAAACATTCATGCCAATGAGTTCATCAGCGATAATGTTGTTGACATTGTCGACAGCCTTCAGCACGCCTTTGCCCATATAGCAGGATTTATCGCCATCGCGCAGCTCTACCGCCTCAAAAGCGCCGGTTGAAGCGCCTGAGGGCACGGCTGCACGGCCAAAAGAACCGTCTTCGCAGATGACTTCGGCTTCGACGGTAGGATTGCCGCGGGAGTCTAAAATCTGACGGGCGTAAACTTCACTAATCAATACTTCGGGAACCATGGGTACCTCCTCTAATCCCTGTTGGGATCTTATTCATAAATCAATGGGGTCGGATCTTACCTTACTGTCTGCTTTGGGCAGGTTTTTCCTGTTTTTAGCAGACGACCTTATTTATTATATCTGAATTTAAGGAAAAATGCCCGGACAGCTGTATAAACTCGACCAAGGCGAACAAGCCAGCTCAGGCCGAAAAGGTTACAATAATAAAGAAAGACAACAAAAGAGAAGAACCAAAAAAGTTTTAAAAATTTTACGGAAATCTTAGCAAAGAAGCCTTTCAAAGCCATCGGAAAGTCATTGGAAATCCATCCGGAAGCCATCAGGCAGGAAGCCATCAGGGAGTAAAGAAAAGAATATGCTGCGCATTTTACTGAGCCAAAATCCCCGGCACAATTTAGACTTCTGTCTGTCTGAACTTGCTGAGTTCACAAAAGAGGGCTTTTCCCGGCGCGCTTTTTTTCTGGTCCCCGAAGAGATTAAGCTGGATACCGAACGCCGCTATCTGGAACATTTCGATCAGCGAGGGCTGATGATGGCCGAAGTCCTTTCCTTTCGCCGCCTGGCCCACCGCCTTTTCAGCGAGGTCGGCGGCCTCGCCAGCCCCAGCCTGAGCGATAACGGCAAAGCGCTTATGCTGACACGCCTTCTGCAGGAAAAGCGAGAGGATTTTCCCTTTCTGGGACGTTTTGCAGGTAAGGCGGCCTATGCGGCGGAGCTGAGTCAGATTATCGGCGATTTTATGCGCAGTGATTTGTCTGTGGACCTGCTTCGCCAGGTGGCGGAAAAAGCGGCTGGTGAGGAAACCCGTGAGAAGCTGCGGGATCTTGCGCTGCTCAGGGAGCGCTACGAAGCGCGCAAAGCCCTTCTGGGCGTTCGGGATGCTGATGAAGACTTTCCGCGTCTGGTGCGCCTGCTTCGGGAAGAGGCCGGACATCCCCGCCTGGCCTTTTTGCGCGAGGCCGCCATCTGGGTGGCGGGCTTTTCCCTGCTGCGTGCCTTTACACCGCAGGAGGTACAGGTGCTGCAAGCCCTTGCAGAGCTTTGTCCCTCGCTTACCGTCGCACTGACGCCAGACTTATCTGAGGGACGACCTCAGTCACCACAGGCGGCCACAGGTCAAAAGGAGGAGTCCTGGCTTCTCAGGCTTGAGGAGGAAGGGACAAAAGCCGGAGATGCAGGCCTCAAGCAACTGCTGCGAGCCTTCCCGCATGCTCAGCGAATTGTTATCGACGAAGCGCCGTCAGCCCTGAGTCTGCCCCCTGTCGAGCTTTGGCGTTCAGCCAACAGCCGCGAGGAATTTGCAGCCTGTGCAGGCAAGATCAAACGTCTTTTAAAAGAAGGAAAACTGCGCCGCCGGGAAATCGGCGTGGCCCTCTGCAAAGAAGAAGATATGGATCTTCTGTCGGCCTGTTTCCGGGAATTTTCTCTGGATCCTTTTATTGCTGCTGCGCGACCGCTGGATGAAAGCCCGGTCCTGCGCTATCTGCGCGCTTTTTTCCGCCTGGCTGCAGGTGAGGCCAGGACAGGGGAAGTTCTGGCCTTGCTGCACAGCGGCCTTTGTGAGGGAAGTTCTCTGGAGGCGGATCTTCTGGATAACTTCATGTTGGCCTCCGGCCTGCGCTTTGCCTCTGAATTGGAGGGGGAACACCTCTATCGCCGGGTTGACGAGGCGGAGGGAGAAGCGGCAAAAACTTTAGTCAGACGCATTCTAAAACCACAGATAGAGGCTGCCAGGCAACTGAGCCGCCTGGCTTCAGGACCGGAAAAGTCGCGTTTCTTGCAAAGCTGGCTGGATGAAGCCTCCGGGATACGTGAAAAGCTGGAAACGCTGGCTCTGCAGTTAAACCGTGAGGGCGAGAGTGACCGTGCCCTCCTGATTTCACTCTCCTGGGAAGCCTGTCTTAAGGCGCTCGAAGAAGCGTCTGAAATTCTCGGTGAGCAAGACCTTTCTGTCGCCGATTTTGCTGAGCTGATTCTCTCCGCTTTGCGCGGCCAGCGCCCCGGAGGTATCCCACTGGGCATAGACCGGATTCGTGTCGGCGGCTTGCGCCAAATGCTGCTCTATCCCTGCCGCTGGCTCTTTATTCTCGGTGCAAAGGCAGGTTCTTTTCCTCCCGGGCTTCCGGCTGAAGGGCTCCTGCAAAACCGGGAGCGTGAGGAAATCGAAGCGCTGAGCGAACAGATCTCGCCTGCAAAGGCCGTGCATCTGCCTAACTATCGCCGTGATGCGGTTTCCGCAGGCGATGCCTTGCTTCACTTTCTCAGCCATCTGCCGAGTGAAAAGCTGGTTCTTTCTTCCCCTTCGCTGGACAGGGAGGAGCTTTCAGATTTACAGCTGCGCCTGGGAGAAAAGAAGGCTTTCAGCGAAGCCGGCAGGACGGAAGGGGCCTCGCCACAGGGACAGTCGGTCCTGCCTCTTGCCTTGCCTGTCGTGGAGAAAATTTTTGCGGAACGCAGTCTTCCAGACTGCCGCTGGCTTTCTCCGGAACGTGCGGCCGTTTCTCTCGGGGGGCGTCGCAAAGGGATCTGGCAGCTCTGGCAGCAGGCTCTTGAGCCGTTCTTAAAAAAAGCGCCTGCAGAGGCTGTCGATCCGCTTGATCTCCTGCGTCCTGACATCCGGCTTTCCCCGGAAAATCGGGCTGAACTTGCGAAGCTGGCCCACAGCCTTTCTGTTTCGCGCCTGGAAAGCTATAACGCCTGCCCCTATCAGCATTTCGGTAGCTATCTTCTGCGTTTGGAAGAGCCTGAAATCTGGCGGCCTGACGTCCAGCACCGCGGTCGTTTTCTGCATGCCTTCATGGAAAAGAGCCTGCGCCGGCTGAGCGAGGTTCCAGCCTCCGCGCTTTCCAGCGAAGCAGAAATTCGTCAATTCCTGGACAAAATACGACGGGAAGAGCTTCATCCTCAGGCGCTGCGGCAGCTCTATGACGAACTGGCCGGGGAAAAAGGCTTCCGAGCTTATGGCGATCCAGCGGTGCGTGGAGGTGAAGGGCGGCGCCTGCTTGGCCTGCTGAGCGATAATCTCACGGCGGCCTGGAATGACCTGGAGCAATCGCTCTTCCTACCGCGGCTGCTGGAGTGGAGCTTTCCTCAGCCTGATATGCCGGAAAGCCGTTATTATATCGGAAGCGGTGCGGGGAGACGCTTGATTCGCGGGATCATCGACCGGGTGGACGAAAAGGCCAATGCCCTGCGCATTCTGGACTATAAAAGCTCCCAGCAGAGCAGCGGCGCCGTGCAGATCCTCAGGGGGGAAGCCTTACAGCTGCCGCTCTATGCGGCTGTGCTGGCTCGGTTTCAGCCCTCTAAGGAAATTCAGAGTTTTGCCATCCATTCGCTGCTGGGCGAGCGCCCGCAGAGTGGAGGGAAGAAGGAGAAAGTAAAACGCTTCAACGCTCAGGCGGATCCTGATTTTGTGCGTCTCTCGGCGGAATACAGCAAAATGCTTGCCGAAAAGCTTTTGGCTCAGATGCAGAGGGGGGACATCTCTCCGCATCCGCTGAATACCGCGACCGATCCGCTGCCTTCAGCTTGCAGCTTTTGTGCCTACAGCGATCTCTGCCGTCTGGATCCGCGCCTGTCCGAAGCTCGCTGTCGTCGCATCGAAGCTCCTGAGTCCCTGACGCAGTTTGCGAGCACAGGTAAAGACCGGGCAGCGGCGGAAAAACTTTTCTTTGAGGGGCTTCTGAAGCTTGGTCGCAGCGCAGAAGAACTCAGTCGCGAAGAAGCCGAAGAAATTCTCGTGGAGCTTATACCATTAAAGGAGAAGCGCGCATGATCTCATGGACTGCTGAACAAGAAAAAGCCATCTCCTTTCAAAGTCAAGGCGAATTGCTCGTTTCCGCAGCAGCCGGTTCCGGTAAAACGGCCGTACTCACCGAGCGTATCCTGCGGACTTGTCTGGAGGGTAAGGCGGCGCTATCCGAGCTGGCCGTCATGACTTTTACGGATAAGGCCGCGGTCCATATGCGCCGCGCTCTCGAAAAGAAAATTCATGAGCGTCTGGCCGAGACAGAAGACAGCGCCGAGCGGGAAAAACTCAGGGAGCTTGTCAAAGAACTGCCGCTTGCTCAGATTTCCACGATTCACGCCTTCTGCCTGCGTCTGATCCGGGAATATCGTCATGAACTCAGCGATGAAAAGGGCGAACTACTTCTGGATGGCCATTTTTCTGTGATTTCCGATGAAGAACTGGCACAGCTCAAAGAAGAGGTCCTGGACGATATTCTCCACGAAGCCTACTGCGCGGTAGCTGCTCTTGAGAAAGAACGACATGATGCTGCCGCAGGGGAAAAGGCTGTAACTGCCACAGGGAAGCTTGAAATAAGCGAAATAAGCTCAGAAAGAAGTACTGAAGCAGACTCGCCAGGGAGAACTGAAACGGCGTTGCCAGCGACCTGGGCCGAAGATGGTTTGCTGGCGCAGATGAGCCTGATGCAGGAGGCCGGTCGCGAGGCCTGGCTGGATTCCTTTGCTCTGCTGAGCGATTTGCTTTCAAGCGATAAAAGCGATCAGGGCTTTCGGGAGACGATCCTGAATTTTGTGGAATTTTTAAGTAGCCTGCCGGATTCTGGCGTTTTCTGCCGCGAAGCCATGGCGTCTTTACGTGCAGAATCCCAGGATTTTTGCTCCGGGGCCGCTGCCGGGGAGGCGCTGACGAATTTGCGACAAGTCGCGCTGAGAGCCGCCCAGGCACAGGATGAGATTGAAGCTCTGCCCTATTTTGCTGAACTCATGTCGCCTCCAGCTAAAAAAACTTCTCAGGAAAAACTCGCTTTTCAGACCTGTTATCCGATGCTCATCGGTTTTATCAATGACGTCCTAAACTCTCCTGTGGCACGGAGCCAGGCCTCTGCTACAGCGGCGGACAGCAATTCTGCCGCTCGGCGGAAAGTCTGGAATTCGGCAGTGGCCAAGGGGAAGGCGCTGCAAAACTGGAAAACGCTCTCCCGAAATGCCAAAAATGAAGAGAAAAATGAGTTCCGCCAAAACTTTTATCAGGGCTTTGGTCCGCTCCTGAATTTTCTTGGACTTCCTTTCAGCGACGGGATCTGTAAGGAATTTGGTCTGGAAAAAACTGACAGCCTTTTCTCTCAAACGGTCGAAGAAATTGAGAAAGCAGCCCGGGAAGCGTTGCCTCTGGCGGCACGCTTTCTCGAGCTGGCCCTGCTCTTTCAGCAGGAACTTCTGCGGCGCAAGTTAAAGCGCCGGCAGATTGATTTTTCTGACCAGGAGCACTTCGCCCTGCGCCTGCTGCGCCAGCCCAAAGTTGCCGCTGCCGTCTCCGGGAGAATAAAGGAAATTCTCATCGACGAGTATCAGGATTCAAGCCTCCTGCAGGAAGCCATGATTCAGGCCATAGGAGCCCGGAACATTTACATGGTGGGCGATATCAAACAGAGTATTTATCGCTTTCGCCATGCCGATCCCAGTCTTTTCGGCGGCAAGCTCGAAGCCTTTCGGCCTGCTGACCAGGCGGGAGACAAGAGAAAAACTACAGCTGAGTCAGAAGCTTCTGAAAGGTCTGCCGCGCAGCCCCTGCAGGAGGCAGGAGTCAAGCTCCTGCTCAACAAGAACTTCCGCAGTGCGCCCCGCCTCCTGCTCTGGATCAATCGCTTTTTTGCCTCTTTCCTGACAAAAGAAAGCGGGCAGATCGACTACGACGAGAGTCAAGCTCTGCAGCCGGGACGTGAGCTGCAAAAGCTGAACGAAGAAGACAGGAAGAAGTTTGAGCCGCGGCTGGAGCTGCGTTTTCTCTTAAAAGACGAAGGTCCTGAGCCTTCCGGAGAAAATCCGGAGTCTGTTTCGAGACATATCCCGGAACCGCTGCAAAAAGCCAATCCTCGCGCACTCACATTACTGGACACTCTGCTCGATCTCAGGGAGGCCGGCTGGTCTTATGGCGACATCGCTGTACTTTGTCGTACCAATGCGCACTGTGAAGAAGCCAGACAAGTCCTGGAAAGCTGTGGACTTCCTTACGCCATGGGCATCACAAAAGTTTTGCTCAGCAGTGTTGAGCTTCGTCTATTACAGCAGCTTGTGGCCCATCTGGCCAATTTTGCCAGGGATTTTCCCCTGGCAGCCGTCTTACGCTCATCCCTCCACGGGGAGCCTTTTCAGGAGGACGAGCTCTTTAAGATCGCTGCTTTCCGGCATGTGGAGACAACAGATCTTTTCGAAACCGCAGACGGGAATGAGAGTGAGCCCTTGTCCTCGGCGCTTCGACCAAAGTTTTTTGAACGCTTTCTTGACTACGCTGAGAGCGGTGAAGACAGAGAACTTCGCGGCCGCTGCCGGGCGTATTTGGAACAGTATCAGCAGTGGCGTCAGATGGCCTCTGTCCTGCCGCTGGCCGATCTTCTCACCCGTATTGTGGAGCAAAGCCACTGGCTTGAAAGGCTGTCTGCTCTGCCTTACGCTGGCCAACGCCTCAATGACTGGGAAAGCTTTATCTCCTGGACCGAAGAGTTTGAGCGCTTACATGGCCCCGACCTGGCCAATTTTGCCCGCAGCCTGAATGAAATCCGAACGCAGAAACTCGATGTTAAGGGCCTTTCACGATCCGCAGAAGAGGCGGACGCGGTGAAGATTCTGACCGAACATAATGCCAAGGGTCTGGAATTTCCTGTGGTCATTCTTTATGACCTTTCCTCTTCGTCAGGCAGCCCCAGAGCCAGTCAGAATTTTTTCCGCTATCGGGCCGAAGAAGGTCTGGCTCAGCTTTATCTGAAAGAGGAACCGGAGGGTCTCAGGCTCATTGAGGGCGCACGCAGTCGGGCTTTCCGTCAGCACGAGGCCTTTGCCGGACGTTCTGAGGATTTTCGCCTGCTTTATGTGGCCATGACCAGGGCCGAAGAACGCCTGATCCTCCTTGGCAGCGAAAAGGCTAAGATGTGCGAGGAACTCGCCGGGCAAAGTGAAGCAGCTATTGAAGAAAGCCGAAAGCTGAGTGGAGCTGCGTCGCTCTTTCTTCTATCGCCCGACTTTGTTCAGGGAACGGACAATGAGTTCAGCCTGCTTGCCGCCTGGGCTGCCGGGGAAATGCCAGGTCTGCCGGAAGGTCTGCGGGAGCTGCCGGCCAAAGGGGCCTTTTGCCTTGAAAAAGAAGATTTTCGGGTGAGTGGAATGACGCTTACTCAGCTTCTGGCCGAGCTTTCACCAAAGCTTCCTGGGGCTGCAGGCGTCAGCGCTGAGCAGAAAACGACAGAGGAAGCCGGGGATAAGCAGCCTTCAGAGCTCCTCCGTGCTCTTCCGGAAGATCGTGTCTATTATCCGGAAACGGCTGCGGAATTGCTCACCCTCAAGGATCTCCTCAGCCCCCGGCTGCCCCATGAAGACCTCATGAATGTGCCTTCCAAGCTGACGGTGAGTGTGCTCAGTGAAGCTGAGCGGGAGACGGCAACAAGTTTATCTGCGCCCCTGGAGGGGGAGGGTCGCCTGCTCGACCGTGAGGAAAGTCCGGCCGAGGCGGCGCTCTACCCGGAGGCCATGCAGGAGATGGCCCTGCTGCTGAGGCGGCCGGGCGTGAAAGCCAATACCGCTAAACGGCTTGGCGGGGCGGCCTACGGAACCCTGATGCATCGAATTTTCCAGCACCTCCCTGTGGGGGCTCTGAGGGAAGCTGAGCTAAAGGGAGAGCTGCCTCAGGCTTTTGAGCGGTTCCTTATGGAAGAACTCCGCCTTTCCGCTTTATCCGAAGAAGAGTCTGAGTTTGCGGCGACGGCTTTGCCTCAGATCCGCAGCTTCCTTCGCTCAGAACTGGCCGAAGAGCTTGCGGATGCGGAGCAACAAGCAGAACCTGCCTGGCGGGAACTGCCCTTTACGCTGGCGGTTCCGGCGCGGGGACTGGCGGATCCGGAGGGAGAGATCACGCTGGTTCAGGGCATGATTGACCTGGCTTTTCGCTGCCGCGGTGAGATTGTCCTGCTCGACTACAAAAGTGATCGGCTGCAAGGCTCGAGGGTAGAACGAGATGCCGAACTGCTGCGACGCTATTGCCTGCAGCTGGCCTATTATGCAGAGGCGATCCACCGCATTCAGGGACAAAAAGTCGGGCGCATTCTCCTTTGGCTGATCCGCGAAGGCCGGGTTGTCGACTTTTCACAGGAGCTTCATTCCAAACCGCTTTTTTAGCTGAAAGCGGGGCCTCATTTTTCCGGCCTATGTCTTTCACTTTAAGGCCTGAGCAAAAACCTGAGTCAGAGGCTGATTTGGCCTTACTCCCACTCATTTCTTTATGACAGCAAGATGACCTGACAACGCATGTTTTCAGGGACCAAACTCGAATTTTGTAGCAATCCTGTAACATGAACCACAATATATAGTAGTATGATGAACAAGCGAACACAAAAGAAGCCCTGTCTGTCAGATGCAGCCGAAGGCCTCCAGCACGGCTTTTAAGGGAAAAAATGGGTCTTGTTCTCTTTTTTTAACGCCCGAAGGCGCGTGGGAAAAAAGACGGGCTTGAAATTTATCTTCACCTGTGGTGAAATAAGTTTCCTAATTGAGGAGAAGAAAGACGAGAGGAAGTTCGTTGATTCAACGCTTCCGGAAAGCAGTTCAGCATAGTGAAGAGGATAGATGCATGGAACATTTAGATCAGATCATCAGGCGTTACTACACCAAAGAACTTGAAGGGCAGAACGAGAAAAGTGTTTACGACCTTTTTAAGTGGAAAAAGGTCGATGTCCAGCTCAAGGACTACAAGAACGGTCGAGTGCTCTGCGACATGAAAGATCTGGAATTTCCGGAAGCATACTCTCAGCAGGCCTGCGATATCATTGCCTCAAAATATTTCCGTAAAGCTGGAGTCAACACAGCTGAGGGATATGAAACATCCATGCGCCAGGTCGCTCACCGTATGGTGGATTTCTGGGTGGCAGCCCTGGTCGAAGAGGGACTGATCACCGCGGGAGAGCAGAGTGAAATTCTCTACGACGAGCTGGTCTACGGCATCCTCTCACAGACTTTTGCGCCCAACTCCCCGCAGTGGTTCAACACCGGTTTAAAGCGTAGCTATGGTATCGCCGGCCATTGCTCCGAGCTCTGGTACTGGGATCCCAAAGAAAACAAAGCCGTGATGAGCGAGGACAGTTACACGCGCACTCAGGCCTCGGCCTGCTTTATCCTTTCCATTAAAGACTCTCTGCTCGGCGAGGGTTCCATCTCCGATCACTACGTGACAGAAACTAAACTTTTTAAGGGTGGTTCCGGTACCGGCACCAACTTTTCGTCTATTCGCGCGGAAGGTGAAAGACTTTCCGGCGGTGGCCAGTCCTCCGGACTCATGAGCTTCCTAAAGGGTCTGGACCGCAATGCCGGAGCCATCAAATCTGGCGGTACCACACGGCGCGCGGCCAAGATGGTCTGCCTCGATATTGATCATCCTGAGATTGAAAATTTTATCTCCTGGAAGGCCAAAGAGGAGGATAAGGTCATGGCCCTCGCCAAGATGGGCTATGACGGCGATATTGACGGAGAAGCTTATCAGACCGTCTCAGGACAGAACAGCAACAACTCCGTGCAGATCAGCGATGAGTTCATGCGCAAGGTCAATAACCTCGGCCGCAATCCTGAGGCCACGCTGACCCTGAAAGGTCGCGTTGATTCTTCCGTCAATCATGAAGTTTCTGTGCAGCAGCTCTGGGATCTCTTTAATCAGTCCGCCTGGCGCTGCGCCGACCCGGCTCCACAGTTTTCAGATACTTTTAATGCCTGGCACACCTGTCCCGCCGGTGAAGACGGCAAGTTTGGCACCCGTGAAAACCGCATTAACTCCACCAACCCCTGCGGGGAATATGCCTTCCTGGATGATACCTCCTGCAACCTTGCCTCAATCAATGTGCTGCGCTTCCTGGATATGGAAACGGGGCGCTTCGACATAGAGGGCTACCTCCACACCGTGGCCTTTGTTCAGCTTGTCCTGGAGGCCTCCATTGTCTGGGGTCAATTCCCGACGGCGGAAATCGCCCGTAAAACCTACAAATTCCGTACCACAGGTTTGGGGATGGCCAATCTGGCTTCTCTGCTCATGGCCCTGGGTTTGCCCTACGATTCTGATGAAGCTCGCGCTCTTGCCGCGGCGCTCGCCGGTATTCTGACGGGACGTTCCTACGCCGTCTCAGCCCTTATGGCGGAGAAATGCGGGCCTTTCGAGTGCTACGAGCTGAACAAAAAGGTCATGGCCCGTGTCATCCGCAACCACTCCCGTGCCGCCGGCGAACGCGAGGATGAGCCTGAGGATATCAATTACACGCTGCCGATCGTGGATCACCAACTATTGAAAAAAATGAACTTCGACAATCTTTCTTCTGTTCTGAAGGATGTGTGGAAGGACGCTGAAAAATTTGGTAAAAACTTCGGCTACCGCAATGCTCAGGTCAGCGTCATGGCGCCGACAGGCACCATTTCCTTTGCCATGGACTGTGCCGCCACGAGCATTGAGCCTTTCTTTGGTCACGTCACCTACAAAAAACTCTCCGGCGGCGGCTACATGAAGCTTGCGAATCCGCTGATCAACCAGGGCCTGAAAAAGCTCGGTTACACGGATGAGCAGCGCAAAGAGATTGAAGACTACATCATGCGTGAGGAAAACGGCATGATTGCCGACGGTAAAATTGAGGGCGCGCCTTATCTGAGAGAGTCGGATCTCAGTGTTTTTGATACGGCCAATAAATGCGGTTCCGGGGAACGCTACATTGATCCCATGGGGCATGTCCGCATGGTCGCCGCCATCACGCCGCTCATTTCCGGAGCTATCTCCAAAACGGTGAATCTTCCCCGCGAAGCCACCGTGGATGACTTTAAGGATGTGGTTCTTGAATCTTGGAAGATGGGCGTTAAAGGCATTACGCTTTATCGTGATGGTTCCAAATTTGCTCAGCCCCTGAATCAGACTTTAAGTACCGAGGATGCTTCTAAGCGCCCCCTGGCCGATCTGAATTATGCCGATCTGCTCAAACTTGCCGAAAAATACAAGGCGGATGCCATGGCCCAGGCCGAGAAACCGTTGGCCGTTTCCCGCCGTGATAAGCTGGTCGGCATCCGCAGCGGACGCACCCATCCGGCGCAAATTGAGGACATCAAGATTTACACCACGGTCAACCGTGACGAAAACGGCGAAATTTCTGAAATTTATATCACGACCGACCGTGAAGGTACGCTCATCATGGGCCTTTTGAATTCACTCTCCAAGACGATCTCTGTCATGCTGCAGTATCACATTCCCGCCCATCAGATTTCCAAAATGCTGCGCGGCCAGAAATACGAACCCTATGGCTTTGTCAGCCGTCACCCCTACATCAAATACGTCTCTTCCATTTCGGATCTGATATCCAAAATCATTGATATTGAGATTGGCGACTACTCTCGTGTTCAGGTGAAACCCAGCGCCGAAGAGGCGGAGGAGGCCGAAGCCACGGCCAGAAAACTGGCGGAAATTCGCAAAACCGGGGATAAACCGGCCAGCGAGCCAGGCGAACCCATGACCGCTCAGCTCGGACTCGACGAATTCATCCACAAAAATGCCGTAGAAGCCTATAAAACGGGAGAGAAACTCTACGATGGCAGTACCTGCCCCAACTGTTCCTCCACCCGCATGGTCCGAAACGGTACCTGCAAGGTTTGCCTCGACTGCGGTACAACTACAGGATGTTCATGATGAAAAAGGAGCCTTAAAAATGACCAAAGACGAAAAAGGAAGAATTCATATATATGCCGGTGACGGCAAGGGCAAAACGACAGCCTCCGTCGGCCTCGCCGTGCGCGCCTCGGCGCGCGACTGGAAGGTGCTCTTCGTGCAGTTTCTGAAAGACGGCAAATCTGCCGAACTTAAAGTTCTCCGCAGCCTGCCCACAGTCACGGTGCTCTCAGGACAGAAGATCAATAAATTTACTTTTGCCATGACTCCGGAAGAAAAAGCTGTGGCTAAAGCCGAGATGTCAGAACGTCTTGAAGAAGCGCGGAAGAAGGCTGAAAGTGGCCAGGTTGACCTGCTGGTTTTGGACGAAGCCCTGGGAGCCATCCACGCCGGAGTTCTCTCCGAAGAGCGTGTCCTTGATTTTCTCGATCACAAGCCCTATTCTCTCGAACTCGTCCTCACCGGCCGCGATCCTTCGCAGGCGCTGATTGACCGGGCCGACTATTACTCGGAAGTCTGCATGCGCAAGCACCCCTACGAGACCGAAGGCCTGAACGCCCGCCCCGGCGTGGAATTTTAAGTTTGTAAAACAACAGTTATGTGCTTTGTCGGTTAATAATGGAAGCCCGAAATTTCGGGCTTCCTGCTAAGTTTAATGAAAATTCTAGTGCCTCTTATAATTAACACCAGTTATATATTTAACATTAAATATATTTTAAATTAAATACAAAGGCACTATATAGTAGCAGTAAGAATGCGGTCTTATTTTTAAGTATTTTTCCTGCTCATATTCATGATCATAAACTGCAGATCAGGTTTTTAATACCAAGTTAGTTCCAAAAAGTTCTAAGTTGGTTCCAAGTTTTGTTCTAAAACGGACGACTATCGAATATACCAACGAGCGGCTGAAGTCTTACCAAGTACGTAGATTAGGTCGCTTTGCTTCAGTTCACGGATTAAAACTTTTATTTGATTACGTGAAAGACTTGGTAAAACTTGTTCAAATTCTCTAAAGGGGGTTCCCTTCTCACCGTTCTCACGAATATGCTTTAAAAGCAATTCTTTATTTGTATCTCTGTCTAAACCGATTTTTCTTGTATAAACGCCTGATTTTCCTGAAACTTCATATAGGCCGCGTGAAAGAACATATTTATTACGCCCTCTGTGTTCGACAATTCCAAGTTCAGTTAGTCTCTTTAGGCGTGCTTGCAATTTTTCTGTTAAATGTTTTTCGTTATATAACGCGTCAATGACAAGGAAATCTGCTGTTGCTAAAGATTCCAGACGGTCATTCCCTATGGGCGTTTATCTGTAATGCCAAATACAAGCTTCCCGCCCCCACAGTTTGACAAAGCACAACAACAACGAACAGCTTCATTAAAATCAAAACGTTTTTTGGCTTCTTTAAACTGGTAATGTTCACCCTCTTTGGCATTCAGGAGATTTTCTATAAAATTTGCATCTTGCATATTTTTGCCTCGCAATTTCCACTACAAATTATTTTCACTATTGAAAATTATTGCGACCTAATGGCTGATGAACGATTTATTCACTTCTACAAGTTAATTATATCTTCTAAAGGTATGCTGGTAAAAAATGAAGTTCACCACTGATGTATTTGAGTTCTGCTTTGTTCTTATTATAGATGACCCTATACCTCTGTGTTTCTTAAAGTGTTTCTTAAAGTAAGAGAAAAAGGAAATAGAGTTTTCCATTAATTTGCTTTTCCAATATAATTAAAAAAAGATCGTCAGGCATTCAGAAGTCTGAAATAAATGAAGCCGTTCTTTTGAAAAGGCTAAATTAATGAAGGAAAATAACGGAAGTGGAAATACAGCTGGTGCGAGATTAAATATATAAATGAAGTGTGAGGGAGTACTAATCGACAGGCGGAGGTAGACAAATGGCTGCTTATCCTGATGAAAGCGTTGTTCAGTCCTGGCTGGATGCCTTGCACGGCCTGAATGTGCATGTCAAAAAAATGTTTGGCTGTTACTGCGTCTACTGTGATGATCAGCCGATCGGCTGGCTGAGCAGTCACTGCTTCTCTTTGCGCGAAACAGGGTTAAACTATATTCCGGAAGGCGCGAAAAGGCCTCTGCCTTCAGACAGTATTCAGGAAATTGTTATTCCACTGGACGAATACAGCGCCGAATGGATACCGAAAGCTGTTCAGGACACGGCAGATATTCTTAAACAGAAAAATCTGAAAAAGAAAAAGAGGCAAAGAAGGTTATAGTAAAGAAGGCTATGGCTATAAAGTCATGATGATCCGCAAGCGCATCACCTTTTCCGGCTCCGTCCAGGGCGTCGGTTTCCGCTGGCGTGCCCGGCACGCGGCATCTTTATACCACTGTACAGGCTGGTGCCGAAACGAATGGGATGGCACAGTGACCATGGAGATTCAAGGCGAAGAAGAAAATATCGATCAGGTGATCCTGGCCATTGAGGCTGGGAGTTACATACGGATTCGCAATATGGAGGTCAGGTCACTCCCTGTCATCGACGAGCGGGATTTCCGGACAGATTAACGCTTAGATATTATTGACACCATCGAGGCATGAACTACATTCTTCAAGTTTAAAAAGGCTTTATGATTTATGGGCCGCTTTAAGATGTGCGCAGGTGGCAGTGGGCTCAGCCCCGGCCTTATTTAGATGGGGAGAGAATTCAGGATGAAAAATCGTATTTTGCTTGCCGCCATGCACCATGAATCAAACTCATTTAACCCCATTATTGCCGGAGAAAATGATTTTCGGGTACGGATCGGGGAAGAGATGTTGCGGGATTTACCCCACAACAATGCTGTGCGCGGCATCAGAGAAACTCTGGAGGCAGCGGGCTGTGAGCTGGTTCCGACCCGTTCGGTGTCCGCTGTGCCCAATGGGGAAGTGGATAAGGCTTTTTTTCTAAAAGAAAAAGCAGCGATCCTTGAGCAGGCCAGGGAGGAAAAAGAAAAAGGCATCGACGGTCTTTGTCTGGCTCTGCATGGTTCTATGCGCGTCCATGACTACGGCGAAGCGGAAGGTCCCTTTTTGGAGGAATTGAGGGCCTTATTCCCGCATACCCCCATCTATGCGTCTTTAGATACGCACAGCACCATGACGGCCAAAATGGCTCGAAATGCTGATGGTTTCGTGGCGTATAAATGCGCTCCTCATACGGATCAATATGAAACGGGAGCTCATGCGGCGAAAATGCTCATGCACGCCCTGGAGGGAAAACCGGCCTGTCATGCCTGGGTTAAAGTTCCTCTGCTGATTGCCGGTGAACAGTCCTCCAGCCTGGTTTCACCCATGAAAGATCTTCAGGCCGAACTGCAAAAGAGAGAAGCTGCTCCAGGCATCCTGGCGTCCTCGTATCTGATGGGTTTCCCCTGGTCCGATAATCCGGAGAGCTCAGCTGGCGTCTATGTCGTTGCCGAAGACCAGGAACAGGCCAATGAAGAAGCTCTTTACCTGGCTGATTTGCTCTGGCAGACCCGGAAAAAATTCTGTTTCCAGACTGAAACTTATGAGCCGCAGAAGGCTCTGGATCTGGCTTTTGAGGCCATTGCCCGGGGCGATCGAACCCCCATCTATATTTCAGACTCCGGGGATAATCCAACTGCAGGGTCTTCCTCTGATGTGACGGGACTTATAGCCTTGCTCTTAAAACATCCGGAAACCGCAAAACTGAGGGTCCCCGCTCTCTTTGGCGGCATCTATGACCCCAGGGCGACGCTGGCTCTTAAAGGCAAAGTGGGCGAAGAAACGGAACTTACGTTTGGCGCCGTCTTTGATCAAAAAAACAGTCAGCCTCTGAGCTGTCGGGGTCGCTGCATGGCCTACATCTCCGGCTGGACTGGCTTTGGTCATCCTTCGGATGTCGCGCTTTTCCGCACAGGCAATGTGGACATTGTCCTGGCAGAAAAACATATCGGTTATACCGGCACAAAGCTCTTCCTGGATCTCGGACGCGATCCGGCCAAGGCAGAGCTTGTTCTGGTCAAACTGGGCTATCTCACGCCGGAGCATTCTGAGATAGCGGCAAGAAGTATCATGGCTCTGAGTCAGGGCAGTACAAATGAGGCTTTAGCCACCTTGCCCTATAAGCTCGTCCCTCGCCCGATCTATCCTCTGGATCCGGAGTTGAGCTATAAGGCCGAAGAGCAGCTGCAGGCTTAGCTCAGATCTCTGTAAGATGGCAATGCCGCCAACAGCAGGCTGTTGGCGGCATTGTTTTAACCTTTTTCCTTTTGTAAAGGTTCGACCTTTGAGTACTCTGCTTTCCGTTTTGTGAAGCTTTTGTCTTATAAGTACTCTGCTTTGTCGCAGCTTCACCTTATTTTTCAATTTTTCTCAGATACTGGAAATGCGAGCCATCAACGTCGGAGAAGAAGCCCTCGTATTTTGTGGTATCCAGCAGATATTTGTCCACATAGTAGTAGAGCGGGATGCAGGCGCCTTGTTCCATCATGATATCTTCAGCCTGGTGGAAGAGCTCAAGGCGCTTGTCGGGATCGGGCTCGACTTTTGATTCACCGATAAGTTTATCGTAATCTGCGTTGCTCCAATGCGAATCGTTATTGCCGTCATGGGAGACGAAAAGATTCATAAGGCCGTCCGGATCGTGGAAGTCGACGGTCCAGCCTGCACGAGCCAGTTGGTAATCACCATGAGCACGTGTGTCGAGGAATACGCCCCATTCCTGGGCTTCGATGCTGGCATTGACGCCCAGAACATTTTTCCAGCAATCCTGGATGTATTCAGCAATGGCCTGATGGTTCGTGCCATTATTGATCATATAGCGAATGACCGGGAAACCTTTTCCATCCGGGAAGCCAGCTTCTGCCATCAGCTTCTTGGCTTCTTCCTTGCTCGCTTCGTAATCGTCGAGATCCCACCAGAGTTTGGAATTTTTCTTATAGTTGTCGCCCTTGCTGTCGGTAAAGCCATAGGGGAGATAGCCGTCAGCGGGGATTTCACCGCCTTTGGTGATATTCTCCACAATGTATTTGCGGTCAATGGCCAGGGAGAGAGCGCGGCGAGCTTTTGGATTCTGCAGTTCCGGCACGCCTTTCTCGCCGGATTCGATCTGCAGATAATAGGTGCCGATCTGGGGCTGAGTCTGGAATAAGCCGGCATCTTTCAGACGCTGAATTTCTTCTGAAGGAAAGTGAGAGGTAAACATGACCGTTCCGGATTCAAAAGCGGCCAGGGAGGCGTTGTCGTCATCCATGAAAAGCCAGGTGATTTTATCCGGACCGATTTTATCCTTCTCGTAATATTCCGGGTTTTTGACCATGACGAGTTTTTCCTGGTTCACCCACTCGTCCAGCTTATAGGCGCCATTGCTGATAAAGGTTTCCGGAGATAAAGACCAGTCATCCCCGTGCTTCTCGATGATGTCCTGTCTCATCGGAACGGTGACGCCATAGGCGCAGATTTCCAGGAAATACGGAATCGGGCTGGTCAGATGGACGATAAAGGTCTTGTCATCGGGGGCTTCAATGCCCAGAGTATCAACGTCGGCGCCCTTTGTACGAATATCCAGCGCATTGACGACATTGTCGAGGAAGGAGCTGTAGTCATAACCGCCGGTAACCAGACGTTTCCAGGAATACTCGAATTGTTTGGCCGTAACAGGTTCGCCGTCGGACCATTTGATGCCATCGCGGAGATGGAAAGTATAGGTCATTTTATCATCGCTGATATCGACACTTTCTGCCATGCCCGGCTCAAGTTTATTCCCCTCACCGCGCTTATAGAGCGACTCCCACATATGACAGTTCATAGTAATGACGTCGTTCCCTATTTCGGCGTTCGGGTCGATGGAGAGAGGTTCTGATCCATATTGGACCGTGATTTCGAAGGGCTCTTTGTCTCCTTCTGCTCTGACCGGACAGCCAAAAGTCAGAAGAAGAACGGCAGCGAGAAAAAACGCTGTGATGGTCGTAAACTTTTTCATCTTTTTACCTCCAAATGTATTTCCAAGCGCGTTGCGCTTAGGGAGCTTAGATTTTTTCAGGATGGTGACAGGCTGAAAAATGCTTTGAAGAGACTTCTTTAAACTGAGGTTTCTCTTCTTTACAGATGGCATCTGCAAGCGGGCACCGCGTATGAAAAGGACAGCCTTTGGGGGGGTGCATAGGACTGGGGATTTCTCCCTGAAGGACGATCCGATGTTTGCTCCGGCTTGTTTTAGGATCGGCAACAGGCACAGCGGAAAGCAGGGTCTGGGTATAGGGGTGAATCGGGTTTTGACAGAGTTCGCGGCTTTCCGCCAGCTCGACCAAATTGCCCAGATACATGACGCCAATGCGATCTGAGATGTGTTGAACAACCGAGAGATCGTGGGCGATGAAAAGATAGGTGAGGCCGCGTTCCTCCTGGAGATCGCTCAGCATGTTGATGATTTGCGCCTGAATCGAAACATCGAGGGCAGAAATGGGTTCATCGCAGACGATAAATTCAGGATTTACAGCCAGCGCCCGGGCGATGCCGATGCGCTGCCTCTGACCGCCGGAAAATTCATGAGGAAAACGATTGGCGTGCTCCTTGTTTAAACCAACGAGATGGAGCAAAGAGCAGACTTTTTCCCGCTTTTCCTGAGAACTTGAATAGAGTTTATGGATATAGAGGGCTTCTCCCACGATATCGCCAACGGTCATGCGAGGATCCAGGGAAGCATAAGGATCCTGAAAGATAATCTGCATTTTTCTGCGATAGGGAAGCATATCGACCTGGCTGATATCCTGGCCATCGTAAATGATCTTCCCTGAGCTCGGCTCAAGAAGACGGATCAAGCTTCGTCCAAAGGTGGTTTTGCCACAGCCGGATTCGCCCACCAGGCCCAGCGTTTCGCCGCGCTTGATGCTTAAGCTGACACCGTCTACGGCCTTCACCAGTCCACGTGTAAAGCTCGCAGTTTTTACAGGAAAATATTTTTTCAGATCAATCGCCTGGATAAGAACGTTAGCCTCAGCCATGGAGTGAACCCTGCCTTTCTTTACTCAGCCGGATCATGGAGAGCCAGCAACTGACGTGGTGGCCTTCTGAGACGGTCAGTTCCGGCGGCATCCTTTTGAGACAGCACTGCATACAGTGTTCGCAGCGCGGGGCAAAAGGACAGCCCTTAGGAGGATTGATAAGATCAATCGGTGAACCCGGAATGGGAATCAAGCGCTCAGTTTCGTTACTGAGGCTGGGGATAGATTTGAGCAGTCCCCAGGTATAAGGATGCTGAGCTTCGTAAAAAATTTGATCGACGCTGCCGCTTTCGACCATGACGCCGCCATACATGACCGAAATGTGGTCACAGATTTCACTGACCACCCCGAGATCGTGGGTAATGAAGATAATCGCCATGCCGGTTTTTTCCTTCAGCTCGCGAAGCAGCTCCAGAATCTGGGCCTGGATGGTGACGTCCAGAGCGGTCGTAGGTTCATCAGCAATCAGCAGCTGTGGATTCAGACAGAGGGCCATGGCGATCATGACGCGCTGGCGCATACCGCCAGAGAGTTCATGAGGGTATTGCTTCAGCCTTTTTTCTGCCTGATTGATGCCCACCAGCTGAAGCAGCTCCAGGGATCGCTCTTTTCGCTGTTCACGCGACATTTCGGGGCGATGCCGGTGGAGGGTTTCTCCTATTTGTTTACCGATGGTATAAACAGGGTTCAACGAAGTCATGGGATCCTGAAAAATCATGGAGATTTCTTTTCCCCGGAGGTTTTCCAGTTCTTTTTCACGTAAAGTGCGAAGATCCTGGCCTGCAAATTCAACCTTGCCTTCGAGGATTTTACCGGGAAAGGGCACCATACCAAGTAAGCTGTAGGAGGAAACAGATTTTCCGCTGCCTGACTCGCCGACGATGCCCAGGACCTCACCTTTTTTGACCTTATAGGAAATGCCGCGGACGGCCTGAACTTCGCCGGCGTAGGTAAAGAAGCTGATTTTCAGCTTTTCGATATTGACAAGAACATCTGACATACAAGTACTCCTTCCTTTAAAACCTCCGGAATAAGCGACTCAGGTTTTCAGCCGGGGATCCAGAGCATCGCGGAGTCCATCTCCAAAGAGATTAAAGGCCAGGATAATCAGGCTGATGGTCAGCGCGGGATAGAGCAGTCGATAAGGATAAGAGGAAATGCCATTAAGTGCGCTGGAGCAAAGGGAGCCCAGACTTGCCATTGGCACGGAAACGCCGATTCCCAGAAAAGAGAGAAAAGCCTCTGTGAAAATCGCGCTGGGGATTTGCAGCATGGTGGTGACAATGAGCTGTCCGATGCAATTGGGCAGAAGATGCTTACGAATCAAAAGCGCACGGCTGGCGCCGAGTGCTTCGGCGGCGCGAATATATTCCATTTCTTTGAGCATGAGGACCTGCCCGCGGACAATTCTGGCCATCCCCACCCAATAGAGCAGGCCGTAGACGATAAAAATGGCGATCATGCCCGAGCCTATGGCCTGAATCCAATGGACTCCTCTGTTGACCATATCTTCCAGCGGCCTGTCGATGACCATCTTTATGGCGATGACCATAAGAATGGTGGGAATAGAATTCAGGATATCGACAATGCGCATCATAAAATTATCTACAGCCCCTCCGACCAATCCGGAGACTGCCCCATAAATTGATCCGATGACCAGGACAATTAAGGAAGAAACGATGCCGATGAAAAGGGATATTCTTGCCCCAATCATCGTTCTGACCAGAAGATCACGGCCTAAATTATCCGTGCCGAATGGGTGCGCCCAGGAAGGCGCCTGGCTTTCTTCACCCCGAATCTGCTGGTCATAGGTATAAGGGGAAACCATGGGACCAAAGACGGCAAGCAGGATCAGAATCACAATCGTTATGAACGCGATGATCGCAATTTTATTCTTTTTCAAACGTCGCCAGGCATCGGACCAATAGGAGACGGGCGGACGTTCCTGGACGGCCGCGGCACTTTCCTCCGGGCTGGCAGCTTTCAGGTCATCTTCTGTGAGATCAGGAAAGAGACTCAGAATGTTTTCGAGTTCCTGGCGGCTGACTTTTGTTTCAGATGGAAGGGAATGAGCCATTTCTGCCTCCTAACGATCGAGTGTAATTCTGGGGTCAACCACGGTGTACACGAGGTCACAGCAAAACATCATGAAAATGAGCAGACCAGAATAGAAAATGGTGGTCCCCATGATGATGGTGTAATCTCGACACTCAATGGATTTGACATAATAGCGGCCAAGACCGGGAATGTTGAAGATTTTTTCAACGACAAAGCCACCGGTGAGGATGCCAGCGATTAAGGGACCCAGATAGGTGATGACAGGAAGAATAGAGTTCCTCAGCGCCTGGCGGAAGAGGACATTGCTTTTTCGCATGCCCTTGGCTTTGGCCGTTCGGATATAATCCTGACCGATCACATCGAGCATACTGGAACGCATCAGGCGAATGATATAGCACATGGGGTACATCGCTAAAGCGAGAACCGGCATGATGTAGGAGGAGGGTGTGTTCAGGCCCGCGGCCGGCAGCCATTTCCAACGGACAGCCATCAACAGAAGAAGTACAGTGGCAACGACAAAGCCGGGAACGGCTATGCCAATCGTGGAAAAAACGCGAACGAAATTATCCAGAAGGCGATCCCGCTTCAAGGCCGACAGGCAACCCAGAGGAATACCAACGACCACAGAGAGCAGAATAGCCAGGGCTCCCACTTTGGCAGATACGGGAAATGATTTTTTGATGATTTCTGAAACGGGGCGGTTTTTCGATTGAACATAGCTGACGCCCAAGTCGCCTTTAATGAAATTCTTCATATAATTGTAGTACTGAACCACAATAGGTTTATCGAGGCCATATTTTGCCCGCATCTGCTCGCGAATTTCGGGAGAAGGAGCACGCTCGCTCAAAAAAGGATCGCCCGGCACAGCCGTCATGATAAAAAAGGTCAAGGTAGCTGCAACAAAAAGCGTAAGGAGCGCTGTTGCGCCACGTTTTAAGAGGTACATCCACATACTCTTCCTCCGGAAGCCAGCGCAGAAGCCTGCGGGAGGGGCGTCCTCAGGAAGGCTTTGGTCGTTTTATGCTTCTATTGTTTTGAGTTGATTCTTCAAAAAAATGCAGCAAGAACAATAAATTTAAAGAATCTCCTCATCTTTTTGCGTATCCTGGCTCTATCCTACCTTGTGAAAAAACGTCCGTCAAGTATAAATAAAGGCTTGACACCGGTATTTATGTGGCTTAAATTCATATAAACATGTGATTATGCAAAGCGCTTTTTAAGTTTTTACTTAAATTTTAAGCGTATAATATAAAAACTAAGGGAAAAAGCGACTTTAAAGGACACATCAGCATGAGGATGTGCCCGGAGACGCTCAAAGGAGGTACCTTATGCGTTTAGCATTCAGTTCGGTTCAGGCAGTGGAAAGCTATTTGGAAAAAAGCCAGACGATTTTGTTTGGACTTGGAAGTATCGAGAATCACGGTCGGCATATGCCGCTCGGGACCGATACGCTGATTCCGGATAAAATCATTGACCTTCTGGAAGAAAAAAGCGACGTGCTGATTGCGCCCACACTCCCCTATGGTGCGGCCGATTCGCTGGCGGCATTTACGGGGACGGTTTCGCTCGGTGTTATTGGTCTCTACGATCTGCTCTGCCGGGTTTGCGACAGCCTTTACGAACATGGCTTCCGCAAGTTTGTGATTGTTAATGGCCATGGAGGCAATGCCAAATCTCTGGAAATGCTGGGACAGCGCCTTTATAAAAAAGGCGCCTATCTGGCCGTGCTGAACTGGTGGCTGATGGCCGGTGAATTGCGTCCCGAGTGGGCAGGCGGCCATGGCGGAGCCGAAGAGACCGCCGGTGTTATGGCTGTTAATCCGGATCTGATCGTCAAAGAAAAACTCCATGATCCTCTGATTATGACCGCAGATATTGCGGAAAATATGCCCAGTACAGGCTGGGATAAAGTTGAATTCCGCGGCGCTTCCGTCATTATTCCGAGACCGGTCAAAGTTTATAACAAGAATGGCTGGTATGGCGAAGATAAGCCGTTTGAGGCCTCAGAAGCCTGGGGCAGGGAAATGGTCCAGACCATGGCCGATTATATAGCAGAGTTTCTGCCGGAGTTTGAAAAAGTGGCTTTGCCGAAACCCTGAGTAAGGGACTCACATGAGTCCCTATTTTCTTTGGTTTTTTATTTTTTAACAAGATCGCATTCAGCAGGAGGCTCGCGATATGACGAACACGAATCATAATATTTTTCCTATAGAGGAAAAGCACATCAGGCTGCTCAAGGATCTTTCCGAAGCTCGCTCACCCAGTGGTTTTGAAGACGAAAGTGTCCAGGCAGCCCGTCACTATGCGGCTTCCTTTTGCCGGATAGAGGAAGATCATCTGCGCAATCTTTACCTCTATCCCGGAAATTTTAAGGGCAATAAACCGATCTTTTTGCTGGACGCACATAGCGACGAGGTGGGCTTTATGGTTCACTCCATTCATCCCAACGGCTGCCTCCGTTTTGTTCAGTTAGGGTCCTGGAGCCTCAGTACATTGCCAGGAATGCCTGTACGTGTGCGCAACAAAGAGGGTCAGTGGATTCCTGGTGTCATCGCGGCCAGACCGCCGCATTTTATGAGCAAAGAAGAACGGAATCATCCTTTAGTCCAGGAGATTTCACAGCTGGTCATCGATATCGGCGCAAGAAGTGCGGAAGAAGCTGAGCAGAGAAGCGGCATCCGTATCGGAGAGCCGGCCGTCGCCGATGTCTCCTTCCTCTATGAGCCGAGCGCCGGACTCTTCCGGGGAAAGGCTTTTGACTGCCGGATTGGCTGCGCAGCTCTGCTCATTAGTCTGGAGCAGCTGGCGCAGGAAGAGAACCTGCCTTTCGATGTTGTCGGCCTCCTGTCTTCTCAGGAAGAGGTTGGAGAGCGGGGCATCAAAGTCGCCATCAACCGTATTGATCCGGACGTTGCAATTTGTTTTGAGGGCTGTCCTGCCGATGATACCTTTGGCGAAACCTATGCCATGCAAACCAGATTGGGCAGTGGACCCATGCTGCGTTTTATGGATCAGTCCGTCATCTGCAATCCCCGTTTCCAGCGCTGGGCGCTGGATCAGGCGGAAGCAGAACAGATTCCTGCTCAGGCTTCTGTGCGTGAAGGTGGCGGCAACAATGCCGCTGTCGTCCAGGCGCAGCTGCGGGGAGCACCGGCCATTGTTATGGGAGTGCCTGTGCGCTATATTCATGGTCCGCAGGGTCTTTCCGTTGAACACGATTTAGCAGCGACAATACAGCTGGCCTGCCAGCTTACGCGCACGCTTAAGCCGGAACTGCTGGCCACCTTCTAAAAATAAAGAATAAAGCGAGGAGGTTCTATGCTTGTTTCGGCAAAATTGCAGGAGGTCTATCCTTCTCTGAATAAAGCCAGGCGCAGAATAGCCGACTGCATATTGGCCGAACCGGAGCAGTTCGCTTTTCTTTCGCTGCAGGATCTGGCCGATAAGTCCGATTGTGCCCAGCTGACGGTGCTCCATTTTCTTCGTGATCTGGGATATAAAAATTTTCTGGATTTTAAACAGCAAATTCAGACGGAGCTTATCGAAAAATTAAAGATTCATGAGCGCATCTCCATCGCTATGCCGACAGATAACGGCGATGAAGCTCTCTATGCCCGCCTGGTCAAATCGTTTCATCGCAGCATCGACCTTACCATCGCCGATAATCCCCTGGAAAAGCTACTGGCCTTTACCGGCCGCCTTATCCAAAGCCAGAGGGTTTATGTTGTTGCACATAACATCACGGAAAAACCGGCGAGGATTCTCACCAGCCATCTGATCGTCGAGGGCTGTGATGCCCGTTATCTTGAGGTAGAGAACGAAGAAGAAGTCAAAGCTCTCCTGAGCTACATTCCCACGAGAAGTGTCCTTGTGGCCTATGGCATCACACCCTACGGAAAAAGCACGCTACATGTGTGTGAACTGGCGAGGCAGCAGGGCGTGCCGATTCTCTCCGTGACCGACTGCAAAGATTCTCCCTTAGCCGAAGCTGCGGAAGTGGCTCTGACCTGCCATGTGCGCAGCACAGAGCTCTTCAACTCTCTGACACCCCTCATGATGTTGACGGAAATGCTCATGATCTTCATTTCCAAAAAGCAGCTGGCCTGAGGTCTGTGCCGGGTGAGCCTACGACCAGGCTCCGGAATGGGAGAGAGTTTCTGCACTTTTGGCGGCCCCGGCAGCCAGGCAGGCCTGAAGTGAAGCGCCTTTCAGATAATTCAGAAGAAAACCGGCAATAAAACTGTCACCAGCGCCCATAGTATCGACGACAGGGCAGGGAACAATACCCTGGGGAATAAAATCTTTGCCATCAAAGGCCAGGCTGCCGTGTTCGCCGCGAGTGGCGATGACGAGCTTCGGTCCCAGGCGCTGCAATTGGAGAATTCTCTCCCTCAGCTGGCTGAGGTCGGAAAGGTCGTCTGAAAAGAACGCGATGTCCACAAAAGGTGCGGCGCAGAGGGCCGTTTCACTTTCCGGCCTTTCGGCAAAATCAAAGGCGATAGGGCGCTGCAAAGCGCGCACTTCCGGCAATTGTTTTTCTATTTTGCCCCAGAGCCCGGAGACGATGAGCCTGTGCCGGGCAAGAAAAGGGAAATCTTCCGGCCTCAGAGAAAATTCGGCCATCACGCCTTCTTCATAGTCGCCAAAAACACGGTTTCCCTCTTCCAGAGTGACATGCGTCAATGCCGTTGCTCCCTCAAGGATCTGGACATGGCTGCTATCTACACGTCTGGCTTTCAGGGCAGAAAGCAGCTCCCGGCCGTAGTGGTCATTCCCGACGGCGCCGAGATAGGAGGCTCCCGCCCCCATTTCTGCGGCGTAGACGGCGACATTTAAAGGGTTTCCGCCGAAATAGGCGTGCCCGCCCGGCTCATAATAATCCACGCAGTTGTCGCCAACACAGGCGAGGAGCTTTGCTTTTGGCTCATTCATGTTCCCGTATCCTGCTTTTTAGTACTTCACGGTCCGATAATAGCGGCGCAGGCTCATATCGTGCTGATTCAGGTCTGACATGTGGGCGTCGATGCGATTCGTCACCGCATGCATAATCATGTGGCTGATGCGGCTGCGGTAAGCCGGATCCAGACCCTCGAGAGGATAATCTGCAGTATCAATGATGGTGTAATTGCGATTATAGTGTTCGAGAAAGCGCTTCACACGAAGGCCCAGTTCCCGCTGAGAGTCCTCAGCGATAAAGACTGTGACCGGCGTATCTTCGTCGATAATTTCCAGCATGCCGTGGAAGAATTCGGCGGAATGAATGGATTTGGTTCTTCTCCAGTGCATTTCTTCCCAATAGCACATGGCATAGGAATAGGTTGCACCATAGAGGGTTCCCGCTCCCACGAAGTAGTGCAGAGCATCAGCCTTGTGCTTTTCTGCGAAGCTGCGACCGAAGTCGTCGGCGCTTTTTTCTATAGCGACGATGCCCTCGGGTACAAAAGTGTCGATTTGCTGATAGCACTTTTCATAATCCGGGAAAACCCCTTCCAGATGCATAAGGTAGTCGGCGACCATGAAAAATTTCAGCTGTTCGTTCTGCTGGGCCGTGAGACACCAATCGACCATGTCGGCCAGTGGAGTATCCACTTTATTGACAAAACCGAGCACTTTTGCCCCTGCCTCCTGGCTTTTCCTGACAGCGGCGATCATCTCTTCGGTGGTCCCGGTGACTGAGGAAATCACGATAAAGGTTCCCTTGCCAACGCGACGATCCCCGGTCGTATTATATTCGGCAGCATTCAGAGCAAAGACTTCACGTGCTGAACGCTCTTTCATGAGCACAACAGCTTGCATGCAGCTTGCCCAGGTACCGCCAATGCCCAGCCAACAGACATTGCGGATGCCCTCATGCTCGACTTGATCGAGAATCTTTTCCATCTCGGGGCGAAGCGCAAGGGCTGCACGCATATTGCTGAGAATTTCCTCTTCATTAAATTTAAGCATAGGTTTTTCCATCTCTTTTTTGTTTGATTAACGGCCCTGACGGCCTGTCCAAGAGGCAGACCGCCAGGGCATAAAAGCTAAAAACAGAATGTTTTATTCGCCGACTTTCAGCTTCTGGTAATATTCATCGTAAATGGCCAGAGAGTCACCGACATCCTTCTGGAAGAAGATGTTGGTTTTATAGTCAAAGGCAAAGGCCGGGTCGTTGCGGTAGGCTTCGCTTGCCTTTTCCACAGCTTTGTCATTGGGGCAGGAATAAGGGAATTCCTCCAGGTTCTTGGCCATGACGTCTGCATCGCTGAGATAGTTCAGGAATTTGCAGGCGAGGTCAGCATGGACAGCGCCCTTGGGCATGACAAAGAGGTCAAAACCCAGCTGGACCGGATCCTTCTTGAAGGGGGCGATCTTCAGGGTATTCTTGTCTTTCATTTCCTTCATGGCCCAGGAGGCGTTACCGTCAAAGGTCACCATGCAGGAAATGAGGCCGTTGACGATGTTCTCCTGAGTAGAGCCATAAGCCACGACGTTTTTGTTAAACTTCTGCAGCCATTCGTAAGCCTCGGCAATTTCTTTTTCTTTTGTGGAGTTCGGGTCGTAGCCCAGGGCGACGAGAGCGATGGGGAAGAGGTTGCGGGCGCCATCGATGGAGCCGATCTGGCCGGCCATTTCGGGTTTAATCAGATCGTTGTAGCAGGTGATTTCGATCGGGCATCTTTCGGTATCATAGACCACATAGATGTAGTTCATGAGATAGGGTACGCAGTAATCACGGTTTTCACCGGTCCAGTAAGCGGGATTCATGTTGTTGATAGCGTTCGGAATTTTGTCGGCATCCAGCTTTTCCAGATAATTTCCTTTAATCAGCGATTCCATGTAAGCGTCGCAGGTCATAATCAGGTCATAGTCTTTGCCGGCTCCGGCGGTCAGCTTGGTAATGGAGTCCGCATTGTCGGACATGAAGCTGAGGTTGATCTTGCAGTTATTTTCTTTTTCAAAAGTCTTAATCAGATCTTCGGAAATGTAATCGCCCCACATGAAAATATTCAGGTCTCCGCCCTCAGCGGCTGGGGTTTCAGCTTCGGCCTTCTCAGCTTTGCTTTCTTCAGCTTTGCTATCTTCGGCTTTGGATTCTTCAGCCTTTGTCTCGTCAGCTTTGGACTCCTCTTTGGCCTCCTCGGCTTTTGTCTCGTCGGCCTTAGCTTCCGCAGTTGTTTCTTTCTCTTTTTCAGTTTTGTCCCCGGCTGCAGGAGCACAGGCACAGAGGCTGAGCATGAGAGAAAGGATCAGCAGGATGAGCAAACTTTTTTTCATTTTCTTTCCTCCAAAAGGTATATTTTTCAGGATGCATGTGAGCTGCGTCCCTGAAACCCTGATCATTTGCCCTGAACTGTTTTTCGGGGGGCAAAAGATGTTTTTATGATGTCGGCAAAAGATCCGCTTGCAGGCGATTTTTCTGACGTTTTATGACGTCTCTTTTACGGAACAGGTTTCCCCCGGGCGGGTAAGCCCGGACGAGCATTTAATCCATGGCCACCGCCTTTTGGGAAGCGGCAAGTATATCCTTTTCAGTCTCTTCCAGCAGGAGAAGATCTTTTTGGCGTTTCTTTTTCTGGATAAAGTTGACGATCAGAAGGCCCAGCACCATGAAAAGAATCATGACCGTTGTCAGAGCGTTGACATCCGGCGAGATGCCGGTGCGGTTCATGGACAGAATCAGAACCGGCAATGTTGACTGCCTGGCTCCGGCGAGCATGTTGGACATGACGACATCATCAATCGAGAGGGTAAAGGAGAGGAAGGCTGAAGAAACGATGCCCGGCATGATACTGGGTACGGTGACTCGCCAGAAGGTCTGGAAGCGGTTGGCGCCAAGATCCATCGAGGCTTCTTCAAGCGACTGATTGTCCCCGCTGATACGTCCCTTGATGGTGACCACGGCGTAGGGAATGCAGAAGGTACAGTGACCGATAATGATGGTTCCCATACCCAGTTGCAGGCCAATCGTGATAAAGATAATCAACATGGCCACAGCCAGAACGATTTCCGGGACGATAATGGGGACATAGATCATCAGGTTGATGAATTTTTTGGCCACAAAATTAAACCGATAGAGGCCGATACCGCCCAACACGCCGATGACCACACTGATGACCGTGACAATCAGAGCGATGATGATCGAGTAGACCAGGGCATTCCACAGATCCATATTTTTAAAGCTGAAAAGCCTGACGTACCAATCTGTGGTAAAGCCCTTCCAGTAATAATTGCGCTGGGCATCGTTAAAAGAAAAAACAATCATGACAGCCACGGGCAGATAAAAAATGCTGTAGATAAAAGTGGCATAAAGCCCGCCGAGAACGTGTCTGTGTTGGTGTTTCTTCTGCTTATCAGGCATCTTGACCGCCCTCCTGTTGTTTGATTCCAGCCATTTTCTTACAGGGCTTTCCCGCTTGACTTTTGAAGAGTAGATCTGACATCTCAGAGCACCTCCAGATCTTCGACCCTGGCGATTCTTGTGTAGAGGAAAATCAGCAGAGCGGTAATCAGCAGGAGCAGGACGCTGAGAGCTGAGCCGAGGGGCCAGTTACGGATGACACCGAATTGATTTTTGATGATGTTGCCGATATAGAGCACTTTACCTCCGCCGAGCATATCCGTGACCGTATAGGTACCGAGCGCAGGAATAAAGGTGAGAATGATGGCGGAAAAGATACCGGGGAAGGTCAGGGGCAGAGTCACTTTGAAGAAAGTCTTTACAGGCGGGGCGCCCAGATCAGCAGAAGCTTCAAGCAGGCAGTCCTGCAGCTTTTCAATGCTGGAATACATGGGCAGGACGGCGAAAGGAAGGAAGTTGGTGACCAGGCCGAGAAAAACCAGCCAGTCGGTGTAGATGAATTTAACAGGACTGCTGAAAACATGCAGGCGAATGAGCAAATTATTGACCGGGCCGTTCATCTGGAACATCAGCATCCAGGCGTTAAGGCGCATCAGGGAGTTGGTCCAGAAGGGAATCATAATCAGCATAATCAGGCGGGAAGCCGTATCAGCGGGCTTGCGGGCAATATAGTAAGCAAAGGGATAGCCCAGAATCAGGCAGGAAACCGTCGTCAGAACAGCGATGTTCAGACTTTTCATGATGACCTTAAAGTAGATCATATCCAGAAGCGTCTTATAGCTTTTCAGCGAAAAGCGGTAATCGACACCGCCGAAAGCGCCGCGGTTCATCAAGCTGATGGCGATAATAAAGAGCAGCGGGAGCGTGACGAAAAGAATCATCCAAAGCGAAACAGGGCCGGCCTGAGCCAGGAGGGGCAGACGCGTATGCGATTTTCTGCGCAGACCCTTTGTCGTTGCAGGTTCAGGCTTCATGCTCTTCTTCCCCCTCTCCGCTGGAATGGATCGGTACAGAATGAGCAGGATCCCAGGACAAATAGACCGTATCCCCCTCTTTGAACTCTGAATTATCTTCCAAACGGCTCATCTTCACTTCACTGCCGTCCGCCATTTCAATGCTGGTTTTCGTCATGGAGCCGGTATAGACAAAGTCTTTCACCCTGCCCCGGAGGTCAAAGCCGGGGAGAGCCGTTTTGGATAAGCTCAGGTATTCCGGACGAAGCGAAACAAAAATGTCTTCTCCTTCGAGGAAACCCTCGCCAGAACTCAGAAGTTTTCCATCTTCAGTCGCAATATCCAGCAGTTTATCGCGGATGGCTTCGACTTTTCCGTGGAAGATATTGGATTCGCCAATAAAATCCGCGACAAAACGGCAGTTCGGGCGTTCATAAATCTCTTTCGGCGAGCCAAGCTGGAGAATCTTGCCCGCCCGCATGACCGCAATCCGATCCGACATGGTCATGGCTTCTTCCTGGTCATGCGTCACGTAGACAAAGGTAATTTTAAGCTTTTTCTGCAGACGCTTGAGTTCGATCTGCATCTGTTTTCTGAGCTTCAGATCAAGGGCCCCCAGCGGTTCGTCCAGCAAAAGGACCCGGGGATGGTTGATCAGTGCCCGGGCTATGGCAACACGCTGCTTTTGACCGCCCGAAAGCATGTCCGGTTTTCTTCTTTCGTAACCGGACATTTGGACGAGGCGCAGCATTTCTGCGACTTCTTCTTTGATTTTGGCCTTGGGTACTTTTTTAATCGTGGGACCATAGGCCACATTGTCATAAACCGACATGTGAGGGAAGAGGGAGTAATTTTGAAAGACCGTATTCACATCCCTCTGGTAAGGTTCTTTATCCTCGATTGGCTCACCCTGTACGAGAATGCTGCCGCCGCTGGCCTTTTCAAAACCTGCAATCATCCGCAGTGTGGTTGTTTTCCCGCAACCGGACGGACCCAGAAGGGTCAGAAACTCTCCGGCTTCAATTTCCAGATTCAGATCCTTGACAACGTGGTTTTGACCAAACCACTTGTCAACATGCTGGATTGAAACGATCGAATTGGCCATACTCTTCCTACCTCGTATTCTCATCTAAGAGCAAAAAATATCTTGCAACAACAAATCTATACTGATTTCATACCATTTTCAAGAGAAAAATGACATTATTGCACAAAAAATTAAGGAGAAAGAGCAAGATTTGTGCTTTTTTATAAACGGGAGCAGCTCCTGCGTGGAAAGGAGTCTGCCTTTCCGCAAAGCGGTGCTGTCAGTCAGCTTCCACTTTGTAAGCTTATGCTTCTTCATCCGATTACAAAAAAGGCCTTTTTAAAGAGCCGTCAGGTTTTGCCGGGGAACAGCGGCAAAGCCATCGCCTGAAACGTCAAAGCTCTCAGTTTTCTTCCTGGTCTTGGTAATGGACCTTAAATTCAGCCTTATCCTGACGGGTATAGCTACGCGAAAATTCGACGATGCGGCCTTCTTTGGTGCGCATGATACCGGAAAATTCCAGTACAGCCTGTCGACCTTCCAGTCCGATGAGTTTCGACTGCGAAGGATCAAGAAAAGCAATGGAAAGAGTTTGCTGCCCCAGAAGGGGATAGATCGCATTCCAGTGGTAGATATCCATAATCGAGAAAAGGCCGATATCAGCAGAGTTAAAATCTGGCAGCAGATCTTTCGGAATAAAGATTTCTTCCAGGGCAAGCGGTGAGGATTCAGCGTAGCATATTCGCTTCACATACCAGAGGGGAGCATCCGGCGAAATTTCCAGCAGTCGGCTGTAAAGAGGACCGGCTTTGCGCAGTGTTTTATGAAGAACTTTGGTTGAAGGGCTCTGGTCCCGGTCGAGCATGGTCTGACGGAAACCGCCGAGTGTCTCCATATCTCGCATGAGCTTCGGGCCGAGCACAAAAGAACCCTTGCCCTGGACGCTTTGCAGAAGGCCTTCATACTCGAGAGCATGAAGGGCGTTATGCACTGCAGAACGATTTAATCCATAGGTCTGAGCCAACGCATTTTCTGAAGGCAGGCTGGTTCCAGGAGGAAATTGCCCGCTTTCAATCTGGCTGCGGATGAGCTCACGCAGCTGCACGTATAAGGGAGAGCGATCCTTTGTATTTGCCGTCATGACTTGACCTCAGGGAGCGAAGATACCCGAACGAAAAAAGGCGCGATCATTTTTTGGCTCGACTCGACCCGTAGAAAAACATCCAGAATTTCCATTTTCCAGCGGAGAAGTCTGCCTCTGAAAAGACGGGTGAGATTGGCTTTATCAGGGTTCATTTCGCTTCCTCCAACGCAGTGTGCTGCAAAATTCAAGGCGGTCGCTGCGACCCACCGTGCGGCAGTATTCAAATAACACTCCATCGGCGCTGCTGGTCTTGCTGATCAGCCAGAAGACGGTTGAATTTTCAGGGACATCGAGATAGCGTGCTTCCTCTGCAGAAGCGCTTGTGGCGCTGACTTTTTCCCAACCATAGCTGGGCTTAAGTCCATAATTTTTTTCCAGAATATCGTAAAGAGAGGCGCTGACCATATCGTGGGCTTCAAGATGGGGCGCCAGACTTTCTGGAACATAGGAGCTTTCTATGAGCAGCGGAAGATCATTAACGCAGCGGAGACGCACGATCTGGTAAAGCTGCAGGCCGGCTTCACCGCCAAATTCCCGGGCCAGGCCTTCATCAGCGGCTACACAGGAAAAAGAAAGCAGGCGAGAGCTGGCCTTCATGCCCTGCCTCTGGGCAAAGGAAGTAAAACTCTCAAGATCCTGGAGGTTCCGTCGGACGCGCGGGCTGATATAGGTGCCGCTGCCCTGTATGGCATAAAGTTTCCCGGCGGCGATCATCTGGGAAATAGCACTGCGCAAAGTCGAGCGGCTGATCTGCCACTTCTGACAAAGTTCCCGCTCAGGCGGAAGCGCATCATGGGTCGCCCCATGATGCTCCAGAATATATGCTTCAAGATACTCCAGCGCCAGTTCCCGGGGGCGGGGCTCGTAAACATCCATGGCTCATCCATCCTTCTTCCTGATGAGAATGTAACAGGAAAAACACATTTATTAAAGTAAGCTTAGATGAAATAGCTGGCCTTGACAAAAAATAGCGCCGGAGAATATAGAATTTTCCGGCAGCGTTGAGCTTCACCACAGCGTTGAAGCGCGGAAAAAAGCTTCTCCTGGTCTCATCCGGTCACATCCTGGCCTTGGTGTTTTCACCTGGCCTGCGGGATTTCTGCCGCCAGTGCGTCACCGGCCTCGCTCAGAGGCAGGATGCGCTGGTTGGAACTCCCGCGAAAAGGGAGAGAAAGGCTCCGTCTGGCGAGAATAAAGGGTCCGTCGATCAATAAATCGCTGGCTTTGAGCAGGCGCGAGATGTCGGGATCACTTTCAGCCATCAGGAGCAGCTTTTCGTAAACATAACCCGTATATGTAATGACATCATCTCCCCGGGCGTGGACAAGCTCGGCGAAATCAGCCATGGCGGCGGCCTGAAAGAAGGGCTCGCCACCGGAAAGCGTGACGCCGCGGTGCATTTTCGTTCTTTCGTAAATGGCGAAAAGCTCAGTGACCGGAAGAATCACGCCGCCAAGCGGCAGTTGCGTTTCGGGATTATGGCAGCCGGGACAGCGATGCGGACAGCCCTGGGCAAAGACGGTAAAGCGAAGTCCAGGGCCGTCGACCAGAGAATCCTGGATCCAGGAAGCGAGGCGCAGGGAGGGTACAGGCTCATTCATGTTCGGGCTTCAGGCTGTGTTTGACACGTTCGGCTACTTCGGCCCGCTTGGCGTCATTAAAACGGTCGAGTGTGCCGACAAGGTAGCCAGTAATACGTCGGATCCTCTGAAAGGCAGGACCGCCGTCAGTCTCCTTCCGCCCACAGCCTGGACATATGTCATTGATGATGCCGGTATAACCGCAGACCGGATCACGATCGACGGGATGATTGACCGAGCCGTAGCCGACCCCTTTTTCTTTCATATAGAGAATGAGTTTTTCAAAAGCCTCGAGATTGTTCTGGGGATCACCGTCAAGTTCAACATAGGTGATATGACCGGCATTGGTCAGGGCGTGATAGGGCGCCTCCGTTTCAATCTTTGCGGCGGCGGAGATGGGGTAATACACGGGTACGTGGAAGGAATTCGTGTAAAAGTCGTGATTCGTGATTCCCGGCATGAGGCCATAACGTGCCCGATCCATTCTTACGAAACGTCCCGACAACCCCTCCGCCGGTGTGCCCAGCAGCGTGTAATTGAGAATTTCCTCGCGGCTTTTGGCATCGCAGCGAGCACGCATATGAGAAATAATTTTAAGACCGAGTTCCTGACTTTCCGGACTTTCGCCATGGTGCTTTCCGAGCAGCGCCACAAGGCATTCGGCGAGGCCGATAAAGCCGACGCTCAATGTACCGTGACGCCAGACGCGCTCCAGATCATCGTCCGGCTTTAATTGATCGGCTTCGAGCCACAGTCCCTCTCCCATGAGGAAGGGGAAATTACGGACTTTCATGCGCTTCTGAATTTCAAAGCGATGGCGGAGCTGACGGAAAACAAGGTTCATGGTCTCATCGAGAAGTTGAAAGAATTTTTCTTCTGAGCCACGTGCCTCAATGCCCAGACGAGGCAGATTGATTGAGGTAAAACTCAGGTTCCCCCTGCCCTTGGTCACTTCTTTCTGCGGGTCATAGATATTGCCCATCACGCGCGTGCGACAACCCATGTAAGCCACTTCCGTATTGGGCTGGCCTTCCCGGTAGTACTGCTTATTAAAGGGTGCGTCCAGAAAACTGAAATTGGGGAAAAGCCGTTTGGCAGAGACGGCGATGGCCTTTTTAAAAAGAAAATAATTGGGGTCACCGGCATGACTGTTCACGCCATCTTTAACTTTGAAAATCTGAACGGGGAAAATCGCTGTTTCGTGACGGCCAAGACCATCAGCGGTAGCCTTTAACAGCTCCTCTATCACCAGCTGCCCTGCTGGTGAGGTATCTGTCCCGTAGTTCAGTGAGCTGAAAGGCACCTGAGCACCGGCACGGGAATTCATCGTGTTAAGGTTATGAATTAAAGCCTGCATCGCCTGGTAGGTGTCCCGGCGGGTTCGGTCACTCACGATCTGAAGCAGCTTGGAGAATTTATCTTTCTCCGCGAGACGTCGATTTACTTCGGCGAAATCACAGGCTAGCAGCGCTGCTTTCTCTTCCTCGCTCATGAACTCACCGAGCTTGCCATCGGCATAAGCTTCGTAAGAATGAAGAACATCTGCCATGTGTTTACGGCAGGTTTTATCGACGCCTGGAGCCATGGCAAAATCAAAATCCGGAATCGACTGGCCGCCGTGCATCTCATTCTGATTGGCCTGAATGGCGATACAGGCAAGCGCGGCATAACTCTGAATACTTTGGGGCGGGCGCAGATGTCCATGTCCCGTGGAGAAGCCTTTTTGGAAAAGCTTCTGCAGGTCAATCTGGCAGCAGGTGGCCGTCAGCATGTAAAAATCTTTGTCGTGAATGTGGATCAGCCCGTCCTCATGCGCGCTCCGGATATCGTCCGGCAGAACAAAGGCGTCAATGAAAGCCTTGGAGCCTTCAGAGCCGTATTTCAGCATGGTTCCCATGGCGGTATTCCCGTCAATATTCGCATTTTCACGTTTCAGATCGCTGCCTTTTGCGTCTGTAAAGGTCAGCTGCTTGTAGGTCTGCATTAATGCCCTGGCGTAAGAGCGGCGGCGGGCGTGATCGGCACGGTAGAGCATATAGGCTTTGGCCGTTTGATGAACGCCGAAGCGCATCAGCTCTTCTTCCACCAGATCCTGAACTTCTTCAACGCCCGGATTTTTTTCTGGATCAAGCCGTTTCACCACATTGACGCAGATTTCATCCAGTTCTTCCGACGTGAGCGTTTCACTCGGAATGGTCCGATTGGCAAGCACAACGGCCTGTCTGATTTTGAAGGCGTCAAAAGGCATCAAAGATCCATCTCTTTTGACAATACTTCTGGGGGTAAGTGACATAACTCTCGACATAAAAAACTCCCTTTCTCGAGAAAGAGAGCGTAAAACGGCTGTACAGCCGTTCACCCGCTCCCGCCATGCTCCGTGGCACGGGGTCCTTCAAGGCGAGTCTTCTGGCTTCGCTCCTATTTCGCCCTTCCCGGAAAATCCAGTGGTTCTGCGAAAATCGATAAGCGTTACAGCGGCGGGACCGCGCAGGTTTTGCACCTGCTTCCTCATTAAGCGCGAACACCTTGAAAGCACAATATCTTGTGTTTCAATAAAAAAATAGCGCACATGTGGTGGTGTGTCAAGGATAAAAAAGATTTAACAAATCAAGGCTTGACAGAGATAAGGTTTGATTTTATACTCGCTGTGTCAATTGACTAGTACACTAATACAATAATACACTGCAGCTGGCAGGAGTGATCAGGAAAGGAGTCCACAGGATGCAGGATTTTTCATCGGGCGCCCCCATCTATCAACAGCTTCTGGATAAATTTCTCATTGCCATTGTGCAGGGAAAATGGGAGGCTGGCGGAAAAATACCTTCCGTTCGTCAACTCGCCCTTCATTTTGGCGTCAACCCCAACACGGTTCAGAAATCCCTGCAGGAGCTTGAAACTACAGGTCTGGCTCGGTCAGAGCGAACCACGGGCCGCTTTGTTACAGACGATCCTGGCAAAATCGAGGCCCTTCGTAAGCAGCTGGCCCTGAGGGAAACCCGAAAATTCACTGAAACCATGGTCGCTCTTGGTCTGAGTCCTCCGGAAACCAGCCGTTTAATCGAAGAAAACTGGCCGGAAGCGAAGGTCCGAACCTCGGTCGAAAAGGTAGACCCGGCTCAGAGGAGAAGCGCAGCCGATAAGGCCGGAGACCAGGCAGAGGCAGAAAATAAAGAAGGAGAACATGAATGAGCCTGATTGAAATCCATGCTTTAAAGAAAAACTACGGAAACTTTCAAGCCCTGAAAGGGCTGGATTTGAACTTTGAAGCCGGAAGAATCGTGGGGCTTCTGGGTCCCAACGGTTCTGGAAAAACCACCCTTCTCAGGATCTTGAGCGCCTATGATATGAATTACCAGGGAGAGGTGCGGATTGACGGCCAGGCTCCAGGCCTTCATTCCAGAGCCATCACTTCCAGCCTCCCGGATAAAGCGAATCTGTCGCTTTCCTGGACCCCTCAAAAAGCCATCGCGGTTTACCAGGACTTTTTTGCCGATTTTAATGCCGATAAAGCCCAGCGTATGTTGGAAGACCTCAAGATGGATCCCCGGCAAAAGTTGGAAGCGATGTCGAAGGGGATGCAGGAAAAAATCCAGGTGGTGATGACCATGTCCCGCGATGCACAGATTTATCTTCTCGATGAACCCATCTCGGGAGTGGACCCGGCGGCCCGTAAAGTCATCCTCCAGATGATTCTTGAAAACTACTGCCCAGAATCCCTCATGATTCTCTCCACCCATATGATCCGTGACATTGAGCCGATCATTGACGATGCCCTCTTTCTCAAAGAGGGAGAACTTGTCCTCCACGACCAGGCGGACGCCATTCGCGCCCGTGAGGGGAAATCCATCCATGAACTTTTTGAGGAGGTTTTTCAATGATTTACAAACTTTTTAAGCGGATGTTTCTGGAAGTGATCAGTCCCATCGGCTGGTGCATCCTGTCCAGCTGGATTCTTATCTTTCTCCCTTTCATCATGGGAGGCTTTTTCAAGCACAGTCAGGTGGCAGGGCTCGTGACCGTGCTGGCCTTACTTGGCCTTTTTGCTGTCCACATCGCCATCTTCTTCAATACTATAGGAGGGGACTACCACAATATGGAAGGGAAACGAGCCTACTTTTACCGCTCCCTTCCGGCGACCGGCTTCGCCTTCACGGCGGCCCGTGCCCTCTATTATCTGGTCTATGCCCTGATCACCATGCTGTCGCTCATTCTGCAGGCTGTTGCTATCCTGGCTCTCCTTTTTCGCATGAACATTGCAGAGAGCGAATTCAGCCTCTTTTTTTCCAGAATCAGAGCAGTTCTGAGCACGATCTTTATTCCCCGGAATACCGGCCTCTTTCTCCTGAACCTATTGCTCGGCCTGCTCGTGATGCACGCTCTCATCGCTATGTCCATTAACGCTGGCTCAATAGGAATCTTCAGGAAGTTAAAGGTGGGCGGTCCCTTTCTGGTCTTTTTTATCAGCCAGCTTGCCGTCGATCAGATCGGAAAATGGATGACCCGCAATCTGAATTTTTCCCTTGCCTGGGGAGACTTCGCCCAGGGACAAATTCACTCGGGAAACCTGTCTGAGGGTGTCTACATGGTTCTGATCAACGCCTTGCCCATGACCCTGTTCTGGGCTTTCATCACTGTTATCGCCTGGGCGATCACCATTTACATCACGGACAGGAAAATATCACTGGCCTGAGCACCGAACACGACGCCCTATAAGCCGCGCCAGGACGAAACAATTTGGCTTAAGATCGTCCGGGCATCACGCTTTCTCTGAAATGGAGATTTAAAACAATGAATTGGATCAACGCTTTTGAGCTGATCTGCTATGGCATCACTTTCTTTCTTCTGGCCGATATCGTGAAAAGAAAAAACTGGCAGGAATTCTATTTGTTTTTTTCCGCTGCACTTGCCGGCTTTATGCTTGAACTCTTAGCTGTCCGCCTGACGGGGATTTACCATTACAGCGAAAAATACTATTTCAGCATAGGAACATTACCTTATCAATTCCCTTTTTTCGGCGGCTTGATGTGGGGCGGAGTGACGGTCTGTGCGTTAAGGTTGTCCAAAAAAATCGCAGCGGATCCCTTTAAGCGTGCTCTTTTAACAGGCTGGCTGGTCGTCTCCATGGATCTTTTACTGGACGTCGCCGCCATTCGCCTGGATGGGGGGTTTTGGATTTGGGAGGGAAGGCCAATCACCCTTGATATCAACCACCATATGTTGATGAGCGTCATCTGGGTCAACTTCCTGGGGTATCTTTTTGAAACGCCCGCAATAGCGTATTTCACCTTGAAATATCAGGAAAAACAGGAGAAGTCTGCGAGATTGCAAAAGGCAGATGAGAAGCCAGTAAGCGATCAGAAGAGACGAGCGCAGTCCGTAAGCTCAGTAAGCCGAAATCTCCTGGCAGCACTCCTGATAGGCCTGGCCGGTGTTGCCTTTGTCGCTGTGGCCAGCTCACTTGCTCTTCTCCTGGATGGAGTTAGCGACGAATGGTTCAGCTGCCTTTCCTTTATTCTGATCTGGATTCTCATCCTTGTGGACTTGCTCAGACAGCTGTATCGCAAGAGAGAAAAAATAAGTTTCAGAGAAAAGAAGGATTGGGTTCTGCTGAGCTTTTGGGCGGCGCTTTACGGCTATTGTCTTGCGGCTCTCTGGAAGCTTGAAATCCTGCAGAGCCGCCCTCTATATGCTCTGCTGTCGATTTTACTTGCGACAGGGACGCTGACACTTTGTCTGATGAATGTTGACGAGGAGAAAGCCTGAATGGCCAGACGCCCCTTTGATTCAGGCATAAGTCAGACGTTTCAAAAGCCATGAACTCCTGCAGAGCAGGAGCTTCCCCTCAACGCTGTTCCGGAGCCGGAATAAACATGAGCAAAAGGATGATGAAGAGAAGGACGCAGGAAACCCACAAGGTCTGCATTCCCCAGTGAGGGACAAGAATGCTTCCCGTGCCTGCTCCCATAGCAAAAGCAAAAATGACGCCAAAATAATGGAGAGAACGATGAAGGAGTATTCTTTTGCGGGTGTTGTTGTAATGGACAAAAGCCTCGACACCGCTCCTCAGATTTCCAATGCACATGGTGCTGGCGTATTGGTAGGAGTTGACCTTGCGGAAAGCCTGAACCTGCATGGCACAGGAAAAAGAAACCAGAGCGTTGGCCAGAAGGTTCAAACTACCCGGGAAATAGCCGACCAGAAATAGCAATAAAATTTCAATCACTAAAACACCCTGCCGCCAGTGTAGCTTTTGGGCATTTTTGAACCTGTAACGAAAACATTCTGCGGCAGCGACTCCCATGGCAAAAAAAGCAAGCGGAACAAAATAACGAAGAATGGCTTCAGGTCTTCCCTCGAAGAGATTTTTGCTCAATAGGACGATGTTCCCGGTTTGAGCGTTCGCAAAGACTTTTCCCCGGGCCAAGTAGGTGTAAGCGTCCTGGAGGCCGCCGGAAAAAGAGAGCAGGGCGGCAGTTAAAAAGGACTCGGACATCTGCTGATTCAATAAAACTTGCTTCGATATTTTCATACGCACATCATTGTCTCCCATCCTTTAAAAATATATACGCGCGGATGCAGTCTAAGGAGGGCTGTTGCAGGAGTGATCGACTATCCCAGATCTGCAGGGAGCAGTCGGCGTTGAGCTTGGGCGTCAGAGGGAAATGGCGTCCCTCTTCGTCTTGCAGCTGATAACTTGCGCCTTTGCGGCAGAGGCCGCAGGCTTGAGAAAAACCGATAGGGCAAAAGCGCGTGAACATAGCCTCCAAAGGACCCTGGCAAAGGATGATCGGCCGCGTCGGGGAATCCTGGAAGCGCTCGGCTAAGTCGCTTTGTTCCTGGAGCGTGAGTTCCGGTGAAAGCATGATGCCGCAATAGCCGCGTTCGGCAAAGTAAGCGTAGCTTTTGCTGTTGGTGACCTGTCCGCCCTGCCAGAGAAACAGGTCCAGATCCAGCCCCAGTTCTTCTTTTAATTCTGCCGTGCCGCTCGTTGAACTGACAAGAGCAGTTAAGCCCTGCCCGGTCAGAGCGCTGATCGCCTCCCCGGGACTGCCGGGGCAGGACCAGGCTCTCAGGGGACTCAGATAGGCGCCCAGGCGGGCGTCTCCCAGATCCTTCAGGACGTGCTTCAGACCGCCTGTCTCAGCTTTGCCTGCACAAAGAAAAAGCTCTTCCAGAGGCAGAACGATGAGCTCATCTTCTTTCCCGGAAAGACCCTGAAGGGAAGCTCCTGCCTGGTAATTGGGGAAGTTGAGGATGCGCTTAATGGGAGTGGGGCGGGTTTTGGCAGTCGAAAAGCTGAGCGATGATCCAGGAAAATGAACTCCGGGAACTTTCAGGCTTTCTTCTGGCGCTTTACCCGAGTCCTGCGGCGTGGCGGCTGGAGTTTGCTGTGTGCTTGCTTCCCTTTGCATCGTTTCAACTTTCAATGCGGGCATGGCGAGTGTTTTTCCCGACGCATGCGGCGGGTTGGCAGAAGACTCTGAGGGCGTTTCCGGCACTTGCAGAAATTTCTCCAATGCTGCCCGACGAAAAGCGTTGATCGTGGAAATGCGCCAGTGCGGAGCCTCTTCCGGCGCTAAATCTGTGCTGAAATGGCTCAGCACGTAGGGGCTGTCGCCCAGCTTAGCCAGCTGCTCTTCTATGCGTGATAGCGTCAGAGTGCCAGGGGTCTCTTCCGGTGCTGAGGGCAGTTCCTCAGAGCTGAAAGAAAGCTCTTTATCGGAGCTTTTGAGCCGCAGGATAAAAGCACTGCCCTTTTTGCTGAGGTGGAGGCTGAGTGGCATTCTTGCATCCCTGCGCTGGGCCTCTTCGGGAACATCGGGCTGCTTCTGCTGCCAGACTGTCAGAGGGAGGTGGAGGGACGCAAGAATGCGGGGATGAAAACCTCGCAGCTCAATTTCTGCCCCGGGAGATTTTCCTGCTTTTGGAGCCGCGCTACTTCGCTGAACCACGCCAACCGGAGCGCTGGCAACGGTTTTGCCAGCTTCGTTTTTCAGGCTGATCTGGCTTCCCGCTGCGGGAAGGTAAGTGTTTTCACGCGGTCTGTAGAGCAAGACGCCCTGCGGGGCTTTGATGCGACGGACTTCGCCTAGAAAATAACCCCAGTGGTTGACTCTTTCAGGGCTTAAAAAATCAGCGGAGCGCTGCTTTTTCAAAAAGGCGGCCTGAAAGGAGCCGCCGCGGTTAAAGGCAATTTCCAGATTGCGCTGCCGATCGTGGGTGAAAATATCTCGATCGGGCAGATCTTTGGTGATTTCTTCCAGGGCTGTTTTTATAATCGCGGTCACCTGCGCCTGATACTCGCTGCTGCGCAGTCGACCTTCAATTTTCAGCGCATCGACGGGAATTGCGGCCAGCTCTTTTAAATAGGGGAAATAACTCAGATCCTTCGGCGAAAGCCAGGCGGCGCGCTCCCGCACGGCCTTGCCATCCCGCAGCAAGCTGTAGCTTTTGCGACAGGGCTGTGCACAACAGCCACGGTTAGCGCTGCGCCCGCCGATGCAAAAGCTCATATGGCATTGACCGGAGACGGACATACAGGTGGCCCCGTGGGTAAAAACCTCGACCTCAATGCCCAGGGCATGGGCATAGTCACTCAAATCGCGAATTTCTTCCAGGCTCAACTCGCGGGCTAATACCACGCGGCGGACATGGAGGGCCAGAAGTTCCCGTATCTGCTCGCGTGTCCCTACACTGCACTGGGTGCTCGCGTGGAGCACGATATCCGGGAAGTGCTCGTATAAAAGGCGCATCAGGCCCTTGTCCTGAACGATAAAGGCGGACACACCGGCCTGCCTTGCAAAACTGGCAATTTCCAGCGCGCGGGCAAACTCGCTGTCCTTCACGAGGATATTCAGCGTGAAATAGACTTTGACCCCCTGCTTCCGGGCTTCAGCGACCAGCTGAGGCAGTTCTTCCAGAGGAAGCTGAGCTTCCGAAGAGCGGGCGTTCATATCGCCTGCCCCGAAATAAATGACATCCGGCTTCTGCTTCAGGACAGCCTGAAAGCCTTCTTTCGTGCCCACAGGGGCCAGAACTTCCATGTTCTTTTCTCCTTTGTGCTATGATCCAGGGAGCTTATGACTTTTATTATGGCAAATGTCGCAGGAAAGGAAAAGCACACGCGATGGAAGTCAAAATCCTGGTCTATCTGATCACAGGGCTGGCCGCGCTTGGTCTGCTTGCTTACATGTCGAGAAAATATAAGCTGAGCCGCTACCAGTTGATGATTTTCTTCCTGCTGACGCTGTTCTGGTCGGCTAATGTCATCATCCGCGCTTACCGTAAATCCTACGCGCTCAATCCTCCGGAGGCAGGGGGGCTGGGTCTGGATTTTGCACAGGCGGCCGTGATTGCCTCAGGCTACGGTTTCATTTCGATTTTTGCCCGGGTCATCGTTCTCTTTTTATCTGACCGCTGGCAATCCCGGAAAAAAGTCATCCTGCTGGGGCTTATCAGCATGGCTCTCACCGGCCTGTGGGTTCTGCTTTCTCCGGATTTCAATTCCCTGCTGGCGTCCAGCCTGGCGCTGGGTCTGGGAGCCTCCATGCTCAGCCTCTTCAATCTCTTTTTCGCCGAAAGTTTTGCAGAAAAAGAGGCCCTCCTTTCCGTCTCCATTCTCTCCGTGGCGCCCCTGCTGGCAGAGTTTATCATGAGCTCTTTCCAATATGCTTTTACCCTGGAGGGGGAAGAAAACTACCCGGCGCTCTGGTTTTTGTCCATCCTTTTTTCCCTTCTTGCCCTGGTTTTTTTATTTTTTGTTAAAGAAAAGAAAAGTGAAAGGTTTTCTGCGGCAGGGAAAGGGAATATGAACCGGGAAGCCTTCCTTTCGGTGATCCGGGATAAAAGGAGCTGGCTCTATGCTTTCCTTGGAGTGATTATTTCCCTCATCCGCTTCAGCACCTCCGGTTCCAATATGATCACTTATTTTCAAAGCGATCTGGTTCAGATGAACGCCCTGATGGTGGCTTACAGCGATTTTGTTTACGCCATCGCCCAGCTGCTCGCAGGCGTTTTAATCGGAACGGTGCTGAGCCGCCGCTTCGGCCTCAAAAAAAGCCTCCTCCTGGGCATCTTCTGCGGCAGCTTTTTTAACCTTTTGCTCCTGCTCAGCCGCGATCCCGCCCTGCTCTTTTACACTTCCATGCTGCAGGGTTTTTCCTACGGCATCACCTACAACGCCCTGATCGGCCTGACCCTGCTCAGCGTGGAGCTGCACTTGCGCGACATGAGCATGGCATTCTTCCAGACCTTCTTCGCCCTGGGCATTTTTTATGGCGATATGATTTATAAAACCGTGGCCGACCTGCTCGCCGGAAGTTCCGTCGAAGCGACCTACCACAACGTCTTTTTGTTTATCTTTATCCTCTCCCTTCTGCTCCTCGCGCTTGTTGCCGTCGCCGTCAAAGACACGGTGGCCATCAAAGATACGGGGGCGGAGAGAAAAAGCGAAGAGCCTGCGGGTTCTGGCGGCGCAATAGACCAATGATGCCAGGCAACAAGCGGACAATATAACCAAGGATCTGCAGGTGCAGAAAATGCAAAGGGACCCCGTATGTTTTCACTCCTCCTGGCCATTATTTATTTATCTTTTATCAGCTTGGGACTGCCCGATTCGCTGCTTGGCTCCGCATGGCCAAGCATGTATCCGCAGCTTGATGTCCCCGTTTCTTATTCTGGCATCGTTTTTATGCTTATTTCTCTGGGGACGATCGTCTCCAGCTTACAGAGCGATCGACTCACGCGCCGATTGGCAACGGGAAAGGTCACATTATTCAGTGTGGCCATGACGGCTGCAGCGCTCTTCGGTTTTTCCGTCAGCCGTGCGTTCTGGCAGCTCTGCCTCTGGGCCATCCCCTACGGTCTTGGCGCAGGCAGTGTCGATGCATCTCTCAACAACTATGTCGCCTTGTATTATGAAAGCCGACACATGAGCTGGCTGCATTGTATGTGGGGCGTTGGCGCAGCCACCGGTCCCTATATCATGGGCTATGTGATTTCTCATGGCCGGTCATGGAATGAAGGCTATCGTTGGATCGCCCTGATTCAGGCGGTGCTGACGGCGATTCTCATCTTCACCTTGCCTCTCTGGAAGCAGCGTCCCAAGATGACCGACACATCCGGCAGAGCCGTCGAAGCGAAAGCGATGTCCATTAAAGAAGCTTTGAAGATCAGTGGAGTCAAAAACGTTTTGTTCTGCTTTTTCTGCTATTGCGCCCTGGAACAATCCACCGGCTTATGGGCAAGCAGTTACCTGAACTTGTGTAAGGGCGTGCCGGCAGAAACCGCGGCTTTTTTTGCCAGCATGTTTTTTATCGGTATTACCATAGGACGTGCCCTGAACGGCTTTGCCGCCATAAAATTCAATGACAGACAGTTAGTCCGTGTGGGACAGATTTTAATCGCCTGCGGCATAGCCGTATTGTTCTTGCCTCTGGGAGCCAGCATTTCTCTGGCCGGATTTGTGCTGATTGGTCTGGGCTGTGCCCCCATCTACCCCTGTCTCATCCACGCGACACCAGGCTATTTCGGCGCAGATAAATCGCAGGCCATCATCGGTATACAAATGGCCTCTGCCTACATGGGAACCAGCCTGATGCCGCCGCTATTCGGTTTCATTGCCCAGCATATCAGCATCACCCTGCTGCCCTTCTATCTGAGCGCCATTTTGATCGTCATGGCGCTCATGCACGAAAAACTGATCTCGGCGGTCAGCCGGAAGAGCCAGGTTTGAAGCGTCCTGAAATGAAAAATTCGCACTAAGAAAAAAGGTGGGTGCCGTCGTAACCTCACCCTTGCAAAAACGATCGCTTTTTCCATAGTGACACATTCCAGGCGGCTATAATAAGAAAGCAGCTTCATTAAAAATAATTGAAAGATGTGAGTGCCTGATTTTTGCACCTTTAGCTTTTCTTAAACTTAGGCCAATATTTTCCTTTACAATAAAGTTATGACAACTTTCTTTGAAAAGGATCGTGATACGACTCGGGTTCATATTCTTCTGGCAGAAGATGATCCTGGTATTGCAGCAGCGCTGCAAAGTTTTTTTCTGCTGGACTCTTATGAATGTGAGAGCTTTGCCGATGGCAGGGCTGCTTTTTCCGCTCTGGAACGGGACAAGTTCGATCTCGCAGTGATTGATCTCATGCTCCCTGGTTGTTCCGGCTTTGAGCTGACGCGCCTCTGCCGCGACAAGAAAATTCCTGCCATCATTATGACAGCGCGAACAGATCTTGCCTCAGAGGTGAAAGGCTTTGATCTCGGGGCTGAGGATTATCTGATTAAGCCGTTTCACCCTCTGCGCCTCATGACGCGGATCAAAAAGATTCTCCGTCAGGAAGGGGACATGGCTGAGGAGATTGTGCTGGGGGAGCTTTCGCTTAACACGCGGACAAAGGCAGTGCGCTATGAAGGTAAAGCGCTGAATCTCACACCCCTGGAATATGAGATCCTGATCTTTTTTGCCCGCCATCCGGACCGTACCTGGTCAAAAAATGAGATTTTGGATGCCGTTTGGGGCGCGGATTATATCGGTGATCCCAACACCTTTAATGTGCATCTGCGGCAGTTGCGCAGAAAAAGCGGCAATGTCCGCCTCATTGAAACCGTGGGGCGCCACGGTTTTATCCTCCGGAGCCAGCATGGTGATGATCAGTAAAAAATCTTCCCCCCTCTGGGTAAAACTCAGCCTGGGCTTTCTCTTTCTTTTTCTGCTTTTTACTTTGCTTATGGGCAGTCTGGTCATGATTGCTTACCAGAAGCAGCGTCTGGCAGCTGAGAAGGAAAAACTTGGCGAACGCAGCCGCCACCTGGCAGAAGACATCATGGTTCACTTTGCTTCCCTGGAGGACATGCCTCTTTTCTGGGAACGGCAGAAACCGCTTGCTTTGGAGAAAGTGAAGCTGGAGACTGGCTCCTGGACCGCAGAAGATCGCCGCAGCTATGTACGCCTGGATTATCTCCTGAAAAGTTCTTCCTTTCGTGGCTGTCGCTTTGCCACAGAGCTGCCCGTGGATGGAAAGCAGCTGGAGAGCACAGGCTATCCCGTTTTTTCTTTTACAGAAACAGAAAAAGGTCAAAGTCACCTGCTCTGGGCCAGCCAATGTTTTCTCCTGAATCAAAAGCCGGTTTATCTCCTGGTTTCTGCCGATCTGCTTCCGCTCGACAGGGAACTTCGCTCGCTGCAGCGAGCCTTTATTTTCTGTGCCCTTCCTTTGATACCCCTTCTGGCTCTCCTGATCTACGGGCTGACCTCACATTTGACAGGAGATCTGAAAACATTAACCCGGGCGGCCGCTTCCTTCCAGGTAGGAGCGAAAAGAAGTCCGCTTGAGCTTGTGGGCTCGCAGGAAAGCCGTCAGCTTGCTGCCAGTCTTCAATCCATGTGGCGGCAGCTCGATGTGCAATATGCTCAGCTGAAGGCCGAAAAAGAACGCGAAGAGCAGTTTTCGTTAGCTCTGAACCATGAGCTGAAAACTCCGCTCGCCGCTTTGCTTCTGCATCTGGATCTGCTGGAACAGGAAGGACTGCCGGAGGAAATGCGGCAAAAATCGCTGGCTTGGATAAGGCGCAGTGCCGAAGATATGGAGAAACTGCGGGAGCATATCCTCCGGCTTTATCTGCGGGAAAGCGACGTGAAGAAGGAGAAGCTGGAGCTTTCGTCCTGGCTTAGGGCTTTTGTCTGTGAGGAAAAAGAAAAACGTTCTCTGCCCTTGAAGGTTCTGGATCAGAGCCACGGTCCCACGTTCATTTTTGCCGATGCACTGCTCCTGCGGCAGCTGCTCGAAAATCTTCTCGACAATGCTGAGGCGGCTGCTGCGAACACTGAGAAAGGCACTGGGCTCTCAAGTGGCCTTGAACTCGTGCTGGAAGATGGGAGCCTGGCCCTGGTTGATCATGGCCCGGGCGTACCGGAGAACGAGCGGGCGCGGCTCAGTGAACTCTTTTATCGCGGGGATCTCAGCCGGGACCGGAAACATTTGCACTTTGGCATCGGTCTTGCCTTCTGTTCCCGTATCTGTGAACTCCACGCCTGGGAACTCAGCTTTGAAGAAACGCCGGGAGGAGGCCTGACCGTAAGGATTTATTTTGTAAAGCCTTAGTCTCAAACAAGCAGAACATAAGGGCTTCTTAATTTCAAGCCAGCTCAGGGCGGCCATAATGAGCATAAGCCTTCTTTCCGGAAACGAAGGGCTCAAAGATCGCCACAAGGCGTTAAGGAGGACCCCATGAATAAAATGTATTACAACGGCCAGGCCCGTCGTGGCCTGGCGGTACTCTTATCTCTTTTCATCCTGATGGCTCCTGCCCCCATTCTGGCAGAAAATTTGTCAGAGGATGTTCCTCAGACCATGCAGGAATACGAAAGCCAGGCAGCACCGGAGAAAGCAATAGGCGTCGCGTCCGAAGATGGTTTTTTCACCGCCCGCCTGCAGCCGGAAATCCTCCGGCCAAAGGGAGAACTGCCTGCTTTTGCCATTCATGCCCGTCGTTTTGAGCAGGACTTTGCAGATAAGATCATTCACAATCTCATGTCCGGAGCAGAACTCTATCCGGGCCGTGAAATCGAACAGCGCCGCCTTCTCAAAGATATTGACCGATATATTGAGGAAATGAAAACGCGCTACGCCGCGGCGAATATGGATCCAAACAGCAGTGAATATTATCAGGAACTCGTGGATCTTAAAGCCCACGGTATCCCCACCTTTAATGCCTCGGCCATCCAGAAAATCGACGAGGATGGTTCCTTGCAGCTGGCGGGAAAACGTGAGGATCGTTTCCTCTACCTGGGAATTGAACAGCAGCCTGAAAATCACTATTATCGTGCCTTTTACAGAAATGCCCCCGTCGAACAGATTCCCCGTCAAATATTCGCCTTGCCTGTAACTTCGTTCCTGGAAGAAACCCGCCAGCTCCCACCGGCCCCGACGCGTGAAGAGGCAGAAGCCCGGACGGGACTGAATCTTTCCGGGATCACGGAGATTACGACTGAGCCAGAGCTGCCCCCGCTGGATTCGCAGGAAAGTTTTGCCCAGGCTGTGGCTCATCTGAGAACTAAGTTTGCCAGTCAGGATGAGAACTACCGCGATCAATGCGGCGATGCTCCTTCCTTTGGGCCCAAGGAGGCCGCCGAAAAAGCCGAAGCCTTTTTCCGAACAATCGGGATTCAAAATCTTGCTCTGGTCAGGACGGACGCAGAAGTTTTTGAGTCGATCCTCAAGAGTGAAAGCGATGGACTCAGTCAGGAAGAATTCGTGGCTCTGGCTCAGACAGGTAAGGAACTCCAGGTGCAGGAAGGTTATGAACCCGTCTGGCATCTGGAATATCAGCCGGCCTTCGCGGGTGTTCCCTTTGCTTACGATCTTCATGCTTACAACAAACAAGCTTTTTACATGGATGAAGCTGTGTCAGCAGAAAAAACACCGGCAGAATGGACTTTTTGTCATATCGACATTTACCTGAATGACCAGGGTATCGTGGCCTTTGATGAGTATGCGCCCATGAGCGCAGAAAAACTTGAAGAAGATGCGCCCCAGCTGCTTCCTGAAAAAGAGATTCTGGAGCTGGCAAAAGAGATCCTGCCCATGAAATACACGAAAGAAAACTTCCCCACGCAGGAGCAGATTGATCTGCAAATCCAGAAGATGAGGCTTTCCTACTGGCGGGAGAAGGATCCGGAGGATCCTGAAGGCGGCCGCGTCATTCCCGTCTGGAACTTTTACGGCAGTTTCAACGCCATTTATACAGGACAAGCCAATAATAAAATGGCCATTCTTAAGGATGATCCCCGCATGGAAAACAGCCTTCTGACCCTGAATGCCATCGATGGCACAGTGGTCGAGCTGGCCCGCTTCATGCCCTGACAAACACCTGCAATCAGCTGTTTATAAAGTTTAAGATCAAGTCGGATTTGTTAAAAAACTTAACTGAATTGCTTCAAGACCTTTGCTGACTCACTTCAAGCTATCATTAGCCCTTAGCAGCCTTATTGGCTCTTAACCAACGTTCGTCAGGTGGCCCTGAAGAACCGTGGACATGGTGCCCGCAGGAACTCCTCCTGTGGGCGCTTTTTTGGGGATGGAAAAAGAAAAATTTCAAATACTTCAAAACTGCGAAAAAGAAAGTGGGAAAGAAGGTGGGGGGAGGATTTTCTGAAAAAGGCCATGTACTCCCAGGCATCGTGTTAAGCTAAAATGACTTAGCAGGATATTTCCTGTCAGAACCAGAAAAGAGGACGATCATGAAAACTGCCATTCTGCAGATGAATAGCGGAGACTGCCCTGAAGAAAATTTGCAGTCCCTTGAGCTCATGGTGTGTGAAGCGGCGCAGGCTGGAGCGCAGCTTGTGGCAAGTCCGGAGGCTAGCCTCTATATGGGCAGAGACAAGGGGAAACACCTGGAAATTCCCGGAAAAAGCGCGGGCCTTTGCCGCTGTTCGGAACTTGCCCGAAAACTGGGAATTTTCCTGCATCTCGGCAGCTGCTACACGTCGAGCCCGGATCCTGAACGCTTTTATAATGAAAGCTTTTTCTTTGGCCCGGATGGAAAGATCCTGGCGAATTATGCGAAAACCCATTGCTTTGATGTCTCCATTCAGGGACGGATTTATCGTGAATCCCGACATATTGAGCCGGGGAACAAGCTCGTGACTTGTCCAATACAGGTTGGAAGCGAACATTTTGTTCTGGGTTTTGCCATCTGCTATGATCTGCGTTTTGCCGACTTATTCCACACTCTGAGCCGCAAGGGAGCCAATCTTTTTCTCGTACCCTCAGCCTTCACACAGGCGAGCGGAGAGCTTCACTGGCACATCCTGCTTCGCTCTCGTGCCCTCGATTATGGCTCTTATGTTCTGGCACCGTCTCAGTGCGGAGAAAGCAGTGAGGGCTGTTCTTATGGCCATGCGCTCATCGTGGATCCCTGTGGACACATTCTGGCTGAGGCAGGTGAACAGCCGGAGATTATTTATGCCGAACTCCGGGAAGAAGAAATTCAGAGGCAGGAAGAAAGCTTCGGCGTCCGCAAGAACCGACGAGATGATCTTTATATTTCTTAGATCAGCTTTTCATGGATAGATCAGCCGTTCACAGACAGTTTCTTTTCCGCCCAGATTTTAAGGGGCTTGTATGAATGGGCCAAAAAATTCATTGGGGTTTATCAAGGCGCTGATCAGCTGCGAAGGCTGAACAATGGCCAGTGGACAAATAAAATTCGCCAGCGTATACTGCACATGAAATCCGCAGAGGATTTCCTAAAATTTCATATATTGACGAATCTGCCCAAGGGTGCTGTCAACTTTTAGTCTGACACTGAAAAGGGAAGCAGGTGAGAATCCTGCACGATCCGGTCACTGTGATGGAAGAGCAGCCGCAGAGCCATTGTTCGAAAGAATGAGAAGGCGCGGCATGTGAAGAAGCCTAAGTCAGGAGACCTGCCCTGGGTAAACCGAGAAGCTTCCGCAGAAAGAGACTGGTTGCCCGTGCATAGCTGGGTGTTCTTTTCGATTATCAGCTGTTTTTTAGCAAACTGTCATCGATTTGCGGAGAAAATAAGTGATAGCGAAAGGACACAAGATGCAACGTCAAAGCTTAACTGTTTCAGAGCGTTATGCTCTTTCTTCGCACCTCCGAGGGCCCCTGGCACCGGTGGTGTTTCTTTTTTATTCACTCAGAACCATATGATATTTTGCTCCTTTACTGTCTGGTAGAGGGGCTTTGAGGTGTTTCGGTGATGCCTGAAATTTTTTTAATTGCCCTTGTAGGCTTTTTTATCGTCTTTATGGTTCTGCTCCTGATCTGCGGCGCCATTAAGGTCATGGGCTGGATTCTGGGAAAACTGGGGAAGAGCGACCCGCATAACCAGTGTATTCCGGCGAGCTCATCGGTTCAGCAAAAAGTGTCTGCCATACAGCGGTCGGACTCTGGTTCAGCAATTTCTGATGAATTGCTTCTGGCGCTCATCACTTCTGCGTTGATGGAAGAAAACGGATGGAGCGGCGAAGAATTCCAATTTTTATCTATTGAAGAGCGAGCGGTGTAAGCCGGTCATTAAGCAGAAAAAACAGTGAGGATCTTATGAAATATTGGGTGAGCGTCAACGGAAAAAAGTACGAAGTCGAAGTCGAGCGCAAAGGGGACTACACCCTTCTGGCCAAATCCTATGAAAGTGCGGCTCCCATCGCCGTGCCTGCAGCAGCACCGGCGGCTGCTATGCCTGTTCCTGAAGCAGCGGCTCCGGTAGCCGCTGCTCCGCAGATCCGGGCAAAGGAAGCAACAGAAAAAACGAGCGCGGAGGCAGGAAGTCTGAACAGCCCTTTTCCGGGGAAAGTGCTGGAAGTAATGGTGCAAGTGGGACAAAAAGTCATGCAGGGCAGCACCGTCCTGATTCTGGAAGCGATGAAAATGGAAACTGAACTCGCCGCACCGCTCTCAGGAACTGTCCGTGAGATTCGCGTCAAAGCCGGGGATAAGGTCGATACCGGCGAGCTGCTGCTTCTGATTTCGGCGGAGTAAGCGCATGGACGTTCTGGCTATTTTTCAGAAAATGTGGGAGGGCTCAGGCTTTGCCGCGATGCAGTGGCGAAACATGCTGATGCTCCTCATCTCTTTTGTCCTGCTCTATCTGGCCATTCATAAAAAGTTTGAGCCTCTGCTCCTCCTGCCTATTGCCTTTGGCATGCTCCTGGCTAATCTGCCTGCAGGCCATCTGATGTACGATGCCGTGGCAGATGGAGGAGCCTGGTATCAGTCGGGCATTTTGCAGATTATCTACAGCGGAGTGAAGAGCACGGTCTTTCCCTGCCTCATCTTTCTCTGTGTCGGCGCGATGACGGACTTTGGTCCCATGATCGCAAATCCGCTCAGCATTCTGATGGGTGCAGGGGCTCAATTTGGCATCTATTTTGTCTTTCTTGTCGCTTCCCTGAGCGGCGTTTTTACACTGAAAGAAGCAGCGGCAATTTCGATTATCGGAGGTGCCGATGGGCCGACGGCCATTTATTCCGCGCTTATTATGGCTCCTCATCGCCTGGCTCCCATTGCCATTGCTGCTTACTCTTATATGGCTTTGATTCCGCTGATTCAGCCTCCAATCATGAGATTGATGACCACCAGCAAAGAACGGAAGATCCGTATGCAGCAAAAACGCAAGGTGAGCAAAGCGGAAAAAATCATCTTCCCCATCTTTGTGACCGTGCTTTGCTGCCTGATTCTCCCCAGCGTCGCCCCTCTTCTGGGCATGCTGATGCTGGGGAATCTGATCCGCGAGTCTGGCGTGGTCGAACGTCTGCGCGATACTGCGGAAAACGCTCTCTGCAATATTCTGACGATCTGTCTCGGCGTCACGGTCGGTGCCACGGCGGACGGCGAGGTTTTTCTGCGTCTGGAAACCGTATTGATCATTCTCATGGGCCTGCTGGCTTTTATATTTTCGACAGTAGGCGGACTGCTCATCGGCAAGCTGCTCTCCTGGCTGACGCATGGAAAGATCAACCCTCTGATTGGCGCTGCCGGGGTTTCCGCTGTGCCGATGGCGGCCAGGGTGGCGCATCAGGAAGGGCAGAAGGCCGATCCTGAAAATTATCTCCTTATGCACGCCATGGGGCCCAATGTGGCCGGGGTCATCGGTTCAGCCGTTGCCGCCGGTTTCTTTCTGGCGCTCTTCGGCTGAGAAAGTTAAAAACTCCGCGCACAGGCGGGGAGAATATAGAAAGAAGACAAGATGAAACGATATTCCATGCCGGCCAGTTTTGAAAATCTGCCTATTCTTGGTCAGAGAGCTGTCCGTCCAGATCCCGGGAATGAAGCAAAGCTTATGGCGGTAGAGGCAGAAATCCACCGGGAAATTCAGCAAGTGACAGCAGCGGGGCGGGCGGATGCTTCCCTCAATGCGGACGGTCAGCTCACAGCCCTGCAGCGCATCCTGAGCCTTGTGGACCAGGAAATTTTTCTCCCTCTCAATTCACTCTACAACCCGGAGGAGAATGACAACGGATCGACGGCTATCCTCAAAGGCCTCGGCAAAATTGAGGGGCGCTGGGCGCTCATTGTGGCTTCGGATAACAAAAAACTTGCCGGAGCCTGGGTGCCGGGCCAATCAGAAAATCTGCTGCGTGCTTCGGATACGGCGAAGCGCCTGCGCATCCCCCTAGTTTACCTGCTGAACTGCAGTGGGGTAAAGCTGGACGAGCAGGAAAAAGTTTATGCGAACCGTCGCGGCGGCGGGGCCCCTTTCTATCGCAACGCGGAACTCAATCAGCTGGGCATTCCTGTGATCGTCGGCATCTGGGGAACCAATCCCGCGGGTGGCGGTTATCATGCCATCTCCCCCACCATCCTCATCGCCCATAAAAAAGCCAATATGGCCGTGGGCGGAGCGGGCATCCTGAGCGGCATGAACCCTAAGGGCTACATCGACGAGGAGGGGGCTCAGCAAATCGTTGAAGCGAGTGCGAAGAACAAGTCAGCTCCTCCCGGTTCCATCGGCATCCACTATGAAAAAACAGGGTTCTTCCGAGAAGTTTACGCAGAAGAAGAAGGAGTCATTGCGGCCATTCGCAAGTATCTTTCTTACCTGCCTGCCTATCATCCTGACTTCTTTCGTGTGGCAGAACCGATGCCGCCACGCTTCGAGGGCAAGGAGCTTTATTCACTCCTGCCGGTCAATACGAAGAAGGCCTATGATGCCAGGGAAATTCTCGCGCGCCTGCTCGATGGCAGTGAGTTTGCCGAGTATAAACCCGCTTATGGGCCGGAAATTCTTTGTGGCATGTGCCGGCTGTCGGGATTCCCGCTTGGCCTTGTGGCCAACAGCGGGCAGTTGCTCATGAACTATCCCAAGTATCGACAAAACTCGGTGGGTCTGGGCAGCAAGCTCTACCGTGAGGGTCTCATCAAGATGAGTGAGTTTGTGACCCTCTGCGCCCGTGATCGCCTGCCGATCATCTGGCTGCAGGATACGACCGGAATTGATGTTGGTGATGAGGCAGAAGAAGCAGAACTTCTGGGCCTGGGCCAGTCTCTGATCTATTCCATTCAGAATTCAGATCTGCCGCAGATGGAAATCACCCTGCGCAAGGGAACGGCAGCGGCACACTATGTTCTGGGCGGACCTCAGGGCGAGATGAATGCCTTCTCTCTGGGAACGGCGGCCACAGAGATCAATGTGATGAACGGGGAAACGGCCTGTTGCGCCATGTACTCCAGAAAGCTCGTCAAGGAGAGCAAAACAGGTGAGGATCACAGCGCGACGATCGCCAAAATGAACCAGATGATCCAGGACTATAAAGACCGCTCAACCCCGCTCTTCTGTGCCCGCAAAGGACTGGTGGACGAGGTGGTCGATCTGGACAAGCTCCGCAGTTACATGCTGGCTTTCACGGAAGCCTGCTATCAGAATCCGGACTCTATCTGCCCGCGGCATCAGATGATCCTGCCCAGAGCTATCCGTGAATACCACAAAGGAGAATGAGATGAATAACAAATTGCTCAGTCTGCAGGAGGCCATCTGCCGTTATGTGAAAGACGGTGATATTGTATCGCTGGGCGGTTTTACAACGAACCGCAAGCCCTATGCGGCGGTGCATGAGATTCTGCGCCAGGGGCAGAAGGATCTGATCGCAATGGCCGGTCCTGCCGGTGGTGACTGGGATCTGCTCATTGGGGCAGGCCGGGTTAAAGCTTACATCAACTGCTACACAGCAAATTCCGGCGTAACCAACGTGTCCCGCCGTTTTCGCAAGGCCATCGAGACAGGTACCCTGCTCTTTGAGGATTATTCCCAGGATGTCGAGATGCTGATGATTCACGCAGCTTCGCTGGGATTGCCTTTCCTCCCTGTGCGCATGATGCTGGGTTCCGGCCTGGTCGATGAATGTGGTATTTCAGAAGAAGTTCGTGCCAGTCTTCCCAAATTAGCGCCGAAAAAATATGTCATGATGGACAATCCCTTCCGTCCCGGCGAGAAAACGGTCTGTGTTCCCGTACCCCGCATCGACACGGCGATTATCCACGTGCAGAAGGCTTCGCCGGACGGAACCTGCCGCATTGAAGGCGACGAATTCCACGACGTGGATATTGCCATAGCTGCAAAAAATCTCATTGTCACCTGTGAAGAGCTTATGAGCAACGAAGAAATACGACGTGAGCCGGAGAAAAATTCCATTCCGTGTTTTATTCCGAAATGCGTGGTACACGCCCCCTATGGAGCTCATCCCGCCCAGTGCTACAACTACTACGATTACGATAATCCCTACCTCAAAGAGTATGACGCCGCCAGCAAGACGGAAGAAGGCTTTGCTGCCTTTAAGGCCAAATATGTTGACGCCTTCAAAACTCATGAAGAATATCTGGATTATTTCGGCTTTACTTATCTCAATCGCCTGCGTGTAACCTCCGGTTACGGCTATACCTTTGACTTTGCCCTGGAGGGCGCTTCGCAAAACAGTAAGGAGAAGCAGAATGTCTGAGAAATTCGCTTACACCAACAAAGAGATGCAGGCCGTGGCCATTGCCCGCTGCATTCGCGATGGGCAGATTGTCATTGTAGGTACGGGGCTGCCCCTGATCGGGGCCTCACTGGCCAAGCGCGCCTATGCGCCCAACTGCTCCCTGATTGTGGAATCAGGGCTGATGGACTGCCGCCCTATTGAAGTGCCCCGCAGCGTTGGGGATAACCGCTTCATGGCACACTGTGGCACGCAGTGGACAAATATACGTTTTGTCGGTTTTGAAACCAATGCCTGGCTGCACGATGACGAGCGTCTCATCGCTTTTATCGGCGGTGCACAGATTGATCCTTACGGCAATGTAAACTCGACCTGTATCGGCGACTATCACCGGCCCAAAACCCGTTTTACGGGATCTGGCGGGGCCAATGGCATCGCGACTTTTGTCAACACCATCATCATGATGCAACACGAGAAGCGCCGCTTTATGGAAAAAATTGACTACGTGACCAGTGCAGGCTGGATGGACGGTCCGGGCGGCAGAGAGCGCGCCGGTCTTCCTGCTAACCGCGGTCCGCAGATGGTCGTCACCGATCTGGGCATTATGAAATTTGATCCCCAAACCCGACGCATGTATCTGGCCCATTACTACGAAAGCTCAAGTCCGGAAGAGGTGATTGAGAATACCGGCTTTGAGATTGATGTCTCTAAGGCCACGATGACGCCTCCCCCCGAACCTGAAATCATCCGCCTTATCCGTGAGGAAATCGATCCGAAACAAAGCTTTATCGTCGTTCCTGGGAAAGAGGCCTGAGATGACAGAAGTGTACACGCTGGGCGTCGACGTTGGCTCTACGGCGAGCAAATGTGTGATTCTCCGTGATGGCAGAGAGATTGTGGCGCTTTCTCTGGTTCCTTATGGAGCAGGGAGCAGCGGCCCTGGACGCGCCATTGAAGAGGTTCTGGAAAAGGCAGGAAAAACGACGTCCGAGATGGCGGGAATCCTGGCCACGGGTTACGGGCGCAAGCAGCTCGCGATCGCAGAGCAGAGCATGAGCGAACTTTCCTGCCATGCCAGGGGGGCTCATTTTCTCTTTCCAGGGGTGCGCAGCGTCATTGATATCGGGGGTCAGGATGTGAAGATACTCAGCATTGGCCCCAACGGTATGCTGGAAAATTTTGTCATGAACGATAAATGCGCAGCGGGAACAGGGCGTTTTCTGGACGTCATGGCGCACATTCTTGAATTACGGACAGACGAGCTTGCAGATTATGCGGAACGTGCTCAGAAAGAAATTGTCATCAGCTCTACCTGTACCGTCTTTGCCGAATCTGAAGTGATTTCCCAGCTGGCCGCAGGCTGTGACAAGGCCGATCTTATTCGAGGTATCTGTGTGGCCATCGCGGCCAAGGTTGCCGGACTTGCACGTCGTATTGGCGTCCGTGATGAACTTGTGATGACGGGCGGAGTCGCGCATAACCGGGCTGTACGCAATGCTTTGGCAGAGGCTTTGGAGCATCCGATCAATAGTGATGAATACTGTCAGCACGTCGGAGCTCTGGGGGCTGCGCTCTTTGCCTGGCAGCGCTGCCACAAGCTGGCAGCTGAAAACTCAAATTGAGGAAAGGAGACAAGGGTGGCTGAACAAAAAGGAGAGTTTGCAGAAAAAAACAGAGAGAATCCTTCTGCAGACGGTGAGAAGAAAGAAGCCAAACTCATGTTGCGTGAGGTAGTGGCAAAGGTTTATGAAGAAGCCTTTGAAGCGAAGGCAAGAGGCGAACTCGTAGGCTGGTCCGCATCTAAGTTCCCGGCCGAGATCTGTGAAACCCTGGGGCTGCATGTTGTTTATCCCGAAAATCAGGCGGCGGGTATTGCTGCGCGCCATGGAGGACAGCGTCTCTGTGAAGCCGCAGAGGCCATGGGCTACGACAATGACATCTGCGGCTACTGCCGTATCAGTCTGGCCTATGCGGCCGGAGTAGAGGCAGAAGAACGTCCCATGCCTCAGCCGGATTTCGTCCTTTGCTGCAATAACATCTGCAACTGCATGACCAAGTGGTACGAGAATATTGCTCGTATGAAAAATATTCCGCTCATCATGTTTGATGTTCCCTACAACAACACACCTGAAGTTTCTCAGGATACTGTGGACTACATGAAAGGCCAATTCTACGATGCCATTCAGCAGCTGGAAGCCATCTCCGGAAAGAAATGGGATGAGAAGCGTTTTGCAGAGGTTTGCCGCAACGCCAACCGCAGTGCCAAAGCCTGGCTTAAAGCCTGTTCATATTGTTCGGTAAAACCCTCCCCGCTGGCTGGTTTCGACCTCTTTAATCACATGGCGGACATTGTCACGGCCCGCTGCCGTGTCGAAACAGCCGAAGGTTTTGAGAAGCTGGCAGAGGAATACGAGGCTTCCGTCAAAGAGGGACGTTCGACCTGGCACTACGATGAGAACTACCGCATTATGTTCGAGGGCATACCCTGCTGGCCCGAATTAAAGAAACTCTTCACCCCTTTGAAAAGCAAAGGCATCAACACCACGGCTGTCGTCTATGCTCCAGCTTTCGGTTTTGTTTATGACGACCTGGATGGACTCATGCGCGCCTATTGCAAAGCGCCAAACTCCGTCTGTCTGGAAACCGGGGTGGAATGGCGTGAAACCCTCTGCCGCGAAAACCAGGTAGATGGAGCGCTGGTTCACTACAACCGCAGCTGCAAACCCTGGAGCGGATATATGCCGGAAATGGAACGACGTTTTCGTCGTGATCTGCAGATTCCCGTGGTTTCTTTTGACGGCGACCAGGCAGATCCGCGCAACTACTCAGACGAACAGTATCAGACCAGGGTAGAAGGTCTGTTTGAGGAAATGGAAATGGCCAAGGGCCGTGGGGAGGAAGACTGAGATGGCGAGCATCAAAGAATGCCTGAGTGAATTTGCGCACGTGGCAAGACATCCCGAAGAACAGTTAAAAAAATATCGGAGTCAGGGTCTGAAAGCCATTGGCTGTACCCCCTATTATGCCCCTGAGGAGTTGATTGAAGCAGCAGGTATGGTGCCCTTCGGCCTCTGGGGCAAAGCTGGAGTACCAAAAAAAGCCAGGGAATATTTCGCTTCTTTTTATTGCTCACTTGCCCAGATGAACATGGAAATGGCGTTGGATGGAAGCCTCGACGGCCTTTCTGCGGTACTTTTCTCCGTTCTATGCGACACTCTCCGTCCGGCTTCTCAGAACTTCAAAGTGGGTGCTGATATTCCCATGCTGTTCCTGGCTCATCCCCAGAATCGACGTACCGGCTACGGTGTGACCTATTTCGCCCAACTTCTGGAAAATCTTTGTACGGAACTGGAGAAGATTTCTGACCGCCCCATTGGCGAAGAAGATATCAGAAGGGCAATCCGCATTTACAACGAAAACCGACGGGAAAAGAGGCGTTTCTGTACCCTCTGCGCTGAGAAAGCAGGCCTGATCTCTGCGGTAGACCGGCATCTGGTGATGAAAGCCTCTTATTTTATGCGTAAAGAGGAACACAGCCGTCTTCTCAGAGAACTGAATCAGGCTCTGGAAGCAGCGGCAGTTCCTGATTTTTCAGGTTTCCGTGTTGTCACATCGGGGATCCTTCTCGACAGTGAAAAACTCCTGCAGCTCTTTGATCAATATCAACTGGCCATTGTCGGAGATGATCTGGCCCAGGAAAGCCGCGGTATTCGTGTTGATGCAGCTGAAGAGGGTGACCCGATCCGCGCTCTGGCCTTACAGTTCAGCCGCCAGAATCAAGACCCTCTTCTCTATGATCCCACCATTTATTCCCGCAGCAGCTATATTAAACGCCTTATTCGCGACAGCCATGCGGACGGTCTGGTTCAGATCATGATGGTTTTCTGCGATCCGGAAGAGCTTGAATTCCCCGATCTGAGCCGAGCCGTGAGCGAAGCGGGGGCGTCGTTGCTGAAGCTTTCCTACAGTCATGAAATGGTGGATTTTGGCCAGGCTGAAACGTCTCTGGAAACCTTTGCGGCCATGCTCTCGGAGAAGAGGGAGATGGGAACATGAGCGATAACATCATTCGTTTTGAAGAGCTGCCGTCCACGAACGATTACCTCAAAGAAAAGGCTCAAGAAGGACTACCGGCCTGGACGGCAGTCCTTGCCAATGGTCAGAGCCAGGGACGCGGCAAACGGGGTAGAAACTTTTTTTCCCCCAGGGGCAGCGGACTTTATATGAGTGTCCTGCTGCGCGAGCTGCCTCTCTCTCCTGATTCCATCATGCTCACCTCGCTGGCTGCTCTGGCTGCGGTCCAGGCCATAGAAGAGGTCGTTTACGTCAGCCCGGCCATTAAGTGGGTCAACGATCTTTATTTGAATAATAAAAAAGTCGCAGGCATTCTCACGGAAGCTGTGGCTTCTCCGCAAAGTGGCAAGCTCGACAGTGTGGTGATTGGCCTGGGGGTCAATCTTTATCCTCCGGAGGAGGGCTTTCCGGAAGAACTGAACTCAAGCGCCGGGACTTTACTGAGCAGAAAACCAGAAGGCCTTGATCTCAGTGACCGATTGGCCCAGGCGTTTCTGAAAAATCTTCATTACGTCATAGAGTGCAAAGACCGCATGCGCCTGCTCAGGACCTATCGCGAACGCAGTCTTTTGATCGGTCACAAGGTTTTACTCCGTGACGGAAACAGTGAATGTCGGGGACTAGCTGCCGGTATCAATGAAAGCGGCTGCTTGCTTTTAAAAATCGGGACGGGCGAATTACGCAGCTTTAACTGCGGCGATGTCAGCCTTCTCGCCTGAGGAGGCATGACCATGCCAGAAAATGAAGCTTTGAAACAAAATAGCTTATTGCAGAAAGAAAAAACAGAGCAGCATAGCAGACTGAGCGGCTGGCTTCAGATGGCTCTTCTGGCCGCTATTCTGTCCGTATTCTCGCAGATCTCCATACCTCTTCCTGGCGGCGTTCCCATGACCCTGCAAACCTTTGCTCTGGCTTTTATCGCCTATTGGGCGGGTTCAAGCCAGGCTTTCCGGGCTGTCGTTCTTTATCTCCTGATGGGAGCATTGGGACTTCCGGTTTTTGCAGGTTTTAAAGGTGGATTCCAGTGTTTTCTGGGACCGACTTCAGGTTTCCTCCTGGGCTTTGCCGCCATGGCTTTGGTGATCGGCCTTTCGCGACTGCGTCCCTCCCGGACGCTTGGGATCGTCTGCGGTCTTGCTGGTCTTGCCTGTTGTCATGCCATGGGACTTTGCGGTCTTATGCTTGTCCTGAAACTTTCGCCGGAGCGAGCCTTCATGGTCGGAAGCCTGCCTTTTCTTGCGAAGGATGTTTTATCGGCGGCCGCAGCCTGGGCGGCTGTCCGACAGCTCGACAAACGCCTGTGTTTTGAATCTCTTAAACAGCTGGCCCTCAGGTTCTGATGGCCCTCATCGGCTCTTTGCTGCAAGCGGCGCAAAAATACGACATGAAATAAAAATATTGCATGATAAATTAAAAGGAGTGCAATCAAATGAAAGTATTTTGTTATGGTGTTCGTCGCGTGGAACGTCCCCTCTTTGAAGAGATCAATGAGCAATTCCACTATGACCTGGTCCTGACGGCAAGGTACCTTGATACCGAAGAATCGGCACGCCTCGCAAAAGGCTGTGACGCCGTTCTGCTGCGCGGAAATTGCAAGGCAAATCGGCAGAATCTGCAGGTTTTCAAAGAACTCGGCATTCCCTATCTATTGACGCGGTCTGTCGGAACCGATCATATTGACCTGAAAGCAGCGCATGAGTTGGGGTTTCAAATGGCCAGAACGCCGGCCGCTTCTCCCTATGCGGTGGCAGAGCTGGCGGTCAGTATGGCCTTCGCACTGCACAGAAGACTGCCCTATATTGTCAGCCGCACACATATGGGTCAGTTTGAGACAGATCCTGAAATGTTCAATAATGAAGTGAACGGCAGTACCGTCGGCATCATCGGCATTGGCAGAATTGGTCAGATTGTCGCCAGGGTCTTTTCCAGCCTCTCGGCCCGTGTTCTGGCTTATGATCCCTATCCGCCCAAAGGCATTGAAGAATTTTGCGAGCTGGTGGATAAGGAATACTTGATCCGCAACAGCGATATCATCACCTTGCACTGTCCCTACATCGCCTCTCAGGGAAAAGTTCTGGGAGAAAAAGAATTTGAGATGATGAAAAAAACAGCCATTGTCATCAACTGCGCCCGGGGTGAGCTGGTGGATACCGAAGCCCTTTATCGTGCGATCTCTACGGATCAAATTTACGGCGCCGGTCTGGATACTCTTGAGAACGAATCCAAGTTCTTCTTCAAGATGCCTGAAGAATACGATGAAAACATGACCGTGATTCAGGGCGTGAAAAATCTCTACCCACGCGTTATCTCCACGCCGCATCTTGGTTCTTATGCGGTGAAAGCAACCAAACAGACCATCGAAGCCAGCTTTGAAAATCTGCGAAAAATTGCTGCAGGCGAAGTCTGCGAAAACGCGATTTAAGCCTTGCGTCTTTTCCTTTATTAACAGGAAGGCAGCTGTTTCCTTATGGACCGGCTGCCTTTCTGTTCTGCATAAAGTTGGAAAATTGACTACTTTCTAAATGAAGCAGACGCTTTGCTTTCCTTTCAGGCGGCTATAATAAGAAATCAGCTTCATTAAAAATAATTGAAAGAGGCGAAAGCGCATGATTCAGGATATTGCCCCGCATGTTTTCTATAATACCTAATCAATCCCGCAGTGATTGTTGGCGTTATTAACGACGACCGCCTCCTCGTGACCCGATACCGGCAGGGCTTTACCCTGAGCGCCCTGATCGCAGGTTTTACAGAAATCGGCGAAACGCTGGAAGAAACGGTTGCTCGCGAAGTCATGGAAGAGGTCGGCTTGCGGGTTAAAAACATCCGCTATTACAAATCTCAGCCCTGGGGTATTGCTGAGGATCTTCTGGCCGGTTTTTACTGTGATCTCGACGGAGATGCCACCATACATCTGGAAGAGAACGAATTAAAAGAAGCGGCCTGGCTCAGACCGGAAGAGATTGTGCTTCATTCTCAGGACTACAGTCTCACCAACGAAATGATGAGCCGCTTTAAAGCCGGGGAGCCCTGCTAAGGCGTGCACAATCGGGATTATCCTGAGGCTTGACTTCACACCTCTTTAGGGAGGGTGTAAAAAGATGATTGTTAGAATTTGACGCGCAGAAGGCTATCAGAGTGGGAAGCAGAGCTATGAACGACATCGCTTGCATAGCAGTGGAAGCGATCATATTTTGACGGAGCGATAATGGTTAAGGCGATGCTTATGGAGGGTAAGAGATGAATAAAGTTGCTGTCGTTACTGGGGGAAGCAGCGGCATCGGGAAAGAAACCGCCCGGCTGCTCAGCCAAAAAGGTTACACAGTCTTTGAATTTTCCAGAAGCGGCCGGGATGAAGATCTTGTCAAACATATCACTGTCGACGTGACGGATGAAGGTCAGGTCAGAGCAGCTTTTGAACAGGTATTTTCCGAAAGAGGACGTTTGGATCTCCTGGTGAATAACGCAGGCATGGGCATTTCCGGTGCGATTGAATTTACCGAAATTCAAGAAGCCAGGCACATTTTTGACGTGAACTTTTTCGGCGTGTTTTCTTGCATAAAAGAGAGTCTGCAATATCTCCGCAAGACGCAAAACTCCCAGATCATCAATGTCAGTTCTGTGGCAGCGGTATTTTCTATTCCTTATCAATCTTTCTACTCGGCCACAAAATCTGCCCAGAATTCACTGACCCTCGCGCTGTCAAGCGAACTGCGTCCGTTCCACATACGCGTGAATGCCATTATGCCCGGAGATGTCCATACAGGCTTTACTGAGGCTCGCAGCAAAAATGAGGTCGGAGCAGAATTCTACGGAGATATCATTAAGAACGCTGTCGCCGTCATGGAAAAGGACGAGATCAGAGGGATGAGCCCGGAAAAGATCGCGGAAGCCATTGTCAAAGTCTCTCAGAAAAAATGCACCGGCAAGCTCTTTACAGTCGGCGGCAAATACAAGGCTGCTGTATTTCTTTCCCGCTTCCTTCCTGTCAGTTTTGTGACCAAACTCATTGCCGACATGTACCGCTAGGCAGCTGGTATGAGCTATTCGCATCCCGTTACAAAGTTGCCCTCTTCGTTGAGCCGTCCTTAACAGGCTTGCTTGTGGCCCCAGCTTCTACGATTTTGCTGACCTCAGCAAAATCGTAAGTACTCTCATGTCCACTATTCTCGCAGGCAATCACCGTCCGTTCCACGGCCTATTTAAATTCCGCCGCAGGACTACCTGAAGGCCGCGCAGGAATCCCTGGCGGAAAAACGCTTTAAGACCGCGCAGAGGAAGGCGGAGGGGAGGAAGGGAAAAAAAGTAGGGCGCCGTCGTAACGTCACCCTTGCAAAAACTTTCGTTTTTTAATTGTGACCTCATCCTAAAGATCCCGGGCTAGAAAGTCAAACTATAACAGATAAATAGCAGCGCTTGGCTCGGCCATCTCTACCAAATCACAAAACAGAAGGGGTGCCCGACGGGGTCAATCAGGGTGACCCAATCATTCGTTTGTTTTTCTTCATTATGGCCAAACTGTGCTTCCGCCAGTGTTGCTCCACAATTCAGGGCGTGTTTGACAGCAGACTGCATTTCCTCCTGACTGCTGACTTCAAAATCCAGATGCTCCTGTTGCTGCTGAAAAGATTTTTGCTCCGGCCAGACAGGTCGCTCATAAATCTCATTTAATTGAATGAGAAGCCTGCAGCCTCCATCCGGGGAGGAAACCCTGCCGCATGTGGCTTCATTGATAAAGTCAATCTTCCAGTTCAGAAGTTTTGCATAAAACTCCGTCAAGAGCCTGACATCTGGACTGTCCAGGACGACCGCATCCAGATTAAATGTTTTTCCACAGTGACACATTTTTCGCTTATTCCCATTCTTCATATAAAGTTTATTGTCAATTACAGAATGAGTATCTGCAAGGCTTTCATTTATGCCCATTATATATTTTTTCGTTTTTATAGGTGTTTTTAAGCAAAACACTTCAAAAGCACTTCACTTTCTCCAGTTTGTACTTGCAATTTCTTTAGTTTCAGCTTTATTTTTATTCTATAATTTATAAATTTATCTTCCTAAAAATCCAACAAATAAAGCCTGAATCATAGCTATAATTGGTATAAACAAAAATGGAACTAATAAAAAATGTTCTTTAACTGCCAAATGCTTCATCCAATTCTTGAATTCATAATCTTTATGTCCCTCTGTTCCCGGAATGACTATCTTTTCTTTATATTTCCCTTGAAATAACAGGCAATCTAATAACAAAAAATCTCCTACATTTAATATGCTCCACTGAATGTATCCCATCCAAAATATATTCCAAAAGCCAACAATTCCTGAATGTAAAAGACTTATCGTTGAATAAATAAAACAAATCCCAACAATGATCATAGTGAGTATTGTATTTATCTTTTTCTCTTGTTTTGTCATTGGTTCAGGTGCAGACTTCTGAATGGTTTTAGGATAAGAATCAAAAAAGAATCTGGGATTAATAAGTACCAAAGAAGCCACTGTGCCATTAAAAATAGCCGCTATAGCAATTCCGTCAAGAATTGCTTGTATTAAATCCATAAAATCATCCCCTTTTTACCTTTAAATTCATCTTACTTACAAGCTTAAATTTATAATGCTAAAACAACATACAAATATACGACACAAGAATTGAGCCAACAACCATTCCAATAATCTGAATTATATGGTCTCTTTTATTGTAACCAGAAAGCTTAGGAGTAAGCACATTTGCAACTTCCGGAAGTCAAGTCCACAATAGTGTGTAAATTTGTAGTTGAGTCTTTATCACTTCCTGTTTTCTTAAGCCGCTTTAGCCAGGAGGCACTGCTGGCGGGTGACCTGCCTTTTTTCGTGCAATACCGCAACAAATGGATGCGCACCTTCTTCGGGCCGGTTGGCTTACCTTTAATCGTGCAACGTAGCAACACATGGATGGCCCCCTTTTTTCGTGCCGGGAGGCCAATTTTTTTGCGTACAACGTAGCAACTAATGGGTGGCTTGCCTTTGGTTTTTCTGATTTTCCTGCAACTTAGCCACTAATGGGTGGCTTACCTTTGGTTTTTCTGATTTTAATGCAACTTAGCGACTAATGGGTGGGCCAGCGTGCAAGAATCCCAGTAGTGGGTGGCTTGGCGTGCAAGTTCTCCAGTAGTGGGTGGCTTGGACCTTAGTTTGCCAAGGCTAACCACCCACTACTCAAAATTTTGTCCGAAATTCAGGAAATCCGAAATGAGAGCAGGGTATCAGCAGTCAAGTCCACAATAGTGTGTAAATTTGTAGTTGAGTGTTTATCACTTCCTGTTTTCTTAAGCCGCTTTAGCCAGGAGGCACTGCTGGCGGGCCAGGTCAATGAGAATCTGAGCTTTTTTCTTTAGCTCTAGGTTGGCAGAGATATAATAGATTTTTTTCATGCTTGCCCAGCGGTCGTTTTCTTCCATCAGGAGAGCTCCCAGAAGCCTTACAGCTGAGCCAGGGTTAGGGAATATCCCGATGACATTGCTTATTGTTGTCAAACACTAAGGTCTTAAAGGGTACGTTGCGGTGTCTTGGTACCTTGAGTTCGATCCTCCCAAGTCGTGTGACTAGGGGGCGATCCCGCGTCCCATTTCGGCTGTCTGTGCGCTCCTCCGTCCGCCAAATTATACGCAGTCGATTGACCTCTGGCTCTTTCTGCTTTTACACCATTTTACGGACGTGACCAAAAATAAGGACGCAAAAGAAGAAATTATCAATTTATTTATTCTAGAAGCAGACAAATTACTGAATTAGGAGGTGTTAAATTTTATGAGTAATGAAGTTATTATTTATAAAGATGGTGAATTAGAGCTTCCTGTAGAAGTTACACCCGATAAAGAAACTGTTTGGCTAAATAGAAAACAAATCGCAACTTTATTTGATCGTGATATAAAAACTATAGGTAAACATATAAATAATGCCCTTAAAGAAGAGCTGGATTCTTCAGTTGTCGCAAAATTTGCGACAACTGCTTCTGATGGAAAAACCTATCAAGTAGATTATTACAATCTCGATATGATTATCTCCGTTGGATATAGAGTAAAATCCCAAAGAGGTATTACATTTAGAAAATGGGCTACAGCTATATTAAAAGAATATATGGTTCAAGGCTATGCAGTTAATGAAAAAAGATTAAAGTTATTAAACAAAGCAATAGAAATTCAATCAAACATAATCGCAGATGTTCTTGAACTGGATTCTAAAGAAGTTCTTGATGTTATACAAAAATATAGCCAAGCTCTTGAATTATTAGATGATTATGACCATCAAATTGTTAAAAAACCGGTTTTATCCAACAAGGAAGCCTATAAATTAAACTATAAAGAATGTCGTAATCTAATTGATAGTATGACGTTTAGTGATACATCAACTATATTTGGTAAAGAGAAAAGCAAAGGTGCATTAGAAGGTGTTATTGGCTCCATTTATCAAACTGCATTTGGAGAAGATAGTCCATCTTTACCGTTACAGGCAACTAATACCATTGAAAGTAAAAGTACTAGCGTTAGCATAATTGAAAGTCATTTCCTCATGTCCATTTCCTCCTTAATTTGTATCAATCTTAATAATTTCTCCACAGTGCCTACAATGATAAACGTGATTCTCGGCGTATGAAAGTCTCTCTAAGTTTTCAAAGCCACCACAAGCAGGACATCGCAGGTACTTTTTGTCAATCCACAGATAAGTTGCTAGCCCTAAAATTGCTAGTATAAATGAAGGTTTAAAGAAAAAACCTCCTATCAAACATGCTACAAATATAAGAATGCAGATAAAAGCCAAGGTTATATTACTCTTTTTTATCAACTATTTTTCCCTCCATTCTATTCCCATTCAATAGTAGCGGGGGGCTTGGCGGTGATGTCGTAGACGACGCGGCCAATGCCCGGGACTTCGTTGATGATGCGTGAGGAGCATTGGGCGAGCAGTTCGTAGGGCAGGCGGGCCCAGTCGGCGGTCATGAAGTCGCCGGTGGTGACGGCGCGCAGGGCGAGGGTGTAGTCGTAGGTGCGTTCGTCGCCGCGAACGCCGACGCTGCGCATATTGGTGAGGACAGTGAAGTATTGGCCGATGTCTTTATAAAGTTTGGCTTTTTTGACTTCTTCGCGGAAGATGGCATCCGCTTCGCGCAGGATGTGGAGTTTTTCCGGGGTGAGTTCGCCGATGACGCGAATGGCAAGGCCGGGACCGGGGAAGGGCTGACGCCAGACCATGTCTTCGGGGAGGCCGAGTTCCAGACCGGCTTTGCGGACTTCGTCTTTGAAGAGATCGCGCAGCGGTTCGATCAGGCCTTTAAATTTGATGTCTTCGGGCAGGCCGCCGACATTGTGGTGGCTTTTAATGACGGCGCCGCCGATGCCGGATTCAATGACATCAGGGTAGATGGTTCCCTGGACGAGATAATCGCAGTCGGCAAATGCTGCGGCCTGTTCTTCAAAAATGCGGATAAATTCTTCGCCGATGATTTTGCGCTTTTGCTCGGGGTCGGTAATGCCTTTGAGCCTGGCCATAAAGCGATCCTGGGCGTTGATGCGAATGAGGTTGACATCGAATTGGCGGCGGAAAATCTGCTCGACGCTGTCGCCTTCATCTTTGCGCATAAAGCCGTGGTCGACAAAGACGCAGGTCAGATTTTTGCCAATGGCTTTGTGCACCATGAGGGCGGCGACAGAAGAGTCAACCCCGCCCGACATGGCGCAGAGCACTTTGCTGTTCCCGGCCTGTTCGCGAATTTTGCGAATCTGATCTTCGACAAAATGATCCATCTTCCAGTTCGCTTTCATGCCGCAGATATCAAAGACAAAATGGGCGAGCATTTTATCGCCGTCCGGGGTGTGGCGAACTTCGGGATGAAACTGCGTTGCGTAAAGGAGGCGTTCCTGATTTTCCATTGCCGCGATGGGGCAGGTCGGCGTCTGTGCGGTGATGCGAAAGCCCTCGGGAAGCCGGGTGACAGCGTCAAAATGGCTCATCCAGGCGCTGCTTTCTGGGATTAAATCTTTAAAGAGGGGAGAGCTGCTGTCAACTTTAACCTCGACTTTTCCGTATTCGCTGTGATCCGGCCGGGAGACTTCGCCGCCCAGCATTTTGGCCATGACCTGCGCGCCGTAGCAAATGCCGAGCACGGGGATACCCAATTCAAAAATGCGCGGGTCCGGAAGCAGAGCGTCAGCAGCGTTCACGCTGTTGGGACCGCCGGTCAGAATCAGACCTTCTGCGCCGCTGTTGCGGATCTCATCGAGCGGAATATTGTAGGGTTTGATTTCAGAGTAAACCTGCATCTCGCGGATACGCCGCGCGATCAGCTGCTTATACTGTCCGCCGAAATCCAAAATCATCATCTTTGCTCTGTCCATGCTTTTTCTCCCGTTTGCTTTGATTGACTTATGTCTTTCATTATAACGATTTTCGGGAATGGATGGTACAGACTTCGTTTAGCCGGGGAGGCAGCAGAGGGCGGCGATCACAGGAAGGGTTAGCGCAGAAAGCAGGGTGGAAAGGGTGACCAGCTGCACGGCAAGCTGAACATCCCGGCGGTAAAGGATGGAGAGAAGAGCTGTGTTCATGGCGATGGGACAGGCCGTGGGCAAGACATAGGCCAGAATGAGCAGGCGATTGGGCACGAGCAGGAGTGAGGGGAGCAGCAGCGCCAGGGGAAGCAACAGGTTGCGAAAGGCGCAGATCTTATAGAGCTTGCCTTTTTTCCAGAAGTCTGCCAGGTCGTAGTAACAGATCTGACCGCCGAGAATCAGCATGGAGACCGGTGCCAGGGTCTGACTGAAACCTTGCAGCGCAGAACTTAAAAGAAAAGGCATTTTAAGTTGGCTGATCATGAAGAAAAAGCCGATGAGGACGGCGATATTGTTGGGATTCTTTAAAATCGAACGAAAGAAGGCTTTGCCTTTCAGCCTCTCTGTTGACATAACTTTGACGCCATAGCTCCACATGAAAATGGTTTGCAGCGAGGTATAAAGGGAGCCGTAAAAAACGCCTTCGATGCCCACAAGAGCCTGGATCATGGGCAGGCCGATATATCCGCAGTTGGAAAATGTCAGGGCAAAACGATAGACGGCTTTGGAATCTTCGTCTTCGTGGCGAAGGAAAAAAGAAGAGAGAAAAATCGGCAGGAGCAGGGACAAAAGTGCCCCTGTAAGGACGATAGCGACATTAACAAGGATTTTTCGTTCGATATGGATCGCCGCAAAGGCGTTTAAGATCGTGGCAGGCGAGAGTACGGTGATCAGGAGATTGGCAAGATCTTCAAGTCCCTGGCGGCTGAGCAGCTTATTTCTGGCCAGAAGAAAACCGCAGAAGGCAAAAATAGCCATCAAACTGACTTGATTCAGAATAAGCCCCATTCCCTGCACGCTCAAGTACCTCCGGCTGCATTATGCGTTATCTTCCTGACTTTTGTCATCCCTCTTGCCAAAGTGTTGAACGAGACGAAAGTTCGCTTTTTTAGCTATCTTCGCGATAGGCATTAAGATTGCTTGATTTTCCAAGTTTAATAAGTTCGCCTAGTTTACTCCGTTTGCCCGGTTTATTCAGCTTGCTCAGGCAGGGTTTGCCTGTTTTCCCGGTTTTCCTGGCTTGTCCTGTTCACTCAATTTACTTCAGTCCACTAAACGAAAATTCAAGCTTAAATTTTACAAAAATTCAACCCGGCTTCAGCTTGCAAATTGATATCAAAGTGATATCATCAACTCGCAAGAAAAAATTCTCAAAACTGAGACAGCACTGAGAAAGCACTTAGAAAAATTAAGAAAGACCTTATCACGATCATTAGCTGATAAACATGCAAGAAAGGAATAGCGTATGAATCAGTCAGAGGAAATGAAAAACAAGCAAGTTCAGGATGTCCTGACAAGTGAAAATATCCCGCAGGAACGGGAGTTGAAGGCAAGACCTGCCATGCAGATTCTCATCCTCCTGATTTTCGTCCTGGCTCTCTCGCTCGCCGGGATCATCTTTGGAGGAATTCTCCTGGATAGTGAAAACAATTGGGGTGCGCTTCTCCTGGTACCGGGAATTATCGGCAGCATAGTGACTTTCTTTCTCTTTGCGGGCTGTCGGGTCATTCGCCCCAACGAAGCGCTCGTTCTCACCCTTTTCGGACGCTATATCGGCACGTTGAAAAAAGATGGTTTCTTTTATGTCAATCCTTTCAGTACGGCCGTGAATCCAGCGGCTCGCACCAAGCTGGGACAGAGCGGTGATGTCGATAGTTCAGACAAAAAATTTGTGATTAGAACCGGAAGTGACGTGAATCTGGAGGCGAACAACAAGCGCATGTCCCTCAAGGTCATGACCCTTAACAACTCGAAACAAAAAGTGAATGATGCACTCGGCAACCCTGTCGAAGTAGGTGTCGCCGTCATGTGGCGGATTGTCGACACAGCAAGGGCCGCTTTTGCCGTTGATAACTACAAAGAATATCTCTCCCTCCAGGTCGATGCGGCCGTCCGCAATATTGTGAAAATCTATCCTTACGATGTGGCCCGCGATATCGACACGACAGGCGACGGTCTGCCCGATGAGGGCAGCCTCCGCGGCTCCACTAATGTTGTGGCTGAACGGATTCGCGAGTCCATTCAGGAAAAAGTTCAGGTGGCCGGACTGGAGATCCTTGAAGCGAAAATCACCTACCTCGCCTACGCCACAGAAATTGCCTCGGTGATGCTGCAGCGTCAGCAGGCCTCAGCTATCATTGATGCCCGCGCCATGATTGTCGACGGAGCCGTCAGCATTGTCGAAATGGCCTTGAATAAGCTGAATGAGAACAACATTGTCGAACTTGACGAAGAGCGCAAAGCCGCCATGGTTTCTAATCTGCTCGTGGTCCTCTGCAGCAATCGCGACACTCAGCCCGTCGTCAACAGCGGCAGCCTCTACTAAGCCGATGCCGGCTTAAGAGATCGGTCAGAAGGATGAAGAAAAAACAATTACCCCTGAGAATTTCGCCGGAGCTTTATGATAGGCTGGCCGCCTGGGCTGAGTCGGACTTTCGTTCGATCAACGGTCAGGTGGAATATCTCCTGACCCTTTGTGTCCGTCAGTATGAAAAAACCGGTCGCCCCGTCCCCAGGACTTTCAGATCAACTGGGGATGAGGGCGGAACCGGGAAAGAGAATCCTATTAAACTCGCTGATGAATAATGAATCCCATCAGAGAAGCACAAGATTCTGAGGATAATTCCCCAGCCAGCTGACGATATTCTGCACAACGATGGCGGCGCGTGCTTCCATGGCTTCCCGGGTAAAATAGGCCACATGAGGGGTCAGCGTGACACGTTCGGGTTCGACCTTGAGGAGGGTTTCGTCTGCGGGAAGCGGAGGTTCGCTGTCAAACACGTCGAGACCGGCATGCAGAATTTTCTGCGCTTTCAGCGCTTCGGCAAGGGCTTTGTTATCAACGATGGGCCCACGGGCGCAGTTGACGAGCACGGCATTCTGTTTCATAAGTCCGATCAGTTCAGCATTCACGAGTCCACGGGTGCTCTCGTTCAGGGGACAGTGCAGGGTAATGATATCAGCTTTACTGAACACGTTGGCCAGACTGGCATATTCGATGCCGAGTTTCAAAGCCTCAGGACGCTGGCTGTGACTTGAGGCCACGAGCTTGCAGCCAAAAGGCTGAAGCAGCTCGGCGACCCGCAGGCCGATAGCGCCGGTGCCGATGATGCCGACGGTTTTGCCCTTCAGCTCTGTGCCCATGATACTGCCCTTGCTTTGACCGCTGCGGGTCCGCCGATCCAGGAGAACCAGCTTGCGGAGGGAAGCGAGGATGAGCCCCAGGGCGAGTTCGGCCGTGGCTTCGGTGGCGTAGCCCGCCGCGTTACAAACGGTGAGCCCCATTTCCTTGCAGCAGGCGAGATCCACGTGGTCGACACCTGTAAAGGCGACATCAAGCATTTTGAGGCGGCGGCCTTCGCGGAGCAGGTCTGCATTCAGCGGAGAATTGGCGATAATCGCGACCTCTGCATCGCGGATGCGGGCTCGTTTTTCTTCTTCGCTGAGTTTTTCTCCGCAGAATTGGAACGTATGTCCCTGGCGTTTCAGCTCAGCCGTCAGGTCGTTCATCACGTCTTCACTGACTGCAAGCGGTTCAAGCATGACGATGTTCATAAAAGGATCCTCCAAAATTGATCGTTCTGTGTCGATTCAGCTCCTGCTGCCAGGACGGCTGACTTTTTCGAACAGTTCTTTTCCGTTAAGACCGTTGTATTTTTTCAACATTGCTTCAGGCCCCTGGTCGATCAGTTCCTGCGCAAAGGGGAGCAGCGAGAGACTCAGCTCACTTCGCAGCTGTTTCGTGTCGAGGGCCCACGAGCCGATTCTCAGGCGGTCGAGGCCGTCGGAATCCTTAAAAATCTGGTAGAGCAGCTTGCCGTGATGATCTCTGAGGGCGGGATCGGCCTCAATGAAGGCATAGCCATCCTCGTCGGGCTGATCATGAAACGCCATCATCTGCACCGTTCTTGGGTCGAGTTTTAAAGCGTGCGCGCTGCAATACTCCTGATAATACTGTGCGGCCCTGGCTCCGTGGCCGACATCACGATGGTCGTCGAGCCGGCGTGTGTCATGGAAAACCGAGGCCGCGGCCAGCGCTTCCAGTTCATCATCGGCCAGCTCCCGCGCCTCGCCCAGCAGAAGTGCATGAAAGAGTACCCGTGCGCAATGCGCTGTGGTGTGAATCTGAGATTCGGCGAAATTGAAGGTGAGATTCTGACACATGAAATCGTTCCAACGACGATAGCGATCCGCAAAAGTTTCCCTTTGGCCCTCTACGCTCAGGGCAAGTTCATAGCTTTTAACGTCGTAAAGCACCAGCGTAAGTTCAGAGGGCTTCTGCTGAGCCGCTGCAAAATGTTGAAGCTCTTCCAGAGCGACGCGAATGGCCTCGCGTTTGGGGTAGCCGTAGACGCCGCCGGAGATGAGGGGAAAAGCCACACTCTCGAAGCCCTGCTCAGCGGCCAGTGCCAGGCTGCTGCGATAGGCCTGCCGCAGCAGTTCTTCCTCGCCTTGCTGACCCCCGTGCCAGATAGGACCGACCGTATGAATCACAAATTTTGCCGGAAGCCTGAAGCCGGGCGTCAGCCTTGCTTCGCCTGTGGGACAGGGCGCGAGCGGACGGCAGGCCTTATCGAGTTCGGGTCCGGCTGCGGCGTGAATGGCACCGTCGACGCCGCCTCCTCCAAGAAGGCCTGTATTTGCAGCATTGACGATCGCATCTACGGGAAGATGGCAGATGTCTCCTTGCCATAATTTGACGGACATGCTTTTTCCTCTTTCTCCTTTTTACAATTTATCTTCGATCATACTCTTTCGATCATACTCTTTTTCTGTCGAAGTTTTTCTTCTATCTTACAGCAGAAAAACAAATGATTGACATTATTGTGTAAAGCACAATAATATAAAAATAAATGTTGAAATCTTTCCACTGGAAGAAAGGTTTACAACGAAGAAAGGGTGCGACGATGAAAATGCAGAAAAAGCCGAAAAGTTTCGAGGCCCACAGCGCAGATCTGCGCAAAGGCATTCTCCTGCTCTCTGTCCTCAGCCAGCTTCATCAGCCGCAATACGGCTACGATCTGGCCATGATTATGGAAGCTAAGGGGATCAAAGCGGATACAAATACGCTATATCCGCTCCTGCGCCGCCTGGAAGCTCAAAAATGGATCCGTGCTCTGTGGAAGACCGGTAAGGGCAAGGCGCGGAAATACTACCTGCGGACACCTGCCGGAGATGAACTCTATCACGCCTTAAAAACCGATTGGCTCAAGCTCAATGCCGCCCTTATTGCGATGCTGAACGAAGGGCCGGAAGAGGCTCAACAGGCGGCTTTGAAAGCGGGGAGCGCAGCGGAAAAAGCCCGTGGCAGCGAAACGAAAATGACAGCTTCGCGGGATGAAAAAAGCTCTCCTGAAAAAATGCCCCTTGCGAAAGAACAGCACGCTCAGAAAGAGTCGACAAAGGACGAGAACGAGCTGAAAGATGAGACGACTGGACTGAAAGCAGAAGCGAAAAAGATAAAAGAAGAGCCAAAAGAGCTGAGGAAAGAACCCGAAAAGGAGCCGAAAGAACAGCAAAAAGTTCAGAAAGGCCCGTCTAAAGGACAAAAAGAGCGGCCCGAAGAACAGAAAGAACAAGCAACAGAGTCTAAGCTTGAGTTAAAGAATTCTAACGAAAAAGAAAAAGAAAACAAAGACGAGAAGAAGAAAAAGAAGAAAAAGAAGAAAAAATAAGGCCTGAGGCATGCAGTCACGCGGAGAGCACGCAGATCCAGGGGGCTTATCCGTGAGTAAAATCCATGAAAAAAGAACCGAGGAATGAGTCATGACTTTTCAAGAGGAATATAAAGCAAAACTGAGAACAGCCGAAGAGGCTGTCAAAATCGTCAAATCCGGAGACTGGCTGGATTATGGCTTCTGCACGGGGACGGTCAACGCCCTGGATGAAGCGCTTGCAGCGCGTTATGCAGAGCTCAGCGACGTGAAGGTACGCGGCGGTATTCTCATCCGCCGTCCCAAAATTGCCGATGTCCCGGAGGCCTCCACGCACTTCTGCTGGAACTCCTGGCATTGCAGCGGCATCGAGCGGAAGCTGATAAAAGAGGGTTTTGCTTATTACATTCCCATGCGCTATTCCGAGGTTCCATCCTATTACCGCAACTGCATCGACGACATCGATGTGGCCATGTTCCAGGTTGCTCCGATGGATGAGCACGGGTTTTTCAATTTTGGCCCGGTCGCTTCGTTTACGGCAGCGACCTGTGAACGCGCCAAAAAGATCATTGTCGAAGTCAATGAGCATATGCCGCGCTGCCTGGGCGGCTACGAAGAAGGGATTCATGTCAGCCAGGTCGACATGATTGTCGAAGGCAAGAACCCCCCGATGGATCAGATGGGCAGTGCAGGAGAGCCTTCCGAAATCGACCTTGCCGTCGCGCGGCTCGTTCTTGAAGAACTCTGCGACGGCGCCTGCCTCCAGCTTGGTATCGGGTCTATGCCCAATGCTGTGGGAAAACTTATCGCGCAGTCTGATCTCAAAGATCTGGGCGTGCACACCGAGATGTATGTCGACGCTTTTGTCGATCTTGCCCTGGCCGGAAAAGTCACTGGGCGTTATAAACCTTTTGATCGCGGGCGTCAGGTCTATGCTTTTGCCGGCGGTAGTCAGAAACTCTACGATTACCTCGACAACAATCCGGCCCTGATGTCGGCTCCGGTCGATTATGTCAACGACATTCGCCGCGTCTCGCAGATTCCCCATTTCATGTCGATTAACGGGGCGGTCGACATTGACCTCTACGGCCAGATATCCGCAGAATCCAGCGGCACCCAGCAGATCAGCGGGGCGGGCGGACAAATGGATTTTGTCATGGGCGCTTACCTCTCGCAGGGTGGCAAGAGTTTTATCTGCTGCTCTTCCTCTTTTGTCAATAAAAAAACGGGCGAAAAAGTCTCACGCATCCGCCCCACCTTCCTGCCCGGCACGAACAGCACCTGCACGCGTTCGCATACACATTTTGTCGTCACGGAGCAGGGCAAGGTGAATCTGAAGGGCAAATCCACCTGGGAACGCGCAGAGGCTCTGATCTCCATCGCCGATCCGGATTTCCGCGAAGGCTTGATTGCCGAAGCTCAGAAGATGGGCATCTGGCGGCAGAGCAACAAACGCTGAGCCGCCTGCTCAGTGAGTTGAGAGTTTTTACAGCGCCGTCGGGCCTCAGGGCTCGGCGGCGATTTTGCCTCGGGCAACACGGAAGACCGCATCATACTGTGAGCGGCTCTCGCGGTAGACCACGTGAGAAACGTTGATCAGGGTCACATCTTTGAGCGCGAGCAGGTTTTGCTCGATGGCTTTGGCGACTTCGTCGTTCAGGCTGGCGAAAGCTTCATCGACAAGCAGAATTTCTGCGTGTGAAAGCAGAGCACGGGCAATGGCAAAACGTGCCCTCTCACCGCCGGAGAGCTCAGCGCCGTTATCTTTGAGCACTTCGTCAAGTCCCCGCTCTTCAATCAGCTGACGCAGCCCCGCCCCGTCGATGGCCTGCTGCAGTTCGTCTTCATCGACCTCTTTATACAGGCAGAGATTGTTGCGAATGCTGTCTTCGAAGAGGAAAACCTGCTGTTCGATATTGGCAAGGTGACGGTAGTAACTGTCGGCGGAAATCTCGTCGAGTGCTTCATGATCCGCGAATATCTTTCCGGAGTCGGGATTGAAGTATTTGCGCAGGAGGCGCAGTACGGTGGATTTTCCACTGCCGGAAGCCCCGATAAGCAGGTATTTCGCGCCCTTTTTGAAGCACACGTCGGCTTCTTGCAAGACGGGATTATCCTCGTAGCTAAAGGAGACACGATCAAAACGCAGAGAGTCTTCCAGACCGGCAAAAGACTTGTTCTCCTTCTGCTCGAGCTGGTTGCGCAGGTGTTCTTCCATCTTATCGACAATGGGCAGGACAGAGCTGATTTGCGGGATGGCTTCTGAAATTTCGCCGATGGGCTGCATCATGTTGGCGCAGATATTGAAGATGACCATGGCATTGCCGAGGGTGAGCACACCCATTTTCACCGCCCGCAGGCCCAGAAAAGCGAAAATAAAGACCACGCTGATCATGAGAAATTGCCCCATGGCCTGCAGCCAGGTGCGGCGCACGTCAATCTCGTATTGCTTATCCTGAACGAGCTTGCTGCGGTGATCAAAATCGTGGGTGACGTGCTTTTCCAGACGATAGGCTTTGACGAGGCGAAAGGCACTCAGCACTTCGCCGACAAAGCGCGTATATTCCTCCAGAAAACCCGCCCGCTGCTTTTCTTTTTTGCCGAGGCTGGCTCCGGAGCGCCACATGACCAGCAGCATGAAGGCGATCAGGCCAAGCATGTAGGGCAGAAGCGAAGCCGAGAGGCGGATGAGCAGAAAGACGCTCATGCCGAAGCGCAGAAAGGCCTGAATACAAGCAGCGATCTGGCGAAAGAATTTTTCTTCCAGAGTGCTGCTGTTGTTTGTGATGTCATTCACGTAACGGGAGATGCCTGCAGCTTCGAACTCGTTGATATTTTTACGAAAAGCACGTTTCAGGTAGCGCAGCTTCAGTTCTTCCGAGCAGCGTTTCAGGTAGGCGGCGAGGCCGCTGGCGATGATCAGATCCAGGGGTACGCAGGCCAGAGAGAAGAGCAGAAGGCGGGTAGCTTTGGGAATCAGTGCCTCGATATCTCCGGCCAGGGAAAGATCCACGAGGTCGCGCATGAGCATGAAGATCATAAAGTTGATCGCCTGTTGCACGACCTGGCAGAAGCTTAAAAAGAGCAGCTGCATTTTGGCCGCCCGGAGAATGTGAAGCAGAGGCCGTATTCCGCCTGATTTTTGCATCTTTTTGAAGGGGAATTTCATGCTCTGACCTCCGCAAAATAGCGCTCGGTGGCAATTTCTTCCATGTCTCCTTCGGCCAGGTATAAAACCCTGTCGTAACCTTCGCTCACGCCGGGATAGTCCCGGTGGGAGATGGCGATCAGTGTTTTGTCGAGTCCCAGAAGGGTGCGCTCTATGGCCTCTCCCAGCTGGGGATCAAGGCTGGCCGTGGCCTCGTCGGCCAAAAAGACATCAGCATCTTTGTAAAGGGCCCGTGCGATAGAGATACGCTGCCTTTCGCCTCCGGAGAGATTTTTCCCGTTTTCGCTGAGAGGTGTGGCCAGGCCCTGAGGCAGGCTGGCAATCAAATCCGTGAGGCCAGCCTCCTGGATGACACGCTCCAGTTTTTCAGGCTCCACTTCGCCATAGAGAACAATATTCTGCTCGATGGTATCTTCAAAAAGAAAAACATCCTGGTCGATCTCTGCCACGGCTGAGGCCAGCTCACTCTGGCGAAAGCTGCTGAGCGGAATGCCGTCGATGAGAATCTCGCCCTCATCGGGCAGAAGGCGTTCGGTGAGCAGATTAAAAAAGCTGCTCTTGCCCGCCCCGGAGGGGCCTCGCAGCAGAATATGCTCGCCCTTGTGAATACACAGACTGACGTGCTTCAAAATGGGCTTTTGCATAAAAGAAAAACTGACCTTCCGCAGTTCTATCGTTTTATTGAAGCGAAAAGGCAGGCCGTTTTTTTCGTTTTGTCCGGCAGCGGCCACGGCTTTCAGCTCCTCATCGGAAAAAAGCACCATGCGCTCGTAGAGGGCGGAGGAGGCTTTAAAGGAATTGTAATGGGGAAGAAACATGGCCACGGCATAGACAATCACATTGAGTAATTGTGTAAAAAGAAGGGCGCGGCTCAGATCCTGATCCCGGGCTAAGACGGCGAAACTGACGAAAATAAGGCCGGCCGTCATGACGATAGAGCCGAGCGTCCAGAGCAGACGCTCCTGCAGCGCCAGAAACCAGCGATATCTGGCCTTGCCCTTTTCCAGATTTTTGACGTCCTGCCGGGCTTTTTCGTAAAAACGCTCTTCCACGCGATTGAGTTTGAGCAGCTCCAGCCCGCGGAAAAGATTGGAGATGGCGCTTTGATATAGGCCGTTCAGCGTCGAGATGTCGGTTTTCAAAAGCACGGTGCGTTTGCTGAAAAAATGCGCAAGCGTGCCGAGCAGCAGCGCTGAGGCCACCGCCGCGAGGGCCACGCGCCAATCGAGTACGAAGAGGATAGTGGCTCCGATGAGCGCCCGGATGGAGCTGAAAAGCATATTGAGGAGTGAAATAAAAAATTCACTTTCAAAAAGATTGACATCATTGACCAGATGGGAAATTTTCTCTTCGCGGCTCGTATGGCTGAAGGCGCTCTGAGGCAAGGTGAGGATTTTGCGGAAACTCAATTTCCTCAGATCCAGGAGAATGTCCCGCATATAGCCGATGCGCATAAAACGGGAGAGCAGCTGACCGAGAGCGGGAGCGATAAAGAGCGCGGCTGAAATGAGCAGCCAGCGGGTATCGATCTCTTTCCCCGGACCCTGAAAAGCCCTGGGTAGAGCCGCCAAGCCAAGCTGCAGGCCAATTTCGGTCACGGCGGTAATCAGCGCCGCCAGAATATAGAGGACGAACGCTGTTTTGCGGGATAAGAGTAAAGCCTTGAGACTGGGCTGCTGAATGTCGTTGATTTTTTCCATCGTCGCTGCTTTTTTACTCCATATGAGTTTCGCTTAAGTTTTGCTGGAAATATTCTCAAAAATATTCTAAAAATATTTCAAATGTGATCGCAGACATATTATAGAAGATATGGCCTTCATAAAAAACAAGAACCCGGCCTGGTGGCCGGGTTCTCATTTTAGAGGAGACGTATGAAGAGGTGTTTGTAGTCTGTGACTACGCTTATAAGATAACGCGATGATATGGCATGAAAATAGAGGCATCGTGAAGGATTGTGAACATTTGCGTCATAAAGATTTCAGGTACAATAAGACACGTAAGATACGGGAGAAAAGAACAACTCCGGATATTCTAGATAGAGGAACTTGTCTGTGTCCTACGGGAGGGCGTATCAGCGGCCTCAGAATGTCTGTGCTTTAGTCATCTGGATGAAATGAACGAAAATAAAATGGCGTCAGAAAGCCAGGCCAAGTGAGGGCAAGTTAAATAAGGGAGGCAAGCTTTGAGTAATAAATCCACTTTTGATATCAGCGGCATGAGCTGTTCAGCGTGTTCGGCCAGGGTCGAAAGGGCCGTTTCCAAACTTGACGGAGCATCTCATGTCAACGTCAATCTTCTGTCTCAAAAAATGACCCTCGACATCGATCGAGACAAACTCAGTGAGGAGGAGGTCATCCAAGCGGTCGAAAAGGCGGGTTACGGCGCCAGTCTTCAAGCTGGAGGCGAGATCTCCGGCTCATCTGGCGGCCGTTCAGCGCAGCTTTCTCCCCTCAAGGCCCGCGAGCAGCGAGCGAAACAGGCGGAAAAAGAATATCGCGACCGGTTGCGCCGCCTGTTTATCTCACTTCTTTTCGGAGCTTTGCTTTTTTATCTGTCCATGGGTCACATGCTGCACTGGCCTTTGCCTGCCTGCTTTCTCGGCGAAGAAAATCTCATGATCTTCGCCCTCAGTCAGTGGACGCTCCTCCTGCCGGTGCTCGCCGTCAACGCGCAAATATTTAAAAAGGGTTTTTATCATCTTTTCCACGGTTCACCGAACATGGATTCGCTTATTGCGGTGGGTTCCGGCGCAGCTGTGGTCTACGGGCTTTACGCACTTTTCAAAATGGCCTATGGCCTTGGTCATGGCGACAGCGCAATGGTGATGGATTTTGCCATGAACCTTTATTTTGAGTCGGCGGGCACCATTCTCGCCCTCATCAGCCTCGGTAAAACACTGGAAGAACGCGCCAAAGGAAAAACCTCAGCAGCCATTGCGGCGCTGGTGGATTTAAGTCCGAAGACAGCGCGCGTGCTGGAGCAGGGCCAGGAGAAAGAGATTCCTGTGGAAGAAGTGCTCAGCGGCATGACTTTGCTGGTCAAGGCCGGAGAGAGTATTCCTGTGGACGGAGTTGTTCTGGAAGGCAGCGGCGCGGTCGATGAATCGGCTCTGACAGGAGAAAGCCTGCCTGTGGAAAAGCAGGCGGGAGATACGGTCATTGGTGCGACCATCAACCGCAGCGGCTATTTCAGTCTGCGGGCGACCCGCGTAGGCGAAGACAGCACGCTCGCCCAGATTATCCGTTTGGTCGATGAAGCGGCGGGTTCCAAAGCGCCAATGGCCAGGCTGGCCGACAAAGTCAGCGGCATTTTTGTCCCTGTCGTTATGCTTATCGCCGCGGTGACCCTGCTCGTCTGGCTCTTCGCCGGGAAAAGCGTGGAGTTCGCTCTCTCCAACGCCATCTCCGTCCTCGTGATTTCCTGCCCCTGCGCCCTTGGGCTGGCCACGCCCACGGCCATTATGGTGGGCACAGGCCGGGGGGCTGCCAACGGCATTCTCATTAAATCTGCGGAGGCTCTGGAAACCGCCAGTCGGGTCGATACCATTTTGCTCGATAAGACCGGAACGATCACGGAGGGCAAGCCGCACGTGACCGATGTGTTTGTTTTTTCGGAAAATGCTGCTGAAACGACGGTGCGGCGGGATTTGCTGCAGCTGGCCTGGAATCTGGAAAAACGCTCTGAGCATCCGCTTGCCGGAGCCATTGTTGCGGAAATTGAAGCCCAGGCCAGGGGCGAACGTTCAGCTTCTACGACGCTGCAGGCAGACTCACAGCCCTCGAAAAAGCAAGTTCGGGCTTCGCAGCTGCAGCCTGACTCTGCCTTAAATGAAAGCTTCCCTCTGGAAGAGTTTCGACAGGTTCCCGGGGGCGGTCTTGCGGGCATGCTTGAGGGACAGAAGGTGCTGGCCGGAAATCTGAGCCTTTTAAGGCAGGAGGGCTTTTTTGAGCGGGAGCTCCATGAGGAGAATGCTGAGGGGACGAACTTCGCCGGGGGTCCGCTGGAAGAGCAGCTCGAAGAGCTGGCAGCCAGCCTCGCCGACGAAGGCAAAACGCCGCTCTTTTTCACCCGGGGTAAAACACTGCTTGGCCTTATGGCCCTTGCCGATGGTATTAAAGCGGATAGCCCAGCGGCGATTCGCCGCCTTAAGGAGATGGGGCTGGGTGTCGTTATGCTGACGGGAGATCATGAGCGGAGCGCCCGGGCGCTGGCCAGGCCTTTGGCGCTCGACCGGGTAATCGCGGATATTTTACCTCAGGATAAAGAGCGGGAAGTTCGCCGCCTCCAGGAGGCCGGGCACAAGCTGGCCATGGTCGGCGACGGCATCAACGATGCGCCGGCGCTCGTGCGGGCGGATGTCGGCATCGCCATCGGGGCGGGGAGCGATGTCGCTCTTGAGTCGGCTGACCTTGTGCTGATGAAAAGCCGCCTGGCCGATCTCATCACGGCTCTCCGCCTTTCTAAGGCCACCGTGCGCAATATCAAGGAAAATCTCTTTTGGGCTCTCTTTTACAATGCGCTTTGCATTCCCCTGGCCGCAGGGGTCTTTTATCCGGCCTTTGGACTTCAGCTCAGCCCCATGATCGCTGCACTGGCGATGAGCTTCAGCTCGCTTTTTGTCGTCTCAAATGCCTTGCGCCTGCGTTTCTTTAAAGCAGAAGAGCTGCTTCCTGAGCGGGTTGAGGCAAGTTCGGTGAGAAGTTCCGCGACCCGTTCATCAGCGGTTTATACAGAAACCCATGCAGCAGGAAGTGCTGAGGTAAACTCAGTGGGAAATTCCGCGGCAAATCCAACAGTAAATTCTGAGACAAACTCAGTAAGAAATTCAGCGGCACGCTATACTTATCTTACGTTGAATGATGAAAAAACTGAGAAACCCAAAACTAAAACTGAGAATATCAAAACTGAATCAAGGGAGGAAAAGAAAATGGAAAAACGTTTAAAAATTGAAGGCATGATGTGCCAGCATTGCGTTCAGCATGTCAGTAAAGCGCTGCAGGGCGTTAAGGGCGTCGACAAAGTCGAGGTTTCTCTGGAGAAAAAAGAAGCCCGCGTCAGCGGCACGGAACCGCTCAGCGATGCTGAGCTGAAAGCTGCTGTCAAAGAAGCAGGCTACGACGTCACAGCGATTGACTAATTGAATGTTTAAGGAGGTATTCTCCATGCCTTTTCAGGTCAACCACCCCATTCTTTTCGGCCTTGCCGCTCTGGTGATCCTCTTCGTGCTCTTTCAGTCGATTTTCTTTCTGCGAAAAGCCTGGAAGCGCGCTCTGGAGCTGGGCCTCTCTTCACAGAAGCTGAGAGAGATGTCGCTCAGCACGGCGGTTTTTACGCTTGCCCCTGCCGTGGCCATTTTGATCGGTCTGATCACGCTCTCCAAGTTTCTGGGCTTGCCGCTGCCCTGGCTGCGGCTCTCGGTTCTGGGCGCGCTGACCTATGAACTCCCGGCTGCTACAGCGGCGGCTGAGGCCATGCATACGCCAATCAATTCGGCAGTCACCGACCCTGCGGCCTACAATGCGATTGCCTGGGTCATGACCCTGGGCATCCTCTCCGGCATCCTGCTGATTCTCTTTTTTCAGAAGAAAATGGCGCAGGGTATGCATAAGATGAAGGCGAAAGATGAACGCTGGAGCGCGATTCTCATGGATTCCCTTTTTCTCGGTATGATTTCCGCTTTTCTTGGCATGATTTTTAAAGATCTGAATCATGGCCTCGCCGGTTGGATTCCCGTCTTCGTTCTGCTTTTTTCCGCCATGCTCATGCTGATCTGCGGCCTTTTCGTCAAGCTTTTTAAATGGCGCTGGCTGGAAAATTACGCTATGCCCATCAGTATGCTGGGGGCGATGGCCTTTGCTATCCCGCTCACGGCCTGGATTGGCTGAGGAGGCTGCTATGAATACAAAACCATACGAACAACAGATTCACTTCTGGGGACGCTGCTCCCTAGTGATCGCCCTGCTTATGTTTATCGCCTACCCCCTGCTGAGCTGCCTGCTTTTTAATGCTTGGCCGCGGCCAGTGGATGTGCTCAAAGGGCTTCTTGCGATCGCCCCGGTTTACTGGACGGTAGGCATCATCGAAGCGCTGACCTTCAGCCCGATGCTGGGTTCGGGCGGCTCCTACCTGGGTTTTGTCACGGGCAACCTCACGGCCATGAAAGTGCCTGCCGTGCTCAGGGCCATGCAGCTCATGGACGTGAAGCCTAACACTGAAGAAGGCGAAGTAGTCTCGACCATCGCTGTCGCTGTGTCGTCCATCGTGACCACCTCCATTCTCTTCTTCGGGATGCTGCTGCTCACGCAGCTTACTCCGATTCTGGAATCGCCCGTACTTGCGCCCGCCTTCGACAACATTCTGCCCGCGCTCTTCGGCGGCCTCGCCGTGGTCTTTATCTCGAAAAACTGGAAAATCGCCATCACCCCGCTGCTGGCGATGTTGCTGTTATTCCTCTTTATGCCCGGACTGGCGGGCGCGGTCAGCCTGCTCGTGCCCGTGAGCGCCCTGCTCACCATTGGAGCTGCGCGCCTGCTCTATAAGAAAAATCTCATCTGAAGCGTGGACTGAACCGCATTAAACACCAGCGTCACTCAGCTCACAAGGAAATCATGGCAGTGACAGAACCCTCGCTGCAAGCCTTTGCAAAGAGGGTCCGTTCACTTAAGAAGAAAATCCAGTTCAACGGTCTAAAGCCATTGGAACTTATAAGCGGAAGGAGCCTTTTATGTCTGATCTTCAGAGGGCGGCGGGACATCTGAGCCGCGCCCTGCAGTTTGCCACTGTCTCACATCAGGATAGCCGCCAGGTCGATTGGCCCGTTTTTACGGCTTTCGAGAAATATCTGGAAGAGGCTTATCCCCTCGTTCATCAGAACCTGGAGAAGACCGTGGTGAATGAGCACGGTCTGGTCTTTCGCTGGAAGGGGCGGAAGAGTGAGGAGAGTGAGAAAAGTGAGGGGGATGAAAAGAGCATCCTTCTGACGGCTCACTACGATGTTGTTCCGGCCGATTCTGAGGGCTGGCCCTATCCTCCCTTTTCCGGGGAGATCCATGATGAAAAGATTTACGGGCGGGGCAGTTTTGATGACAAGGGTTCCCTGATTGCGATTCTTGAGGCCGTCACCAGTCTACTTGAGGAGGGCTTTGTCCCTCCCTGCGATATCACCCTGGCCTTCGGCTTTGACGAAGAAGTCGGCGGCGCACTGGGGGCGCAGAAAATTGCAGCCTGGATGGAAACTGAAGGCCTGTATTTTGACCATGTCCTCGATGAGGGCGGAGCCGTGGCCGATGGGTCGATGATGGGCATAGAAAAGCCCGTTGCGGTGATTGGGGTGGCCGAAAAAGGCAACAGCAGCTTTGTGATCCACTTTGAAGGGGAGGGAGGGCACTCTTCGACCCCTCCGAAAGAGACAGCCGTGAGCACCATGGCCCGTTTTATCCGGGAGGTTCAGTCGAAGCCTGCAAAGCCCAGGCTCACGCCCACAGTCAAGGCCATGCTCAAGGCCACCGCGCCTTACCGTCCCGGCATCCAGCGCTTTATTCTTGCGCATCCGGATCTGTTTGCGCCGCTGCTCATAAAAATCCTGCAGAAAAATCGTCAGACTGCCGCCATGCTGCGGACAACGACTAGCTTTACCATGGCGGCAGGCGGCGTTTCTCATAACGTTCTGCCGGAAAAAGCCAGCTGCACGGTCAATCTGCGAATTCTCCAGGGTGACAGCGTGGCCCAGGCGCTGCAGCGTTTTCGGGATATCGGCATTCCCTTTCAGGTCGAAGCCATCCTCCAGGAAGAGCCGACAGCGGCTTCTCAGTTGGAAGGCCCGGCCATGGAGCACCTGCGCTCCAGTATTGCCAGCATATTCCCGGAGGCAGTGATCACCCCTTATCTGATGGTAGGTGGGACGGACTGCCGTCACTATGCCCGGGTGTGCCGCAACGCCTACCGTTTTGAACCGGCCAGAGTCAGTGAAAAAGAGCTTTCGCTCATGCACGGCAAGGGCGAATATCTGAGCCTGAAAAATTTAAAAACGATGATTGAATTTTATGAGACTTATATCCGCACGCTGGCGTAAGCCAACGTTTTGCTCCGCTTCAAATAGCACGGATCCAAAACAAGCGGAAGGTTATCCAGGAAAGAGAGAAGCATGAAAAAATCAAGTGAAAAAGACGTGAAAAAAGCCTCTGGCCTTCGTGGGACGGCGAAAACGTCCAAAGCTAAAGCTGTCGAAGTTCCCCAGGCATCTGAAGCAGCAAGCAGAGCAGGAGAGAGCCAGCTTTTGCTGATCAAACATGCCCGCCTCTGGCGGCGGGGCGAAGCGAAGCCGCAGGAGGTGGAGCTGCTCATCGGCGGTGGAAAAATTTTGAAGCTGGGCAAGGATTTAGGCCTTGCCAAGGACTTTTGTCCGATCTGGGATGCCGGCGGCGACCTGCTGATTCCGGCCTATGTCGATCAACACGTTCATATCACCGGCGGCGGTGGCGAAGGCGGCTTTGCCAATCAGGTCCCGCCGATTCAGCTTTCCACGATTGTGCAGGGCGGTGTGGCGACGCTGGGCGGCCTTCTGGGCACAGATGGCTGCACGCGTTCCGTCGAAAACGTGCTGGCCAAATGCAAGGGCCTCAACGAAGAAGGCCTGAGCTGCTTCGCCTATACCGGCTCCTATGTGCTGCCCTCGGCGACCATCTGTGGATCGATCACCCGCGACATTGTCCTGATTCAGGAGATTATCGGCGTTAAAGTGGCCGTTTCGGATCACCGCTCCTGCGGCATTACCGATGATGAACTCATCAAAGTTGGTTTTGCGGCTCGTCAGGGCGGTGTTCTGGCCAATAAAGCCGGTGTAGTTCACATTCATGTAGGTTCAGGAAAAGATGGTATTGGCCTCATTTTCCGCGCCCTGGAAAAGAGTGATCTGCCCATCTCGGTTTTCCGTCCGACCCACATGGAAACACATTTTGAAGAAAGTTTACGCTTTGCCAGGCTCGGAGGTTATGTCGACCTAACGACAGGCGGAAAGCCAGAAAAAACAGCGGAAGCGCTTGCCCGTCTGCTCTGTGAAGCCCCTGCTGATCGCTTTACGCTGAGCTCTGATGCCAACGGCAGTATGCCGCGCTGGAATGAACGCAAAGAGATCATCGGCATCCGGGCCTCGGAAATATCGGCAAACCAGGCCTGCGTGAAAGCTCTTGTAGAAGATCAGAAAATCCCTCTCCCGGAGGCCGCTGCGCATCTCAGCGAGTACCCGGCACGCGCCCTCGGCCTTTTCCCGAAGAAGGGCATCATTGCGGAAGGCGCCGATGCCGATTTACTCTTTCTCGATAAGCAGCTGAATATCCGCAGCCTTTTTGCCCGGGGACAGTGTTTCCTTGAAGCTGGGAAACTCCTGCGCCGTGGACGTTTTGAAGGCTGAAGGGTGCGACGCTTTATGACAGACGCTTTACGACAGAGGAAACGTGGGGAAACTTCTGTGTCGTGGACTTTTTGAGCTGGAATCGATTGGACAGGAGTCTTAATGTTTTTACCTGATAAACTTATTGGAAAAGCCGATATGGTTTGACCTTCACCTGTGTGCTGCATAGAATAAGCAGGCGCCATGGTGTCTAAGCTACGGCGTTTTACAGATTTTGGAGGTTTTTATGAAAAAAAATTACCGTCATGTACTGGCCCTTCTGCTGGTTCTGGTCATGGGTCTTTCCCTGATCGCCTGCCAGGATGCAGGTAAAAAGGAGAACACAGCTGCTCCGGAAAAGACCACGGAGAAAGCCGCTGAGAAGGCTGAGGAAACAAAGGATCAGGCGGATAAAGTGACAGAGGCCAGCGCAGCCGAAAGTCAGAAAGAGGAAGCTGCTGCAGCTGAAACCAGCGCTGAGCAGGCGGCTGAGGATAAGAAAGGCGATGCGGAGCTGGAAAAAGAGCTGATCGTCTATTCGACGCACCCCGAAGATATGCTGACCGTCATCGCCGACAAATTTGAAGAAAAAACCGGCGTAAAAGTGGAGTTTATTAACCTCAAGGGTGCTCTCGCCGAGAGAGTTCGCTCGGAAAAAGACAATCCGCAGGCCGACATTATGTACGGCGGTTCCGTATCACTCTATGCATCTCTGGCCAAAGATCAGTGCTTTGCCAAAGTGGAGCCCAGCTGGGCCAAGGATCTGCCGGAAAATCTGAAGAGCCCGGATGGTGTCTGGTACGCGACCATGCAGACCCCGGTGGTTTTCTTTTATAACAGCGAAAAACTCGCCAAAGAAGATGTGCCGAAAACCTGGGCCGACCTTGCTGACCCTCGCTACGAGGGTAAAATCTGCTCCCGTGATGGACTTTCTTCTTCTCAGCGCGCGACCGTCGCTTCGATCCTCTACACCTATGATAAAAAGGGTGAGATTGACGCGGCCTGGGACTATCTGAAAAAGCTGGATGCCAACACCAAGAGCTACTACAACTCCGGTTCACAGCATTTCCAGGCTGTCGGCAAGGGCGAAGCTCCGCTGAGCTATGGCGTCCACTCGGCCATTATTCAGAACCGTGATAAAAACAATCTGCCCCTGGAGATCGTCATTCCTGAAGATGGCGCGGTGCTCATTCCTGACGGGGTTGCGGCCATCAATAAGGCGCCCCATCCCGCAGCTGCCGCTGCTTTTGTCGAATTTGTCGGCTCCGAGGAAGTCCAGGGCATGCTGGCCAATCAATTCCAGCGCTATCCTGTTCTGAAGGCCGCCACCAAGCAGGGTCCTGACTGGATGCAGGTTGAGATGACCGCCATGGATATTGACTGGGCCAAGCTCTCCGAAAAAGAGGGAGAATGGATCCAGAAGTGGGAAGACGAAATCCGCAGCGCGGACAAGGATATTAAATAATCCCGGCTTTCATAGCCCATAGCTTTCCTGTCGGAGAGGCGTATCTTCTGTCAGGTTAAGTAAACTCTAAGCTAAGCCCGGCTTTATGCCGGGCTTATTTTATAAGCGAGTAAAAGGCCGGGTGTTGCTGAGTGAGTGCATCAAGTTGTGGAATTCTGTTTCCTAAGCAGAGAAAGCGGCTCCATGAGGCACTTTTGCCCGGGACTTTAGAAAGTGCCCTACAATAGCTAGAATAGAAGCAAGTTATTTTCTTTTGAGAGGACAGAGAGATGATAAAAATTGAGGGACTGCGCAAGTCTTTTGGTCAGCAGGAAGTTTTATGCGGGATTGACCTGGAGATCAGAGATGGTGAGCTGGTTTCACTTCTGGGGCCTTCCGGCTGCGGCAAATCAACCTTTCTTCGCATTCTGGCCGGTTTTGAAACAGCGGATGCGGGCCAGGTTTTTATGGAGGGTGAAGAACTCCTGACCAAGCCCCTGCAAAAACGGAAGATTGCCATGGTTTTTCAGAACTACGCGCTTTTCCCTCACATGAGTGTGGAAGAAAATATCGCCTATGCCCTGCGTCAGCGCAAGGTCTCAGCAGGGGACATTGCCGGGCGTCTGGATCAACTGCTCAGCCTCACTCAGCTCAGCCATCTGCGCAGTAAAAACGTGGGCTATCTCTCCGGTGGAGAACAGCAGCGAACCGCCTTTGCCCGGGCTTTAGCCGCCGACCCGGAGCTGCTGCTTCTGGATGAACCCCTGTCGAATATCGACGCCCGCCTGCGGGAAGAAATGCGGGAGGAGATTCACCGCCTCCACAAAGAGACCGGGGTCACCAGCATCTACGTGACCCATGACCAGAGTGAGGCCCTCTACCTCTCCGATCGAGTCGTTCTGCTCAATCAGGGGAAGATCGAGCAGGAGGGCCTTCCTGCGGAAATCTATAATCACCCGATCAGCCTTTATGCGGCTGACTTTGTCGGCAGTAACAATATCCTCAGAATACCGGAATTTTTAAAGGCTTTTGCGCCTGCCGCAGCCCTGGCTATCCGTCCCGAGAATATTAAGATTTTGGATAAGAGCGATGACCAGGCGGATGTTCGTGGCACGATTGTCTCGCGCTTTTTCTGCGGGGCAAGCATGCGTTATCGCTTCGACATCGGCTCGGCTCAGATCACCGTGGAATGTCCCAATCGCCCGACTCAGCTTCATTACGAGACCGGTGAAGAGCTCGGCCTCTATTTCGAGCGTTCGGCCATCAATGCCTACAATGAAGAGGGGAGACTCATCCATGTTCAAGCCTGAAAAGAACCCTGCGGTCCAGCTCTCTTTCAGACCTGGACCGCTTCAGCGCTTCCTGCGCCTCTGTCTCTGGATCCTGAGCTTTATCTTCCTGCTGAGCTTTGTTTTCTGGCCTGTCCTGCGAACGCTCAGTCTTGTTTATCAGGAAAATCAGGGCGATTTGCCGCTCATCTGGCAAAAACTCTGGAGCTCTCACAATGTTGAGGCCTTGCGCAATTCCATCCTTTTAGGCCTCCTGACAGTTGTCGTCTGCGGGGCTACGGGGAGTTTTCTCGCCTTTTATACCCTCATGATTCAGCCCCGAAAGGCCAAAGTGCTCCATAGTTTTCTCTTCCTGCCCTTTGTCTTGCCCGGGGTGGTTTCGGTTCTCGCTTTTATTCAAATCTACGCCGATACCGGCGTCATCAACCAGACGCTCAAAGCGCTCTTTCATCTGGACGAGGCCCCCTTCCAATTTACCGGCCTTCCGGCCATCCTGCTCATCCACGCGGCCACCCAATATGTCATTTTTTATTTACAACTGCGCCTTGCCCTGCAAAATGTCGATCATTCGCAAATTGAAGCAGCCAGGCAACTGGGAGCCTCATCCTGGTCGGTATTTACCACCGTCTTCTGGCCGGAATGCAGGCAGGCTGTACTGATGTCATCTTTATTGACCTTTGTGGCCGGCATATCGGCCTATTCCGCTCCATATCTTGTGGGCGGACGCTTTACCGTCCTTTCAGCTCGTATTGCCGCCTCGAAGCTTAACAACGATATGGGGGGCGCCCGTCTCCAAGTTCTTCTCCTCTTTGGCCTTGCTGCCATCCTTATGCTCTTCAGCGAACGATTTTCCCGGCAGCAGCACTTCGACCGGGACAGCCGCGGCGTCCGCCGTGGGCGTTTTGTGGTGCAGAATAGGAAACTGCGTTTTCTCCTGCATCTCATCGCTGTGCTTTTGATCCTCATGATTTTCATCCCTCTGCTCGCGGTCATTTATTTTTCTTTCGGTCCCACCAAAGAGTGGATGACCCAGATCGTGCCGACGACCCTGACCCTGGAAAATTATGTCCAGCTTTTCGGCGCGCGCCGGGCCTTCCGTCCCTTAAGAAACAGCCTCCAGATGTCCCTTCTGGCTGCCCTGACGGCCTGTGTTTTTTCGCTTATTTTCCTGCTTATTTCAGATCGCCGACGTGATGCCGCCAGCAATCTCGGTCGCTTTGGCTTTACCCTGCCTGCCGCGATTCCTGCCTCCACCCTGGGAATCATGCTGATTTCAGCCTTCAACCAGCCTTTCCTGCTTCTGGGCAATCAGATTCTGGTGGGAACCTTCTGGATTATGCCCCTGGCCTATGCGATCACGGCTCTGCCCATAGCTTTCCGTACCGTTCAGGGCTCTCTCGAACGCTTTCCTCTCGACTATGCCCATGCCGCGGCCAACCTTGGGGCTTCCTCCTGGAAGGTGCTCTGGCAGATCCGTCTGCCTCTGGCAAGACCGGCCATCATCAGCGCCTTTCTTTATGTCTTTATGCGTGCTCTGGGTGAATACAACATTTCCTCACTGCTCTACAACGTGAAGACGGAGCCCATTTCCATCCGCATGATTTCGGCGATGCATGACTACAACATGGGCCTTTCGATGGCTTATGCCAGCGTTATTCTCATCATGAGCCTGCTGATCTCCTTTATTGTCAGCAGCCTGGAGAAAAGGCGCTCACAGTTAAATCGTGAGTAAGTGCGTCTCAGTTTAAAGGCCTGCAAAGACGAGTTTGGAAAAGCAGCGGTAGCCTGCTCTGCCGATAACAGGTCGTATTTTGCTCTGGTAAAAGCAGGCAAGAACTTGCTCTGATAAAGGCAGATGATCTTTCGCAACAGAAAAAGAGCCCTTATTTTACTGAGGAAAATTTTTCTGCTTGCGTTATACTATGAGGTAAGAATATGAAAAGAGGTTGCCCCATGAGAAAAAAACTGTCTGTTTTTCTTTTCATTTGCCTTGTCTGCCTATCTCTGGCAGGCGCACAGACGATCTTTGCCGAAGGCGAAGCGCCGCAGTCTTCTGATCCCCTTTCAAAGTCCAGTGCTACCTTGGATGGCACAGAACTTCCCTTGCCCTGTGAGATGAAGGTTCTGAGCGATGCCGGCTGGGAGATCGATGAGCCCAAACGTGTGCTGGAAGCCGGACAAACGGCCTTCGTCCAGCTGCATAAGGGTGAGAACCAAATGGGTGTGCTGCTGGCTTCTCTGGCTTTGGAATCGCGTCCCCTGAGTGAATGCGAGATCATCAGTCTGCGCGTCCAGGAAGGGAAAATATCATCGGACAGCCTGATTCTGCCTGAAGAGATCAAGCTTGGATCCAGCAAGGCCGAGCTCATCGCCGCCTATGGCGAAACGGCCGATGTGATCGATACCGACGATGTCAGCGTGCTCAACTACAGTACGCTTCGTGGTCAGATTCGCTTCTGGGTCCGGAAAGACCTTGTCGAGGCTATTGAACTGAATGCTGCGGCTGAAGCTTACAGCCGCCTGACGGCGCTGCAGGCTGCAGAAGGCAGCGATAACACCATTCGCATCGGGGTCTTTGAACCGCTGAGCGGTGCCTTTGGCGCTGCCGCCGAAGAAATTCTCTCCGGAATTAACCTGGCTCAGAGCCAGCGCCCCGAAGTTCTGGGTCGGAAAATTGAGCTGGTGCAGGCGGACAACCAGTCCAATGCTGCAGAAGCCTACTCCATCGTCGAACGTCTGCTGGCCAAAAACGATATCTCAGCCGTGATTGGCTCTTATGGCTCTGGCCTCAGCCTCGCTGCAGGCCCCGCTTTTGCCGAAGCCAAAGTGCCGGCGGTGGCCTGCTCTTCCACGAATCCGGACGTGACCAGAGACAATCCCTATTACTTCCGTGTCTGCTTTACCGATAGCTTCCAGGGTTCTATCCTGGCCAGATTTGCCTTAGATAAATTTCAGGCCAAAACGGCGGCCACCCTTACAGACGTGACCTCGAATTACTCGCTTGGCCTGGTGAAGAGTTTCACGGAGAGCTTCAAAAAAGCCAACGGCGACAACGCCCTGCTCAGCGAAGGCCAGTATCTGAGCGGAGCACAGGATTTCAGTGTGCAGCTCGAACAAATCAAGGCCGCCAATCCTGACGTGATTGTCTGTCCCGGAAATTACAGCGACAGTGGCTTTATCATCAAACAAGCCCGTGCCATGGGCATTACTGCTCCTATTCTCGGCGGCGACACCTGGGATTCCGCTGACCTTATCACCCTTGCTGGTGATGCGGCGAATCAGGACGTCTACTTTGTCTCACATTTCAGCGCTGAGCTTCCGGCCAACGAAGAGGCCAAAAACTTTGATAAGCTCTACCAGGAAAAAATTCAAAAAGCTCCGGGCAGCATGGCTGCTTTAGGCTACGACGCTTATATGCTTATCGTCGATGCCATCGAGCGCGCCGGATCAGCTGAGCCTGAGGCCGTTCAGAAAGCCCTTGCCGAAGGCCAGAAATTCCTCGGCGTGAGCGGCGAGATGACCTTCGACAAATACGGCGATCCTCACAAACAAGCTGTGATCAGCAGCATCAAGGAAGGCAAGATCGTCGCGCTGGAGAGCGTACCCGCAGAATAAAGCGCCCACTTCCCCCGTCACTTGCTATACTTCCCCCGCCACTTGCTAAATAAGCAACAGCGGGGGAGTTTTTTTGAAAAAACTCCTGTCACACGCCCTCTCAGCGAGCGGAGCTTAACGAACTTGCGCTTTTGACTTGACCAGCCCCCCTCTCTTCGTGCTACAATACGAAAGCTCGACGAAGCAGAAGCCTCTGCTTCGCGATTCATTCGCTCATGGAGAAGTACCCAAGAGGCCGAAGGGGACGGTTTGCTAAACCGTTAGTAGGGGTTTACTCTAGCGAGGGTTCGAATCCCTCCTTCTCCGCCATAATAGTCATGAAGCATAAGTGACTTGCTCAAAAGCCCCAGAAATGGGGCTTTTGTTATTCTTTGCCTGTTCATTATAAAATTTAATACATATAATATCTGACAGTTCGAAAGGTAAAAACTTGAGATTAAAGCGAAAATTTAGAATGCCAGTAATGAAAACTTGAGAGTTAAAAAGTTAAAAACTTGGGAGTTGAAATCTTAAAAATCTGGGAGTTGCATGATACAATTTCAACAGGAGGATGTCGATGAAACGTTATTTACCCAGATTAGTAGATGAATTACTTGAAAAAGAACTTGAAGCTTTTGGTGCAGTGTTGATAACAGGACCGAAATGGTGCGGAAAAACAACAACAGGCTTAAACCACGCAAAGAGTAGTCTGTTTCTGCAAAATCCTGATGAAAGAGAACAAAACTTAAGGTTGGCAGATGTTAAGCCTTCTTTATTGTTAAAAGGGAATAACCCCAGGTTAATTGATGAGTGGCAAGATGCCCCTCAACTCTGGGACTCGGTAAGATTTAGTATAGATCAAAGATCAGAAACGGGATTATACATTCTTACTGGTTCAACGAGTGTTGACGATTCCTTAATTAGACACTCAGGAACAGGTCGAATCGTCAGATTAAAAATGAGGACGATGAGCTTATTTGAAAGTGGAGATTCAAATGGAGAAGTCAGCTTGTCTCGATTATTAGATGGTGGAGAAATAACTGGTCAGTCTCCTCATAGCATAGAGGATATCGCTCATTTAATTGTCGGTGGAGGATGGCCCGCTTCAGTGGGTAAAACTCTGGAAATTAAACAAAGGCAAGTTGCTGGTTACTGCAAGGCCATAGTGAATACTGAAATTTCGACAGCTGACGGCATCAGCCGGGATAGTGAAAAAGTGTACCATGTTCTCAGATCGTATTCTCGCCATCTTTCGACTCAGTCCACGATCAAAACCATCACGAATGACGTTACCCGGAATTTTGATTCAATAAATAGAAAGACCGTAGGGGAATATCTGGAAGTCTTACAAAAAATATTTGTCATAGAAGACTTGAAAGCGTGGAGTCCCAAATTGAGGTCGAAGACCAGCATTTCAACAAGTTCGACAAGGCATTTTGTCGACCCTGCTATTGCCGCGTATTTTCTTGATGCAAATCCAGCCGATTTATTAAATGATCTGGAAACGATGGGCTTATTGTTTGAGTCGTTAGTCGTGAGAGATTTAAGAATCTTTACGGAGAGTTTAGGTGGAAAAGTATACCATTATCGAGATCATAGTGGCCAGGAAGCCGATGCGATCCTGCATTTTAATAATGGCCAATGGGGAGGAATAGAAGTCAAATTAGGGAATCGAGCGATTGATGAAGGGGCTGAAAGCTTAAAAAAATTAGCTGATAAAATTGATCAGAATTCAATGAATTCGCCATCCTTTTTAGCTGTTATTACAGGAAGCGGATATGCTTATCGAAGGAAAGATGGCGTGTACGTGATTCCCATAGGCTGCTTGAGAAATTAGTTTTGTATACGACAGACGATGTGGAGCAACTGGATGCCGTACTAACAAAAGACAAATGCAAGGGAAGGAACGGGCAGGAGCCTTCCCTCGCATTCTGTTCGTTTCAGAACCATCCTCTTTGATTCAGATTCGTGAGCGTCGAACCCAAGGTCGTCTAGCAAGATGAAAGCTGAAACTTTAGACTAAACAAAACTGGATGTGTAAAGACGTTTAGTGTAGATGAGTCTAAAGGAGTGTAGTCATGACGAGTCAACTGGTTGAGCTGAAAAAATCGGCAAACTAAATCGCTGGTACGAAGATATAAAGTCACAGAAACAAAGTGGCCTCACAGTAAACGAATGGTGTGAACAAAGCGGAATGAATCGTCACACGTTTTATTATCGGTTCAGAGTGGTGATGCGTGCCTTAGAAGATCGACTCACCAGCGAACAGCCGAAAGGTGTACAATTTGCGGCTTTACCGAAACCGGCTCCAGAGAGCGGGACGGAACGAGCCACCATCCGCCTTCGTCTTGGCGAACTGGAAATAGAGATTCCGACCGGAGCAAGCCGCGAGAACATCCATGCTGTCATCGAGGCCCTGAAGTGCTAAACGATTACAAGACCAAGGGCAAGATCTACCTGGCTCTGGGCTATACCGATCTACGCAAAGGGATTGACGGTTTGTGTGCTTTGGTTCAGGTACACTTTGGCAAAGAGCTCCGGACCCACGATTTGTTCCTGTTTTGTGGACGAAGGACGGATCGGATAAAGGGAGTCATCTGGGAGGGAGATGGATTTCTGCTGCTGTACAAGCGATTAGAAGCAGGACGATTCCAATGGCCCCGAACAACAGCTGAACTTGCAGAAATTACCCCTGAACAATACTCGTATCTCATGCGTGGAATGCAGGTGATCTCAGCGAAAATTCCAGTACAGAAGCTCGCCCCTAAAATCGTCTGAAAGCACTGATAAACAGGCATTTCAGCTTGATTAACCAAGCCGAAAATGATAAAATAACGGCATGGAAACAGTCACGATTTCACAGGCGGAATACCAGAAATTCAAAGCTCAGGAACAGTATATTTGCGAACTGGAGCAACAGAAAAAGTTTCTCCAGGAACAGCTTCACTTACTCAGAAAAGCCCAGTTTGGTTCCAGGAGTGAACGTGCCATTTACCTCAAACAATTAAGCTTAGAAAACCTCTTTGACGAGGTAGAAGTTTTTAGCGATCCTGAACTGGAAGAACCGAAGCTGGAGGAAGTGGTTCAGGTTCCGGCTCACACCCGCAGGAAGAAGTCTGTCAAAGAACAGCTGCCGAAAGAGATTCCCGTTGTGGAACGCCACCACTATGTGGATGAAGCAGGCCGTACCTGCCCCCACTGCTCCGCTGAGCTGGTGGAGATTGGCACAGAAATCCGCGAGACCCTGGGAATGGCCCCCGCCAAGATTTTCGTGATTAGGGATGTGGCCCATATTTATGCCTGTAAGGAATGCGAGAAGGAAGCGGAAGCGGTCACGATCCGCAAAGCGACTCTCCCCGCGGCAGTGATTCCCGGCGGAATGGCCAGCCCTGAGGCGATCGCGAATATTATTAATGACAAGTTCGTCCAGGGAACACCGCTTTACCGGCAAGAACAGTACTGGAACCGCCAAAACGTGATGCTTTCCCGACAGACGATGTCGAATTGGCTACACTATTCCGTTGAAAATTACTTGAAGTATATTTACGACAAGCTCCACCAGGATTTACTAAAAGAAACCATACTGCACGCAGATGAGACGGAACTCCAAGTTCTTCGCGAGGAAGGAAAAAGCCCACAAAGCAAGAGTTACATGTGGCTGTACCGAACCGGGGTTACGTCAGCAACACCAATTGTGCTCTTCCGCTACGAACGAGACCGAAGGCATGACCGGCCCAAGGACTTTCTGAATGGCTTCCGCGGCTATCTTCACAGCGACGGCTACGAGGCTTACCACAAGTTGGAAGGTGTAGTCTCTGTCGGCTGTCTTGTACACGTCCGCAGAAAATTTGTGGAAGCAGTTGAAGCTGCCGGCAAAAGCAAAGGCAGCAGCACCTTGCCGGCAAGGCGGTGAAGGATCTGCAACAAATCTTTGACTGGGACAGTTCCTGTGCAAACATGACGTTGGAAGAACGCTACCAGAAACGGCTGGAAAAGCAAAAACCTTTCCTGGAGGCTTTCTTTGACTGGGTGGAGAGTATTTCTGTTTCAGAAAAGTCAGCTTTGGGACGGGCCAGAACCTATGCTTTAGGACAGAAAGAGTATGTTCTCAACGTTTACAAAGACAAACGTCTGGAGCTCAGCAACAACCGCGCGGAACGGACAATTAAACCGTTTGTCATTGGACGAAAGAACTGGCTTTTTGCGAACACACCCAAAGGAGCTGAGGACAGCGCGATCCTTTACTCACTGGTAGAAACTGCCAAAGAAACCGGCATAGATCCATACCAGTACTTTATTTACGCCCTTACTGAAGCGGCAGAACTCAGGGCTGCTGATGAGTGTGAGAAAATTGCTGAGCTGACGCCTGCCAATTTTAAAAAGCTAGCCAAGAACGGCTCTGACCGCGGCTAGGTTTGACGCTTACAAAATTCCCGTCATGATCCAATGATGAAAAAAAGAGCAAGTGGTTTTTCTTGTCCACCTGCTCTAAATACTTCTCGTGTTCTCGTTCTCGCCAGTAGACTTTATAAATATCTTCACTGACTTTTACCTTTTGCCCTCTGACATAAAGGTAATACTCTTTTGCCATAAAGTTTCCTCCATTTCTTTTTTGTCTATTTGTTTTTCAGACAAAAAAGGAGGACTCCTGCATCTTGGCATAAGAAGTCCTCTAAAATGAAAGAAACCTGTTCTTTCTTTTACTATATTTAATTGTTTAGACGAGAATATGGAAAGACAGACAACTGTAAATCTTATAAGAAAAAGGAAGGATTTTGTTTTGAGTTATAGCTTCAAAGAAATATATAGCCTTTATCATATCCTGTCCCTCCATTTTACAACTAACTATTCCTCATAAATTAAGCCCTTCTACTATTTCAGGTATCCACGCACATAATAAGAAATTTTATGCTTGTACTTTTTCTTTGCTCATCTTATTTAGTTCTCCAAGCATCATGAAGATTCCAACAACAATCATAATGAAATCAACAAGGGGCTGTGTGAACCAAACAGCTTTTACTCCAAATACCATTGGCAAAAGAATCATTGCAGGGACAAACAGGAAGAGCTGTCTAAGCATAACAATAATTCCTGCTTTCTTTCCGTTCCCGATTGATTGGAAGAATGTAATTGTCATTACCATTACTCCATACAGAATAAATACAGAATAGAATAGTCTGAAATTCCCAACTCCCTGTGTTATGATACTTGCTTCTACTCCAAACAAGGAAAGTATCTGACTTGATAGCAATAATGATGGAATCCAAAAGATTGCCGCAAGCACAAGTCCTCCGATAGAAAATACCTTCATTGCTTGCCTTACTCTTTCATATTGCTTTGCTCCGAAGTTTGTTCCGACAACAGGCTGCAATCCTTGACTCATTCCCCAAAGTGGAATGAACGAAAAGGCATATACACGAAGCGATGCTGCCATCAAAATTCCGTTTGGATCTCCGCCATACTTAAATGCCATTTTATAAAGCATAGTCTGTTGAATCATGAACAGAAGCTGCATCATCATAGCTGATGAGCCTACTCCAAACATTTCTTTTTTTATTTCCGCATCAGACTTAATCTTATGAATTTTTACAACCTTGCTCTTTTTCAGGAAGTAGTGCAGCGTTACAACTGCTTGAACAAATTGGGCTGTAATAGTAGCAAGTGCGGCACCCTCAATGGCGTATTCACCCATAACTGTCATTAAAATCGGATCAAGAATGATATTCAGTAAAGCTCCAAGTCCCATTATCATCATGGCTTTTTTCATTAGACCTTCGCCACGCATAACCATGTTTGCGGACTGTGTAAAATTTACAAAGAGGGAACCGATAAAGATTACTCTTAGGTATCTGATACCATAAGCTTTGATCTCACCTGTTGCTCCGACCATATCTAAAAAATGTGGTGCAAGTAGTATTCCGCCAACTGTTATGATCGCCGAAAACAAAATCACCCAGAAAATCAGGTTGCCCATAATTTTATCTACGGTTTTCTGATCTCCTTTACCAATCGCTCGTGATAAAACAGATGCAGAACCTACACCAAGAAGTGTAGACACCCCGCTGTTAAAAAAAGTAAGTGGCATCGCAACGCCGCAGGCAGTCATTGCAGTTTGCCCTATGATTTTCCCGGCAAATATCCCGTCCATTAACGGATACAAACCGATTACTATCATTCCGATAACCGCCGGAATGGATAACTGAAAAAGTAAATCTATCGGTCTTTTTGTTAATAGTTGTTCTTTCATTTCTTGCTTCATTCTAAAATCCCCCTTCTAAAAATATTGCTATTTGATTTTCCATCCGATTGCTCTTTCTCTTTGAGAAATAAATCGTTGGTAAATGTGTGATTTCTCAAGCAATTCACTATGTGTCCCTATACTTTCTATCTTGCCTTTATCCATGACAACAATCTGATCTGCACCTTGAATGGTTTCCAATTTATGTGCAATGACAAGTACAGTTTTGCCTTTTAGTAAGTTGTGCAGTGCAGCTATAAGTTGCTCTTCATTTTCAGGATCTACGCTTGATGTTGCCTCATCCAAAATCACAATCTTACTTGGTTTAAGCATTGCTCTGGCAATGGAAATTCTTTGACGCTCGCCCAGATTCGATTCAGTGGGCTTCTTAAACCGGGCAACAGTGACAAACGCAAACCCTCAGTACACGTACTGCTCTGTCAGCGCAGATTTCTGTACCAGTCGGCGGTATAAGTCAGAGCTTGCCATGAGTTCGCTGTGAGTGCCCACGCTGTTCACCTTTCCGTCTTCAAAGACAACAATTTTCTGAACCTTTTCGATGGACTTCATGCGATGGGAGATAATCACCACAGTTTTATTTTTCATGAGCTCATTCAGGCTCTTTTGAATGGCCATTTCATTTTCCACGTCCAGGGAAGCGGAAATCTCATCGAGCAGGAGAATCGGCGCATTCTTTAAAAAGGCCCGGGCAATGGAGAGACGCTGACGTTCTCCCCCGGAGAGCTTACTGCCGTTTTCCCCAATCAAGCTCTGGTAGCCCTGGGGCAGCTTTAGAATAAATTCTTCGCAATTCGCCTTCCGGGCTGCTTCCCTGACTTCCTCATCGCTGGCTTCTTTGCGGCCGATACGGATATTCTCCATCACTGTCCCGTTAAAAAGTGTGACATCCTGGAAGACCATGGAAATCTGCGCGTAAAGACTTTCCGGGGAGATATCCTTCAGCGCCTGAGCACCAAGGGTAATAGAACCCTGATCGTAATCATAAAGGCGGGACAAAAGACGAATCATGGTCGTCTTGCCGGAGCCGGACGGCCCGACAAAGGCGGTCACTTCTCCCTGCTTCGCTGTAAAATTGATGTCGTTAAGGACACGATGGTCTCCGTAAGCAAAGCTAAGCCCTTTGACTTTAATGTCATAATTCTTGAGCGACACCGATTGACCCTTTTGAATAGGGGTATTTTTCAGCTCTTTAATTCGGTCGACCCGAACGTCAATACAAAACAGTTCGGCGATATTCATACTCACTGCTTCGACTGCATCGGTCATCCGGGCAATGGCAATTAAATAGCCGATACCATAAAGAGGAGTGAGTTCTCCTCGCAGCATAAGCCAGGTAACGGCAAGAATCGTTGTGGCCATAGCGCATTTAACGATTGACATGGCCGTGGTCACGGGAATACCCTGGCCCAGTTCAGCAGACATGTGTATTTTTTCTGCTGCCCGGATCGCCTGATGGATCTCCTTGCGTTTTGTTTCGACCAGCTTGTAAGCATGGATCTCCTGCTGCATTTCGATGGCATCCTGCAGAACTTCAATATTGTCACGACTTTGCTGATAAAAACGCCGAATACATGCCTTTTGATAACGTTTAGAAAAGAGGATGATGCCCAGGCTGAGGACAATGGGAAACAGCATCGCCAGACCCACACGTGCATTGCCGATAAAAACCAAAAGCAGCATGATGGAAAGAAAGGCGCCCGTCCCGATCGCCTGGGGAATAGCATGGGAAAATGCATGCTCCATATCCAGGACATCCTGCATCAGAGTTTGTGCCAGATCGGAGAGATCATGTTTTGCAAAGTAGCTTAAAGGCAGTTCTTTCAGGGTATCCGCAATGGAGACGCGCAAATCTCGCGCCTCCATATAAGTGGCATTGTAGGTCCAGCGGTATTCAAGATCGAGAGCCAGGTACATGCAAAGGACAATGGCTGCCATGGCAAGCAAATAGCCCGGTAAAGGGCTGAGCTGCCCAGTGCTCAGAATATCCCGCGCGAAGTAGAAGAATAGCATCATGGCGGCCATATATGTGATATTGACGAAAAAAGAGGCGATGGACGCCAGCGTCATTCCGCGCGCTCCTTTATCTGTCAGTGCAAAGCTTTTCTGTAGTGTTTTCATGCGACCACCTTCCAATCATTTGCCTGCGCATAGAGATGCTGCAAATCTGCATAGCGACCTTTCTTTTCCATCAAGCTCCGGTGGCTTCCACGTTCCAGAATTTTGCCCTCCTCCACCACCAAAATTTCATCTGCCTGCCGGATGCTTGTGAGCCGGTGGGCAATCATAATGACGGTTTTTCCCTTCATCAAATGGCTGAAGGCTTTCTGAATTTCATATTCATTTTCCGGATCGGCTGCAGCTGAGGCTTCGTCTAAAATAATGATCGGGGCATTCTTCAAAATGGCTCTGGCGATGGCGATTCGCTGTTTTTCACCACCCGACAAATGAACCCCTTTGGAGCCAATGACGGTTTTTTCCCTATCGGGAAATTTACCTAAGATATCTTCGCAGCAGGCCATCTTCAAGGCTGCCATAACTTCGTCATGAGCTGCTTCGGGTTTTCCGATTTGCACATTCTCGTAGATGGAAGTCTTAAAGAGCTTTGCATTTTGAAAAACCATGGCCACTGCGTTGGTCAGCCCTTCTTCGGTGTAATCCGTCAAAGCGTGGCCGCCGATCCGAACCTCTCCTTTCTGCGGCAGGTAATAACCAGCTATCAGTTTGGCCAGGGTCGATTTTCCGCCCCCGGATGAGCCGACCAGGGCATAGATCTTTTCACCATCCAGGTGCAGGGAAAGATCATCAAAATCTTCTTGTCCTCATAGGCAAAGGAAACGTGATGAAAGTCAATGTCCGTGTTTTCTGCGCGCACGATGTCGCCGTGAGGCATTTTGCCGCTTTGCATTTCCTGGATCAGCGCTTCGATCTTCTCCATGGACGAGGAAGCCAGGTAACTGTGCATACCGACATACATGATCTTCATAAAGGCCACAAAGATGATGCCGCAGAAGAGAACATAGAAGACAGCCTTGGTCAAATAGAGTTTGGGATCCTCGCCCTGCGCGATAAAGTAAAACCCCAGAGGAATCAGCAAAAGGAACACAGAGTTAAAAAAGGTCTGGAATGACACATAGGGAACGCGGCAGGACAGGCTGTAGCGCAAGACCTTGTCTGCATAGTTGGAAATGCTGTCGTAAAAGTTTTTCAAGGATTTCACGTTCGCGTTGAAGATTTTGACCACGCCCATGTTGCGCACATACTCGACTGCGTGAGCGCCCATTTCCTCCTGGGCTTTCATATATTCCGCCATAAAGGCGCTTTCACCCATCATACTTTTCCCGATTAACGCTCCCAGAACGATCGTCATGATCATAAAGACACAGAGCCGCCAATCAATACGCGCAGCCAGAATCAGACCAAAGAGCGGAATAAACAGGGCCGCGGCCAGATCAGGAAGAAGATGCGCCACACTGTTATGTGTCAATGCAGTGTTGTCATCCAGGATTTTGCGGATTTTCCCGGAAGGGTACTTGTCGAAAAAAGCAAAGGGAGCTTCTAAAAGAGCGTCCATGCCAGCTTTTTTTAGATTGGCCTCCAGGCGGAAGGCTATGAGATGGGTGGCCATGGCCGCCAAAAAGGTCACGACCGTGTAGGCCAGAGCACAAAGAACGAGGATGGCCACAAGCATGCTCAGGCCTTCAAGATTCTGGCTCGCAAGAATTTTTTCGATAAACGTGTAGAGAATACGATACTCAGCAATTAAAATCACAGAGGATCCGATGATGAAAAAGAAGGCCAGGAATAGCACAGCCCCCATGCCGGGCACGTAAGTTTTGATTTTTTTATAAACGTCCATAAATACTCCTGTCGCACAATGACAATCGATATAATTTATAAAACATAAGTGTAAAACCTTGCGTTAGCTAAGGCTAACCAAAGGACAAAAAATACTAGTTCACCATCTTGCCCTCCCGTGCATACTCGAGCGCCAACTTCATCATGGAGACAAAAAATGGTCGATTTTTACGGAAGACTTCACGAACTCCCAAAACTTCAGCCCCCAGCATGACGGCATTCATTAAACCCAAAACAAGATCCGAATAAAAAGGCTCCATCAGTATCTTACTTTGAGAGCTGAAATGCTCTTCGAACATGTCCCGATTCTCTTTTTTAAGATCTTCATAGAGAGCCCGGAGATCCGGATTTCGTTGGGAAGCTTGCAGATAAATCACATACAGACTCATCAAAGCACTGTCGTCCAAAATCTTATCGACCAAAATTTGGACGACAGTCTCGTCATTCCATTCTTTATCGCCAGAATCCATCGACTCAATGATTTTTATCCGATAGGCGATCCCCTCCAGCATCAGATCATGGAGGATGTCGGTTGTATTCGAGTAGTAGTGATAAAATCCGCCCTTGGAAAGAGAGGTCGCCGCAATGATGTCCTCCATGGAGGTCTTCTCAAAGCCCTTTTTCAAAAAGATCTTTGTGGCCGCTTCTAAAATTTCCTTTTTACGCTCAGATTTCGCTTTTACAATACGCATGGCTTTTCCTATTTTGCTTACATAATGCATGTAGCTCTTGCTGATCGACGCTTCCGTCGATCAGGTTAGTTAAGGGTAACTCTGATTTCAAACGACGTCAAGACTCACTGTCAGGGCTGATGGGCATCTGCTGCAGGAGATGATAAGTGGGCTATCGCGTCAAATCCCAGCACGGCGTGCAATTCCGTTTCTGGGCCACAAAAATGCTCAAAGAATATTTGCGTAAAGGCTTTGCCCTTGATGACGAACTTCTGAAAGGGCACATCCATAAGCACGTGATTTTCAAGTTGGAAGGATAAAAACCGTTTCTCCGCTCAGCAAATCTTGAATTGGGTTGACGAAATCTTGAATTCAGGTTGAAGTTTGTTTCGATAAGGTCTATTGTTAGCCTATGCTAACCACGTAATCTTAATAGGATTTTTTTGCTGCTGGAGGAAAGCCTAATGTGGAAATATATGCGCCAGCATCTTCTGTTGTTTTTCGGAGCGGTCTTGGTCTGTCCACTTTCTCTGGCCATCCAGATGAAAGCGCAGCTGCTGAAAGGTGAAGTACTGAATAGCGCTCTGCACGGTGACCTTTTTTCCACTCAGGGGCCTTTGCCGGCTCTTCTGCTCTATTTCTTTTTTTCTGTTTTATTGGCCTTTGTTTATGCTACGCTGCGCACCCACTTTGCTCAGCGCTGCACTCAGACGATCCGGCAGGCTTTTTTTAAAAGCTATCTTAGCCGCAGTTTCAGACAATTCCGGGCGTTGTCCGAGGAGGAGGTCATTGCCCAATACAGCCAACAAATAACAAATATTGAATTCGAGTTTTTTGTAACTCTTGGTATACTCGCCGAAATGATCGTTACCGTTATTTTTGCGGTTGGAACGCTGATTTACATCCATGCCCTTCTGGGGATGATCTACGCTTTTCTTCTTGCCATCCCGCTTTTGATTCCTCCTCTTTTTGAAAAGATTATTCAGCAAGCAGCCGAAGAAAGGCTCAAGACGAATAAAAGTTTTACCGGGAATCTAAGCAGTTACCTTAAAGTCTTTGAACTCATCAAAAACATGCAAATCGAAGAGCGAATCGCCCGTGATTTTGACCAGGGAAATGATGAGCTCCGCCGAGCTGAGCTGGCTTTGGAAAAGAAAAAAGCAGCAGGCTTCAGTATCAGTTTTCTCACATCTCTACTGGGTCAGTTCGGTGCAGTAGCGCTTACCGCCTATCTGATCTTCCGGGGTAAATTAGAGGCAGGAAGTTTTATTTCTGTGACGGGTATCACTATGGTCTGCGGAGCCCCTCTGTATTGGATTTCCAATCTTTGGCAGACTCTCATCAGCTCACGGGCCGCACGCCGTGACGTTCTTACTTTTCTGGCAGATGCTGAAGATCGGATTCTTGTTGAAAGCAGTTATCCTGCAATTCAGCCAGAACTTTTGAAGGAAAGCGCCGTGTGTGCGAGAGCAAGGCGCAGGCAGCGATCGAAACCTGTTCCTGCTGTAACGACCACGATTACGGCTCCGCCCAAGGTGGAATACCGGAATGTTTCCTTCGGCTTTCAGTCCGAACAAATGCTCATTGAAAATTTCTCAGCCACGCTCGAAGCCGGTTCTCACACGCTGATTACAGGCCCCTCCGGGTGCGGAAAGTCTACTCTGGCCAATCTTCTGCTCCGTTACGATGACGTACTGAAAGGAGAGATTCTGATTGATGGCTATAAACTCCAGGAAATAGGAGATTTCAGTTCCTTTTCCAGTGTTTCACGTCAGGAGGCGATTCTTTTCAGCGACAGTTTTCGTGAAAATCTTACCCTGGGCAATCCGAATATCTGCGACGAAGAGGTCTTTGCGTTACTGAAAAAGGTCGGTCTTGAAAAATGGGCTGACAAGTCTTCTCTCGATAAAAGCGTGGAGGGCCAAGGCGAAAATTTGTCTGGTGGAGAGAAAAAGCGGCTTTCTCTGGTTCGCACGCTGCTTCGCAAGACGCCTCTCATCATTTTAGACGAGCCTCTTGCCAATATTGATCCGGACAATATTGAGCGTGTCGAAACATTGATTACTTGCCTGGATAACTGCACACTGCTGGTTATTTCTCACCAGGGTTCCGAAGCGTTCCGTGCTTCCTTTGACCAGATTATTGAATTTGAAGGAGGTGGAAAAATTGAAATATCTGCTGCGCCATAGTCGTTCAAAAATGCTTCTAACATTCCTGTTTGCAACTCTTGCAGCAGTTTTTCGTCTTTCGATTGAATTTGTGCGAGGAGGGCTCCTGAACAGTGCCCTTCAGAAAGATGAAAAAAGTCTCCTTCTCATGATGCTGGCTTTTTTGGGCTGCATTTTGTCTAAGTCATACTTTCATTATCTTTTCACACTCTCATTCCGGCAAGGAACAACAAGCTGCCTGGCGATCCTGCGCGTAGAAATTTTCCACGCCTTACTCGGACGGAGTTTTTCCTCCTTCCTGAGACATAAAGAGGGGGAATATCTGGGGCTTTTTACGGAGCAGATGGACACCTACAATTTTGACTGTTACCAATCCTGGTACGGATCGCTCCAAATTATCTCGGAAGTCGCGCTTGGCTTGATCTCTTTTCTCTTTTTAAGTCCCCGTCTTGCTGCCGTCTCCTTTCTTCTTCTTTTGCCACCTATTTTCCTGCCTCTTTCTTTTCAGAAATTCCTGCGCGAGTCTCAAAAGGATCGGCTGGCTGCCGTCAATCGACATCTCGGGAAAATAACGGAGTGGATTCGCGGCTTTGAAATGATTCGCAGCCATCATGCAGTCGACCATTTTCTTTCACGTTTTGTCGTAGACAGCGCTGAACTCCGCGATAAAAAAGTACGCTATGCCCTGCTCTACTTTATGACGCAGTCGATTTCCAAATTCTGCACGGAAATCAGCCTTATCGGCAGCCTGGCATACAGCGGCTACCTGGTGGTGCACGGCGTGATCGACGCTGGCCAGTTTATGACCTCTGTTGGCATTATTGAAGAACTGAAGGGCCATGTGATTTACGTGACCGGGTATATTCAATCCATCCTCGTTTCGGAAATACCCTTTGGCCGTATGCAGGAAATCATCCAGGAACAGGACCAGGTAGAACGAAGTGAGATGACGCGTGAGATTTCCCGCGTAAGAAAAATTGATTTTGTTCATGTCTTCTTCTCCTATGAAAAAAAACGAGGGCAGAAAGCTCTGATTTCAGATTTTTCCGCTACCCTTTCATCCCCCGGAGTTTACTGGTTGAAAGGCCCCTCCGGCTGCGGAAAATCAACCTTAATGAATCTGCTTCTGCGTTACAACAAAGCGGATTCTGGCTTAATTCTCGCCAATGACCAGGATGTTTTGCAGCTTGCGGGATGGGAAAAGCATCTTTCGATCATGCGTCAGGAAGCTGCCTTTTTACCGGATAGTCTGCGTAACAATCTGGGCCTATATCAGGAAAACATCACGGACGAGCAACTGTTTCAGGCGATGAAGAGGATCGGACTTGACGCCTATGCTGAAAAAGAATACCTGGATGAAAAACTAAAACATGCGGAACAGCGCTTTTCCGGCGGTGAAGCCAAGCGCCTTGCCCTGATCCGCGCCCTCCTGAAACCATCCGAGATTCTGATCCTGGATGAACCTCTGGCCAACGTTGATCCGGAAAGCCTTCGCAGAATCTGTGAAGTCATCTTTGACGAAAAAGAGCGTTTTATTCTTCTCATCAGTCATCAGGAACCAGTACGTCGTCCAGGAGACCGCCTCCAGGCTGTCTGGGATATGTCTCAATAAAATAGCTGTATCGCTCTAAACGTGAATTCTTTGTTTGGTCTTGCTTTTGTTTTTGCTTTATTGATTAGTATGTGCAGCTAAGATTCTTATAGAGATGTTGGCAGCTTAGGAGGTTTAGTGTTTATCAATGCATTTATGACTTCCAATCCGGGGTCAGAAAATAATTATCATTTTTATAATTTCCAGTTGGCGGCTCTTTCTCTGGCCCTGATGAATGCTGAATAAATACCTTCCTCGTTAAGCAGTTCGTTATGTTTTCCTTCCTGCACCAATTTACCTTCATCGATCACTAAGATCTGATCCGCTTTTCTCACAGTAGAAAGTCTGTGCGCTATGGAAATGACCGTATGCCCCTTGGATAATTCTTCAATTGCCGCTAAAATCTCGCTTTCATTTTCAGGATCAACCGAGCTGGTCGCTTCATCTAAAAGAATGATTGGCGCATTTTTCAGTAAGGCTCTGGCAATCGAAACCCGCTGCTTTTCTCCGCCGGAAAGGGAGCTGCCGCCCTCACCGACCATGGTGTTATAGCCCTCGGGAAGTTCCATAATAAACTGGTGACAATGTGCTTTTTTTGCAGCTTCCACCACGTCTTCGTGGCTCGCCTGCGGATTTGCAAAGCGGATATTGTTTTCTATAGTATCTTGGAAAAGGTATACATCCTGGAAAACAAGCGAAAGATTTTTAAGTAATTTTTCAACCTTATAGTCCCGTATATCCTTAGCTCCCAATCTAATTTCACCTCTGTCAACATCATAAAAACGGGATATCAAATTGATAATGGTCGTTTTGCCGGAACCGGACGGCCCGACTATGGCGGTCTTTGATCCTTGAGGAATCGTAAACGACATTTCTTTCAGAACAGGATTTCTATTGTCGTAGCTAAAACTTACCTTGTCAAAGACAATGTCCTGATTTTTCACAACTTCCAAAGTGCCCTCACTGATTTCAGGAATATTCAAAACTTCTTCCAGATATTGCATGTTGGCGGGATTTTTAACCATCAGGATGGCCGCATTTTCAAGCTGCCTCAAACCACCGAAAATCATAAAACCCGCCGCGGAAACGGTGAGAGCTTGCGGTAATAATACCTCACCCCGAGTATAAAGGTAACAGGCCAAAAGCGTAACAAACAAGCTCGAAAGGTTGATGATCGTCGTAAAAATTCTTGAGCAAATGACAAAAACGATCTCGAAATGTACCTGAGCAAGTCTAAGATCCTCGGAAGCGTTCTTTAACTTGGAATGAATTTCTTCCACAACCCCGGTATCTGCCAGCGGAAAACTGCGCAGCACAGGGATACCGCAAATACTGTCTACAAGAGCATCGTTCACCTTAGTAATGGCAGTGTGTTCGCGGGCCACCTCTTTCCTGGACAGATGAACCATGAGAAACACACAGAACCAAATCAGTGCTAAGCATACCAGGGTCAGCTCTCCGATTTTAGCATTGACAGTAAACATCCCAACTAAGAGGAAAAAAGATATGGAAGCACCGGAGACAGCAAAGTCAATACTCATGGAAGCGTAGTTTTCCAGGCTCTTCATTACGTTGGTAAACGCCGCCAAGATTCTTGAGAGACTTTGTTCGGCAAAATAACCCATCGGGGCTTTTTTGAGTTTTTCGCCCACAGTAAGCCGGTAATTCTTGAAAATGCCGAAGAAAACGCCATCGCTAAGGCTGCTTTTGGCCCAGCCTGTAAGAAAATTAAACAGGAAAGAAACAAACAGAACTCCGAAAATCGTCCAAAGATGACAAGTTGTCGTCTCCTTCATCCAGTTGAAGGAAAGAAAGAGCGCGAAAAATCCAAATAATACCGAGGCATTTTGCAGGAAAATAAGGAACATTCCGGCTTTAAGGCGATTTTTATACTGACCGGCTAATTTTAGCGATAATTTAATAAAGTTCATTTCTTATTCCTCCCCTAAATATTGTTTCCAAAGGCTGGCATAGAGCGGTTCCTGCAAAAGTTCATCATGCCTGCCCTTCGCTATAATCCGGCCTTTATCAATTAAGATGATTTGTTGCGCTTGTATAATGGTGTTCAATCGATGCGCGACGATGACAAGATTTTTCCCTGTCACAAGGTGCGATATTGCTTCCTGAATAAGAGCTTCATTTTCTGGGTCAGCATACGCCGTTGCCTCATCTAAAATAATCGTAGATGCCGGCTTCAGAATGGCTCTGGCAAGTGTTATGCGTTGGCGTTCACCACCCGACATCGCGCCACCCGCTTCGCCAGCCCTGGTGTTGTATCCTTCAGGCAGCGCCATAATAAACTCATGACAATGAGCTGCTTTTGCTGCTGTAACGATTTCTTCTTCCGTTGCGTTGGGTTTCCCGAGACGAATATTATCCCTGATACTGACATCAAACAGAAAGTTATCCTGCGAAACGAAGGAGATCTCTTCCGCAAGCTGCTTAAATGAAATATTTGTTGTCTCCACCCCGCCAAGGGAAATCGTGCCCGAAGTCTGATCCCAAAAACCTGCTAAAAGTTTTGCTATCGTTGATTTTCCACCGCCGGAAGGCCCTACAAGAGCCGTGACCTCACCGGGTTTAGTCTCAAAAGAGATATCATGCAGCACCTCATTTCCATCATGATAGGAAAAATTTACGTTCTCAAATTTAATCCCCTTGTCAACGCGAATAGGCGCTCTATGTTCGGTCGTAGGGCGTTTTTGAGCAGGCATGTCAAGCAATTCTTTGATTGGCACCCAGTTGTTGGAAGCCATCTGAAAAAGTTCAAAACTCATCATGATCGCAAATGCCTGGGGCAGTATGGAAATTGGCAGGATAAGGGATAGGAGCAGGGTTTCCATGCTTATTTGGCCCTGCCCGTAATAATAAAAAGCCAAGGGCAGGCTCACCAGCTGCGGCGTCATCATCGCCGCCGTCATCAAGGCTTTGCCTAACCAGCTCTGTTTCCACCACTTCATGGTTGAGAAATGATAGAATTTCACAGCATCGGCAAACTTACCATAAGAGATCTTATCCTGCGCAAAGGCCTTGATGACCGGAATTCCTCGAACATATTCCGCACTTCTATCTGCAACATTGGCGTAACTCGACATCCAAACCGCCATCCTGGCACGATATTTATACATCATCGTCGCCATGCCGATCAAAGCAATTGGCAGGGGGGCAAAAATGGATAAGCCTATACGCCAATCTAAACAGAATAAAATAATGATACAAAGTGCAGGATGCAAGAGACGGCTAGGCAGCTCCGGCATGAAATGAGCGACCCAGTCCTCCATATCGGCCACTCGCTCCATAATAATCACCTTAATCTTGCCGACTGGATTGTCCACCAGGTATCCCATGGGAATGACTTGCAGTTTTTCAAATAGGGTCTGTCTGAGTTTGGCCAGTATAGCAAAGGAGGTTTTATGAGAAATGACTGTGCTGATTCCGGTGAAAATAAAATAAAGCAGTAATGAACCCAGCGCCAATAATGCATACTTTAAAAGTTCAGCAAAACCAGTCGGTCTGCCGTCGGCTTGTTTTATTAGCCAGCCGGCGGCATAAGCACTAAAGAAATACGCAGCGAAACTAAAAATCTCCCCAACACAAGCAAGAAGAATAGAAAGCCGCATCCCGCCCTTATACTCTGGCGCAACACGCATCAGCTCCTTGCTCAAACCGCTCATACTGATTTGTGCCTGCTTCTCACTTTGCTGTACTTCATGTTTAATCCGTCCCATTATCTCATCGGGAACTTCAAGATTTAAGCTATTGACCTCTTTGATTAAGGCCTCGGTTTGCTTAACCTTCTTGCTGTCCAGGAGACCATCAGGCCTTTCAACCAAACTACTTTTTCTGTGATTCATACACATCGCTCCTTGTGTTAGCTATAGCTAACTATTAACTAAAAAAATTATTTTACTTCTTTTTTGTTATATTTTTCTATGAATAACGTCACTATTTCTACAATAAATTCCCGGTTCTTCATAAAACTTTCCCTTGCCCCATCCAATATTTCGCATCCCAGAATCATCGTGTTCATAAAAAATACCAAAAATTCGTTGGAGAGATAGCTGTAATCACCCGTTATCACCTCTTTAATGCCTGTACGCGCAGCATTTAGAGATTCCTCAAGCAAGATTGGAAACAAATCTCTTAATTCTTTGCTATTTTTTTGAGCCTGAAGATAGATGGCGTATACGCTCATAAGATCACTTTTATCGAGGATTTTATCGGCAATCATCTGCGCTGCGGCATTTAAATCTAATCCCCCCGGATAATCTGTCAGAAATTCATTGATCTTCTCTACACGATAAACCATGCCTTCTCTCATGAGGTCATGTAATATGTCCACCTTGTTTTTGTAATGGTAATACACGCCTCCCCTGGACAACGATGTTTCGGCAATAATATCTTCCATCACCGTGTCAGCAAAGCCTTTCTTTATAAAAGCCTTCTTAGCCGCATCTAAGATTTCTTTTTTTCGGATCTGTCCGACTTTTTGTTTTTTCTCTTTCAAAATCGGTGCCTCCTATGCCGAACAAAAACCGACAAAGATGTCGGTTTTCATCATATCATCGCGCATGGTTACCGTCAACTAACTTCAGAATATTCTGTCTAATAATCCGACAAGCAGGCTTCGGATCAAGAGACGTTCATTAATCTTTTCATTTCGGAGGCCATCAGTAAAAAAGCAGGATTTTGCGCACTTAAACCACTTGCACAATAAAACGGGGCTGTCTACAGGGAGACGGCCCCGTTTTTCTGGTTCAGAGAAAGGCAGCGGAGGCATTTTTTCGACTGCCCGAATCACCGGCTGGACCTCCAGCGAGGTCTTCTCAATTTCCACTGTCATGGCTGATGGGCATCTGCTGCAGGTGCTGTCAAGGCAATTGTGCAAGATTTGCACGTTGCACATTCAGATAAACCGGTTGAGTATTTCAGTCTCGACGTGATCATTTCCGTGGGTTATCGTGTCAAATCCCAGCGCGGCGTGCAATTCCATCGAAAAGAGTTCGGCTAGGCAAGGAGTTTTTTGCAGGCGGCGAGGACGCGATCGGCAAGCGATGAGGCGAGGCAGGGACTCATGTCCGGGAAGGCCAGCTCGCGGCTGACGCAGGCGGGGGCGAAGTCCTGAATGCTCTCCGCCAGATTTTGCACAAAGGCTGCGGCGGCTTCTTCTGAGGCCTGGGCGGGCTGGAGCAGGGCTTCGGGATCGGCGGAGACGGCTTCGGGGAAGGGTACGAAACGCAGGGCTTTGGGGAGCTTTTCTTCCGGCTTGTAGAGGAGATGCGCGAGGAGGCCGTCGGGAGCGCCGGGAAGGTCGCTCATGAGGCAGGGCAGGCCGCAGGCCAGGGCTTCGAGAATGGAGATGGCCAGGCCTTCGCGCAGGGTGGGAAGAATGAAGAGATCGGCCTGGGCATAGAAAGTGGGAAGGGCGGCGTTGTCCTGACGGGGAAAGCGCTGCAGGGGCAGCGTCAGGCTGGCGCAGAGCTGCTCGATGAGTTTGCGCTCGTCAGCATCGGAGCTGTCGCCGATGAGGGTCAGGGAAAACTTCTCCGGATCCAGCAGGCGGCAGGCGCGAAGCAGCAAGTCCACCCCTTTGAGTCGGGAGAGCTTGCCCGCGTAGATCAGGCGGCAGGGTCGCGCAAACTGCTCTGAGGCGTTTACCGCATTATCCTGTTGGTGTACGTTTAAAGACCGGGAGTTTCCAACTCTCTTTCCGCTGGCGATGTTGCAGTTGGGCTTGCCGGCAGGCTCTTTATCGAAGCCGTTGCTGAGGTCGCCGCTACCTTCGGCAAGTGTCCTCTTTGCGGTGCTATTTTCCTGCTGGAACACGCTCAGGTTACAGGAGGTTCCGGTGACGATGCAGCGGGACGCCGGGATAGGGATGCGCGAGAGAATCTTTTTTTGCTGCAGGGGCTGTAAGGCGAAAATGCCCTCCAGCCGCGCCAGATCGTCTTTTATGCGGGCAAAGAGATGCGGGTTGATTTCGCTCTGAATGAGACCCGTTTCGTGGCAGAAGGCAAAGACCGGCCGGTCAGGACAGAGCCGTCGAACCAGAGCGCTCAGTAAAAAGAGATGCTGGCAAAAGATGAGATCCGGCTGAAAGGCTTTGACGGCCGTTTTTATGGCCTGTCCGAAAGCTGCCTCGAAAGCCTTGAGCATGTTCTCGTTGAGGTCGCGGTAACGCGTCGCGGGATAGGGCATGACGTCGCTCATCCCAAGCACGTGGAAAGGCAGCTCCGGGCTTGAATAAAGCACAGGATAGCTTTGCAGCCTGGCCTCGGAAAAGCGGCGCGCGGCGTCTTCGGGCAGCTGTTCACCCGCGTCGATCCCATAAATCACAGCCTGTTCACAGCCTTTCCCGGAAAGCGCTCCAATCAAGTTGAGAAGATAAGTCCCGGAGCCGGTCGCAAACGGCTTTTGCGCCGTAAGGTGTAAAATTTTCAAAGCTTTTCCTGCTGCCATGTTCTCTGTCCTGCTTTCTCTCATTTTCTTTGCTCCGATATCGGCCATATTCACTGCCATAGTATCTGTCATTTTACTTAGGCTAGCCTTTAGAGCAGGGCAAAAATCTTTTCTACACCTTCGCGAATCTGTTTCGGGCTGAGGGATGAGAAGGAAAGAATGAGGATTTTTTCGTCTTGCTCGTTTTCGGTTTCCAGCTTTTGAGCCATATGATTTGACGGTTCTTCACTCGGTTTGTTTGAAAGGTTTTCAGATGCCTTTTCGGACTGTTCTTTCGCTTGTTTTTGGCTCACCTGGTAGTCGGAAAGAAATTCAATGCGAAGTCCTGCGGCGGCAAAGCGGCGTTTCAGCTCTTTTTCGGAGGCGGGGCTGTGGATGCGCACGTTCAGGTGGAAGCCGGCCTCCGCCCCGATAATATCACCCTTGTCGACGTCAGGGCCAAGGCAGTCGAGCATGAGGTCGCGTTTATTGCGGAAAGCTGTGCGCAGCCGCTTTACATGCTTTTCGTAGAGGCCCTTTTTCAAAAAGGCGGCGAGGGCGAGCTGCGCGGCAGCGTTGACCGGGCAGGCATCGAGGAGGGCTTCTTTCGCTTCGTCAGAGGCGGCCGGACTGGCCTCCAGACGCGCGGCCAGGGCTTCGGGCAGCACCATGTAGCTGATGCGAAGGGCCGGAGAGATGGATTTGCTGAAGTTCCCCAGCGTGATGACCCGATCGTGGTGATCCAGACTTTTGAGCGACGGGATGGTCATGCCTTCATAGCGAAATTCTGAATCATAATCATCTTCCAGCAGCCAGCGTTCTTCCCCGGCAGCCGCCCAGGCGAGCAGACTGCTGCGCGCGGCGATGGGCATGACGGAACCTGTGGGGAACTGGTGGGTGGGCGTCACCGACACCAGATCCGCCCGCTTAAGTTGAGGACTTTCCGGATTGACACCCTGAGCGCCGACGGGCAGAAGAAGATAGGGGCGACCCTGCTGCTCCAGTTCTTGAAAAAAATCCTTAAAGCCGGGGTCTTCCAGGGCAGGCAAACATTGCGGAGGAAGCAGTTTGAGCAGCAGGCGAAAGAGACTGAGGCTGTTGGCGCGGATGACAATTTGCTCGGGTGTGACCACGATGCCGCGGCTGCGTGCAAGGTAAAAAGCCAGCTCCTGACGCAACTCGAAGCAGCCCTTCCCCGGCGGACGCAGAACCAACGAGCTGTTTTCACTGCGCCAGAGATCCCGATAGATCTTCTGAACGTCGCTGTAGGGAAAAAGCGCCGGATCAATTCCGGGATCGCTGAAATCGATCACCGTTTCGTTCTGCGGCCCCGGCTCTGGGGTGCGGTCTGTCTGTTCGGGAGCCTCGACCCTCCGAAGTTCCTCCCAGGGCAGTTTTTCGACATAAAAGCCTGAGCGCTCACGGGCCTCAAGATAGCCCTCATCGACAAGCTGCTGATAGGCGCTGCTCACTGTGTTCAGACTGACGCCAAGGTTGGCGGCCATGGTCCGTCTCGAGGGCAGGCGCGCGCCGCCCGGCCATTGGCCGGAAAGAATAGCATCGCGCAGCTCTTCATAGATTTTCTGATAGAGAGGTTTGTGCATTTCAGTCCCTTCATCTGGTTCCATATAAGTATAGCATTTTGGTGCTTTATATGGGCTCAAATAACCGTTATGCTGGGAAAAATGAAAAAAGCCGTAGGCACACAAGATCAGAATAAACGGTCAGAAGTGGTGCAGGCGTTTGCCACAAAGCGATAACAGCGCAAACCGTAACGTGGCAAGCTCGTGACACGATATGCCCATAACGCGGCAAACTCATAAAAGGAGAGAAGAAGAATATGTCAGATTTTACAGATGTGAAGAGTACAGATCGCAACCATCGCCGGGTGCTATTAATTTCCCAGGCCGCCCTTCTGGCCGCCCTCTCGTATATTGGTTTTCAATTTTTCCGCATTGATATTCCGGTCGGCATCGAAAAGACCGCCTTCCATTTCGGCAACGTCTTTCTGATCCTCGCTGCCCTGCTCATTGGCGGCTTCTGGGGTGGAATGGCCGGAGCCGTAGGCATGGGCATAGCCGATCTGACCTCGGGCTACGCCTCCTCAGCGCCCGCGACATTTATTCTCAAGCTTCTCTTTGGTCTGGTCGTCGGTCTCGTCGCTGAAAAAATCCTCCACCTGAAAGAGGAGAAGGATCGCTCCAAACAGCTGCTCGCCTGCATTCTCAGCTCCGCCGCAGGCGTCCTCTTCAATGTCTTTGCCGATCCGCTCGTGCGCTTCCTGATCAAAAAATACATCATCGGTCTTCCCGCGGATCTCGCAGCTGCCCTGGCCAAACTCAACGCCGTCACCACACTGGTTAACGGTGTCGTCGCGGTCATCGCTGTCAGCCTGATCTACATGGCCATCCGTCCGGCCCTCGAAAAGAGCAACCTGCTGCTCTGAGGCTGGAGCCGGATTATTTGATTAAATTGTTGATGGCTTTGAACTGCGGGGCTTTGGCGTCGTCGAGGAGTTCGAAGAGCAGGCCCTCTACCGGCTGGACTTTTACTCCGGCATGGCGCAGCTGGGCGAGGGCGGTGAGCCTGTGCTCGGCTTCGCGGGAGCCTGTGGCATCGGAAGCAATGCGGACGTCATAACCTTCTGCGAGCAAATCCATGGCGGTCTGGGCGATGCAAATGTGGGTTTCGACGCCGCAGAGGATGATTTGCCGGCGACAGCTGGCTTCCAGAGCGGGACGAATGTCATCGGTGAGTACGGAAAAGCGGGTTTTGGCGTAGATGGAGGCTCCAGCGGCTTCGGCGGCCTCTTTGACCTCGTGAACAGTGGGGCCGAGTCCTTTCGGATATTGCTCGGTCAGCAGAACGGGGAGCTTAAATTCGACGGCGGCACGCAGCAGAATGACGCAGTTTTTCTCGATCTTTTCTCGCTCGTGAATCAGGGGTTGAAGTTTTTCCTGAACATCGACCAGCAAAAGCAGGCTATGCTCCGGGCGAAGGCGCCAGTCATTTTCTTTATGGATAAGCATGGTTTGTCCTTTCTTTAGTCCAGTCTCAGATGGGATGGTTCGTAGCTTGTCCCTTCTTGAGTTCGGCTCTTACGTGCATTGGACATTCTTGAGCCTGACCCCATTTGGGTTTGCCTTTTTGCGTTTGCTATAGCTTGGGCACCATCTCACATACAAATTTTTTACCATTTCTTATGCCAGTGATCAAGTGAGATGCTATGATAGGAGCATATATCATCATGGATAGGGAGAAAGACGATGAAGAGACTGGAAGATAAGATTCGCGAGTGTGGTGAGGTTAGAGAAGGTGGGATTGTCAAGGTCGACTATTTCTTAAACCACCGTATTGATGTGGCTTTTCTGGGCGAAATCGGCCAGGAATTTCACCGCCTCTTTAAGGATACCTGCCCGGATGTTGTTATGACGCTTGAAGCGAGCGGTATTGCCATTGCCCTGGCAACGGCACAAACCTTTGGCGTCCCCGTCATCTTCGCCAAAAAAAGCGAAAGCCTTAATCTTGATAAGGATTGCTATGTCTCCGAGGTTTACTCTTATACCCGTCAGAAAAGTTATAAGATCAAGCTCAGCAAGCGTTATCTCAATAAGGGGATGCGCGTGCTGATTGTGGACGATTTTCTTGCCCGCGGCAATGCGGTCGAGGGTATGCTGGAACTTTGCCGGCAAGCCGGGGCAGAGGTTTGCGGCGTGGGTATCGTGATCGAGAAATGCTTCCAGGAGGGTGGGGCTTCCCTGCGCGCCAAGGGCGTAGAGGTCAAGAGCCTGGCCATGATTTCTTCCATTGATCTGGAAAAGGGCATTGAGTTTGCGCCGAATCCGACGGAGGAAGTCCAGGGCTAAGGGGCGGCTTTTTGTCTCCGAAAGTCCAGGTCGAAAGGATGACCTTTCGGACTCCGGCATTTTGGCCTTTTGCTAACTTATTCTAACTTATTTAAATTTGAATCAAAAAGAGCCGCCTCGCTGTTGGTCTTCTCTTCAGGAGAACATTGAGACGGCTCATTCTTTTTGGCTTTACGCTGTGGCGAAGTTTACAAGGACTTAATCAGCGGAGTTGGAGTCGCTGTTTCAAAGCCCCGTTCGCAGGGAGGCAGAAGGGCTTTTTATTTCAGCCTCTGAGGCGGCTGGGCATGGTGTGGATGCTCATGCCTTCGACGGCTTCGACGGCCTCGCTGATGCCTTCGCAGTAGGTGGGGTGAGGGCGCATGCCGCGGAGCAGATCGGCGCGGGTGAGACCATTGGCGATGGCCATGGCAAACTCGCTGATGAGGTCGCTGGCGCGGCCGCAGATCATGTGCACTCCCAGGAGTTTCTCATCAGAAGCGGCAAAGACGAGCTTGATAAAGCCGCGATCCATGCCCTCGATGATGGCTTTGGAGTTTCCGGCCATGAGGTATTTGCCAACTTTGACATCGATGCCCTGCTCCTTGGCCTCTTCTTCGCAGAGGCCCACGGAGGCGATTTCCGGCTGGGTGTAAATGCAGGAGGGAATGATGTCGGGGCGGGTCTCCACGGGCTTTCCTGCGATGTGAGCGACCGCGGCCTGACCTTCGGCTTCGGCTTCGTGGGCGAGCTGCATGCCGCCGATGAGATCGCCGATGGCGTAGACGCCGGGCAGGGAGGTTTCAAAGTTTTCATTGACCTTGACGAATTTGCGATTCATCTCGAGCTCAACGCCTTCGCCTAGCAGTCCTTCGAGATAAGGTTTGCGGCCTTTGGCGACGAGTACGGTGTCGGCCACGGTTTCGCCCTCACGGCCCTTGGTGTCGAGCTTGAGGTGCAATCCGTCAGCCTCCTTGGTGATGGCATTCACCGAAGTATTCAGTGTGATTTTGATGCCGCTGCGCTTAAAGACGCTGTTGAGCTGCATGGCCAGGTCTTTATCCATTTTGCGGAGAATGCGCGGAGACGTGACGATGAGCTCAACCTCTGCGCCGATATCATTGTAGAAGGCGGCAAATTCACAGCCGATGACGCCCCCGCCCAGGATGGCGATGCGCCTGACCTCAGCCGGAACACCTTCGAGGATATCATCGCTGCTGATCACTCCGGGGAGGTCAAAACCGGGGGTAGTTGGAATATCCGGCTCAGAGCCGGAGGCGAGCAGGACATTTTTGGCGCGCAGGGTACAGTCACCGCCTTCATTCAGACGGACGTGAACGCTGCCGTCTTTTTCGAGTGTTCCTGTGCCGCGCACGATCTCCACCTTATTGCCTTTGAGCAGGGCTTCGGTGCCGCCGCGCAGTTTCTCCACAACAGCCAGCTTGCGGGCGTGAAGCTGTGCCCAATCCAGGCTGTTTTGGCCGCTGAGGCCGATTTCAGCAAATTCTTTCTGACTTGCCCTATAGAGAGTGGACGCGTGCAGCAGAGCTTTGGTGGGGATGCAGCCCCGATTGAGACAGGTGCCTCCGACATCGCGGCGTTCGACCACCGCCGTCTTTAAACCATATTGAGCCGCGCGGATAGCCGCAACGTAGCCGCCCGGGCCGGAACCGATAATAAGCAGATCAAAGTCATTCATAAAAAGGAAGCGCCTTTCTTTTATTTTATATTTTTCTCTATTTTAGCTTTTATGAGCGCTTGTGGACAGCCTTCTTTTTGCTTGCGTGGCCCGAATGCAACTGCTATGATCAAGATGGAAAATGAGCTGGGAAAGTCGGGTGAAAGTCCCGCACAAGTGCGTTACCGTGATAGTCGGGAGACCAGGGATCGTATTCTTTGCGGACACCGGAGAATATGGCTTGGAGCTGCTTCTGCAGCTTTCTGCCCTTGCTTCAGGTGCTCTGCAGCGGGGGTTTTCTTTTTGTTCAAAAGGCCTCGTCCTGGTCAGCGGGAGCGTAAACGAGCATGGACCGAACACGTTGGGTGGATGGCAAAGAACTGCGCTGTGGTTTTACCACAGGGAGCTGTGCAGCGGCAGCGGCCAAGGCGGCCTGCCTGCTGTTTTTCGGCGGCGCAGAATCGGCGAGCCTGCGTGAGGTTGAGATTCACACGCCTGAGGGCGTAAGTCTGACCCTGCCCCTCGAGACGATCCGTTTTTCCCCCGTGACCGCAGAGTTTTCAAAGATGTCAGAGGCCGCGGATACGGCACAGCTTGCGGCAGCCGGGCGAAAAAGCCATGAGATTTTTCCCGGGGAAGTTTCCGTTTCTGTCATTAAGGATGCAGGCGACGACCCGGATATTACCGATGGTCTTTCCATTGTGGCAAGCGTTCGTGCCTTTGCAGCAGCCCCTAACAGCCTGCCACAGGTCATTATCGACGGGGGCGAGGGGGTTGGCCGGGTGAGCAAAGCGGGACTTGATCAGCCGGTGGGAGCTGCGGCCATTAACTCAGTGCCGCGGCAGATGATTGAAACGGCTGTCCGTGAGGCTATGAAAAGCTGCGCTGTACACGTTAATGTGCATGTGATTATATCCATTCCCGGAGGGGAAGCTGTAGCTGCAAAAACCTTTAATCCGCGCCTGGGCATTATCGGCGGCCTCTCTATTCTTGGTACGAAGGGCATTGTCGAACCGATGAGCAGTGCGGCCATTCGCGATACGGTGCGGACAGAAATTAAGCAGGCTAAAGCCGAGGGCCATGATCGATTTTTTCTGGTCCCCGGCAATTATGGAGAGAGTTTTATTCGTCAGCAGCTCAAGCTGACTGGAGCGAGGGTCATTCAGTGTTCCAACTGGATCGGCGATGCGCTTGAGTTTTCGGCGACGGTTGGTTTTCGCCGCCTTTTTCTCGTGGGTCACATCGGCAAGATGGTCAAGCTGGGTCTTGGTATGCCGAACACCCACTCGAATCAGGGTGATGGCCGCATCGAATTTCTGCTGATGGCGGCCCTCAGAGCCGGGGCGGATCTGGAGACGCTGAAGAAAATCAGCGCATGCACGATGACGGATGCAGCGCTGGAACTCCTCTATCAGGCGGGCCAGCTTGAAGGGGCTATGGCCATGTTGCGTGAGCGTATCGAAGATTTTCTGGAGCGGCGCATGCCCGGGGATATGGAAATGGCTTTTATGGTTTTTACGAAAGACCCGAAGCTTCCTTCCATCCTCTGCAAGAGCCGCAATGCGGACGATGTTTTGAAGCTCTGGCAAAGCCAGCTTCAGGCACCGGGCCAGGGAAGCTGCGAGTGACGAGCGCTCGCGAAAGGAGAGTCAGGGCATGATTGTTTTTGTGGGTGCGGGGCCTGGAGCTCCGGATTTAATCACTTTGCGCGGAGCGGAATTGCTCGCCCGCGCGGATCAGGTGATCTATGCGGGTTCGTTGGTCAATGCCGAGCTTCTCAGGCACTGCAAGGCAGGCTGCGAGATCTTTAACAGCGCCAAAATGACCCTGGAAGAAGTGCTTGCCGCCATGCAGAGCTGTGAGGCGAAAGGCGGGCTTTGCGTTCGCCTGCACACCGGCGATCCTTCTCTGTATGGGGCGATTCGCGAACAGATGAGCGCTCTGGATGAGCTGGGCATCGCCTATGAGATTTGTCCCGGGGTCTCCAGCTTTTCGGCTGCAGCCGCTGCGCTTCATGCTGAATATACGCCTCCGGCCGTCAGTCAAAGTCTGATTATTACGCGCCTGGCCGGACGCACGGCTGTGCCGGAACAGGAAAATATTCCGAGCTTTGCTGCGCACGGCGCGAGCATGGTGATCTTTCTCTCCGCGGGCCAATTGCCTGAACTCCAGCGGCAGCTGCTGGAAGGGGGCTATGCTCCGGAAACCCCAACTGCCATTGTCTATAAGGCCAGCTGGCCGGAAGAAAAAGTCTTCCGCTGTCCGCTTTCACAGCTTGCCGCCACGGGAGCGCGTGAAGGCATCGATCATTTTGCGCTGATTTGTGTGGGCGGTTTTTTAGGTGCAGAGGCCGAGCGCTCTAAACTATACGATCCGGACTTCTCCACGGCTTTTCGCCAGGCTGGCTCGGAAAAGAAAGGGTAAGGGAATCTATGAGAATAGCGATCCTGAGTTTCAGCAGTGAGGGTCAGCTCCTGGGGCGTCGCCTCAGAGAGGCATTAGAAGGCAGAGGCTCAGACTGTACCCTTCGCCGTTGCCCGGAAGGGGGACTGAGGGAGTGGACGCAGAACCATTTCCTGAGCAATGAGGCCCTTATTTTTGTGGGGTCCTGTGGACTTGCCGTCCGCGCCATCGCCCCCTTTGTACAGAGCAAAAGCAGCGATCCTGCTGTGCTGGTGATCGATGAAACGGGTAAGTTTGTGGTCTCGCTTCTTTCCGGCCATCTCGGCGGGGCTAATGAACTGACGAAGTGGGTGGCGGAACAGCTGTCTGCGACCCCGGTTATCACGACAGCCACCGACCGACGCGGCCTTTTTGCGGTGGACAGCTGGGCGAGAAAGAATGGTTTTTTTATCACCAATCCGGAAAAAATTAAAGAGGTTTCAAGCGCTCTGCTGGAGGGGAAAACAGTGACATTCTGCAGCGATTTTCCCATCACGGGCCAAGTTCCGGAGCAGCTCCGGCTTCTGCAGATGGATCGCTCAGAATCCGCAGGAGAAACGGGTGATCATTTTGATCTTGGGGCACAGGCGAGGGAACAAAAGCCAGGTGAGCATGGTGGGGAAGCGACAGCCTGCGTGCCTGAGAGAGCAGATTTACCCAATCCGCTGATGGGAGGGGAGGCGCTCATCGATCCCTTCGATTACCCGACAGCCGCCCTTCGCCGCGAAGCGAGGGCACTGCGCCAGGCGTCTTCTCCAACGACGGCGGTTTCTGGAGCCGCAGCGCTATCGCCGTCGGCCAGTGGGCCGTCAGACGCTGTACCGAAAGCTGCAACTGCGACCGCTGAGCCAGAGGCGCTTGGTTTTTCTGTAAGCTGGCAGCGTCGTGAGAGCGAGGAACTGAGAATTGTCGTTCCCTCCCTTTATATTGGCATCGGCGCCCGCAAAGGCATTTCCTCTGAAGCGGTCGAGCAGCTGGTCGATCACTGCCTGAAAGAATTGAAGGCCAGCCCTCTGGCGGTCAAGGCCGTAGCAAGCATTGACCTCAAGGCCAACGAGGAGGGGATCTTTGAATGTTGCGCCCGTCATGCCTGGACCTTCCTCTGCTTTTCGCAGGAAGAGCTTGCCCGTGTTGAAGGTGATTTCAGCGCTTCGGCTTTTGTCAAAGAGGTGACGGGCGTGGACAACGTCTGTGAGCGCAGTGCGGTTCTGGCGGCCGGGCAGGGCAGCCGCCTGCTTTTGCGCAAACAAAGTCTTGATGGAGTGACCTGCGCTATTGCGCTGGAAGCGATATCGCTGAGCTTTGACACAGCTCAGCCGCAGCAGCCTTGAGCTTGAGGGGGATTTTTGTGAAAAAGTGTTACGTGATTGGCATTGGTCCGGGCCAGGCTCAGCAGATGAGCGCGGCCTGCTTTGCAGCGCTGAGTGAGGCCGAGATCTTTGTTGGCTATAAGACCTATATTGACCTCATCAAGCCGCTCTATCCGGAAAAAGAAATTTTTGCAACGGGCATGATGGGCGAGGAGGAGCGCTGCCGCAAAGCGCTTGAACTGGCGGCTTCGGGCAAGACGGTGGCGGTGATCAGCAGCGGCGATCCAGGAGTTTACGGCATGGCCTCTCTGATTCTGGAGCTGGCCGGTGAGATGCCTCCCTGCGAAATTGAAATTATCCCGGGCATCAGTGCCGCCCTCTCTGGAGCGGCTCTGCTCGGTTCGCCGCTGACAAATGATTTTGTATGCATTTCTCTTTCCGATCTGCTCACACCCTGGGAGACTATAGAAAAGCGCCTGCGGGCGGCGGCAGAAGGTGGGTTCTGCACGGTACTCTATAACCCCGGCAGTAAACGCCGGACAGAGGTTCTGCGCAAAGCGGCGGAAATCTTTTTGCAGAAGTTTTCGGGCCAGACGGTCTGTGGGATCTGTCGCCAGATCGGCCGTCCGGGGGAAAGCTTGGAGCTGCTCACGCTGGAAGAGCTGAAAGACAGGCAGGTGGATATGCTGAGCACCGTCTTTATCGGCAACGAAGCGACGCGGGTGATTAATGGGCGCATGGTGACGCTGCGCGGTTATCGCCTCGCAGCAGAAACAGAGGAAGAAACGGCTCATGCCTGATTCTGAACAACTCAAGCTGCTCATTTTCGGTGGCACCTCTGAGGGGCGAAAGCTCGCCTTTCTAGCCTGTGAGCTGGGTTTTAGCTGTCTGATCACGGTGGCGACCCCTTATGGGGAAGAGCTGATGGAAGAAGAGGGTTGGCGTGCTGAAATTCAGGCGTCAGCCTCATGTCATGAGAGCTGCGAACTGCCGCTTCCGGGTTCAAGTTCGAGGCATGAGGACAGTCGAACATCCACAGATAAGGGGAGTTTGCAAATCCTGCAAAAGCGCCTGAATACGCAGGAGATGGTCGAGCTCATGGAGCGTGTTCGGCCTGCACTCATTATCGATGCCACTCACCCCTATGCCCTGGAGGTTTCGGCTTCAATTCGCGAGGCCTGCCGTCTGAGCCAGAGGACGCTGATTCGTGTACTCCGCGAGAGCGAAGAGCTTGCTGATGCCCGTGAGTTTGACACGGTGGAGCAGCTTTGCGCTGCCCTGAATGAAAATGATGAACTCGTGTTTTCGACCCTCGGGGTTAAAGAAGCGGCGGCTCTGAGCCAGGTCCGTGACTATGGAAAGCGCATCTGGCTGCGTGTGCTGCCCTTTAAGGACAGCCTGGAAGCCTGCCTGGATGCGGGCTTTCCTGCGAAACATCTCATCTGTATGCAGGGGCCTTTTGGTGAAGACCTGAACGTCGCCATGTTTCAGCATACAGGAGCAAAAATCCTGCTGACGAAGGATTCGGGTTCAGCCGGGGGCTTCCCGGAGAAAATCGCGGCGGCCCGCCGCTGCGGCATGAAAATTTATATCTGGAAGCGCCCCCTTCAGGAAGAGGGGCTTTCGCTTGAGCAAATTGAGCGTCTTCTGGAAGCCAGGGCAGCACAAAAGGAGTGAAGCTTCAATGGATGGGCAAAATTCATGGCATAGGGAAAAAAGAAAGATCACGCTGCTGGGTTGTGGCCTGGGCACGCAAAGTCTGACCCTGGAAGCGCTCGAGGCCCTGCGCGGAGCGGACTTGCTTTTTGGAGCGCCGCGCCTCCTGGAGGAAGCTAGAAGCGTGCTCGGTGAAACACGGGCCGAATTTTTCCCGTATTACACGGCCAGAGAGATTGGCGAAGTTTTAAGTCAAGCTGCGCCTGGGCTTGCGGCTGTTGTCCTGCTATCCGGAGACAGCGGCTTTTTCAGTGCGGGGACGGCTTTGTCGGAGGCCTTTGCGGACGAAGACTGTCGCTTGTTGCCTGGTATTTCCTGCCTTTCCGGCTTTTTTGCCCGCCTGGGTCTGCCCTGGCAGGATGTGGCCATTCAAAGCCTGCATGGACGCCGGGGAAATCCCGTGGATCTGCTGCGCCGGGAGAAACGCGTTTTCTTTTTACTGGGAAAAGATGAAGAACGAGAGCAATTATTGGCCGAGCTTTGTGCCGCTGGTTTTGGCGGCTGTCCGGCGGCGCTCGGTGAGAATCTGGGCCTGAGCCTAGATTCAACTGCCGACATCTTACGGGAGTGTGAAGGCAAGCAGCCAGGCAGCAGGGAGCACATACAGCGTGGAAAGCTCTCGGAGCTTCGCTTTGCGGAGCCGGGTTCTCTGGCGGTACTCACCATGGAAAATCCCGTGGCCGATGCGCGCGTGCGCACGGGCCTGCCTGATACCGCTTTTATTCGAGGCAAAGTCCCCATGACGAAGGCCGAAGTGAGGGCTCTGATTATGAGCAAGCTGGCCCTGGCTCCGGACGACAGGGCTGCAGATATTGGCGCGGGCACGGGCTCGGTGACCGTGGAGATGGCGCTGGCGGCCTGGAAAGGTCGAATTTATGCCATCGAGCGTGAGCCGGAAGGGATTGAGCTGATCCGCCGGAATCTGCGGGCTTTTCAAGTGGGCAATGTCGAAATCATTCACAGTGAAGCTCCTGAACAAATGGAGACTTTGCCACCCCTGAATGCTGCTTTTATCGGGGGCAGCGGGGGCAGGCTTGAGGCCATTGTGGCCGCGCTTTGCCGGAATAATCCGAAAATTCGCCTGCTGCTCACGGCCATCACGCTGGAGACGCTGGAAGAAGCCCGGCATGTTCTCTCGGCTCACGGTTTTGCTTTTGAGGTCACGCAGCTTGCGGTCACACGTGCGATGGAGATGGGACGCTATCACCTGCTGCGGGCGGAAAATCCGATTTTTCTGATCTCCGGCAGGCCGGAACAAGAGCGGGAGGCACAGGCATGAACCAAACCCATCGCTCAGAAAAGGCCCTGAAGAATGGACCGGAACAAGCGCGGGAGACGCAGGTATGAACCCCGAACGAATGAATGCCGAACCGCTGCTCGCCGGGGAGGGGAATGACAGAAAGATGAACGCACGATTGATGATTGCCGGCACACATTCCGGCTGTGGGAAAACGACCCTGACACTGGCTCTGCTCTCAGCTCTGAAGGAGCGCGGGCTTTCCATCGCCGCGGCGAAGTGCGGCCCCGACTACATTGACCCGGCCTTTCATCGGGAAATCCTGAATCTGCCTTCGCGTAATCTCGATCCCTTTTTTCTGGATCAGGCGGCCCTGCGCGGTGCGCTGGCTGAAAACAGCGGGCGCGTCACCCTCATCGAGGGGGTGATGGGCTTTTACGACGGGGTTGGCCCGGAGGGTCGCTATGGCAGCTTTGATCTGGCTGCGGAAACCGATACGCCGGTGCTTCTGGTGCTTCCCGGTCGGGGGCTGGCTCAGTCTTTGCAGGCCATGCTCCGCGGTTATCTCCAGCTGAAAAAGCCGAAGCTCATCCGGGGCTTTATCGTCAACGGAGGCAGTCCCATGATGGCCTCGCTCTTTGAAACGATCGCTCAGGAGGAAGGCGTGGCTTTCCTCGGCATCTTTCCCCATGTGCCGGAGCTGGAAATTCCGGAAGGTCGCCTGGGCTTGAAGGCAGCGGTGGAAATAGAAAATCTGCAGGGCAAGCTGCGTGAGCTCGGCCGCCTGGCGGAAACACAGCTCAAGCTGGAAACACTCGTGGAAATCGCCAAAACGGCCCCGCCACTGGACGTTTGCGAAACTTGTCCTGACGTCATGAAAATACCGGGGAAAAGCAGCTGGGGGAGTGAATCTTTCCGCGTGGCCGTCGCCCGCGACCGCGTCTTCGACAAAATTTATCCGGAAAACCTTCGGGCTCTGGAAGAGGCTGGCTGCGAACTTGTTTTTTTCAGTCCGCTCAGCGCGGGGAGCCTGCCGCAGGGGGTGGAAGGTCTTTATCTTCCCGGTGGCTCGATTGAGGATGGAGCCGATCAGCTCTCCGCGAATCAGAGCCTGCGCCGGGACATCGCTGAGGCTTTGGCCGCCGGTCTTCCCACGCTTGCCGAGCAGGGCGGCGCAGCCTACCTGCACCGGGATTTTAACGGCCTGCCCATGGTGGGGGCCGTACCGGCCTCAGTCACCAGCAGCGAACAGCTGCAGAGCTTTGGCTATGGTTTTCTGCAGGCTAAAAAAGATCAATTGCTGGGCCCCAGCGGCAGTGAAATTCGCGTGCATGAATTTCACCGCTACTGCTCAACTTTGCCGGAAAACGCCTGTGCCTGTCATTCCCGTAAGGCGAGCGGCCGTCAGGCGAAAGATGGCGTCTACGCGACCGAAAGCCTTTGGGCGGGCTTCCCACAGCTCTATTTTCCCTCAGACCCGACGCTTCTAGCGCATTTTAGAACGGCCCTGCAGCGCTATAGAGACGCTTCTGCGGGCATCGCAGCTGATAAGCGCCCAGGCGAAAAGTGAGATGGCTGCTCACCCGCATCGAAATGAGGCGCAGAGGAACTGCCGAAAGCCCGCAGCAGAAATGATCGGCAAGAGAAACAGCTTGTAAAAGAAGGAGAGAACGATGGGTGAAAAGATGACAGAAAACAAGAATAGAGAGCAGACTCCTGTGAACTTTGTGCAGCACCAGCCTATGGAGATTGAAAAGCGCAGTTTTGAAATCATCGCGAGCGAGCTGCCGCATCCTCTCGATCCCGTGCTCGCGCCCATCATCATGAGGGTGATCCACACGACCGCGGACTTCTCCTATGCCGATTCGCTCTGTTTTTCCGAGGGCATCGTCGAGAAGGCTCAGGCGACGCTGCAAAAAGGCTGCACCATTGTCACCGATACGAACATGGCTAAGTCCGGGATCAACCGGGCGGCCCTCCAAAAACTGGGCGCGGAAGTGTGCTGCTTTATGGCCGAAGCGGAAATCGCCGAAAGAGCCAGGGCCGATGGCACAACCCGGGCGGTGGCTTCCATGGATAAAGCTGCAGAGCTGGAAGGTCCGCTCATCTTTGCCATTGGTAACGCTCCTACGGCGCTCAAGCGGCTTGTAGAGCTGGCTGAGGCCAGGAGACTCCAGCCTGCGCTGATCATCGGCGTCCCCGTGGGCTTCGTCAATGTGGTGGAGGCAAAGGAAATCCTTCTCCGCAGCGGCCTGCCCTCCATCGTCAACCGCGGTCGCAAGGGTGGCAGCAACGTCGCCGCCGCCATCGTCAACGCCCTGATGTACAGTCTCACACGAAAGTGAAAAGCTCTGAACCCTGACGCTTTAAATAACTGCAGTCATATGTCATTAAGAAAAATTGCAGCGAAAGCAGGGCTGTGCTAAGCTGCAAATATAGAGAAAGGTCATGGAAGACGGGTGAGAATCCCGCACAAGGCCGTTACTGTTTTTCGTTAAAGAGGGCGCATTTCATCCACTGGGGTCAAATCTCCGGGAAGGAGCGCTCGTTACCTTCTTCATCGCTTTGCTCGGCGCTTAGAGGATTGCTGAACTTTATTTAAGCTTCGCAGCAGTCCCGACAGACCCGGCAGGAGAACTGAAAGAAGACGCGATAAGTCAGGATACTTGCCTTTCTCCGGATATCAATTTGTCAACTCTGCGGACACTGGAGGAAGGCAATGCTTCGTAAAATAGCCTTTTCATTCAGATCACTCTCAATAAACCGAAAGGTTCTTTTTGTGCGCGCAGAACCGTTGGCCCATGGCTTTATTCCGCTTCTGTCAGAAGCTGCCGGAGCAGCCGATCCTGCGCTTTGAGATCCGTGACGGATCCGGTGGGGAGTCTGCGAGGGCTTTCAGCAGAAAAGGCAGCGGATAAAGATAGAGAATGGAGGATCCATTATGAATCAGAAAAATGTTGTGCTTGCGGCAGCCCTGGCGCTGCTGATGATCGTCTCCCTGCTGGCTTTGCCTTTCACGGTCAGAGCCGAAGCAGATCAGGCTCAGGAGACAAAAGAAAATGCAGAGGAAAGTACTGAAGCCATGAGCGAAGAAAAGTCTGAGGAATCTGAAGAAGAGGAAAAACCAAAATGGGTGGTTCCTGATCCCAAACCTGTGCTGCTTGCGGTCAGCTTTGGCACCAGCTATAACGACAACCGTCCCAAGACCATCGGCGCGGTCGAAAAGGCTCTGGCCGAAGCTTTCCCGGATTATGAAGTGCGCCGTGGCTTTACCAGTCAGATCATTATTGACCATATCATGGTGCGCGACGGAGAAAGAATTGATACTGTGATCCAGGCGCTCTACCGTCTGCTCGCCGACGGCGTCAAAGATGTCCTCGTCGTTCCTACCCACGTGATGGAAGGCTTCGAGTACAATGATGTCCTTAAAGAACTCACGCCTTTTGTGGATAAATTTAACTCCATGAAGGTTTCCCGCGCGCTCTGCGTCAGCGATGATGATTTTGATAAGCTCAGCGATATCCTGGTGGAACAGACCAAGGATGTCAATCAGGAAGATACCGCCATTCTCTGGATGGGCCACGGAACAGCCCATGAAGCCAATGCCACCTATGGCAAACTGGACAAAATTTTCCACGATAAAGGGCATGCCAACTACTTCGTCGGCACGGTTGAAGGAACTCCTACACTCGACGACGTCCTTAAGGAAGTTAAGGCGGGCAACTTTAAGAAAGTGGTCATTCTTCCCCTGATGATTGTGGCTGGCGATCATGCCAATAACGACATGGCAGGCGACGAAGAAGACAGCTGGAAATCTACCTTTACCGCGGCCGGCTATGAAGTGGAATGCCGCATCGAAGGTATGGGCAGCTATCCGGGCGTCCAGCAGATGATCGTTGAGCACGCCAAAGCCGCCGAGCCCTTTACTGGGGTGAAGAAAGATGGTGAAAAGGCAGAGGCTGAGGCCAAAGAAGGTCCGGTGACGGGTGATCAGCTGGTCGACGGGGATTATGAAATCGAAGTGGAAAGCTCTTCTTCGATGTTTAATATCGTCAAGGCGCTGCTCCACGTCAAAGATGGCAAGATGACCTGCGACATGACCATGAGCGGCAAAGGCTATCTCTACCTCTTCATGGGCACGGGCGAAGAAGCGGCGAAGGCCACGGAAGATCAATACATTCCCTTCCAGGAAATTGACGATGCCCACGTCTTTACAGTGCCTGTCGAGGCTTTGAATCAGGACATCAACTGTGCCGCCTTCAGCAAGAGAAAAGAACAGTGGTATGACCGCACGCTCGTTTTCTCAGCCAAAATGCTGCCCGCCGAGGCGCATAAATAAGCAGTAGGCTCTGTGTCGGCAGCGATCACGGTCCCATTGCGGCTACTCTAAGCCTGCGCTGTGGCCGGGATCAGGAAAGAATCTTCACACCGGGTCGGTCTCCTGAATTTCGGGGGAAGCGCGGTGCGGAGAGAAGTCTTAAGCTTTGAAGCTTCGCTCTGAGAGGCGGAGCGTCAGATAACACAGAACGGGGCGGGAAAAACGCTTTCCCGTCCCCGTTTTTGTACGAGGACAACGGCCGAAGGGCCAGACTTAAACGAAGCTCTGGGCGAAGGCCGTGAACACTCAACAACAAAATAAGCCCTGCCTGGTGCAGAGCAAAGTAAGTTCAAAGGTCGGCAGGTCAGTTAAAATATCAGCGGGCATCAAGATAGAATTGAGAGCTTTAGAGAGCTCAGGAGAGAGAAAAATGCAACAGAACAAATCACTTTATACTTCCCTTAATACGGATCGTTCCGCAGAGGCCGATTGCTTTGCGGGGACAGGCCGGACGGCTTCCTCTTTCCGCCGGAGCCTCAGGACTTTTGCAAGTTTATGCCTTGCCCTTTGCCTTTTCTTTTCGCTGAGCTTCAGTTTGAACACGAATTTTGCCGTTCAGGCAGAGAGTCCGGCGACCGAGTCGAAGGCAGGCGAGCTTTCAGATGGGCTCTATTCGATTGAAGGCGCCATCAGTGGAGGCACAGGACGGGCGCATATTGCCTCTCCCCTGAAACTTGAGGTCAGGGACGGCCAGATGACGGCCACCCTGGTCTGGAGCAGCAAAAATTACACCTGGATGGAAATAGATGGCCAGCGTTACCTGGCCCTCAAAGGCGAAGCCTACTCCAGCTTTGAAGTGCCGGTCAGTCTCGATGAAGACATTCCCTTCAAGGCGGAAACGACAGCCATGAGCACCCCGCATGTGATCGATTACAAGCTCAAACTCGATGGTAGTACGCTGAAAGAAGGCTGGTCTTCTGAGCAGACTGAGGACGTGACCAAAGACTCGAAGCAAAAGGGCCAGGACGGCACGGCGAAGGATAAGGGTGAGCAAGCTCAGAAGTCTGATGACAAAGATTCCGCCAAAAGTGAGGCTGAACTGGAAAAGCGTTTTGCTCCGGCGGAACTTGGCAATGGCTGGAAGCCTGAGAAGAGCATGAAGCTCGACTATGCTAAACATTTTAAGATTGATGATTTTCAGGATGGCTTCCGCCTCATCCGCATTTCGGACGGCCGCCGCTACCTGCTGGTGCCGGAAGGCAAGGACATCCCGGAAGGGCTGGATCCGGACATCAAGCTGATCCGGCAGCCGCTCGATCAGGTTTATCTTGCCGCAACGGGCGCCATGTGTTTCTTTGATGAGCTTCACGCCCTGGATGTACTTGGCTTCTCGAGCCTTAAAGCAGGTGACTGGACAGTCGAGAATGCCCGCAAAGCCACGGAAAATGGAAAAATCCGCTTTGGCGGGAAGTACAGCAGGCCGGATTATGAACAATTGCTGGCCAAAGGGTGCAAGCTTGCCCTTGAGTCCCGCATGATCCTGCACACCCCGGAGGTTCAGGAACAGCTCGAAAAAATCGGTCTGACGGTTTTTGTCGATCACTCCAGTATCGAAGAGCATCCGCTGGGTCGTATGGAGTGGATTCGCTGCTACGCAGCCATGCTAAATCTTGACGATGAGGCAGAAAAGCTTATGAACGAACAGATTCGACTCATGGATGAAGCCCAAAAAGATGTGGATGCACGTCAGAAAAAAGGCGAAAAGCCCAGGACTGTCGCCTTCTTCTTTATCAACAGCAAAGGCAACGCGGTCACGAGGGAATCTGACGATTACATCAGTAAGATGATTTCACTGGCAGGCGGAAAATATATTTTTGAAAATCTGGGTGATGCTTCGAACCACCGTGCCACCGTCAATATGGAAATGGAAAAATTCTATGAGACGGCTCGTGATGCTGACATCGCAATTTACAGCAGCTCAATTGTCGGTGAACTGCAAACGCTCGATGAACTGCTTGCTCTGAATCCCCTGCTGAAGGAATTTAAGGCGGTTAAAAACAAAGAGGTCTGGTGTACCCGAAGGAACCTTTATCAGGATGCGACCCACTATGGCAAAATGATTCTGGAATTCAGTCAGGTGTTTTCCGGGCAGAGCGAAGAGGAGTCGCTGGACTATTTGTTTAAATTGAAATAAACCTGAGTGGCCGGAGACAACAGTTTCAGGAGCCGATCCATCACGTGCCGGGGACTGGAGGGCTGGGTGTTTTCGGAGTGGCCCGGTCATGAGAGCGGAGTTCCCCGACGCAACATTTGATAGAGCTTCACTTTATCGATGGCAGGGGAGCCGGAGATAACGCCTGAGATGATTAAAAAGATGAGAAAAAAACACAGGGAAGCGCTGCCTGCAGCGCAGCTTTTGGCTGGCAGAGCTGCCAATTCGGCCGGGCCTGCTGCCTCTCGCGTAAGGGCAGCGGAGTCTGCCGGGGCAGCCCGCTCCGCAGCTCCTCTCGGTGGGGGAGAGAACCGTCCTTCGCTTCCTCAAAGCATGGAACGGCGGCAGTTGAAGCATTTTTTTCTGGCGCTTCTTCTGCTCTTTGCCCTCCTGCTGTTTCTGGTCTGGCTCAATATTGTTCTCGGCAGCGTCAATGCGAACCGTGCTGAACTCCGTCAGGCCCTGCTGAACCCCCGGGCGGATTTTTCTGCGGAGCCTCGCATCGACATGCTGCAGGATATCCTCTGGAAGATTCGCCTGCCGCGGCTTTGTGGGGTTCTGCTTCTGGGTGGCGCGCTCTCCCTCTCCGGCTTTCTCCTCCAGACCTTTTTTCACAATCCCATCGCAGGACCTTATATTCTGGGGATCTCTTCGGGGGCCAAGCTCATCGTGGCCCTGATCCTTGTAGTTCTGCTTTCCGCAGGAAATATTCATATTTCCTCTTTTGGCATGATTCTGGCGGCTTTCTCAGGCTCCATGCTCTGCATGTTTTTTGTTCTCCTGATCTCGCGGGTTGTGCACAGCGCCTCAGTGCTGGTAGTCAGTGGGGTGATGATCGGCTACATCTGTTCGGCAATCACGGATTTTGTCATTACCTTTGCCGATGACGCCAGCGTCGTCAATCTGCATAATTGGTCGAGAGGCAGCTTTTCCGGCCTTTCCTGGGATCATATCAAGGTTATGGCCGGGCCAGTTTTGCTTTGCAGTCTCTTTGTGTTTCTTCTTTCGAAACCCCTGGCAGCCTATCGCCTGGGTGAAAATTATGCGCGCAGTGTGGGGGTTAATTTGCGCTTTCTGCGCCTTTCTCTGGTTTTTCTTTCCAGCATGCTTTCGGCCTGTGTCACAGCTTTTGCAGGCCCGATCTCCTTTGTCGGCATTGCTGTGCCGCACATCGTCAAAGCCCTGATCAAATCCTCCCGGCCACTTTTTGTTGCTCCTCTTTGCTTTCTCTGTGGCAGTGTTTTCTGCCTTGCCTGTGATCTGATTGCCCGTACGGCCTTTGCACCGCTGGAGCTGTCGGTAAGTTCGGTGACCGCCGTATTTGGCGCGCCGATCGTGATTGCGGTTTTGCTGCGACGCTCGAAGGGGAGGGAATGAGAAGATGAGTGAGACCTATTTGCTACATGCTGAAAAACTGGCTGTAGGTTACGGCGGCAGGGTTCTCCTCAAGGATATTGATATCCGCCTGAAGGCGGGCCATATTCTGACGTTGATCGGACCCAATGGAGCGGGCAAGTCGACGATCCTTAAAACCCTCAGCCGCCAGCTTCACAAAATCGAAGGCTGCATTGAGCTTGATGGTCGGGCGATGGAAGACTTCAGCCCACAGGAATGGGCCAGAACGCTCTCGCTTCTGCTGACCCAACGGCCCCACACCGAACGCATGAGCAATGCCGAAATTGTGGAAAGCGGACGCTATCCCTATACCAGAGCGCTGGGCCTTCTTGGCGAAAAGGATCTTCAGGCGGTTGACAGCGCTTTGAAACTGCTGCATATGGAAAGTCTGGCGAACGTCGATTTTATGCATGGCAGTGATGGTCAGAAGCAGCGCGTTCTGCTGGCCCGCGCACTGTGTCAGGAACCGCGCGTGCTGGTGCTCGACGAACCGACATCATATCTGGATATTCGCTATAAACTGGATCTTCTGAAAATTCTCCGTCAACTGGCCGCTGAGCGCCAGCTGGCCATAGTGATGACTTTACATGAGCTGGATCTTGCCCGCAAAGTCTCTGATGAAGTGCTCTGTATTAAGGATCATCAAATTCGCGCCTACGGGCCGACAGAAGAGATTTTCAAGGACGGCTTTATTGAAGAATTGTATGATTTGCCGGGCAGTTACAATTCCCGTTTTGGCAATCCCGAGCTGCCTCCTTCTGAAGGTCCCTGCAAGATCTTTGTCATTGCCGGGAACAGCAGAGGGATTTCTGTCTTTCGACGCTTGCAGCAGCGCGGCCTGCCCTTTGCTACAGGTATTTTGCACGCCAATGACAGCGATGCTGAGCTGGCTCGCCAGATTGCCAATACCCTCATTGAGGAAAAGCCCTTTTGTCCTATCGGCGATGAAAGCTTTGCACGCGCGGCCAGGCTGCTGGATGAGATGGAAGTGGTGATCTGTGCTCTCGAAGCGGAGAGAGGCGATTTTGGCCCGGGCAACGAGCGCAACCGCGAACTCCTTGAGCTTGCCCGCCGCCGCTGCCGCCTGGTCAAAGCTGATTTAAGCGACCTTTAACGGGAGCCCCCGCCATCTTGTTGCAGCAGAGCCTATTTGCCGCCCAGAACGAAGGCCTTGCTGATCAGGTTATAGACCTGCTGGTTGAGATAGGAGCCAGCTTTGGCAAGCAGACGCTGTGAGCTTAACATGGGTGTGGCCCGCAGCTTTTTAGTCACGATAGGATTGATATTTTCAAGTTCCTGCCAGAGCAGGGCAATTTTCTGCTTGCTTTCGCCTGCTTCGAGAAGGGCAAGCGGCATCATGCACATGGCAACCATCCGCGCCAGATGTCGGAACATATAGCGCTGAAGGCGCTGCGGGCGAACCGTTTCGAGACGCACACGGCGCAGCATTTCTTCCGTTACAAAAATTTGCATATTGACGTTTTTAACGACATTGCCCATGTTGATGGACTGGTCGTCGCGGCCAATGTAGTAGACATAAACGGGCTCATCAAGATAATAAATGCGGCGTACATGGGGCAGTGGCTCGTAGACGTAGATATTGTCTTCGTAGTACGTTTTCTCGGGCAACTGCAGATTAATTTTTCTGAGAATTTCCGTTCGATAGCAGAGGGCGTGCATCATAAGCATCTGATCGTAGCGAAAACTACGGATGCGGGACCAGCTGCAATAACCGCGTTCACGGAAAACATTCTGGTAATCCGCCCGTTTGTTGACGACTTCTTCCTGGACCTTCTCGTTGCTGCGATGAACTTCATAGATAAAATCGCTGACGATAAGGTCGGGCTTAAGAGCGCCTTTGCTTTCAAAGTCGGCAATCAGACGAAGCAGTTCACTCAGCCCCTCGGCAGCAAAGTGGTCGTCACTGTCGAGAACTTTAAACCAGGGCGCGGCAGCCAGTTCAATACCCACGTTGATACCGGAGCCATGGCCCCCGTTTTCCTTATTGATGAGGCGAAAGTTTTGTGGCCAGCGGTCGACGTAGCTCTGGCCAATCTCAGCCGTGCGGTCAACAGAGCCATCATTGACAATGATGACATCAAGCTCTTCCTTATGTGGCAGGAGACTGTCCAGACAACGAGCCAGATAGTTCTCAGAGTTATATGAGGGTACGACAACAGTTAGATAAGCCATAAGTCCTCCGTATCCTTCGCCGGCCCAGGCTTGCAACTGCTGTCAGGTCAGCGTTTGCCCTGCTTATCGCAGGCAGAAATTTTCATAAAGCTTTAACTTCTATCAGTTTAACACAAAAAGTAGCGCTTTTGTTTGAATGGAATTTATGGTTTATGTCAGTTATTTCATGTCTTTTCAGAGATCCATGATATCCTGAAAGCCGGTGCCATAAACCTCATTGAAGTCCAGCACAATGACCAGAGCGCCCGGGTCATTGTTGCGGACCAGGCGGCGCAGATGGGGCAGCTGACGTTTGGACATGGCACAGAGAATGATTTCCTTATGGCGTTTGGTATAGCTGCCCCGGCCATTGAGAATGGTAGCTCCGCGCACGATCTCGGTGTCGATGCCGTGGGAAATCGGGCCTGCGTGTTCGCTGATGACCAGAACCAACTTTCCCGACACACGCCCGCTCATGACTTTATCGAGCATGTTGGAGACGAAAAAGGCGTAGACACAGCCGTAGAGAGCGGCATTCATGTCGCCCCGCACAAGGCCGCCGGTCAGGATGATAATGCCGTCAACGACCAGGCTGATCTGCCCGAAAGACATGTGCGGTTTGAGCTTGCGCATACACATGAGGATGAGATCGCTGCCCCCTGAGCAGGTGCCTGCCGAGAAAAGGAGGCCGAGGCCAATGCCCGTGAAAACGCCGGAGAAGGCCCCGGCAAGGATGGGATCTCCTTGGAAATAGGGAAAGCGAGGGAGCACGATATCCATAAAAAAAGCCGAGATGCAAATGGTGCGGAAGGTTCGGAAGAGAAAGGAGCGGCCGAGAATTTTCCAGGATATCGCGATCAGCGGAATGTTGATCAGGATGCTGGCAAAACCGATGGGAATAAAGGGAAAAAGGTGGTTGACGATGAGGGCGAGACCGACGACCCCACCGGGGGCCAGGTTGGCGTGCTTGGCAAAGGAGTAAATGCCGATGGCGATGAGGATGCAGGCAAAAACTTCGACAATGATCTCGCGCAGACTCTGAGGAATCTGCTCAAAGCGCGTGGGTTTTCCATGTTTGAGTAAGACCAGGGGCTCATCCTGTTCTTCTTGCAGGCCAGAGTTTTCCTGGTCAGAAGTTTCACTATTAGAATCCTTTTGCGAGGCAGCGAGTTCCTCAGTTAATAGTTCCCGGACAAGCTGACGCATTTCTTCCCGACTTATAGCGGCAGCCTCCGTCTGGTCAGGGATGGATTCTAAACGTCCCGGGCCCGTGCAGCTCTTTTCAGCACCGCTATCTACCCGCTCTGCGTGGCCTGTTTGATCTTCTTGCCTGGAATCATGAGTCATGATTTTTCCCTCTTTTATTTGCCCTGCACATCGGCCTGCACATCGGCTTGTTTTTCTTCTATTTTAGCAGAAGCTTGTTAAGCTTAGATGAGGATTTGAGAGGATAAGAAAACTTCGTTTGTAGTCTGAGAGGGTTTAACAGTAAAAATCCATTTTACAGGGCCCTTGTCATTGCCTGCCTTTGCCTGCCTTTGCTTGCCTTCTCTGGCCTTCGGCCTTTGCTTGCCTTTGGCCGAAAGGACGGCTATACTGAACTAAATTGCACAATAAGGGGTGCCGGAAGGCTGAGAACAGACCCTCTATCGGATCAAGGTTATGCTTGCGTCGAGATATTGTCGGGATTGTTTCGAAAATTCTTCGCGATCGTTTCGAGAACTTTTCGAGATCTTTCTAAATACAGGTTCTCTGTGTTTTAACGCCTTTCGTCCCTTTTGTGAGAGATGAGAGGTATTTTTATGAACAAAGAACGTACTCTGCTCATGGTGGAAATTGCCATCATGGCCGCCTTATCCTTCCTAATTGATCTCTTTATTCCATCGCTGAGCGATGCGGTGAAAATCAGTGTCAAAATGATTCCCGTGATGGTGCTGGGTTTGCGCCGTGGCCTGGTACCAGGACTTGCCGGTGGCCTGATCTGGGGTGTCCTCCAGATCGTGACCGGTGAAGCTTCTATTGTCGGTCTGGTGCAGGCCTTTCTTGAGTACATCCTGGCCTTTACGGCAGTTGGTCTGACGGGTCTTTTCAGCAAGCCTCTGCTGGCGGCGGTATCTGCGAAAGTTTCCGCGGTGAAGCAGGTGACGATTGCGGGCCTGGCTGTGCTTCTGGCTTCCTTCGCGCGCTACTTCTGCCATTTTATCGCCGGCATTGTCTTCTGGGGTCAATACGCTCCGGAAGGGATGTCGCCCGCACTCAATTCACTGCTGGTGAACGGCGGCGCCTTCCTCTCCGAAACGATCACCTGCCTGATTGTCATGGGACTGCTGCTGCCGGTGTATCCTCAGCTTTTTGTGCTCAAACGCAAAGCCTGAGGCCTAAGCTTGAGGCTGGATCCTGAAGCCAAACTCAGATAAATAAATCTCTTTTTTCTTCGAGCTGACCTTCGATGCCGACAATCTTAATGTAAAGCTCCGGCTTATCTTTAAGATAGTCCTTAACGGCATCGAGCAGCTCTTTTTTGATGAGGAGAGACATTCCGCAGGATACTTTGAGATCTCCGCAGCGCGGTGTGGGCGCGACGCGGTTTTCCAGACCGGCCTCGTCAAGCAGTTCGTGCAGTGCCATCCCGCGGGTGTGATTTTCAACAAGAATATAGTAATTCAGCATAATCAAAAAAAGTATAGTCTTAATGAGCAAAAGCTAAAAGCGCTAAAAGTGCGAAAGCCCAGGGTGCTAAAAGAGCATTAGCTAAAAGTGCGGATTGCGCAACACTTGAAAGTGCGAAAAGGATACGTGCAAATCCTGAAAGCTCTTAGCCGGAAAATTAAGAAGTCCCTGCCCGGCGGTCTGATGGACCGGGCAGGGAAAAGGGGAAAAGAAATTCGAAGGCTATCAGCGGTTGCTGCGGCTGTCGAGCATTTCGATGAAAGCGCCGACGCGGGTGCGCAGCTGTTCGGCATCGTTGTCGGTGTAGTCGGTTTCGATGGAGAGGCAGGGAATGCCCGCTTCTTTGAGAGCGCGGGAAACGGAGCGTTTCTCGGTATCATAGAGGTTACAGAACTGCAGATTGCAGTCGATGACGCCGTCAACCTTATATTCTTCGCAGTAACGGAGAATGTCGTCGATGCGGCCGCCATTCGGCGTAAAGCAGGCGCAGTTGTTCTTCATGTAGCGCTGAGCAAGAGCTTCGAGCATTTCGTCTTCGGTTTTGACGTTTTCGTCAACAAGGTGCTCGAAGTAGCGGCTGCCGGTGCACATTTCTTCGCAGACGATGATGCCGCCGGAGGTTTCCACGATCTGGTGCATTTTCCAGTTAGGCACGGCCACGGGGGTGCCGGTGAGGAGGATGCGCTTGTCGTTGGGTTTGGCCGAAGAAATGCCTTTGGCAATGCGGTCTTCAAGTTCGTCGGCTAATTTATTGCACTGTTCAGCACAGCGGACGGGGTCATCGAAGAAGGCGATCTGCGTCATGAGAATGGCATCGCGGCCGGAAATGGGCGCAACGGTTGATTTTCTGGCCTCATAGACGCGAGCCATGGCCTTGCGGCGATTGTTGCAGATCACAATGGCTTCGTGCAGTTTTTCCGGGGTAATCTTGTTGCCGGTGATTTCTTCAATCTTCCTGGCAAAGAGACGAATTTCATCCTTGTAATGAGCGATATCCTGCGGACGCTTCATCTGAGGGACGTCGATGATATACATGGGCACGTCTTCAGCGAGAATCTCATAGGCTTTTTTCTTGCCGTCGCAGGTGGTTTCTCCCACATAAAGATCAGCCAGGCGGAAGAAGGGGCAGGTGCGGCTGAGACGAGCGCCCACTGATGCTTTAATCAGGGAGCAGGTGTTTTTGGGCAGCACTTCTTCGCCGGAGGGAACCCAGAACTGAGAGCCTCCGCAGAGTCCTGTCACGATGCCGTTGGCGGCAATGACAATTTCGTCGGGAACGTAGAGGCAGAAGGTGCCGACCACCTTGCGTCCCTGCTTTTTGGCCTCGACGAGTTCAGCGGGGCGAATGCCGTGAACTTCCGAAATCACCATATCCCAAAAGGCCATGGCCTTGGGGCGGTTTTCCTGGCTTGTGAAGACATCGCCGATGGCGGTGGGAAGCACTGAGCAGAGGGTGTCATGTGTCTCGACATCCATGCCGAGATCTTGCCACATCTTGTGATAATCCATTGTTCTCTCCTTTGTTTGCCCCTTTGACTTCGCTAGCCCTTAACAGGTCCAGCGAAGGCTGAGGGACGTTTTTCGTGTTAATATCTCTTCTCGCCGGGGCGAGTTTAGAGCCTCATCAGTTTTGCGGTGTCTATCCTCTTGATCGGTACACCCTGAAGATTTTGGGACCTTTCTTTTCTTTCTGGGGTAACACGCTTGAGTTTTTTGGCGGTTTCTCTTTCGGCTTTGGTGCTATGCCCTAAACGATAAGGACCCCTTATATTTGCTGCTTTTATTGCGTTCTGAGTCTCTCTACCCTTCCAGATTCGCCAGGATTTTTACAGCCTGGATGGCCTTTTCAATCTCTTCTTCCGTATTGCTGGCGGCAAAGGAAAAGCGCAGAGAACCGCGATCCGAGCTGCCGAAGAAATCATGCATGCGTGGGGCACAGTGAATGCCGGAGCGGCAGGCGATCTGCCATTCTGTCGACAGGAGATCGGCAGCGCGGGCGGCATCCATCCGGGGCAGATTCAGTGTGACGATGGGCACGCGAGCAGAAGTCTCTGCATAGTCGCCGTAGAACTCAATTCCGGGAATTTCCCTGAGTCCTTCATAGAACATCTTTGCCAGGGTCAATCCGCGCGTAAATAAGGATTCCATTCCCTGCTTCTGAATTTCCGCAAGTCCGGCGGCGAGGCCGCAGATGCCGGGAGTGTTGAGGGTTCCGGCTTCCAGATGATCGGGATAATCTTCGGGCATATCGGCCGAATGGCTGTGAGAACCAGTGCCGCCGTATTTAAGCGGTTCCAGCTCGACCCCGGGACCCAGGCAGAGCAGGCCCGTACCCTGCGGACCGAGCAGACTTTTATGCCCGGTGATGCAGAGACAGTCGATGTGCATGGCCTGGAGATCGATGGGAACGAGGCCCGCGGTCTGAGCTGCATCGACCATAAAGAAAAGCCCATGTTCGTGGGCGAAGTTGCCGAAAGCCGCCAGATCATTGAGATTGCCGCTGAGGTTTGAGGCATGACTGAAGACAAAAAAGCGGGTGTCCGGCTTAAGGGCAGCGGCAAAATCTTCGATAAAAAAGCGGCCGTCCTTGCGAGGGAGGACAAAATCCACCTGGATATCGCGCTGCTTTGCCAGGGCGTGCAGAGGTCTGAGAATGGAGTTGTGTGCTGAAACTTCGGCCAGGACCCTCGCGCCCGGAGGTATCGCGCCAAAAAGCGAAAGATTGAGGGATTCGCTGGCATTATGAGTAAAAATGACCCGGCTGGGGTCGCCCACCGCAAAGGCACGGGAAAAGGCGAGACGGGCACGGAAAAGCTGCTCCCCGGACCAGTTGGCAGCCTCATACGCACCCCGGGAACCATTTCCCGCATGGCGCAGGCCTTCCGTAACAGCTGCAATGACCGACTCGGGCTTGGGCAGCGAGGTGGCGGCATGGTCAAGATAGATAGCTTTTTTGGACACGCTTTTTTACCTTAATTTGGCGGCAGCCAGAGCTGCGCCGATAGCCCCGGCATAACGGGCATCCGGGCAGCTTTCGACTTCTTTTTTTAACTCTCTGGAAAGCGCTTCCAGAATGGTGGGAACTTCGCAAAGACCGCCGGTCAGGCAGAGCTTGCCGCTGCCAATGAGACGGCGTGCCTGGGTACAGACCTTCCGCACGATGGAGTCCACCACCGCGAAAGCGATATTTTCTTTATTTTCGCCTTTGCCGATCAGAGAAATCACTTCGGATTCGGCAAAAACGGTGCACATGGAAGAAATGGATGTGCCGCCGCCTTCAGCTGCGAGTGTGCAGAGCTCGTTGGGCGAAAGGCCGAGCGTATTAGCCATGACCTCGAGAAAACGCCCTGTACCGGCGGAGCATTTATCGTTCATGGCAAAATCAGCAAGAATGCCATCCTCAATATTGATGATTTTGGTATCCTGGCCGCCAATATCGATCACCGTCATTTTAGGATAGTGAAAGAGATAATATGCGCCAGCGGCATGGCAGCTGATTTCTGTCACGGTTTTATCGGCATAGGGAACCGCCACGCGGCCGTATCCTGTCGCCACGACGGGGTTTTCGCCCGGAGCGTGGCCGAGCTTCTCCAGCTGCGACTTGATGAGCGCCGCCGTATCCGTGCTGCTCCATCCCGTGGGAATGACTGAGCGCGTAATGATGCGGCGATCCTCGTCGAGCACGGCGGTTTTTGAGCTTGTAGAACCGATATCAATACCAATACTGACCACAGCTAAAATCTCCTCGCAAACGTTTACTCCCGTGCTTATTTTAGCGGAAAGAGCAAGGACACACAGATAGGAATTAGCGATAGATTAGAAAGGTTTTGACGATGAAATCGGTGGAAATTCCTGTCCATCAGTTTTAAGGCAAATTCCGGATAATAATCCGGATGTTAATAAGAATTTGAGCTTTCTATCTTTAGAGCGTGTTTTTAAAGCGTGTTTTTCGATTTGGTACAGGCTTAAACCAAAAACGTTGATAAAAAATTCGTTGCTGCTTGACAGATGAAAAGCAGCTTGCTATGCTAACCGTACTAACTCGAATAGTACAGATGGTTCGCTGAAGACAGCTGCGCTGCGTTCAGGGGATCCCAATGATCTGGAAGGGGAATATCATGGCCATCTTTCAAATTGACCAGCACAGTCGTGTGCCGATCTACGAGCAATTACGGCAGCAGGTTCTGCGACTGGCGGCTCTGGGGCTTTTAGATGAAGGCGAGTTGCTGCCTTCGGTGCGTCAGCTGGCTGCCGATCTGGGCATTAACCCGAACACGGTGCAGAAGGCTTACCGCGAACTTGAGCGGGAAGAGCTGATTTACACCGTTCCGGGGAAAGGCTCTTTTCTCTCCAAAAATGAGAGCCACATTCGCAGCATGAAGGATGAGTGGCACGAAAAGCTCAGCCGCCTTATGGTCGAAGCCCTGGAAGCGGGTTTTTCCATCGAAGAAATGCAGGAACTCTGGCTTGGCGCCTGCGAAGAGGTGCAGAAGCAAGTCCGTGAAGGCAAGATCCGAAAAGGAAAAGTCATTGAAGCCGCCTCCACCGCGGACCAGGCGAAATAAAGCAGAAGACAGAGCCGCCGATGGCCGGCCATACGATACTGACGAAAGCAGAGGAAAAATCATGAAGATCATAGAAGCAAAGGACCTGAGCAAGCGTTTTGGTAAAATTCATGCGCTGGATAAGTTGAGCTGCGATATCTCTGCAGCCTCTATTTACGGCCTGATCGGCTCCAACGGGGCGGGTAAATCAACCTTTATGCGTCTCGTGGCCGGAATCTACAAGGCAGACAGCGGCAGCCTTCAATATCAGGGTCAGGAGATTTTCGGCAACGCTGCACTGCGCCACGAAATCCTCCTGGTTCCGGATCAGCCCTGCTTTCTCCCCGGCGAAAACCTGGCGGGGATGGCTCAGTTTTACAGCACCCTCTACGATCACTGGGATGCGTCCTTTTTTAACGAACTCCTGGAGGTTTTCCCCCTGGATCCTCAACTCGCGCTCAGCAAAATGTCCAAAGGCATGCAGCGTCAGGCTTCGGTCCTGCTGGCTCTGGCGGCCCGGCCGCAGCTCCTGCTCATGGATGAAGCCTTCGACGGGCTCGACCCGGTCATGAGAGAAAGTCTCAAGCGCATCCTGGCTCGCGAGGTGGTTGAAAATCAACTGACCTGTATCATCGCTTCACACAATCTGCGTGAACTCGAAGATTTTTGCGATAAAATCGGCCTCCTGCACCGTGGCGGTCTGATCTATCAGCACGAACTGGAATCCATGAATCTCGGGGTCTACAAAATTCAGACCGCCTTTCATACGCTGCCCTCGAAAGAGGAGCTTGAGGCTCTGGGACTCAGCATTCTGCACTGCGAACGCCGGGGAAGCATTCTCCAGCTGGTCATTCGCGCCGAAAAATCGGAGATCAGAGAAAAGCTGGCGCCGCTTTCGCCGCTGATCCTCGATATGCTGCCGCTGACTCTGGAAGAACTCTTTATCTACGAACTGGAGGTGAAAGGCTATGCGGTCAGGAACCTCATCTAAAAACTTAAAGACTTCATGCTTACTTAGCTGGAGGCTCATCCGCGAAAACACGGTATGGATGGTGCTGCTCAGCAGTATTTTCCTGCTCTCACAGCCCTTCCTTTACTATCTTTCCGGTTTCGCAGCCAACCCCTTTCAGGATCAGGAAGAATTCAGCTTCGATCAGATTGGCTTTCTTTTTACTCTGCAAAACATTTTCAGCGCGATCCTGCTCCTGATCGCTCTCAGTTTTTTGCTCTATCGCCTGAGCAGCTTCTTCTATCAGAAAAAGCAAAGCGATCTCTTTTACAGCCTGCCTGTCTCCCGCGGCCTGCAATTTAGCAGTATTTCCGTGGCCGCCGTTGTCATCATTTCGCTGCCCTTCCTGCTCAACAGGCTGGGCATGCTGCTGGCTTTCTCTACGGGTGGAGCGCGTTCGGCTGAGCTTCTGGCGCTCTGGTCTCAAAGCTGGATGGCCCTCTTCCTGGATGAGCTGGCCTATTTTTTCCTGGGCTTTGCCCTGCTCGCTCTGGTCGGTCGTCTGGGTGACGGTCTGGCCTTCATCCTTCTCTTTGAAGGTGGCCTCCCGCTCACCTTTTTCCTTATTCTGGCGTATGTGCGACAATCCCTGCCGGTACTGGCCTGCCGCGGCAGGCTTAGTCAGTCTTTTCTGCTCGCCTGTCTGAGTCTCTCGCCGCTTCCGGGAAGCTTTATGCCGAGAGACAATAAGGCGGCTCTGGCGCTGCGCCTGATCGTCCTCTTTGTCTTTATCCTGCTGGCCTTCCTGGCTTTCCTGCGCCGTCCGGTCGAAAGGGCGGAACAAAAACTCAGTGAACATCCGGCTTATGGCGTGATCGAGGCCTTCTGCCTCCTGCTCTTTGGCCTCTTGGGAGGTCAGTTCTTTGAATTGATTTTTAACCGCCAGACGGTCTTTCTCTACCTGCTTGGTTTTATCGCTTTTATCTTGCCCGCACGTTACTTCTTCGCCTTCTTTTCCGGAGAAGGCGGGAATCCCAAAGTCGTGTGGCAGAGGGGGCGCCGTGGACTGGCCCTGGTTCTTGGCCTTTTTATCTGCTTTGCCTTCATCTGCGATCTGCTGCCGCGCCGCTCGCTCATCCCCGAGGATTTTGGTACGCCGAAAAAGCTCGTGCTGATGGCAAGCGGTCGTGCTGCCATTCCTGGCATACCTGCCGTTTTTCTTGGCAGGATGGAGCCTTTCTCGGGTCCCGGCATCAGCTTGACGGCTGAGCAGGATAAAGAAGTCATCGATCTCTTATGGAAATGGCAGAAAAATCTCATGATGAACTGTGAAGATTCGGGCCGCAGCGGTCTTTTCCACAGGACGAAGCTGAACTTCAACGGGTCTCTTTTTGCCAAAGGTGTGGAAGCGCTCGTGAGTGATGACAGCGGCCGGACCCTCAGGCTGCTCATCCTTCCCAATGAACTCTCTTCGCTGGAACTGTCCTTACGCTCGAGTCAGGACTATCTGCCCTTATTTGAGCCGGATCTGGCCCTGAAGAATGAAGAGGTCGGCGCACTTATCCTGAAAATGCCTCTGGCATCGATCGAGCAGCGTGCCCTTGCCGCCGATCTCAGAGCTGTTCTGGAGGGGCAGAAAGACGTTACCCTGCATGTGGACGAAGCAGCCAAATGGCTTGAGCTGAAGTTTGTGGGCGAGCGTAAGGATCGGCTTCTGGAAGCCTATCGTGGAGATTTAAGAGAGCAAACTTTCTTTAACAAAGAGGGACGGGAGAATTTTGATAGCGCTCGTCTGGAGACTCTCTTCAAAACTTACGGACATGAGGGGCTGTTAGGCGGAAAGCTTTTCCTCGAAGAGCTGAATCCTCAGACCAGAGACTTTGACCGCTTCTGGCCAGAGACCTCTCATGAGGAGATTCTGGCGCGGCTCTATGCCCCGGACGAGAGTGGTAAAGTGCTGTCGCCCTATGGCACCCCGCGTGTCTTTGAACAGCTCAAAAGCTGGCTGCTCCCGCAGATTTCCCAAAAAGAGGCTGACGGACGGAAAGGAAATTAAGATGAAAGCTCTTTTTCATTGGAATATCAAACGGCAGGTCTGGCTGCTTCTGGCCTCCCTGATCGCCCAGGTTCTATTTTATAATTTGCCTCTTCTGGCTTCCCATGGCCTTCATTCGCCGACAGGAAGGACGGCAGCGGCGAGCCTTTGGGCGTATTTTCTGGGGATGTTTGCCCTGCACGCCCTGCTTGTGACCCTTCTCGCGGCGCGCAGCTTTGCCTTTCTGCATCGTCAGGATGATGCCCGTCTGCTCCTTGGCTTTCCTCTGCAAAGAAGCCAGCTCTGGCTCAGTCTGATACTCTCGGATGCCGCTCTGATCCTGGCTTCACGTCTTCTGGGAGGGCTTCTGAATCTCCTGCTCCTGCTTCCTGCCGGTGTCCCTTTTGCGGATATCCTGTATCCGGAAATCGACTTGCTGCTCATGAGCCTGGCTTGTCTCGCTTTCTGGAGTTTCTTTTTTGTGATCTCCGGGCGCAGTTTTAATGCCCTCCTTTATGGGCTATTACTCAACCTTTGCTGGCCGCTGATCCTCTTTTTGCTGCGCTTCCTTGCCTGGAATATGCTGCCGGGAATGCCGCCTGTGGATATGAACCTGGAGCAGAACATTTCTTTCTTTATGCTTTCCCCTCTGCTGGGAGGCTTTGCCCTCTCCGTCCAGGGCACGGCGGGGCAGTTGGCCTGGCTGCTGTTTACCATTATCTTTACTTTTCTCAGCTGGCTGCTTTTTCTGCGCCGGCCGGCCGAGCGGGCGGACACTCTGGATCTTCAGAGGCTCTCATTTCTGCCGCTGCGCCTCCTCGTTTCGCTCACAGGAGGCCTCGGTCTGGGCATTCTCTTTGCCCTGATTCGCGCGAACAGCTTAAAAAGCGGCTTACTTCTTGGCCTTTACCAAAGTAAGGTAGTGCTCACCACAGGCGGCAGCTACGCCGAAGGGGCGGCGCTGCCTTCAAACGGGATCATGCCGGCTCTCTGGATCGGCCTTGCTGCAGGCAGTTTTATGGCCTGCCTGCTGATGGATCTCTTTCTCTCCCGCGGTGAAGGCAAAGTGCGTCAAAGCCTGCCCACCGCGGCGCTGGCTTTTCTGCTTTCCGCTGTAATGGTTTTAACCCTTTCCTGGGGCTTTTTCGACTATACCGGGCAGCGTCCCGATCCGCAGAAAGCCAGTGAAATTATGCTCCGGCAGGACAAGGAAAAATGTTTCCTGGCGGATAGCCCGGAAAGCCGACGCAAGTTGGTGGAGCTTTTTGAGAAAAAATATAAAGACGGGACGCCCGGTCTGGAAATTCCCCGCGATTTTGTCTCCAATGAGCGCTTCCGCATCTCTGGCGGCAGTGAAGCTCAGGACTTTGTAACTCAGCTGGAACTGGGCTGGCAGCAGAATGGCCGTCGCCATCATCGTATGCTGCAGCTCAAACGGGAAGATATTGCTTCGCTTGAAGAGCTTTCACCTGACCCGATGGCTCGGCTCTTTCTAAATACGCTGAGCGGTTTTGAAAACCATCGTTTTGTCGATAGTGTCGAAATTTCAAATAAGTCAACGCTCACGGAGTCGCAAAAAGCCATGCTGGCTCGATTTAAAGAAGATCAGACCAAAGCTGAAAGTCAGGGCAGTGCGCATCTGCCCTTTATGACCTCCGGTCAGACACAGGCCCTCATAGGCGCTTTGCTCGATGACTACAGCCGCCTCAGCGAGGCCGAGAGAATAGCGTTGGATAAAAACAGTCCTCAGAGCCTCTGCCTGAACATCTCGGTTCTGGAAAATATGGAGCTGGAGAAACATGGGTTCTCGGAGGTCCGCTCTTACGAGCTGAAAGATGTTCGCATGAACTTTCCCATTGACGAACATTTCAGCAGTTTTTTCAGCTGGCTCGAAAGCTTGAACCGGGAACATGAAACGATTCGCTGGCTGAATCAGGTGGAAACGCAGCTCCCCGAGGCGGAGCGTCCGACAGAGAGTGTCCCGACAGTCCAAAAAACGACACACTGAGTCAGACAGTGAAAAACTGACCGCGAGGTCTGAAAATAGACTTGTTTTGGTTCTCAAAATTTCGCCGGAAAGTCAATCGAAAAATATTCCTGTATCGCCCGCGCATCTTATCCAAACGCATCATCCCGCGTGGGCGAGTTGTTAAAAGAGCCGCTTCGGAAGTCCTGAAGGATACACCGAAGCGGCTCTGTTTTAATGAGGGGACACTGCATACCTGCTAATGGGGCAGAGGTCTAGTGAGTGGAGCTGTAGGGCACGCCGACGGCCTTAGGAGCGGCGCTCTTGCGGCTGAAGGCAACCATGGCGAGGACGGTCAGGGCGTAGGGCAGGGCGTAGAAAAATTCGCCCGGCACGTTTTCAAGCAGGGGAATATCGCGCGAAAAGATCGAGAAAATCTGCGAAAATCCGAAGAAAATGCTTGAACCGAGAATACCCCAGGGATTCCAGCGTCCGAAGATCAGAGCGGCCATGGCAATGAAGCCGACGCCGTGAATGGAACCTGCGGAGAACTGTGTAGCCTGGGTGAGCACCATCATGCCCCCAGCCAGACCTCCGAGAAAACCGGAAATGAGCACGCCGGAATAGCGCAGGGCGCGCACGCTGATGCCCAGCGAATCTACCGCCGAAGGGTGTTCGCCGGCAGCACGAAGACGCAGACCGTAGGGTGTTTTCCAGAGAATGATGTAGGTCAGAAGAACGATGAGGAGCGCGACATAAAAGGTGATGTAGATGCGCTTAAAAAAGAGGTTGCCAAGAACGGGGATATCGCTGAGTATGGGGATATCCATTTTGACGAAACCGCGCTGGAAGGCGCGTGTGCGCTGCTGGTGAAAGATGATCTGGCAGAAATAGACGCTGATCCCCAGGGACAGCATGTTGAGGGCCGTGCCGGAAATGGTCTGGTCGCCCTGCAGATCGATCGAAACATAGGCGTGGAGCGCAGAATAGATGAGGCCGAGTATGGCGCCGATCAGGATACCCAGCCAGGGGGCCCAGGAGCCAAGCTGGCCTTCGGTCAGAGTGGTGACGGTTGCCGCAACAAAACCGCCGATGGTCATAATACCCTCGATGGCGATATTGGTGACGCCGGAGCGCTCAGAATAGAGGGCGCCGGTTGCGGCGACGAGGATGGGAGTCGCGTAGATAAAGGCGAGAATAATCATCGAACTGAGTAAATCCATGACGACCTCCTAGGCTTGCCGGGACGCTGAAGTCTCAGCGCCCTCCTCTGCGTCTTCGCCCGCTGCGTCCTTTGCAGCAGCGTCTTCCGTAGCTTGAGCGGCCCTTTCAGACCCTTGACTTAAGTAGTCGTTTGGACTGCTTTCTGCAATAACAGGCTCTTCATCTTCTTTTTCCTTTAATCGACGCTTGCCAAAAAAGAGCAGCAGCCGCTCAATGCCGTGCTGCATGGCCACGAAGAGGATAATCAGGCCGGAGACGATCTGGGCGATTTCCAGCGGGACACCCATGGCCTGCATGAGGGGCTGACCGCTGCGCAGTCCGCCCAGCAACAGCCCGCCAAGGAGAATGCCGACCCCGCGGGTCCCGCCAAGAAGGGCGACGGAAATGCCGTCAAAACCATAGTTTTCAAAGCCCTGGAGAACGCGCCCGTAAGTGAAGGTTCCCTGGGCGACCATCGCGCCGCCGAGTCCCGCAAAAATGCCGGAAATGACCATGGAGAGAATAATGCGGCTCTCGGCATTCATGCCGGCATAAGCCGCAGCATGGCGGTTAAAACCGACAGCCCGGAGTTCATAGCCGAAGCTGGTGCGGTTCATGATGAAGTTGTAGAGCAGAACACTCAGGATGACGACGATAAAGCCCCAGTGCAGACGAGAATTGCCGCTTATTTTGCGCAGAAAATCGCTGCCCAGAAGGGAGTTCTGCGGCAGGTCAACCGTGCGCTGTGGATTTGATCCCGGAAGGGCTTTGAGAATCCAGTTGCTGATGTACATGGCGACGTAGTTGAACATGATCGTCGTGACCACCTCATGTACGCCAAAACGTGCCTTGAGAAAACCGGGGACAAAGGCCCAGAGGCCGCCGCCAATGCCTGCTGCGATAATGCAGAGCACGGCAAGCAGGGGCGTTTTCAGGGGCAGGGTCAGGGCGACAAGGTTGGAGCAGAGAATACCTGCGATCAGCTGCCCCTCAGCGCCAATATTAAACATGCCGGTGCGGTAGGCGAAGCCGATCGAAAGGCCGCAGAGAATCAGCGGAAGGGAAACCTGAATAAATTCACCGACGTAGCGTGGGCGGAAAAACTGGGCTGTGCCGGCCTTGGAAAAATCAAGACCTGTCATGGTTCGCAGCAAGGCGTCGAAGAAGCCTTTAGGCTGAATTCCCGTGGCAATCATGACGACAGCGGCGACCAGAAACGAGAGGAGAATCGCGATCATGGCGGTGATGAAGAGGCTGCTGTTGCTGCCCGGCCGGAAAAGCCGATTATTGCGATTTTCTTTCATCAGGCTTTGTCTCCTTTCTCAGAAAGTGCTGCGACACTTTTGTCTGCTGTGCTTTCCACGCCTTTATGCAGGGAGCCGGACATCATCAGTCCAAGTTCCCGTTCATCGCTTTCCCCGGCATTGACAAGGCCGGAGACCTGACCCTCATAGATAACGGCGATGCGGTCGGAGAGGTTCATCACTTCATCAAGCTCAAAGCTCACGAGAAGAATGGCCTTACCTTCGTCGCGCAATTCCACCAGGCGGCGGTGAATGTATTCGATGGCCCCGACGTCGAGGCCTCGCGTGGGCTGCGCGGCCACCATGAGCACCGGGTTGGTGGAAAATTCCCTGGCGATGATGGCCTTCTGCTGATTGCCGCCTGAGAGCATACGTGCCAGGCTGAGTGGGCCTTCACCGGAGCGCACGTCAAAGGTTTTGGAAAGTTCTTCTGCCTGGTGGCGAATAAGGGGACGATTCAAAACGCCCCGGTTGGAAAGAGGGGCTTTGAAATAAGATTTAAGCGCCATGTTTTCGGCCAGCGTAAAGTCCATGATCAGGCCGAATTTCTGCCGGTCAGCAGGAATATGGCCGAGGCCGATTTCGTTGCGCTCGCGAACTCTGGCTTCGCTGATATCGTGGCCGTCAAGCACAATGCGACCGCTTTCGATGGGCATCAGTCCGGCGATGGCCTGCACAAGTTCTTCCTGGCCGTTGCCGTCGACCCCGGCGACGCCGACAATCTCGCCAGCGTGCACGGTGAGAGTAAAGCCGTCGACAGCCTTAAGTTTGCGGGTGTCACGCACCACCAGATCCTGAATTTCCAGAACCGGGCGTCCGGGTTTTGCGGGGCTTTTGTCGACCTTAAAATTGACGTGACGGCCAACCATAAGTCGGGCAAGTTCGTCTTCATTGGTATCGCGGACGTTCAAGGTGCCGGTCATTTTGCCACGGCGCAGGACAGTGACCCGATCAGCTACCTGCATGATTTCCTTGAGCTTATGGGTGATGAGAATGATGGATTTGCCCTCAGCCGTAAAGTTCCGCAGGATGACCATGAGCTCGTCGATTTCCTGCGGCGTGAGGACGGCGGTGGGTTCGTCCAGAATGATAATGTCAGCATTGCGGTAGAGCACCTTGAGAATTTCCACGCGCTGCTGCATACCCACGCTGCAGTCTTCAATGCGGGCATCCGGGTTAATATTCAGACCATATTGTTCGGAGAGTTTTCTGACCTTTTCGCGGGCCGCGGCTTCATCGACAAAGATCGCGTTTTTTACGCTTTCGTTGCCGAGCATGATGTTTTCGGTCACAGTAAAATTGTCGATCAGTTGGAAATGCTGGTGTACCATACCGATGCCCAGGTCGTAGGCTTTATTCGGGCTGCTGATTTTTTCTTCTTTTCCCCGGATGAAAATCTGACCTTCATCAGCGTGATAAAACCCGAAAAGGATGGACATGAGCGTACTTTTGCCCGCGCCATTCTCGCCAAGGAGCGCCAGAATCTCCCCTTTTTTCAAGCTGAGATTGACCTTATCGTTGGCCAGAATGCCGGGAAAGCGCTTGCTGATGCCGCGCATCTCCACCACGTATTCATCTGTCTTCATTGCCGTCTCCTTGAAATATGTCTGAAAGTTAAGCATATTTTGTATATTGTAGCAGAAAGAGGCTAGTTTGTTACAAAGGAACTTGGTCAAAATCAGTAAAAGGCTTTACAATAGGAACAGGCATTGCATGTAGTATAAAGAGAATCGTTAAGTTAGAAGAGAACTCTGATAGAGAAACATTATTAAGAGAAACGTTCGGCCTGTGGCTGGAAAATAAGAAAGGAGAGGAAAGATTTCTTTCCGTGATGAGATATGGGACAACTTGCTTATCGTACTGAGGCAGCTATTGCCGATTTTTGTTTGCGTAAAGTGATGAAGGTGATGAAGGAAGATGATCCTTCCAAAAAGCTCCTGAAGATCATTAACTTTTCCGAAAAACTCAGCCGTGGTTCGTATACCGGGGCTGGTTTTGCCAATGCGCGCAAAGCGGTCTCCGACCCCAACAGCCGTTGGATGCGCTGGATGCGTCGTGCTTTCGACGAAATAGACGAAAATATTTTACACACCCATTTTATGAATATTGCCTACCGCACAGGCATCTGGGGCATTCGCCAGAAAATTCGCCTGATGAACGAACACGGCTGCAATATTCCGTCTCTGATCCTCTTTGACCCGACCACGGCCTGCAATATGCACTGCAAAGGCTGTTGGGCGGCCGAATACGGCAATCGCTACAACCTTGATTTTGAGACAATGTGCAGCATTGTCGAACAGGGTCGCGAGCTGGGAACTTTTATTTTCTTAATGACCGGTGGTGAGCCGACCGTTCGTGCCAAAGACATCATCCGTCTTGCCGAAAAATATCCGGACTGCTGCTTCCATCTTTACACCAACGGCACGCTGATCGATGATGCCATGTGCGAGGAATTCCGCCGTCTCGGCAATATCAGTGTGGCTATTTCTATCGAAGGCTTTGAAAGCGAAACAGATTCCCGCCGCGGCGAAGGCAGCTTCAGCAAAGCGCTGGAGACGATGGACCGTATGAAACGGCACAAGCTGCTTTTTGCCTGCTCCATCTGCTATACCTCGGCTAACTACAAAAGTGTGACTTCGGATGACTTCCTGCAGCTCCTCATCGATCACGGCTGCCGCCTGATCTGGTATTTCCACTACATGCCGGTTGGCGCAGGGGCGGTCACTTCGCTCCTGCTCAATAAAGAACAGCGAGCTGAGATGATCGAGCGCATTCGTTTCCTGCGCAGTGATGAGTCCGAAATGGAAATTTTCCCGGCGGACTTCCAGAATGACGGCCAGTTTGTCGGTGGCTGTATCGCCGGTGGCCGCAGCTATTTCCACATTAACGCCAATGGGGATATGGAGCCCTGTGTGTTCATTCACTATTCTGACAGCAATATTCACGAGAAAACTATACTCGAAGCGCTGAAATCGCCGCTCTTTATGGCCTATCACGACGGTCAGCCCTTTAATAAGAACCATCTGCGCCCCTGCCCCATGCTGGAAAATCCGGAGTTCCTGCGCAAGATTGTGCGTGAAACAGGCTCCAAGTCGACCGATTACAGCTGCCCCGAGGATGTCGATACAGTCTGTGCCCGCTGCGATGCCTACGCAAGTCAGTGGAAGGACGAGGCCAATGAGATGTGGCAGGAGTTCGGCCCTGAGCATCCTCTCGGGACGGAGGAACACCTCAAAACCGTGGCCGCAAAACAGGCGGCAATGCAGACTGAATACGCTGAGGTCCACAGAAAAGAGGCTTAAGTTCCCGGCGGATCACGACTGGCAAATCCCGACCGAAAAAGTTGTAAAAAAAGGCAGCGGTGAGCGTAAAACTGACCACTGCCTTTTTTGTGGGAAAAAAGTCAGCAAGAGAAAAGTGTAACCTCAGCCCCTCAAACGGCGCTTATGAAGGTGAAGGCCTTCAAAAACAGGAGGAAAGGAGTCAGAGCATGGACGATCAAAGCATTGTGGACTGTTTTTTGCGGCGGGACGAAGCCGCGATAAAACATTGTATGGAAAAATATGGCAGCCGTCTGCGTTCTCTGGCGTATGGCATTGTCCAGGACTGGCAGAGCGCAGAAGAATGTGAAAACGATACCTATCTTGAGGCCTGGCAGAGGATTCCACCTCATAAGCCGGGAAACTATTTATATGCCTTTCTTGCCCGTATGACCCGTCATCTGGCTCTGAATTGCTGCCGTTATCGCAGCCGTCTGAAACGCAGCGCCTTTATTCTTGAGCTCAGCACGGAGCTGGAGCAATGCCTTCCTGCCCCGGATGAGCTGGAGTGCCGACTGGAGGACAGAGCGCTGGGCCAGGTTCTCAATGAATTTCTCAGCCAGCTGGATGAGGAAAAAAGGGCGATATTTATTCGTCGCTACTGGTTTCTGGATTCCATTACACTCATTGCCCGGCGTTTTGCCGTTTCTGAAAGTAAAGTTAAAACAACGCTCTTCCGTTGCCGTAAGAAGCTCAAAGAGCAGCTTGAAAAGGAAGGTTACAGCTTATGAAAGGATCTCAACTTTTGGATAAAATGGAACTCATTCATCCGGCCTATATTGAAGCCGCAGAAAAGAGACTGCCGGAGAAAAAGAAAAAATGGCTGGGCTGGGGCGCTATAGCCGCCTGTCTTTGCCTCTCTTTAGCGTTGATCTTGCTCATTGGCCATTATCGTGAGCCCCTGAGCGATCTGATTTCACGGGAGCAGAAGACGCTTCTCAATGCCACGCCAGAGCCTCCGGGAGCGGAGCCTCCGGCATCCGATCAGGCTCGTGTGAACTCCGCGGCACCCTCCGGACCGACGACCGGCGAAGCCGCAGCCCAGCTGCCATCCGCAGCCCTGAGCACTCGGAAAAAAATTACGATCCCGGATCTGGTATCCGAAGGTATGGGCTTTGAAGGCTACCTCTATCACGATATTTCGGAGCTGGAAAACGGCAATCCCTGGTCGGAATCGATGACGCTTGAGACTCTGCCCGTCTACAAAAATGGGGCCTTTGACGCCCTTCGCATCGGCTCGCCGATCGGTCTGAGTGAAGAAGAAATGACGGCCAGACTGAATCAGACGGTGTCCTCCCTGGGACTTCAGCTGGTCTCCACGGAGCTGCAGCAGGATGGTTTTGTCAAAAAAGGCGGTAAAACTGTTCAGGACACCGAACACCCGACGTCGATTCACGCTCAGACAGACCAGGGAAGCCTGGATATTCAGGCGGATGGAGAAATCGTTTTCTTCCCAACCAATGGGAAAACGGCGCTCCCTGACGATCTCAGCTTTACCTATGCGGACACCTCCGATGCTGAAGCCGCAAAAACCCTCGCCTGGCTGACGGAAACCTATACCGATTTTCTGCATTTTGAGAAACCGAAAAGCGTCTCCTGGGGAGACTTTACCATGGATAACAAGTTCAACCGTCGCTATGAGATCTACGATGCTGCAGACGATCCAGTCGAGCAGATTTTGAATTACCATTTCCGCCAGGTCAGTTTCGCACCTGATGATGAGGGAAAACTCCTGGTGATCAGAAAGAAGGACGCTCTGCTCAAGGCGGAAAAAATCGGGGATTATCCCATCATCAGTGTGGAGAAAGCCCGGGAAAGACTGCTTGCCGGCCACTATCAGACGAGCGTTCCCGCGGATTTTCCCGGCGCAGACAAAATAGCCAAAGTGGAATTGATGTACCGCAGTGGGAGTGGAGAGGAGGTCTTCCTGCCTTACTATCGCTTTTATGTCCTGCTCCCCTCCGGGACGAAGGGCGCTCCTCCGGAAGACAGTGAAACAGGCTTAAAAACCTATGGAGCCTACTACGTCCCGGCTCTCCGCGACGACGATGTGAAAAATATGCCCACCTACGACGGCCACTTTAATTGAAGCCCCTGGCGCTTAGCTTCCCCGGGAACGGTCCCTGCCCCTTTCAACGAATTTCACAGTTTCGGACTACAAGAAAAAAGCAAAAAACGCTAAACTAAGAGAAAAGCACGTGCATCGCTTGCAGAATCAAGGGGACGTCTCACGGTGAACATCAGACCTTTTTCTCATGGCTCAGGGCGCGGGCATCGTCGCGCAGGCTTTAAGATGGCGCTGCTCTGCGTCCTGCTTCTATTAACACTGAGTCTTCTGCTGCTTTACCCTCAAGCAGAGTCTTTTTCAGAGCTTTCACCTCAGGTCAGAGCCTTGAATGAGCAGCGCAGAGGTCCGGCTTCACCTTCTGATAAAACGTCTCCCCAGCATGCGAAAACGATGCCAGCTGAGAATGATGAACATGGGCAGGATACGGAAGAGAGACCCGAGGGGAAGGGCGAAACCAGCGAAAATGCTGAGTCTGGACCCGAGGATAAGGAAAACCTGCCTGGCGAGACGGAGCGGTCTGAGACGGGTACGGGCGCAGAGAGCGAGACGACAGAAAGCTCCGCAGCTCCTGAAAGTACGGAAAGCCAGCTCCCCGGGGAAGGTCAGACTGAATCGGGTTCTTCGTCAGAAGATCCTGAGGAAGAGCAGCTTCCTCAGGAACAAACCCCCGTTCCGGCAAGTCCGCGGGAAGAACAGGAAGCCGCGTGGAAAAAACCTTTTCGCGAGCAGGAAGATCAGCTCAATATTCTCTTACCCTATCACTACGAGCCTGGCGATGGGCTTTCGGCTTACACCCTCAATCCGGCCTGCCTCAACCCACTCTGGGCCCCGCAGAGGACAGATCGACTGATCTCCCAGCTGCTTTACGCACCCCTGCATGAGATCAGCGGCGGCAGGCTCCTGGGGCTGCTCGAATCTTTCAGCTATACCGAGGATTGGCGCACGGTGGAGTTAAAGCTGCGCAAAGGCCTTTGCTGGCAGGATGGCCAGGCTCTCACGACCCGGGACATTCATTTCAGTCTCCTGAAACTCGCGCTCAGCCCGGAAGATCATCCCCTGAAACGCTCGCTTATGGAGATTGAGGGGATGTCTGAGCTTGTTCTCGAATGGCAGCCTCTGGTTTCCGGCGATCAAACTCCTCTGGAGAAAAAGCCGGAGGAGACTGTCGAAAAAAGACCAGAGGAGCCGCAGCCTACCGGGCTGGTATCGCCTAAAGAGCATTATCGGAGCAAAAATGCCCCCTTTACAGCCATCAGTGGAATAGAAGATACAAATGACCTTGTGCTGCGCTTGCATTTTCAGCGTGACAGTCGTCCTGTTATGCCTGCTTTGCTCAGCCTTGGGATAGTTCCAGCCCACGTCTGGTGGGATTTTCCTGCGGATAAATGGAAAGAAAATAAAAACGCGGGGATCCTTTATCCTGCTGCCGGACCGTATGCCTTTGTCAGGGGAGAGGATTTTTCTGCAGACATCCAGCTCGAAGCAAAGAGCGGCAGCGGCTTCAGCAAAGCGGCTATTCCGCGACTGGCTCTCCGTTTAGTGCCGCAGACGCAGATCAAAGAAATTTTCTTTGCCTGCCAGCCCGATCTCAGCTGTTTTGACACCCTCAACGACGAAGAAGAGCGGGAAATACGGGCGATGGGTTATAGCATTGACAGAGTGCCTGGAGACGAGGTCATCAGCCTTTATCCCTTGCACCGAATTCCAGTTACCCGTGAGGACGTTCGCGAGGGACGGGCGACGCCCTTTGCGCTGCCCGAGGTTCAAAAAGGGCTTGGACGCCTGATCCTGGCTTCGCCTCTTGAAATGGAAAGCGAAAACGACCAGGCCTTTGCCCCGGAAGCAGAGGACTATGAGACCCGAAATCTGCTCGCCCAGCGGCCGCAGGAAAGTGGGCAGGAGCAGCTTGAGAAAGCCAGGGAAGGCCTGCTCAGAACCTTGCTTGAACTGGGAAAACTCACACCGGCGGGTTCGCAGGAAGAAGCGGACAATTATGCCAGGGTTCATCCCGAACTTCGACAGAAAATGCTCGAGCCTCTGACGCTTGCCTATCCCACCGGCGATAAAGATGCGGAAGCTTGCGCCAGAGCGTTAGCCGGGAGACTTGGTGAAGCAGGGATTGAGCTGAAACTCTTTGAGGTTCAGGAGGATTTTGAAAAGTCGATGGATCAGGAGGCTCCGCCTGTGGATTTTATCCTGCGGCGCGAAATGCGTCTCGGCACAGGTCGGGATGAGCTTTCGCTGCCCCTGTCGCTACCCTCGCTCTGCTTTGTTCACCGCGATTTGGAACATTTTGAGGGACGCTTCCCCCTGCCTTTCTCTGGTGCTGCCTCCTGGACTCTGGTACGCTGAGGCCGCCATCCAAGCTGCCTGATGCTTGGCAGGCAGCAAGTGGCTTGTTATACTAACGGAATCCTGGAACGGATCGTGCCATAGCCGCACTATCGTGATTTTGGCTTGCCGTTCCCCGTAAAGTCAGCCCACGCTGCAGGTGCAGAAAATCAATGGTTTTTTCAAGTCTCGTTTTTTTATATGCCTTTCTCCCGCTTTGTCTCCTCTTTTACCGTATACCGCGGGGCATACGCGGAAGGAACACCGTACTTCTCGTTTTTTCGCTGATCTTTTATGCCTGGGGTGAGCCGATCTGGATTCTTCAGATGCTCCTTTCAGGGATGCTGATTTTTCTTTTCGGTTTGTTGATAGATAAAAGTCGTGCGCTGCCCCGCCAGAAAAAGATCTATCTGGCTCTTGCGCTGACAAGTGCTCTGCTGCCCCTCTTTATTTTTAAGTACAGCGGCTTTTTCATGGAAAATCTTTCGGCGCTCTTGGGCCTTCATCTCACCATTCCTCAGCTCACGATGCCGATTGGCATATCTTTTTATACTTTTCAGATTATCAGCTACGCCGTGGATCTCAGCCGGGGGGACTGCAAAGTGCAGAAAAACCTGGCGGATTTCTGGCTCTATGAAGCGCTTTTCCCCCAGTTGATCGCAGGACCGATTGTGCGCTATGTGGATGTGGAGCATGAGATCTATGAGCGCTCCACGACCGCCAACGATCTCGCCGAAGGGCTGAAGCGCTTTGTGACGGGTCTGGCCAAAAAAACCATCGTAGCCAACTACGCCGGAAGTATCGTCGAGCAGACCTGGGGCAGTGGACGTCTGAGCAGCCTCTCGTCACTGGAGATGCTGCTGGGCTGCATCGCATTTACTTTTCAGATTTACTATGACTTTTCGGCCTATTCCGACATGGCGATCGGACTCGGCCGCATTTTTGGCTTTCATTTTAAGGAAAACTTCAACTATCCTTACATCGCAGCGAGCGTCACGGATTTCTGGCGGCGCTGGCATATCTCTCTGGGAACTTTTTTCCGCGATTACGTGTATATTCCCCTGGGAGGGAACCGTAAACACCAGTATTTCAACATTTTCCTGGTGTGGTTCCTCACCGGGTTCTGGCATGGGGCGAGTTGGAACTTTATCATCTGGGGCCTTTATTTCTGCGCTTTTCTGGTGCTGGAGAAAACCATTTTGCTGGCCAGGCTCCAGCGCTCATCCCGTGTTCTGCAGACCCTCTACATGCTTCCGATTATTCTTTTCGGCTGGGCCATCTTTTATTTCACGGATCTCAGCCAGCTTAGTATCTTTTTCCGCCGCCTTTTTGGCTTGGACGGGGCTGTATTTGCCGGCCTCGAAGCACGTCTGCTCTTTCGCCAGAACTGGCTCTTTTTTGCCCTGGCCATGCTGGGAGCCTGTCCTGTGTTTCCCTGGCTGAAAAAACGATACCCGCTGACGCAGAGCGCCCGCTTTCGGGCCAGCGGTCTTTATCTAAGCGTCACGCTTGTGAGGGTGCTGGGGCTGCTCCTGCTCAGTACAGCAGCCCTGGCCGGCCAGAGCTTTAATCCTTTTCTCTACTTCCGTTTCTGAGGTGAGACTCAGCGTGGCGAAGGTGAGAACAAAAAAAGTTAAAAGGGCAGGCAAAGGCTAAGGTCAAAAGCAGTGTCCAAAAACTAAGGAAAGAGGCTAAGGCCAGAAGTTAAGGCCAAAAGCAAAAGAGCAGGACGAAATACAAGTTTATGGCATTAAAAACGAGTCGTAAAAACGAGTCGGGAGAATCATGGTCAGGAAAGATATAAAAGAAAATACAAATCTGAAAGCGCGCCGCAGTCCGGTGAGTCAGGCGGGAAGTCAACCCAGGCGTCAGCCAGGAATCCGGCCGGAGAACCAGCCGGGAAGACCAACCATGCGGGCCGCAGCAAGGGAGCGTCAGGTATTGCCGGATCCGTCCAGGCAAAGTCACCGTCCTCTTACTGCAGAGACTGGCCAACACGCCAGGCCTCGGCGTACAGGTGTCCAGGTTCCCTCGGCTCCTCGTGCGTTAAGCCAGCCTCCCATGGCTGGAGCAGGGCACGCTTTGCGCGGACCCGCGCCTTCAGTGAATGGTCGCAGGCCAGAGGGGCCAAGGTCCTCGGGCCGAGCCCTTCCCGGGCCGTTTCCCGGGCCAATACAGCCTGCGAATGGTCGCAGACCAGAGGCCTCAAGACCTGAAGCTCCATACGTCCGGTCGCAGCCTTCGCCGGCGCTGCCGCGGACTGTGAGGCCCAGGGGCAGTGTACAGGAGGCGTGGAAAAGGTCTGCACCCTATCCACACCCCCGGCAGAACGTGAAACTTAGCCCGGAAGAAGAGTCGAAGCGGCACAAAGAACAGCAGCGCCGACAGTTGGTTGCCCGTGCCCTGCAACATCAGGAGCTGATTTTTGTCCTGGTTTTAGCCGTGCTCACGCTATTTGGCCTGCTCTTTTTATTCTGGCCGCGCGAAGCGCAATCCCGGAACGAAAAGCGCGTGCTTGCCCAGGCGCCGCAGCTCACGCCAAACAGCTACTTCAGCGGAGATTGGGCCAGGGGGGTAGAAGCCTTTTATGCAGACCAGTTTCCTTTCCGCTCCCGTCTGATAAGCCTTAACCAGGGCGTCAAAGACCTGATCCAGGCTTTCCCCGGTCAGCGTGGCGGCCCCAAGCTGATTACGGCCAGAAAAGATTCAGGCGGGCAGGGTGACAAGCTTCAGAACATGACGCCTGAAGCAGGCCAAAAAATCGCCGAAGAGGGTTCCCCCCAGAAGGGCGTCGACAGCTCGGATTCCACTCCCGGTGAAGGAAAAGCTTCGGAACGAAATGACGCGGAAGCTTCCAGACTTGAATCGCAAAAAGCAGACATTCCCACTCAGGGCGAAAATATTCTTGCCTCGGCAGTTCCGGACAACAAGCAGGGCGAAAACCATGACTTTGAGACCAGCAATCTCGTCATTGACCAGGGTCGGGCCATGGAAATTTTCTACTATTCTCCGGAGTATACCGGCTATTATGCCGACCGCGTCTCCTACCTGCGCTCCCAGCTGCCTGAAAAACGGCGCGTCATCAGCCTTGTAGCTCCCACCTCCATCGCTTTTTACGGCAGCGACGAGATGCGCTCAGGGGGGTATTCTACATACGACGCCATCAAGCACATCTATGAAACAGAGAACGGCAAAGTCATCAAGGTCGACGCCTACAGTAAACTCGCTGCTCACCGCGACGAATATATTTACTTCCGGACGGATCACCACTGGAATGGGCTGGGCGCGTATTACGCCTACCAGGCCTTCTGTGAAGCCACAGCTCAGGAAGCGACAGCGCTCAGTGACATGAAAAAAGAAACCCCTGAGGGCAATTTCCTCGGAACCCTCTATGGCTATACCGGAAACAGCCCCCTCCTGCTCGGTTCCGAAGATGTTGCCGAGATGTACCTGCCCCGTCATTACGAAGGCGCAAAGCATGTCTATTTCAGCGGAGCAGCCATGGATGATCCTATCGAAAACTACCTGCTGTCCTGGCAGGGGGTGCAGGACAATCAGTACATGCTCTACATTGGCGGCGATACCGCCCTTTCGCTGATTACCTCATCAAACCACAACGGCAAGTCCATTCTGGTCATTAAAGATTCCTACGGCAACGCCTTTGTGCCTTATCTCATGGACAATTACGAGAAGGTATTTGTGCTTGATCCACGGCAGTTTAAGGACAATCTCTTCGCCTTCATTGATGAGCAGGATATCGACGATGTGCTGATGCTAAATTACAGCTTTGCCGTGTCCAATGGAGCCTGGCTGGATGGCTTTGATGCGATGACAGGCTACGACGGGAATTAAGGCCGCTACCAGCGAAACACAGAGGGGCTGCTGCGGAGCAAGCGAGCGAAAAAAGCCGCGCAGCTCCAGCGAGACGTTACGCCCGCCCGGGCACCGTCGCCCTCGCTCAAATGTTCGCTGCGCTCACAATCGCTCGGGTCGGCGGACCCGGACGGGCTTAGCAAGCTGTCTCAGCGAGACGCGCCGATCACACCGGCAAAAACTGCGGACCGTGCGGTAAGAGCGAAGCTTTCCGGAATTCTACACCGCGGAACTTTTGCTCCAGTGAGGCCAGAACCGCATCTCTTGATTTTTCATCCGTAAAAAGGGCAAAGTACGTGGGTCCGCTGCCCGAAAGATTCGCATAAAAAGATTCGGACTGCAGAAGGGCTTCAAGGAGCGGCAGTTCGTCCGGGTGTGCGGCGAGCTGAATATCCAGAAAATCGTTGATATAGAGCTCGGCAAATTCCTGCGGATCGGCTTTGAGTGTAGAGCTCAGTGAGGCAAGTGAAAAAGGCAGGGGCCTGAGGCCGGCACGTTCCTGATCGAGGGCGGCATAAGCTTCTGCTGTGGAGCTTTTTTTATGAACCATGCCGAGCAGCAGAGGATAGATGGGCAGAGCTGGACAGGGATGCACGTCTTCGCCTTCTCCTGTGACCAGAGCCGTTCCTCCCTGCAGGCAGAAGGGGACATCCGACCCCAGATCAAAAGCCAAAGCGCCCAATGCGTCTTCAGGGAGGGCAGACGGGCCGGCCAGGTGTTGCAGGGCCAGAAGCAGGGCTGCAGCGTCGCTGCTGCCGCCACCGAGACCGGCAGCGATGGGAATGCGTTTTTCCAGATGAAGGCGCAGAGCCCAGTTTTTGCCGCTGACCGTAAGCCAGGCGCGGGCGGCACGGACCACCAGGTTATTTTCATCGGTCGGGAGTTCAGGATCAGAACAGGTGAATTCAATCTGCGGGAGGCCCGCAGCCTCGCTTTCCCCGGAGGGCCGGATTTCGCTGCACTCTACCATCAGCTCATCGCCCAGGTCAATACTCTGCATAATGGACTGCAGACGATGCAATCCATGCGGCCCTTTGCCGAGGACTTCCAGATGCAGGTTGATTTTCGCCGGAGCGAAGATTTTTAATCGTTGACCATCCACGCTATCATTGCTCTCCTTGTTTTGACCAAATGTTTTCCAGCTTTGTTTTAGCTTGGTTTTTGCTTTAATCCTGTTGTCTTCCTGCTGAGTTTTTGCTGTATTCTTACTGCGTTATAGCTGCTTTTTTTGCATGCTTTCAAAGCGCAGCTTTATTTTTTCGCACAATATTTCCCCCGCCGATCACGCGCTCACCCAGATAAAATACGGCAGCCTGACCGGGACAGGAGGCTCGCTGAGGCTCTTCAAAATGAAGAAGAGCCCGACCTGAGGTGTCTTTCGCGACCTTGGCCGGAACGCTGCTTTCCGGCTTGGCTGCAAGCGTCACAGCGGACTTGCTGTCGACCTCTGGTTCGAGAGGAAGCAGCATGGCCGGACGAGGGGGCTGCTGATAGCGCGTGGCAACTTCGACATTGAGGGGCAGCTGCGGTTGTTCGCGGGTATTGAAACGAAGCTCGTTCAGCTCAATCTCTGTAAAATAAAGCGCACTTTCCTCGCCAATCTCAACATTGCCGTTTGCCGGGTTAATATCGATGACGCTCACACGCCGCCCGAAAGCGTGGCCCAGACCCTTTCGCTGACCCAGGGTGAAACGGCCTATGCCTTCGTGAGGGGCGAGTCTTTGTCCCTCATGATCGACAAAATAGCCGGGACGACCAAAACCGCCATGAGCCTCCAGGAGTTCGCGGTAGCTGTGGCTGATAAAGCAGATGTCCTGAGATTCTTCTTCCTTAGGGATGGGCGTGCCTGCAGCTGCGGCGATGGCCCGCGCATCTTCTTTACTCAGTTCGCCCAGCGGCAGAATAAGCTTCGCGAGCAGCTCCTGTCCAAGGGAGTAGAGCACATAAGACTGATCTTTTTTTCGATCAAGCGCTCTTAAAAGTTGATATTCCTGCTTCTTTTCATCGAACTTCACCCGGGCATAGTGGCCCGTGGCGATGAAATCAAAGGGCAGGGGATCGCCGTCCTGCCAGCTTAGCCCGCGCACGGCACAATAGTGAGCCGCAGCACGGCGCAGGAGCAGGTCGAACTTGAATTTTCGGTTGCAGAGCACGCAGGGATTGGGCGTTTCGCCCTGACGATAGGCGGCCATAAAAGGCTCAACCACGGCCTGATAAAATTCAGCGCTGAGATCAAGGCAATAGTGCTCGAGGCCCAGACGACGGGCCAGGTCCTCTGATTTATTCTTCAGCGCGGCCTGGACCTCCGCCTCATCCTGATCGCGCCAGAGCAGCATGGTGACGCCGATAACTTCATAACCCTGATCGCGCAGGAGAGCGGCAGCCGCAGTGCTGTCGACACCGCCGCTCATCGCCAGAAGAACGGTTTTCCGGCAGCTCGGACTCTTTTCTCGACTCAAAATGTTCATAGGCTTATTATAAGGAAAATGCTCAGGTGAGAAAAGCAGGACAGTTATGACGAAACGGCATCAATGGCTTCGTTTTCTTTCAATGCGGCCTCTGCTGAAAGGTGTAGCCAGAACCTGAGCTTTGGGTCAGACTCTTAAAACCGGCGATACAAAGTCAAGCCTCTGCAAAGCTTGAAATAGACGAAGAGTGAAGAAAGCAGGCAGAGGCTGGAATATAGAAGGAGAAGGCTATGAAATGTCAGGCTTCAGCTTTTCTGGAAAGCCAGAAAAAGACGCTGCGCGAGATCATCGACGCCTGTGCGGAGGAATATTCCTACGTGTCCATTCTGGGGACAGATGTCTACGGTCAGGACATTTTTCTGGACGGATCGGGAATGGGCGTCCATCCTGCTGTTGAAGAAGAACGGGGCTTTGTACTCCGTGTCTATCATGAGAGCGGCTTCAGTGAATATTCCTTTAACCATGTCGACAAAGAAGAGGTCCTCCGCGAAATTCATAAGGCGGTGAAGCAGGATCGCAGCAGCTTTCTTGCCCGACACAGCTCGATGGCTTACCCCAGCGCCCCGGAAGATCGACCGCTCAGACAGTCGTATTTTGCGGAAATCAGCCGCGATCCCCTCAAAGATGAGCCGAGTCAGCAACTGGATCTTTTGAAACAGACTCACGATGCGGCTCTGAAAGAGTATCCCGGGATTATCTTCCTGCAGCTGGAGTTGCAGTGGACCCAGGTCAACAAGCTTTTTCTGTCGAAGCAGCGCGAGCTGGAGCAAAGTTATTTCTATACCGTCATTATGGCGTATGCCACAGCCCGTGAAGGCGAGAATGTCCAGAGCTATTATGCGACCAAAACGGGTGTTGATCCCTGGCCGGATGGCTCCGCGCTGCTCACCAAAACCCGTGAGGCCTGTGAAGGGGCACTGCAGCTGCTCAAAGCTGAAACGCTTGAACCCGGGGAGTATGACATCATCGTGGAACCGGAGTTTTCGGGCCTTATCGCCCATGAAGCCTTCGGCCACGGCACAGAGATGGATATGTTTGTAAAAGACCGGGCCAAAGGCCGCGAATATCTGGGGAAAACGGTAGCGGCTCCCGCTGTGAGGATGCACGATGGAGCAACGGCCTACCGTGAGAACTCCTCCTATCTTTTTGATGATGAAGGCAATCTAGGCGGGGACAGTTTAATCATCGACCAGGGGATCTTTGCCAGGGGCATGGCCGATGAACTCACGGCTCTGCAGCTGGGCGTGACCCCCACGGGAAACGGCAAACGCGAATCCTACAAACGCAAAGCCTACACACGCATGACCAACACCTTTTTTGAAGCGGGCAAAGACGATCTCGACGAGATGATCGCCTCTATAAAACACGGTTATTTGCTTCACGGCTGCGGTTCCGGCATGGAGGATCCGAAAAACTGGGGGATTCAGTGTCAGGCTCAACTTGGCCGGGAGATTGTGGACGGCAAATTCAGCGGAAAAATCGTCGCCCCGGTCACGCTGACCGGTTATGTGCCGGATCTGCTGCAGTCCATGTCCCGTTTTTCCAGGGGCCTCGAACTGAACGGCGCAGGTTACTGCGGCAAGGGCTGGAAAGAATATGTGCGGGTCTCGCTTGGCGGACCTTATATTAAAGCAAGAGGCAAACTGAGCTGAGAACAGTGTGGAAGGCGCAGCGAAACACCGTAGCCGCCTTCGGAAAAGAGTCTCTTGAGAATAGCAGAGCCTTCACGCACGAAGCCTCACGAGAAACCCCCGGGCATGTCTGAGAGCAGCCGGGAAGCAAAGAAGCAAAAAGAAAGCAGGCCAACGATGCTTGAAAAAATCATGGAAATCCTCCGCAAACATCCGAAAATCTCGGACTGGACGGTCAGTGAAGTTCAGAACGAGTCCGCCGAGTTCTTTTTTGTCCGTGACAAGCTGGACATGAACCGACGCACGAAAACCACCGAACTCGATCTGCGCGTCTTCGTTGAATTTGCAGAAAACGGTGAGGCGTACAAGGGCGATGCAGTGGCCCATATCGGTCCCTCCCACACGGAAGAGGAGATCCGCAGAAAAATCGACGAGGCCGTGCAGAGTGCCTCCTATGTCAAAAATAAGACTTACGAGCTGAGCGTGCCGGAGCCGGCTGACTCGAAGACGCTGGATTTTTCGGCTCAGGCCAGGGACACGATTGGCGAGCTTTGTGGCCACGCGGATGAATTTATGGATCTGGTCTTCCGCGATCGCGGCGGACGGGCCAAAATCAATTCCCTGGAAGTTTTTGCCGTCAACGGCCTGACCCATTTTCTCTGTTCCAATGGCGTGGAAGCGAGCTATCCCTCCGGTTATCTGATGCTGGAGCCGGTGACCGATGCCGTCGGCCTGCACGAGCCGGTGGAGATTTTTAACGATCTCAAACTCAAAGGCTATGAGCCGGAAAAAATCAGAAGTCTCATCGAACGGCAGCTCGAACAGACCGAAGGCCGGGCCCTGGCCGAAGCGGCCAGGCGAAAGAAAAATACGCGGGTCATTCTCAGCGGCACGGCGGTTGAGGACCTGCTCTTTATCGCCCTGCAGCAGGCGACAGATCGCATGGTTTATCGTGGCCAGAGCCGCGCTAAGATCGGTGAGCGCCTCTTTTCCGCGAAAGCCCCGCAAAGCCTCAATATTCGTATGAATCCCCAGCTGGAAACTTCCGTTTACGCCCGTCCCGTCGATGCTGAAGGGAAAATTCTGCAGCCCTATACGCTGTACGAAGACGGCGTAGTCAAAAACCTGCGCACGCAGACCCGTTTCAGTTCCTACCTTGGCATCCCTCATATCGGCTATATCTCGACTTTTGAGTGCGAGGGCGGCGACACGCCCCTGGCCAGCTACAAAACGGGGGACTATACAGAGATTAAAACCTTCTCTGATTTTCTCATCAACCCGGAGAACGGCGACTTTGGCGGCGAATTCCGCCTGGCTGAACAGGTCGAAAATGGGAAGAAAACTTATATCAGCGGAGGCACGCTCTCGGAAAATCTCTTTAACTGTCAGGCACGCATGGTCTTCTCAGCAGAACGCGAAGCGCGCGACTACTCGCTCGCTCCCGCCGCCATTATTTTCGATGGCGTCGACCTGAAATAGAGAAACCCCAAATCGCCCGGAAAATCGCTGCCAAAAGATTTGACAGCTCCCCTTTCTGTTGGTATCATGATTTTCGCAATAAAGAGCAGAGGGACCCGCGGGTGTAGTTCAATGGCAGAACTCCAGCTTCCCAAGCTGACCACGGGGGTTCGATTCCCCTCACCCGCTCCACCTGCCACTTTAGCTCAGTCGGTAGAGCGCATCCATGGTAAGGATGAGGTCATCAGTTCGATTCTGATAAGTGGCTCCAAAGTAAAACCCCGTAACTTCAGTAGTTACGGGGTTTTATTTTTCATCCGTTTTGGGGAAACCCTGGTTTTCAGGCCTCGGCCAGAGTTTTACCCAATTTGCGGCAGGCCTCAATGGCCGCAGCATCCGGAGCCGCATAGGCGATGACGGTATCCAGAACATTCAGATTTCGCTCATCGCAGCGATCCTTCCAATTCAGCATCCATTGTCCATCAGCCCAGGAATAGGAGCCGAAGAGAACGATGGGTTTTTGCCCTAAAGCACTCTCGCAGTCTGCAAAAAGAGGCTCAAATTCGCCTTCTTCCAGCTCCTCATTGCCCATGGCCGGGCAACCGAAAGCGATACCGTCATACTGATCCAGCATGTCGGCCTTAAAATCGGCTGAACTGAAGAGGCTGACATCTGCGCCGGCCTCTTTTGCTCCGGTCACGACCTCTCCGGCCATGGCTTCGGTGTTGCCTGTCATGCTGAAGTAAACAACCGCAATTTTTTTCATGCTAAAAGCCTCCTTGATTTTGCTCAGCCGCACACGGAAAGTTCGCTGAGACTATGGCCCTGACGAAAGAGGGCGCTTAATTTTTCGCGGCAGTCGGCATAAAGAGAAAAGGTCTGCAACGCTTCTTCTTCGTTATCGTAGACTTTCCAGTCGCCCGTCAGTCTGGCATCTTTGCCCCGATGCACGATGAAAGCCCGGACATCCGCCAGGGGGTAACCCAGAAAAATGCCGATTTCATGAGGAAAGGACGCGGATGCATCCGTCATTTCTGAAAAGCGTCTGCTCAGCTCTGCGAGTGCCGCCTCAGGCGAAAAATCGACATAACCAAAGTCCGACAAAAATTTCTGAATTTCGCTTTCCTGCAAAACCTTGCCCAAGGCAGATCTGCGGTAAACATAGATGAGCCGTCGGCCATCCCTTTCGCGGAGCAGCTGGATTTCAATGCCGGAGCGAGATAGACAACACCGGCAATGTTTCAGTTCCTTCGGCTTCGAGATGCAGCTCGGCAGACTTATCAGATTGGCCACCTTGCAGGCTGCAAGGGTAGGGGCGGCATAGCGCACCAAACATTCCTCGATGGGCATGGCGGATTGCGTCAACCTTCCTTTCATAAATGCTACTGCTCTTAGTTAGCTATGACTAACTAAGAGCAGTATAGGGCAACGCAAAAGAACTTGTCAACTTTATTTATTCAGTAGAGTCAGGATAGCCGTAATGCAGGCGGGCTGACTTGAGCTAAGGCTGGGGATGAGGCTAAAATGACCTCATAGAGCTTCGATTGAGGAGAATTTCAAGATGCGTACAAATCCAGAGAGCGACGATCACGGCCGCTTAGACATGAAGAGCCCAGCTTCGATCAACGGGGTATCCAGGGGTTTATCCGGGTCTTCACAACACGAAAACCTGAGGAAAGAAATTTGTGAACTCCTGACTCGGCTGGTAGAAGTGGACTCGTCAAACCCTCCCGGTGGTGAAGCGGGGGTGTTTGAAATCATCAAGGACTTCGCGGCAAGCCATGGCCTGGAGAGTAAAGTTTTTCCGGCGCTTCCCGGTCGCTCGAATCTCGTGCTGCGCCTCTCGGGCCAGCAGCCGGATCAGGCCCTGGCTTTTACCGGACACATGGATGTCATGCCCGTGCATGAGGCTGAGCGCAGGCGCTGGCGGAGCGATCCCTTTGTCGCCCGCCTCGAAGGCGACAAACTCTATGCGCGCGGCAGCTGTGATATGAAGGGCGGGCTTGTCTGCGCTCTGCTGGCCATGAGCACGGCTGCCCGTGAACAGGCGGAGGGCAGGCTGAAGCTGCCTCACGATGTCTATCTGCTCTGCACCGTGGACGAAGAAGGCGATATGCGGGGTTCAAAAGCTCTGCTGAAAGAGGCTTTTCTTCGCCATATCGAAAGTCTGGTGGTCTGCGAACCGACCGGCCTTAAACTTTGTACGCAGGGCGGCGGGCGCAGCTATGGGCGCATCAGCCTGAGCGGTCAGGCCGGTCATGCTTCCCAGCATCAGGCTAACGTGATCGATGCGGCCGCCGACCTCATCACCCGCCTGGAAAAAACTTCTCTGAGCGAAGAACAGGACGACAACGGCCATAGGAATTTCTGGCAGGTTTTAGGCATACGTACTGATCAGACTCCCTACGTCATCCCCGATCAGCTGAGCCTCGACCTCGATGCGCGACTGCTGCCCGATTTCAGAACCGCAGATGTCTGGGAGAAATTCGTCGCAGTCACCGTGGAAACAGAGCAGCGTTATCCCCAGTTTCACATCAGCACCGAAGTCCTTGACCGCCGCGAGGGCTGGACGCTGAAAAATGACGCTTTCAGCTCACGCCTTTCGCGTGCCCTCGCCGCCGCAGAAATCCCGGAAGTCCGCGAAACCTTTTACGGCACCACGGACGCCTCGCGCTTTGTCACTGCCGGCCTTTCCGCCGTCATCTTCGGCCCTGGCGACCTCGCCCTCGCCCATCGCGAAAACGAATACCTGGAACTTGAACAAGCCTGCCGCGCCACCCGCTTTTATTTCCAGCTCATGCAGGAAGGAGAACACCGTGCCTGACGTGCTTGCGAAAAGTTAAAGCACAAAGCGGGCGGTTCGCAAGTTTGAAAACAGAATCAGATAGAAAGCCGAGGTGATTTCTGTGGCAAAGGGACGCTTTTGGGTCATGCATTTATATTCATGCTTAAGCTACTCTGATTTAGAACTTATATATTCAAAATGTCGTCAGTGGGGCTTAAAGTTGCAAAGCAGCAATGCCTGGGGGGATTGTTTTGAAAAAACAGAAGGAGCAGAAACCCAGTATAAAGTTGTCCCTGCCAATGTTGCTGCGAACAGGTTAAATATTGAACATTGGAAATTGGTCGCAAAGAATGACAGGTATGTTATTTTTGAATATGATAAGCAGTGTGGGGAAACAGAAAGATGTGATGAGCCATTTAAGGCCGCGGAAGAACTTCGCTCTGACGTAAATTATAATATTTATTATTTAAACGAAGTTATGTTCTTACTGGCCTTTCCTATTTTAGCTTATAATCTGATCCAAAAATTTAATGCCATGGGGCAAAGTGTGCTTCCAGGGTGGATGAACAAATTATTTTTGATGGCGATTTGCACGATATATGCGGGACATTTTTTTGCTTTACTAACTTCATTTTTTCAAACAAGACACTATGTTGATAGCAAGGATAGGATAAAAAGAAGCCGTGGAGGGTTTTGCTTGCGTCTTGCTGTTTCGTGCATAGTGAATATTTTACAAATTCTCTTGATACTCATTGTTTTCTGGGGAATGATGAAAAAGTAAATTATGTCTGACAGAAAGCAGGTCAGCGACTCTTTCAGCACGCTGCTTTACGATACGGGTGAAGAAAGCGAGTTTTCTGCGCAGGAGGAACCCTTTTTACGTGTTGCCGAATCTGAATCTGAAAAATAGATGCATTCAATACTTGAAGGAACAGTACCATCCCCGCTCGATTCTGCTCTATGGTTCGTATGCCCGCGGAGATTTTGAGGCGTCCAGTGATTTTGATTGCCTGCTTATTGTCGATGCTAAAGAGAAAGATCACGATGATCGTGTCATCGATCAGGTTCAATTAGATTGTTTTATTTTTACTTCAGAAGAGACGGCCACAATGGATCCATCCACATTTTTAACGGCTTATGATGCTGAGCTGGTCTGGGATGATGGGCTTGGCGCGAAACTGCAGAATCGCGTCCGGGCCTATGTTCAGGACCACAAAACCCTCAAGGCCAGCGAAAAGGACTTCATTATATCTTGGATTCGCAAGACGCTGAAACGCATAAAAAAGGCTGACGATGAAGGCCATTACCGGGCGCTGATGCTTTTGACGGATAGCCTGGAGGATTACTTCCGACTGAGGGATATGTTTTATTTTGGCAGCAAAGCGGCTATCCGTGAGATTAAAGAGAGCGATCCGGAAGGCTATGCGCTACTTCACGAGGCTCTCGTGTCCAGGACGAATGCCAGCATAGAGGCCTGGGCCGCTCATGTCATCAAGCCTGAAAACTGTTGCCTTTTTGTTACTCCAAAAATCAAAAACCCCTGAAACTAAGGCGTTTCAGGGGTTAATGGTGGGTGCTATTGGACTCGAACCAACGACCTCTTCCGTGTGAAGGAAGCGCTCTAACCAGCTGAGCTAAGTACCCTTATAATAAAGCCGACAGTTGCCTGTCGGCTTTACTGGTGACCCGTACGAGAATCGAACTCATGATTTCGCCGTGAAAGGGCGATGTCTTAACCTCTTGACCAACGGGCCTTAAATGGTAGCGGCGGTAAGATTCGAACTTACGACCCTTCGGGTATGAACCGAATGCTCTGACCAGCTAAGCTACGCCGCCGAAAATCCAGCGCTTTGCAATTCTATCAATCAGGGCTTGTCTTTGTCAAGCAGAAATTTCAAAAGCAAATCGCCGATATGGGGCGAAATGGCTTCAGCGGCGGTTGCGGAATTTCAGATAGAGCATGAGGGCAAAGAGCAGAACGCCGATCGCCAGAAAGGTGATCACATAGGGCATGGTTGATTTTTCCCCGGTGCAGGGAAGGCAAGTAGCAAGTTTTATCGCCTCTGCAGACTGGGCGGATAAAAGTGAGATCATGGTAGTCCTCCGACAATGGCTCAAACTGCGCCGATGCGCTGCATGTGCCGTTTTCTCTGTTATTGCGTTCCCTCTTCAAGGTGCTGCTCGTAGTCAAATATAATAGCATATCTTGTGATTTTTCCAAAATGTTCTATTTTATTCAGCTTACGCATATACAGCAAAATATACAAAAATGTCATATAAAAGACTTATTTTACAGTTGACATGACCAAAAATATGCTTATACTATAAGTAAGCTCAATCGAGCGAAACAAAGCTAAGTGCCCGGTCTAGAACAGATAGGGCCAGACATAAGCATCGTCCCAGGTTTGGACGCCGCTTGTGTGGACGAAAACTTTGAAGTGACCACTGTAAGCCCTGACGGTTAGTCGGAATTTGAAAAAGCTTGTGTTGCAGTCAAAAGTCCAGGAATCGAAGTTAGCGTCACCAGCAAGTTTAGTTTTGCGTCAACGGTTGGGACAGAACGAAAGGAGGACGTACGATTGAAAGTACAGCCTCAGTGAAGCGGGCAAGCATCGTTAGTGTGTTTGCCCGCTTCTCCTTGTTTAAAATCCTCGCTGCGTTGCGTTAAAATTTTGCCCTTATTTTAAAAAGCTCACTGTACTGCGTTAAAATTTGCGACCGATAAATTCTGCTGTGTTAGGATTTTTGCCTTTCCAATTTCTTTCTGCGCTGTTTCAAGATTTGTGCTGTCTTTTTCGTGCCCCTTGTGTCCAGTCTTTTTTGCGGCTCTTGCATATCGTAATAAAGAGTGTTTGCTCGAAGCTTGGCCCTTCATCCTTCTGTCTCACTGGTTCTTGCGTAAACTGGTTCTTGCGTAGGAAGAGGCTTTAACTTATAATGCGAAAACCGTGTGAATCGTATTTCACAAAGATGCTTTTTCCATTTATTTTGCTCGAAATGTTCGAGTGAAGCGAGCAAAAATCGAGCAGTTTTGGTGAAAGCTTCTGAATTTCCATCCTTTTGAGGGACAGACGAAGTCTTCTGAGTTAAAATATATATTCTCGATATAGCTGATGCTGTCTTTGCGGAGCTTTTTCTCTCAAGACAAGAGTGCAAGGATTTTGCAAAGATCAGAGAAAGCGTTCAGGAACAGCGTGAAAGTTGCTTCAACTTATGCAAAATATAAGGCTAAATAAAATGAACATAAATCAACACGAACAAAAGCCTGCGCTTCAACAGGCTGCGAAGGGCTCCCTGGGCTTGCGCCTTGGGCTGTTTCTTCTTTTTGTGGTGGTGTCTGCGCTTGCTTTATCGGCTTGTTCATCCGCTAATATGAACTCAAATACCGCTCCCAGCTCAGCGCCACTTCCGCTTCAGACCACGATTAGCGAAAGTCGCCCTGCAGAGACTCAGGCGACCCGTCCACAAAGTGAAAGTCAAAGTCGGGCAACGGAGAGGGTCATTGTGGACCAGACCCCGATCACCCTTCCGGCGGCCGAGTATGAAAAATTGGCGGCTGCCGCGATAGAGGAGAATGCTCCAAACTGGGAACTTACGCCGGAAGGTGGGGACTTTGCCTCGCTTCCAACTGAGCCGATCCCCGTTGATGCCGGGGAAGTGAATCCGGTGGTGACCCCTGAGGTAACTCCGGAGCCAACACCGGCCCCTACTCCGGAAACCACTCCGGTTCCGACGGAAGCAGCGGTGCAGCTGCCCGGTGTCACCATTCATAACAGCTCGCACCCTCTGGAAAAGGATCTCTCCGCCTGGTTGAAAAAGTCTGCTCTGCCGGTGCTGATTGATGTTTCGCAGGATGGCTGCCCTCCTTGTGTCCAGGCGGAGCCGGTGATTCGTCAACTGGCGGCGAAATATGACGGGCGTCTCATTGTCATGACGATTAATGTCAGCCAGTATTTCGGCTCCATGCCTTTCTATCCGACGAGTACCCCGACGTTCGCTGTTTTTGTCGGAGGTTACCAGCAGCAGACTCTTGCCGGTTTCGGTGGGGCGAGTGAGCTGGAAAATCTTGCGGACAGTGCTCTGGGAGGCTAGGCAGGAATGGAGGCAGATCCGATGAAGCCAGGCTTTGAGCGGCAGGGCATGAGCTCTGCAGAGCGCAGACGTTTCGCTTATGTCAGAAGGGCGGCTGCAGAAAACCGGCGCTTTACGCTGATATTTTTTTCTGGCGCCCTGCTTCTGCTCCTGGGACTTCTCCTGGGGCAGGAAGAATCCGTCCTGCGCAAGGCGATTTTCCTCTGCCTTGAGTGCATAGGCATTGGCTGAGGGAACGGGCATGGATTCGAGATCAAACCAAAAGCAGGGAGCCCGGAGCTTTTCTTCCACAGAACGTTTGCAGCGTCAGGAAGCACAGAGACCCTCTCTCACAGAACCACTGCTGCGTCAGGAAGCCTGGAGTCCCTCACCCACAGAACCGCTGCAGCGGCAGGAAATCCGTAAACCTTCTCCGGCAGATCGATTGCAGAGCCATCGGCTGAAAAGTACGCTGATTCAGGCCGCTGTCACTTTTCTCACGAATGCCCATCTGACGGGGTTTTTTACGGGAAACATTTACCAGGGTCCGCTTAAAAAAATCTGTGTCCCTGGACTGAACTGTTATTCCTGTCCGGGTGCTCTCGGGGCTTGTCCTCTGGGGTCGCTGCAGTCGGCGCTCTTTGATGCCAATCAGCTTTTTCCCTTTTATGTACTCGGCTTTCTTGTCCTGACGGGAAGTCTTTTGGGACGCGCGGTCTGTGCCTTTCTCTGTCCTTTTGGCTTTATTCAGGATCTGCTCGCCAGAATCACAAAGAAAAAAGCCCGGCCGGAACGGCGTTTTCCCCGCCTGGATCGAGGTGCCAGAGCAATCAAATTTGTGAACCTTTTTCTGCTGGTCCTGTTTCTGCCTCTTATGGGACGATGGTTTTCCGGACTGGCTTCGCCCTGGTTCTGCAAACTGGTCTGTCCGGCGGGAACCATAGAAGCCGGCTGGTTTCTCACCCTTCTCGACCCTCAGCTCCGGCGTTTAATCGGCTGGCTTTTTGGCTGGAAGACGCTCCTGGCGATCGCGGTCATTACGGCCTGCATTTTTATCCCGCGTTTCTTTTGCCGCTATTTTTGCCCGCTCGGGGCCTTTTATGCGCTTTTTAATCGTTTTGCCCTCACCCGCCTGCGTTTCGATAAGGCTGCCTGCATTCACTGCGGACGCTGTGAGCAGGTCTGTCCGATGGGTCTTGCTATGCCGGAGGTTCACGAGTCACTCGAATGTATTCGCTGTGGTCGCTGTGCCGCGGCCTGCCCCTGTTCCTGCCTCTCCTGCGGGGTGAAAAAGCTCACCCCGAGCGAAGCGGCTGCCCTGGCCAGGGCCTATGCTCAGCAGGGGAAAGGGCTTGCCAGTCCGGAGGTTCAGGGTGTCGATCCAGGATCCTTGTCATAGTGTCTGCGCTTTTGCCCGGGGCCGGCTTGTGATATCCTGAAAGCTCAAAGTCACAGCTCAAAGTCACAGGAGGAAGTGCTATGTGTTCTGTCAAGAGAAGAACCCGCTTTGCCCCAAGTCCCACGGGCTTTATGCATATCGGCAATCTGCGCTCGGCGCTTTATGCCTGGCTGGTCGCCAAGTCGCATGAAGGGGAATTTATTCTCCGCATTGAAGATACGGACCGCGAGCGCTACGTGGAAGGGGCGACTGAGCTCATCTATGAAACGCTGGCGGAATGTGGCCTGAGCCACGATGAAGGTCCGGATGTGGGAGGCCCCTGCGGCCCATATGTGCAGAGCGAGCGCCTGAATCTTTATCGACCCTTTGCCGAAAAGTTGGTTGAGGAAGGCAAAGCTTATCGCTGCTTTTGCTCTAAAGAGCGCCTGGAAAGCCTTGCCGAAGCACGTGAGAGTGGTGAGGGCGAGGCCTCTTTTGGCTATGATCGTCACTGCCGCGATCTTTCTCCCGAAGAAATTCAGAAAAATCTGGATGAAGGCAAACCCTACGTTATCCGCCAGAAAATGCCTCTGGAAGGGGAAACGACTTATCACGATGAGGTCTATGGGGATATTACGATTGCCAACAAAGAGCTGGAGGATCAGATTCTCCTGAAAAGCGACGGCTTTCCCACCTATAATTTTGCCAATGTCATTGACGATCACGAAATGGGCATCACGCATGTCGTGCGCGGCTGTGAATACCTGAGTTCAACTCCAAAATATAATTTGCTCTATGAGGCTTTCGGCTGGGAAAAACCGGTTTACATTCATCTGCCTCTGATCCTCGGCACAGACGGGAAAAAGCTGTCCAAGCGTCATGGCGCGACCTCTTTTGCAGATCTGCGCAAAGAGGGCTATCTCACCGCGGCGATCCTCAATTACATTGCTTTCCTCGGCTGGGCTCCCGGTTCGGACACCCGCGAAATCTTTTCTCTGGAAGAGCTGCGAGAAGTTTTCGATGAGAAACATATCAGCAAGGCTCCGGCGGTCTTTGACTATCAAAAACTGCGCTGGATGAACGGGGAGTACCTGAAAGCTCTGGATGACGATGCCTTTGCTGCGTATATCCGACCGTACACTCAGGCTTTTTATGAGGGCGCTGAGCTGCGGCCCGAGGCGGAGTCCATGATCGCTGAGATCCTGCACAGCCGTATCGAAAGCGGTGCAGACCTGGCAAGCATGCTGAGCTTCCTCAAAGCTCCAGCTGCACATGACAACGATCTTTACCTGAATAAAAAGCAAAAACTGACACCTGCCCTCTCGCGGCGTGTGCTGGAGGCGGTTGTCCAGGCTTGCTCAGGCCTGGAACAGTGGGACAAGTCGTCCATTTATGATAGCCTCATGGGCCTCAAAGAGACGCTCGCTCTCAAAACCGGGCAGGTGATGGGGCCTCCCCGCCTGGCCCTTTCCGGTCAGCAGGTGACCCCGGGTGGGGCCGTGGAAATCATGACCATTCTGGGCCGTGAAGAGAGTCTGGCGCGGATGCAAAGCGAGATTGAAAAATTACCCGAAGCCGATCCAGAAGCCTGAAAACCACAGCTATGGAGCTTCTGGCGATAAGGTTCCCATTGTGATTCTGGCTCAGATTTGAAAATTCAGACATGAAGATCCAGATTTAGAAGTTCAGAAAGAACGCTTCAGGAATGAAGCCTCACACAGTAAGCATCAGGCGCTAATGATTCAAAGATAAGCTGCGCCTCGGAGGAAGAAAGAGATGTTAGACCATTTGAAAACTGAGTTTTACGCTCCTGCAGATGATGGCGCCGAAGGTGAAGCTACCGGCAATGCCAACTTTATTCATGATTTTATCGATGAAGATCTGAAGGAAGGTGGGCGCAGCTACGGTCAGACGGTGCATACCCGTTTTCCACCGGAGCCGAATGGCTATCTGCATATTGGACACGCCAAAGCGATCTGCATCGACTTCGGCACAGCGTTGAAATACAAGGGCCTCTGCAATCTGCGTATGGATGACACCAATCCGGTCAAAGAGGATGAGGCTTTTGTGCGTCAGATTCAGTCCGATATCCACTGGCTGGGTTTTGACTGGGGCGATCGCTTTTACCACGCTTCCGATTACTTTGAGCAGATGTATGACTTTGCCGAAGAGCTCATCACGAAGGGTCTGGCCTTTGTCTGCGAGATGAGCCAGGATGAGATGCGCGAGGCTCGCGGCACCTTGACAGAGCCGGGCAAAGAATCCCCCTGGCGCAATCGTCCGATGGAGGAGAGTCTGGATCTCTTTCGCCGTATGCGCGCCGGAGAGTTTCCCGATGGGGCGCTGACCCTGCGCGCCAAAATCGACATGAGTTCGGGCAACATGAATATGCGGGATCCGGTCATCTACCGAATTTCTCATCAGCAGCACCACCGCACGGGCGATCAATGGTGCATCTATCCCATGTATGACTTTGCCCACCCCATTGAAGATGCTATCGAAGGCATTACGCATTCGCTCTGCTCGCTGGAATTTGAGGATCACCGACCTCTCTATAACTGGGTTGTAGAGAATATCTCGGCACCCTCAAAACCACGTCAGATTGAATTTGCCCGTCTCAACCTCGACTATACGGTGATGAGCAAGCGCAAGCTGCGTACGCTCGTGGAAGAGGGCATTGTGGATGGGTGGGATGACCCGCGCATGCCAACGCTCTCCGGCCTGCGTCGCCGTGGCTACACCCCGGCCGCTGTTCGCAATTTCTGCGAGCGCATTGGCGTGTCCAAAGTGGACAGTCGGGTTTCCCTGGATTTTCTGGAATATTGCCTGCGCGAAGATCTCGACCAGGAGGCCCTGCGTGCCATGGCCGTGCTGGAACCGTTGAAGCTGGTGATCACGAACTACCCGGAGGGTCAGAGTGAAAAACTTCCCTCGGAAAATCATCCGAAACGGGAAGAGCTGGGAAGCCATGAAATGACGTTCTCGCGTGAGGTCTGGATCGAACGTTCCGACTTCGAAGAAGTTCCGCCCAAAAAATATCACCGCCTTTATCCCGGCAACGAAGTGCGCCTGCGTGGAGCTTACATTGTTCGCTGTACCGGCTGTGATAAAGACAGCGAGGGCCGGGTGACGACAGTTTATGCCGAATACGATCCCGAAAGCCGCGGCGGCTCAGCCCCGGATGGACGTAAAGTCCGCGGAACCATTCACTGGGTGGATTCTGAAACCGCAGTGGATGCTGAAGTTCGACTCTACAATACGCTATTCTCCGTGCCTCAGCCGGATGCGGATGAGCGCGACTACCACGAGCTGATCAATCCCGAGTCGGTCGTACGCCTTGAAGGAGCGAAAATTGAGCGCTGGCTCTATGAGGAGCGCAAAAAACACAGCTGGCAGTTCATGCGTCAGGGCTATTTTGTGACGGACAGTAAGGACGATACGGACGAGCATCCGGTTTTCAACCGGGCGGTCTCGCTGAAAGAGAGCTATAGGCCGGCCGGGCAATAAAGCCGCGGCCGGTCAGGATGAAAGGGGGCAGACCACGGGCTGCCCTCTCCCTTTGTGCCCTTTAAGTCTTAATCCATAAGTACAGAGGAGAAACAACGGACTTTTGTTCGGTTACATTAAAATTTTCAAACCTGAGCTTCGAGTGCGCGAGTACACGCGTTATCGCTCGCTTTACTGCGCGGTCTGCAAGAGCCTGGGCCGGCAGTTTGGCCAGCTTCCGCGTCTTTCTGTTTCATATGAGGCGGCGTTTCTGGCTCTCTTTTTCCTCTCCTTTCGAGAGGATGAAAAGGAAGCCCGGGATGAAGCCTGCATTGCCAACCCTCTGATCAAGCACCCTGTCGCAGCTCCTGATCCACTGATTGATTTCGCTTCTCTGGTAACGGCCGCTCTGGTTTATGGCAAAGGTCAGGATGATCTCGAGGACTGCCAGTGGTTCAGGGCTTTGCCGCAGCTGGCCTTGTTTCGCAGGGCCGCGGACAAATTAAGAAAAGAAGCGCCGGGGCTGGTCGACGAGATTGAGCTGGCTTTGCACGAGTTGCGGGCCTTTGAACGAATGGAACTGAGTCTGTGTCAGGAAAGGGAGACTGCTGACTCCAACCCTGCAAACGAGTCAGGTACAGCCCTGTCTGAGCAGGTGCGAAAACGTGCTGAGACGGCGGCGGCTTATTCCGGCCGCGTGCTCGGCGCCGTCATGAGTGAAACAGCGCGCCATGCCGAAATGCCCGGCGAAGAGCTGGCGAAGCTCCAGGGTATTTTTCAGATCATGGGTACGGCTCTGGGAGAATGGATCTATTTTGCTGATGCCCTTGATGATGCAAAAAAAGATGCCGCGAAGGGGCGCTTTAATCCTTTTATGGGCCTTTCGGCCGAAGCGCGTTTAGCTCTGGCGGAGCAGCTGATGCGGGAGCGTGAAGAGACTCTTGATGCCCATGCCGCCCTTCTGCCCTATTATAAAGATGCGGCCATCGTGCAAAATGTGATCTGTGAAGGGCTGCCCCGTGAACGTGCCCGCCTTGTCGCTAAAACTAGGGACTTCATTGAAGCATGATGTGCAGGGGTGCAGGACTGGGTGCTCAATCTCCGGACCTTAAGTTGGTGTGACAAGCTCGGTAAAATGCATTAAACTTGTTCCGAAAATGATGAATTTCACTCAACTTATTAATAAACGGGAGAGGAATTGGATATGGCAAGTGATCCTTACAAAACCTTAGGCGTCAATCCCGGAGCTTCCCAGGACGATATCCGGAAAGCCTACCGGGAACTGGCAAAAAAATATCATCCTGACAATTTCACGGATGTTCACGCCAAAGAACTTGCAGAAGAGAAAATGGCCGAAATCAACCTTGCCTATGATGCCATCAGCAACGGCAATAGCCAGCAAAGCTCAGGGACCTCGTCCTCTTCCTACCAGGGAGGGAGCGGCAGTCAGGGTCAAAATCCCTTTGAACAATGGTTTCGCCAAGCTCAGAGTGGCAGTCAGGGCAGGTATCAGAATCAGGGCAATCCCTATAACCAAAGTCCCTATTATCGCAATCAGGGCTGTTGTGGCGGCAGTTGCTGCAATGATTTGAGCTGCCTTTGCTGCGCCGATCAGTGCTGCGAATGCATGGGCGGAGATCTCATCCCATGCTGCTAGGGCGGCAGCTTAGCTTACCGGATTGTGGAAGCCACAGCGCGGCGAATGTATCCAGCCGAAAAGCCTTTCACTCTGTAAGTCTCAGTCTTTCTGAGAAATCTCAAGCTAGATCGTTGTGCGGGTGGACAGGGAATCATGAAAAAGTCACCACCTGATCGTGAAAAATACGAGCTGGCACGCCGACGTACGGAAGAAGTGGCCTGGGGCGGCTTATTTACGGCGCTTTGCTGGCTTTTTTTAATGGCGGCGGTCTGGTTGCCCACCATGAGCCTTTCTCTTCGCATCCTTGCGGCCTTTGCTCTTTTAGCTGCTGAACTGAGGCTGGGACAGCGCGGAGCTCTGCTGATTTACCTCAGCACGACGCTTCTGACGCTGATTTATCCGGGTATTTTGCTGAACCTTCCCTGGACGCTTTATTTTGCTCCCTATCTCCTGCTCGCTTTCTTTTTCTCGCGCTTTTTCAGCGGGACGACGGGTATTTTGCTGCGTCTGGCTGCAGGCACGGGCCTTTTTTCTGCTTTGGCCGGTTTTTATGGCCCAACCCTTTTTCCAGCTTCTCTGCGTGCCCGGCTGCAGCCGAATTTCTGGCTGATCGTCATCGCCCTGGGTCTGCTCGGCAGCGCAGTTTACGATGCCCTCCTGGCTTACCTTTCCGCTTTTTATCGTTCCCGCCTTGCGCAAAGCACAAAGCCGGAGCAGTAAAAAAACTCTTGACAAAGGCTGCAGGGCCTCGGTATACTCAAAAAGCTGCGAAGAATCCCCTCTGTTCCAAAGAGCAGAAAGATTCTCACGCAAGAATGCCCAGGAGGTAAACTTCCATGAAGATGACCTTTCAACCTAAGAAACGCCAGCGCAAAATGGAGCATGGCTTCCGTAAGAGAATGCAGACTGCCTCCGGCCGCGCGGTTCTGAAAAGACGCAGGCTCAAAGGCAGAAAACAATTGAGCGCATAAGACCGCAGTCCCCTGTGGTCTTTTTTTCTTTTGAAAGAAATTGAAATACCTGCCGATTCAGTCCAGGAGAAAGCCAGACAGTTAAGATGAAAAAAGCGGGTCGCATTAAAAAAAATCACGAATTCGACCGCTGTTATCGGCGAGGCAAGTTTACTTCCGGCCCCGGCCTGACCCTCTATGTTTTTCCAAAGAGAAGGGGAGGGCGTCGGGTCGGTTTTGCGGTATCCCGGAAAATCCGCGGGGCCGTGCAGCGCAATCGTGTAAAACGCGTCTTCCGGGAAATCTATCGCCTCAATCAGGACGCGCTTAGTGAGCAAATCGATCTCATTGTCCTCGGACGTGATCCTGCACTTAAAGGCTCTTATTCCAGACTGACGGCCTCATTTCTTCAAACAGCTGCCCGCGCGGGTATTTTAAAAAACGAAGTGCAGGGCGAAGAAAGTCTGTCAAAGCAGACGACCATTCCAGACTCCAGCCAGCAGGAAGAGTCAGTCTATGCGCACTGAGAGCAAAGATGAAGACACTTGCAGCTGCAATAAACTCAACCCTTTGCAGCGCTTGGCGATAGCTGCCATTCATGTTTACCAACGTGAAATTTCTGCGAACAGGCCGCCAACCTGTCGTTTTGAGCCGACCTGTTCGGCTTACGCTCTGGAAGCCGTCAGATTGCATGGCTTTTTTAAAGGCGGCGCTCTGGCGCTCTGGCGTATTCTGCGCTGTAATCCCTGGGGCGGCGGCGGTTTTGATCCTGTCCCGGGCTCGCCTCTGGACCTGGAAGCGAAGCGGCTCCGCCAGGAGGAACGGCAGAGCGGGAAAGACTCCTGAAATCTTATTCTTGTTTGTCAGCCTGACTTTTGCTAAAGTAAGGGGACGGTTTCTCTTTTGACTTGTCGTGTGGCTCACACTGAGTTTTCCATCGTCCACAGGCAGAAGCGAACCCTATTTCAAAACGCCTGGAAAAGACCGGCAGAAAATCTGCAGAAGATCGAGCCTCACCGGGAGGAAGGAAACGCATGTACTATCCCGTTTTGCTGGGCATTATGGACCCGCTCTACAATTTATTCGGGCAGCTCATGAGCTATCTCTATGACTGGCTGCAGAACTATGGACTTGTCATTATCGTCTTTAATGTCATCCTCAAACTCCTGATTATGCCGCTGAGCTTCAAATCGCAAAAGAGTATGGCGCGGCAACAATTTCTCCAGGACGACATCAATGAAATTAAACGTGTCTACGCGAAGGACCCGCAGAAAGCAAATGAAGCGCAGATGCAGCTGATGCGGGAGTCCGGCGTCTCCATGGCCTCGGGCTGCCTGCCCATGGTTCTGCAGATGCTGGTTCTTTTTGCGATCTGGCCGCCGATTCAGCGCCCGCTGCACTATATCGGGCAGGTGGCTGACAGCAGCATTGCCAGCATCGGCGGTTATGCCTTTGAGCATGGCCTGCTTTCTCAGAATGCCTTCAGTGCACTTAGCCGCAATGATATCCCTCTGCTCACGGTGCTTCGCGACTCTGCACAGACGCTGGGCGAATCGGTTCAGCAAGGCTGGATTCAGCTTCGCCAGGTGATCGACTTGAATTTCCTGGGCATGGATCTGGGGCGCACCCCCAGTTTTGATCCGGCTAAACTCTTCGGAGCAGAGACCTGGAGAACCTATATTCCTCTTCTCATCCTTGTAATCGTGATGATCGGTACCCAGTTTATTGCGATGCGCATGGGTAAGATCAATATGCCCAGACAGCAGAGCAAAGAGGAAAAAGAACGCGAAAAACGCAATCCGGCGAAAAGCGGTCAGACCCCCCAGCAGGCGGAAGGCATGATGAAGAGCATGAACATTGTAATGCCCGTCATGATGATTTTTATGGCCTTTACCCTGCCCGCTGCCATGGCCCTTTTCTGGCTCGTATCCAACGTGATGGCGATTGTTCAGACATATCTGACCTATTTGCTCTACACGAAACCGATGCGTGAAATTCTGGATAAGCAAGATGCTGAAAAACTGGTGAGCCGCCGCAGAAGCAGCTGATTTAAGATCAAGAAAATTTTGCCGTGCGCCGCGCGGCGGAGGAGAATAAGCAGATGAAACAATCCATTGAACGTATGGCTAAAACGGTCGACGAAGCGATCCAGCTTGGCCTTTCTGAACTGGGAATCACGGAAGAAGATGCCCTTATTGAAGTCCTGGATGAAGGTGAGGTCGGAGGCCTGCTCGGTTTTGGCAGAAGGCCGGCGCTGGTGCGTGTTAGCCGCGTCAACGAAATGGGCGAACCTCTGGATGACGTCGAAGCTGATGATGTTGAGTTTGAATCTGATGAGGCTGACCTGGTATCGGAAGAGGAAGATTTCGCCGGTGAAGCGGGCGATGACCAGGAAGATCTGGAAGAAGCCGGAGCTTCGGACGAAAACGACCGCTCCAGCCGCCGTGGACGTGGCCGTGGCAGAGACCGGGAAGAGGACTCCCGCCGTGTCAATGGCCTGGAACTGGATGATGAAGAAAAAGAACATCTGGAGAACCTCGCCGTCGATTTTGTCACCAATGTCCTGGGCAGCCTCGATATTCATGGAAAGATTTCAACTTTCTACGACAGTGAAGGCTGCCTGCGCATCGAGGTGAGCGGGCAGGATATCGGTAATGCTATTGGCCGCCGCGGTGAAACGCTGGAAGCCCTGCAGTACCTGACGACGCTGGCCGTGAACCGTCAGCGCGAAGACTACCTCCGTGTCATTTTGGATATTGGCCAGTACCGTGAACGTCGGGTGCGTAGCCTGCGTCAGCAGGCCAGACGCAGTGCCGGTCGGGTGCTGCATTCGGGCCGCCGCGTGGTTATGGATCCCATGCCTGCTTCCGAGCGCCGTCAGATTCACATGGCCCTTGCCGACTTCGAAGGGGTGACGACCTACAGTGAAGGTGCGGAACCGAACCGCTGCGTGGTCATTGCGCCCGATGACGAGCACTGATGGACGCCGTGCTGGCGTTCGATAATATTGCGGCGCTCTCGACCCCGCCGGGGACGAGCGGTATTGCCGTCATTCGTCTTTCTGGCCCGACGGTCGTTTCCATCTGTGATCAGGCCTTTCAGCCTGCGCCCTCGTTCCTGCGTGCGGCGGAAATGAAGCCCTACACCATGGCTCTTGGCACTTTTTGTGATCGCAGGGGCCGGGGACTGGATCAGGTCATTCTTTCTGCCTACCGTGCGCCTCACTCTTATACGGGTGAGGATCTTTTTGAGATTTCCTGCCATGGCGGTACGGCTGTGCGCCGCAGTATATTGGAAAGCCTTTTTGAGCGTGGAGTTCGCCCGGCCGATCCGGGAGAATTTTCTAAACGCGCTTTTCTCAACGGCAAAATGGACCTCATGCAGGCAGAAGCAGTGATGGATCTCATCCACGCGGAAAGTCGTTTGCAGCAGCAGACCGCCCTTGCTGAAGTGGGAGGCGCTCTCTCCAGAGCGCTGTCGGAGCTTTCGGAGCGCCTTTATGGCGTAGAGGCGACCCTTGAGATGATACTGGAATTTCCTGAACACGAGGATCGTCCCGAGGCCCGCGAGCGTCTTCGCAAAGACACGGCTGCTCTGGTGACAGAACTCGCTTCCGCCCTGGCGGGATGGAAACAGGGGCGAATACTTCGCGATGGTTTTCGTCTGGTGATCGCCGGTCGGCCCAATGCCGGAAAGTCCAGTCTGCTCAATGAGTTGCTGGGAGAAGAACGCGCGATTGTAAGTGGCCGTGAGGGGACGACGCGGGACACGGTGGAAGCCCTTATGGAAATTGAAGGCGTTCCTCTTTTGCTCACGGATACGGCAGGTCTCAGAGAAAGTGAGGACGAGCTTGAAGCCGAGGGGGTAAGCCGAGCCAGACGCGCCGCAGAAAATGCCGACCTCATTCTCTGGTTGCATGATCCCACACAGGCAGAGGCAAGCCTTGCCGAGCTGGCAAGCCTGAAGGCGGCTCTGCCGGAGGTGGATGTTCTTCTTCTTTCGGGCAAAGCCGATCTGGATCCTGAACATAAAGGTCTTGATGACTTGCGTCAGGCCTGGCCGGAAAGTCAGATTTTGTCCTGGCAAAGAGGGGAAGCGTCAGCGACACAAGCGCTGCGTGAAGCCATTATCGCCCGCTATGAGGCGGCTGGCGCAGGCAGTCAGAATCGTCTGCTCATCCATAATCTCCGCCACAAGCGTGGCCTTGAAGAAGCTAAAAAGCACCTTGAGCTGGCTCTGAAAAGTATGGAAGACGGCCTCACATTGGATCTCACGGCCGCCATGCTGCGAGCAGCTCAGGAAGATTTTTCTGAGCTCACGGGACGCGAGGTCTCTGCTGAGCTTGCCGATCAGATTTTCTCTCGTTTCTGTGTCGGTAAATAGCAATAAAGGAGATGCCTTTGCGCATCGAATCATCTGAAAATTTCCCTTTTGATGAACGTTATGACCTGATTGTTGTGGGTGCGGGTCACGCTGGCTGTGAAGCGGCTATTGCGGCTGCGCGCCTGGGCTTGCGCACGCTTTTGTTTACGCTGAATCTGGACAGCCTGGCCAATATGCCCTGCAATCCCAATATTGGGGGAACGGCCAAAGGACAGCTCGTCCGTGAGATTGACGCACTGGGCGGCGTTATGGGTCAGCTTGCCGATCGCCACTGCATTCAGTTCCGCATGCTCAATCGCAGTAAAGGTCCTGCGGTTCTTGCTCCGCGTGCGCAACAAGACCGCACGGCTTATCAGCGTGAAATGAAAAAGCTTCTGGAGGCGCAGCCCCTGCTCAGCCTGAAGCAGGCTGAGGTCTGTGATCTTCTCTGGAGTGAAGAAGACGGCCGAAAAAAGATGGAAGGTGTGGTTACACGCCTCGGCCTTCGCTATGCTGCGCCCCGTGTCCTTTTGGCCACAGGAACTTTCCTCCGTTCCAAGGTCATTGTCGGTGATGCCCTCTATTCGTCGGGGCCAGACGGATTGCCCTCAGCGGAGCAGCTTTCAGCCTCTCTCAAGGAGCTGGAACTTCCCTTAAAGCGTTTTAAGACAGGGACTCCGCCCCGTTTCCACAGCCGCAGCCTGGACTTTTCTGTGATGCAGTGTCAGGAAGCCGACGAAACAGCGGCCCCTTTTTCCTATGCCAATGATGAGTTGCCGGATTGGCGGCCCAAGGCGGCGCTTCCCTGCTATCTCAGCTGGAGCGGGCCGGAGAGCCGGGAGCTGATTCTTAATAACCTGGATCGCTCACCCCTCTACAGTGGAAAAATTGAAGGGATTGGTCCGCGCTACTGCCCTTCTTTCGAAGATAAAATCGTCAAGTTTCCCAGCCACGAGCGCCACCATATTTTCATGGAACCGACTGGCCTCGATACCTGCGAAATCTATGCTTCCGGCCTCTCATCCTCCATGCCGGTCGACGTTCAGCAGGCGCTCTGCAAAACGATTCCGGGCCTGGAAAATGCTGAGTTTATGCGCGTGGCCTATGCGATTGAGTACGACCTGGTCGATCCGACTTCGCTTAAACTTTCTCTGGAAAGTCGTCTGGTTCAGGGACTTTTTTGCGCCGGACAGATCAATGGCTCCTCCGGCTATGAGGAAGCTGCGGCTCAGGGACTTCTGGCGGGCATCAACGCGGCTCTTTCCGCGCGTGATGAGGATCCGCTGATTCTTGACCGCTCCCAGGCCTATATCGGCGTGCTGATCGACGATCTGGTCACGAAAGGCACTGATGAGCCCTATCGCATGATGAGTTCGCGGGCGGAGTACCGTCTGCTGCTGCGTCAGGATAATGCGGACCGGCGTCTCTCACCGCTTGCGGTGCGCCTGGGTCTGCTTTCCCCGGAGCGCTCGGCAGCTTTTGCGGCAAAGATGCAGCGGGTCGACCGCGAAATCGCCCGGCTGAAAACAACACGAATCCCTGCAGATGAAGTGCTCTGTCATTTTATGCAAAAGCACGGCACTGCCCTGCCTCAGAACAGCCTCACCCTGGCGGAATGTCTGCGGCGACCGGAAATCCACCTGGACGATCTCTCAGAAGTTGATCCCCTGCCGACAGCTACGGCCTATCCCGGGGAACTGCCGGAAGGAACGCCTTTCCTGACTCCGGCAGATCGTTTTGCTGTCGAAGTGGAAATTAAATATGAGGGCTACATCAGGGTAGAAGAGGAGCGCATTGCCCGTTTCCGCAAGTTGGAAAAGCGGCGTATCCCTGAGAGTTTTGATTACAGCCGGCTCAGCGGGCTGAAAGCTGAAGCCCAACAGAAGCTGATGGCCAGGCGACCGCGCTCAGTGGGGCAGGCCAGCCGGATCTCCGGGGTCAACCCGGCGGATATTTCTGTTCTGCTTGTCGCACTTAAGGAGATCGAAAGTGGCGACGAAGAGCGAGTCGAGCAAGCTGCAGAACAAAAAGCAGAACAAGCGGAAAAACAAACGGCAGAACAGGAAGTTGAACAAGGTGCAAGATAAGGTGAAAAACCAGGAGCAAAAGACTACGCTGCCGCCCTTTGACGTCTCTTCTTTCCGCAGCGAATGTCAGAGCGCCTTTGAACTCTATCGGCCGTATCTTCCTGAAATCAGCCCGGAGCAGGAAGAGCAGCTGCTCACTTACCTGACCCTTGTCGCTGAAACGAACCGCAGTCTGAATCTCACGGCCATCAGCAAAGCTGAAGACATGCTGCTTTTGCATCTCATTGACTCCTGGACTCTTTTACCTCTGCTGGATCGTGAACTGGCGGCTAAGCCGCAGGCTGAGTTTCGCTTTCTTGATATTGGCAGTGGTGCGGGCTTTCCAGGCATCCCACTGAAGCTTTTGCGTCCTCAAATTGAGCTGTGCATGCTGGATGCTTTACAGAAGCGCATTCACTTTCTTCAACGCGCTGGCGCTCAGCTTTCCCTGGATCACGGCTGTACAGCCCTGCACGCCCGTGCAGAAGAGGCGGGACGTCTGCCGGAATATCGGGAGCGCTTTGATCTGGTGACTGCGCGTGCCGTTGCGGATCTGCCTTTGCTCCTGGAACTGGCTCTGCCCTTTGTCAAGCCTGGAGGCCTTTTCATTGCCATGAAAGCGGAGGCGGAAGAGGAGATCCGGCGTGCAGAAAAAGCAGCTGGACTTCTCTCGGCAAGCAGGGAAGAGGTCTGTGAGCTCGAACTGGCCGACTCTGGAGTGAAGCGCAAGTTGATCCTTTATCGCAAACTGCGGCCCTGTCCGTCTCGCTACCCGCGGACTTTTGCCAAAATGAAAAAAGCCCCGCTCGGCTGATCTGTGGAGCTTGAGATTCGATCCTTTGCTTATCGCCAGGCCGCCGTCATTTTCCCCTGATCTCCCGTATGTTATAATGATCTACTAGAGTGTAGATATTTTATTACGCGCGCACGCGCGCGAGAACAATATGGCGACGAAGCTTTCGTCACCAGAAGACAGGAGCAAAGCACGACTGCACGTGCTCGTGTAACGCCTTCTGACGTATGGACAGTGTCGGAGAAACACTCGAGTGACGCGCGACCGCGTGCTCATCTGAGATACAAATTTGGAGGAAGCTATGGCTATCGACGGGGATAAGCCCGATCAGGCAGAATTAAACGCAGCGGCTGAAAATGCACAGGAGCCTGCTGCCGGGCAAAAGCCGGAAAAGGCGGAACGTCCGCTGAGCGCTGCGGAGCGCCAGAAAGAAAAGGAACGCCTTGTCGATGAAGCTTTCCGCAATCCCGATAATGTCATCATCCCGGTGGATCTTGATAAAGAGATGCGGCAATCTTTTATCGACTATGCCATGAGCGTCATCACTGACCGTGCTCTGCCTGATGTGCGAGACGGACTTAAGCCGGTGCACCGTCGTATTCTCTATTCGATGTTGTCCCAGGGCTTTACCGCGGATAAACCCTATCGCAAGTGCGCCACGACCGTTGGTGATGTGCTCGGTCGCTTTCATCCTCACGGAGACGCCTCGGTTTATGATGCGCTGGTGCGCTTAGCTCAGGATTTTTCCATGCGCCACCCCCTGGTGGACGGTCACGGCAACTTCGGTTCCCGCGACGGCGACCCTCCGGCCGCCTATCGTTATACGGAAGCACGTCTCACCAAACTTGCTCAGGAAATGATGTCCAACATCAACAAGGATACGGTCGATTTCCGTCCGAACTTTGATGAGCATGTGATGGAGCCGACAGTTCTGCCTGCCGCTTTCCCGAACCTCATGGTCAATGGTTCTTCCGGTATTGCGGTCGGCATGGCCACCAACATTCCCCCGCATAATCTGGGCGAATGCATTGATGCGACGCTCTATCTGATTGACAATCCTGAGGCCACGGCCGATGAGCTCATGGAGATTATTCCCGGCCCTGACTTTCCGACTTACGGCATGATTCTGGGCAGTTCCGGCATTCGTCAGACCTACCGCACGGGGCGTGGCCGTATTCTCGTGCGTTCCCACACCGATATCGAAGAAATGCAGGGGAATCGCCACCGCATCATCGTTCGCGACCTGCCCTATATGGTTAACAAGGGTCGTCTGATCGAGCGTATCGCCAATCTCGTCAAGGAACGCCGTATTGAGGGCATTTCCGATGTCCGCGACGAATCCGACCGCAACGAGGAAGTGCGCATTGTCATCGAATTAAAGCGCGACGCTACGCCGGAGGTGGTGCTGAACCAGCTTTTCCACAATACGCAGATGCAGGACAGCTTCAATGCCAATATGCTCGCGCTGGTTCCGGATGAGCGTGGTGACATGATTCCCCGCATCGTCAACCTGCCGCAGGCCCTGAGCTACTATCTTGAGCATGAACGCAGCGTCATTATGCGCCGCACGACTTTCGACCTCGAAAAAGCGGAAGCGCGTCTGCACATCGTTGAAGGTCTGCAGAAAGCCATCGATCAGATTGACGCCGTAATCTCTGTGATCCGTGCGTCGGCCAATGAAAATGTCGCCCGCGAAGCCCTCTGCAGCCGCTTCGGCTTCACCGAAAAACAGGCTCAGCACGTCGTCGACATGCGACTCGGCCGGCTGTCCGGTCTGGAACGCGAAAAGCTCGAGGCAGAACGTGAAGATCTGGTGCAGCGTATCGCTGATTTTCATGCCATCCTCTCCGATCCTGCCCGCCGTGATGAAGTCGTGCGCGAGGAACTGCTGGACATCAAAAATCGCTATGCAAACCCTCGCCGTACCGTTATCGAGGCGAGCCTCGGCGATATCGACGATGAGTCCCTGATCGAAGAGGAAGATGTCATCATCACACTCTCGCACGCGGGTTATGTTAAACGTGCCCCGGTGATCCAGTACTCCAGACAGCATCGCGGAGGCCGTGGCATTACCGCCATGAGTACCCGTGAGGAGGACTATGTGGAGTCCATGTTTACCACCTCCACCCATGACGTGATTCTGGCCTTCTCCGATCGTGGCCGGGTCTATCGCCTCAAGGGTTATCAGATCCCCGAAGCCAGTCGTCAGGCGCGTGGCACCGCTTTTGTTAACCTGCTCAGATTGCAGGAAGGTGAGAAGATACGCGGCCTCCTGCCAGTGACCCTGCAGGGCGAAGACGTCAGCCTCGTACTGGCCACGAAAAAAGGTCTTGTCAAGAAAACCCGCCTCTCTGAATACAATAATATCAACCGTAACGGCATCATCGCCATCAGTCTGAGAGAGGATGACGAGGCCATAAGCTGCAGCCTTTCCGATCCGCAATCGCAGATCCTGCTCGTGACCCGAAAAGGCATGGGCATTCGCTTCCCGGAGAGTGATGTGCGCAGCACCGGCCGTAACACCATGGGCGTGCGCGGCATAACCCTGGGACAGGACGATGAAGTGATCGCCATGATTGTCACAGACAACGATGACCAGGTTGCCTTTATTACCGAACATGGTCTTGGCAAACGCAGCCTGCTTTCCGAGTTCCGCTGTCAGAAGCGCGGCGGCAAAGGCCTGATTGCCTACCGTATCAACAAGCGAACGGGCCTGCTCGTACGGGCCTGCCTGGCGCCGGATGAAAAGGATATCCTCCTGATTAACGATCTGGGCGTGGTTATCCGCGTGCATGCCGGCGAAATTCCTTTGCTTTCACGGGCCACTCAGGGGGTCACCCTGATGCGCTCCAAAGAAGGCCTGGTCACAGATGTGGCTGTGGTCGATCATGAAGATGAGAGCGAAGAGACAGAGAGTACAGGTGAAAATTATGCGGATGACGTCGCCGCCACAGAGAGCGGTGAAATCCCGGATGACATCACTACCGACAACGAAAGAGGTCAACATGAAGTGCATCAATGATCCGATGTTAAAAGAAACTGCAGCCGGCGCAAGCAAAAACACTCTTCCTCTGAGAGCTGAGGTAGACCAGGCCCTCACCTGGGATCTCAGCAAACTCTTTGCCGATGATGCAGCCTGGGAGAAGGGCTTTGCCAAAGCACAGACTTATGTAGAAAAGGCGGCCGCCTGGCAGGGTAAAGTTCAGGAGTCTGGAGCAAACTTGCTGGCCTATCAGAACTTTGCTGATCAGGTTGGACGGGAGATCGAAAAACTCTATGTCTACGCCTCCATGAAGGGAGATCAGGATACTGCCGACTCCAGATATAGTGGGATGAATGCCCGTATGGGCCAGCTTCTCTCCAAAATCATGGCGGCCTTCTCCTGGTTTGATCCGGAACTCGCCTCGCTCAGCGATGACGAAATGAAGAAGCTCATGGCCGAAGAAAAAGGCCTGGAACTCTATACCCATGCCTATGAACTCATCCGTCGTTCGCGTGAGCACATGCTGAGTGTTGCTGAAGAACGCCTGCTTGCCCGCAGCGGAGAAGTTCTGGGGGCTCCGGCGGAGATTTTTTCCGTGCTTGACAATGCCGATCAGCGCTTTCCCAAAATCAAGGATGAGAACGGCGAAGAGATCGAAATTACTCACGGCCGCTTCGGCAAACTCCTCGAAAGCCGGGATCGGCGCGTCAGGGAAGATGCTTTTAAGGGACTTTATAAGACCTACAAGCAATTCCGCAATACCTATGCCCAGACCCTTTCTTCAGCCGTGAAGTCGCATAACTTTACGGCGGAAGTGCGAAAGTACGCCTCAGCCCGCGCTGCGGCCCTCTTCAGCAATAAGATTCCCGAGTCGGTTTATGACAATCTTCTCAGCAGTATCGATCAGCATTTAGATCTGCTGCATCGCTATGTCGCCGTGCGCAAAAACCTGCTGAAGCTTGAAGACATTCACAGCTACGACCTCTATGTGCCGGTAGTGGAAAACCTCAATCTCAGCTACACCATCGAAGAAGCCGAGGACTTGATCCTGAATGCCCTCTCAGTCCTGGGCGAGGACTATACGGCCATCCTTCGACGTGCCTTCAGTGAGCGCTGGATCGACTTTGCCGAAAATCAGGGCAAGCGTTCCGGAGCTTACTCCGGTGGCTGCTACGATAGTGTCCCCTATATCCTGATGACCTGGAAAGGCACGCTCGACGATGTCTTTACCCTGGCCCACGAACTCGGCCACAGCTGCCACAGCAGCCTGACGCGCAGCACTCAGCCCTATATCTATGGTGATTACTCCATTTTCCTTGCTGAGATTGCTTCGACAACCAACGAAAACCTGCTCACCGCCTATATGCTCAAAACGGTCAAGGATCCGGCAACGCGCAGGTACATCATCATGCACTATCTCGATGGCTTCAAGGGTACGGTTTTCCGCCAGACCCAATTTGCTGATTTTGAGCATCTGATCCATCAGGCCGATCAGCAGGGAACAGCCCTCACGGCCGATTTCCTCTGTGAGAAGTATGGCGAACTGAATCGCCGCTACTATGGCAGCGAGCTTGCCTTTGACCCGGAAATTGCCCTGGAGTGGGCTCGTATTCCGCATTTCTACTACAATTACTATGTCTACCAGTATGCGACCGGCTTCTCTGCCGCCAGTGCTTTTGCGGGCAGGATCCTCGGGGGCAGGCAGGCTGATATTGAGGCTTATCTCGGCTATTTGAAAGCCGGATCCTCCGACTATCCCATCGAGGTGCTGAAAAAGGCTGGCCTTGATATGACCACCCCGCAGCCGGTCGAAGATGCTTTAGCTCAGTTTGAAACTTACTTGAGCGAGCTGGAAAAAGCCTGACCTGAAAGTTGAGGCAAAACTTATGAATCAATCCTGGGATAATGCCAGACCTGACAGCGGACATCCAGTACCTCCTCTTCGACCGGAACAGGGAGGCGGTGTGCATGCGCCGCAACGACCAATGGGGCCGATGACGGCACCCCCGCCCTTTTCCGCTGAAGCGGAAGAGATGGCCAGGCGCGCCCCTCAGGGAGCTGGCAATCGCCCTTCAGGAGGAGCTCCCCGTGGTGCTTCACCTATGATGCCACCGTCACAGTTCCCGGCACGCCAGTCTTTTCCTGACCGGTCTTATCCTACTGGCCCCCGCCCTGAAGTTTCTCCATTGAGACAAGCTGGACAAGCTGGAAGAGGCCGTGCGGAGGCTGCCCAGGAAGCGGCGCTTCGTGCCATGAGAGCCGGCAACCCTGCGCCCATGCCCGGACACAGCCCCTACGCTGATGCCCGCCGCAGGGAGGAAGAGCGCTATGCCAGTCCTGCACCGGAAGACTTTGTTGAGGACTTTTTTGCTGAGAATGATGAGGATGCGGTTTCCCCATATCGCAAACATCTTCTTCTGATCGTGATCCCGCTGATTATTGGCCTGCTTGTTCTGGCCTTTATCTTCTTCCTGAGTTCTGTGCTGAAACGCCAGGGCAACGCTCGTCTGGAACGGCAGACCAGACAGACAAGCAAAATCTCACAGACGGAACGCCGCACGACCAAATCCACAACAGCGCCCCGGGAGACCAAAGCAACGGAGACGCTGCCGCCGCTGCAGACCGATCCCTATCAGAATCTTCCGGCCTGGACACCGGCTCCGGAGACGCTGCCGCCTACAGAAAGTCCCAGCGTGACCTATCCGCCCTTTGCACCCCCGCCGGTTGTCAATACGCTTCCCAGCGAAGAGCTTGCGCAGCCGCTTCTTCCCATAAATCCCCCAGCTGCAGGAGAGCTGCAGCCTCAGCCACAGGTCCCTGAACAGCCGCCCACAGAAACACAGGCTCCTGTCGTTGAGCAGCCTGCTGGAGGGGTTGAGGCCCAGGCCTTTGACCTGCCGAATCAGACTCCCGGAGCTGCACCAGAAACGCTCGCTGCGCCAGTGAAGCGGATTCCTCCGCGCCTGGATCCTGATAAGATTGTCGCTCAGGTACTTGATGCCAATGGCGTGCCCAGCTACCTGCAGATCCCCGGGAGCTATGACAAAGTCTATGCATCCCCGGATGGACTGCACCTGATCGCTCACGGAGCTGAAGGTTACACTCTCATCGATACGCGCACACAGCAGGCGATCCCTCTGGGTGCCGGCGCACCCTTGGGTATGGAAGGACTGGTCAGCAATCAGGGCTACTCCTATCTGATGAATGACGGCATGCTTTATTACAGCAGCTTTGATGGTCAGCCTTCGGTGATGGCTGCCGGGGTGAGTTCTGTTCTCATGGCCAATGAAAGCGACCAGTGGATGGCACTTAAAAATGACGGCAGTGTTGTCCTGTTTGACACGCGTGGCGAAGTCTCCGGTGGGGTTCCGCTGCTGCAAGCAGGCGTGGCGCAGGGACAGGTGACGTTGAAATATATAGACCCGACAGGCAAGCTTGCTGTGTTCCAGGATGAGGGCAATGTGTACTTTTACCACAATTCGGTGGGCGAGAGTACGACCAGCAGCATTCCTGTGGCTGGCGACCGACTGAAAATTGAGACCTCCCCTGATGGCAGTGAAAGCCTGCTCTTTGCCCCGGATACGGCTTATGTCATTCGTATTAAAGGTGATGGTTCCGTCGACCAGGTCCTTATGGATCAGCCGCTGACCGATGAGGCGTCCATCCTGCCTGCAGGCAGCGATCAAAACTCCGCTTTTGCCCAGGTCGCGATCCTCGATCGCGGCGCTCTCTGGCTTAGCAATGATTCTTTGGCAAGCAGTGAGGGCGCACGTAGCGCTCTGCTGGAAAACGACATCAAGGAAGCGGTCACTGCGCCGAATGCCGTCTACTGGATAGATGCATCTGGCGTTGTGAAAGGGCTCGACGCAAGAGCGAACCTGTCGCAGACGGTGCAGCCCATGACGCTCTCCGGAGCAGGCTCTTCTCAGCTTTTAAGCAGCCAGGACGGCAGTGTGATTTACTACCTCCAGGGCAACAATCTCTATAGTCGGCGCAGCGGTCAGGCCGCTCAGCTGCTCGCACAGAACGCGGCGACTTATTTCATCAATGCCGATGGCTCACGCTGCTACATTCTGACTGCTGGTGGCGGCCTTCTTTCAATGGTCAACGGCCAATTAAGCGAACTTGCGCCGGATGGCAGTGGCCTCAGCAAAGACAGCTTTTTAGTCAACTCTCTGATGGAGCGTGGCGGCAACAGCTGGATTGGCAATGGTCCCTTCCAGTGGAACCAGAATGGCACCATCATGGTAGAGGGCTAAACCTTGTTGATCAGAAATGCCGCTATCTTTGCCGGCCATCACTTTCACAACTGGGATCTGCGAGTAGAGCGTGGACGTATCGTCAAACTTTCACCCTGGGGCGAATTGCCGTCCAAAGACGGGGAAGAAATTCTGGATGCCTCCGGCCTTCTGCTTCTGCCCGGCCTCACGGATATTCATTCACATGGAGCCATGGGCCATGATTTCAGCGATGCTGATCTTGTGGGATGGCGCGAGCTTCAACGTTTTGAAGCGAAACAGGGTGTGACCCAGTACTGTCCCACGAGCATGAGCTCAGAGGCAAGGCAGCTGGAAAAAATCCTTCGTCTGTTCGGAGAAACGGCAGACAAAGAGGAACCAGAGGGCGCGGCCTGGCTTTGCGGGGTCCATATGGAAGGACCCTGGATCAATCCGAAAAAAGCGGGCGCACAGAAGCTCGAAGTGATTCAGCCTCTCTGCTGGGAAGATTTCTGCCATTACCAGCAGCTCAGCGGAGATAAGATCCGCCTTCTTTCCTTTGCACCAGAGCTGCCCGGGGCGCAGGACTTCATCCGCAAAGCAGCCGGACACGTCCTGCTCTCTCTGGCACACAGCCAGGCCGACTATGAGACAGCCGGCTGGGCTTTTGCCCAGGGCGTCCGTCATGTCACGCATCTTTTTAACGCCATGGAGCCGCTGCACCACCGTCAGCCCGGGCCGATTGCCGCGGCCTATGAAAATCCAAAGGTTTCGGTTGAGCTCATCGCTGATGGGATTCACGTACATCCGGCCATGATTCGCCTGGCCTTTACGCTCTTCAAAGACCGGCTCTGCCTGATCTCTGATTCCATGAGAGCGACTGGCTTGGGCGACGGCCTTTATGAGCTGGGCGGCCAGCAAGTCATCGTGAAAGGAAGAGAAGCCCGCATCTCAACCGGAGCTCTGGCCGGCAGTGTCAGCTCTCTGGATCTTATGCTGCGCCGGGCTGTGAGTTTCGGTGTGCCGTTGGAAGATGCCCTTTTTGCAGCGAGCGAATACCCTGCCAGGCTGATCGGTATTGACGGGGAAGCCGGTGTCATTGCAGAAGGACGCAGAGCGAATTTTATCCTCAGTGATACGGAGCTGAATTTCAAACAAGTTTATGTCAAAGGGAAGACTCTTTTTTAAGAAAAATCCGTTAAGTTTGGAGACAGAACCTGAAAAGGACTGAAATTAGGGCATTCCCGGATTTTCAACTTTTTTCAAAAGAATTTCAAAAAAGCCTTGACAAGCTCACAAGGGCAGAGGTATTATAGCAAAGCGCCTTTCGGAGAACGAAAGGAACGGACCTTGAAAATTGAATAGCAAACATGAACTAAAAGAAGAGCACCTGTACATTCTTAAGAGAGTGACAGAAAAAAGCGAACGTAACGAAGTAATTAAGAGCCAAAGTAAGGCTCTCGAATTAACCAATAATTTGAGAGTTTGATCCTGGCTCAGGATGAACGCTGGCGGCATGCCTAACACATGCAAGTCGAACGGGGCTCAGAGAACAGAGGACTTGTCCAAAGTTTTCGAAAGCCTAGTGGCGGACGGGTGAGTAACACGTGAGCAACCTGCCTTGGACTGGGGAATAACTGTGGGAAACCATAGCTAATACCGCATAAAGTCACGAGAGGACATCCTCTTGTGACCAAAGGAGCAATCCGGTCTTAGATGGGCTCGCGTCCGATTAGATAGTTGGTGAGGTAACGGCTCACCAAGTCTACGATCGGTAGCCGGACTGAGAGGTTGAACGGCCACATTGGGACTGAGACACGGCCCAGACTCCTACGGGAGGCAGCAGTGGGG